>ENA-OFCD01001804-OFCD01001804.1-metagenomes-genome-assembly--contig:-NODE-1804-length-9929-cov-10.185133_pt1 | contig 9929 bp, 7 predicted proteins | sample MGYA00153392_OFCD01 | MGnify analysis MGYA00153392 | reverse complement strand
CGAACCGCAAGGTCAACATCCTGGTGCTCGACACCGAGGTCTACTCCAACACCGGCGGCCAGCAGTCCAAGGCCACGCCGCTGGGGGCCTCCGCCAAGTTCGCCATTGCCGGCAAGGCCACGCGCAAGAAGGACCTGGGCCTGCTCGCGATGGGCTACGGCCACGTCTACGTGGCCCAGGTCGGCATGCAGTCGCACGCCGAACAGACGGTCAAGGCGATGCTGGAGGCCGAGCGCCATCCCGGACCGTCGCTGGTGATCGCGCACAGCCCTTGCATCGCGCACGGCTACGACCTGGTGAAGTCGCCGCTTCAGCAAAAGCGCGCCATCGACAGCGGCAGCTGGCCGCTGTACCGCTTCGACCCTCGGCGCATCGACCGGGGCGAAGCACCTCTGCAGCTGGATTCCGGCGCGCCGACGATCGACGTGGCCGAGTTCATGGCGGGCGAAGCACGTTTCCGGATGGTCGAGTTGCGCTCGCCACAGCGCTTTCGGGAATTGCAGGAAGCCGCACGCGATGCCGTGCGCCAGCGCCAGGCACTGTACAAACAACTGGCCGGTATTCACCTGCCGCCGGAGAAGCACCATGGCTGATCTCACAACAAGCTGGCTCGGCCTGACGCTGAAGAGCCCGCTGGTGGTGGCCGCCAGCCCGATCTCGCGCGACCCTGAAGTTGCCGCCGCCGCTGCCGACGCGGGAGCCGGCGCCATCGTCATGCACTCGCTGTTCGAGGAACAGCTGATCGAGGAGCAGATGGCGGCTCACCGGTTCATGGACAGCCACACCGACACGAATGCGGAGGCGCGCAGCTTTCTGCCTGCTGCCACTGTGTTTTCGCTCGACGACGCCTACCTCACCGAGCTGGCAAGCCTGTGCCAGCGCCTGGACATCCCGGTGGTGGCGTCCCTGAACGGCACCACCCCGGGCGGTTGGGTGAAGTACGCGGCGCAACTCGCGGACACCGGCGCCAGCGCGCTGGAGCTGAACCTCTACGATGTGGCGACGCTTGCCGTCGAATCGGGAGCCGACGTGGAGTCGCGCCAGATCGAACTGGTCGCTTCCGTCGTGTCCGGCGTGCAGATTCCGGTGACCGTGAAGTTGACGCCGTTCCATGCCTCGCTGCCGGCCTTCGTGCACCGGCTGGAACAAGTTGGCGTGCGTGGCGTCACGGTGTTCAACCGCTTCTACGAACCGACAGTCGATCTCGACGCGCTGGAAGTGCGCCGCACCCTGACGCCCTCGACAGCAGCAGATCTGCCGTTGCGGCTGCATGCGCTGGCCGTGCTGTCGACCTCGTCCGAGCTGTCGCTGGGCTGTTCCGGTGGGGTGCATTCCGGTGAGGACGTGGCGCGTGCCATCCTGTGCGGGGCTCATGTCGTACAGGTCGCCTCCGCGCTGATGGAGCATGGCCCGGCACACCTCGCCAAGCTGCGATCCGGCTTGCTGCACTGGCTCGACGGCAAAGGTTACGCCACCAGCGCCGAGGCGCGTGGCGTGTTGAATCTCGAACGCGCACCGGACCCGACCGCGTGGACCCGCATGAACTACATCCGCACGCTGGAAGGTTGGCGTGACCGCTCATCCTGGAGGACAAGACCATGACCGCCGACATCTCCGCGAAATCAGAGAAAACCGCCAAGCCCGAAACGCTCGAAAAGAAGACCTGGCACGGCATCCCGCGCGAAGCGATTCCCTGGCTGCCGACCGTCGATGCCGGCGCCTGCATCGGCTGTCAGCTCTGCTACATCACCTGCGGTCGCGCGGTGTACGAGATGCACGACAGCGTCGCGGTCGCGGTCGCCGCGATGGAGTGCGTGGTCGGGTGCTCGACCTGCGGCAATGTCTGCCCGACCGGGGCGATCACCTTCCCCAACCTCGACTCGGTGTGGAAGATGGAACGCGAACACCAGATCTTCCGCACCGTGAAGAAGGAGGCGCTGCGCAAGCACGAGCGCGAGGACGCGCTGAAGGCTCGCCAGGTGGCACAGGAAGCGGTGGCACAAGTGTCGACCCGTGCCAAGGTCGAAGTGGCGGGCGAGTTCGGTGACAAGCACTTCCTGGTCCGGATCGAGGAGCTGATCGAAGGCAAGCCCTTCGACATCGTGAACCTCAAGCTCGAAGTGCCGACGGTCAAGGGCGCGCGCCAGAAGGCACCGTCGTTCATGAGCTTCGAGGTCACCTCCGAGCAACAGGCGGACATTGCACCCTTCCTCGACGAGGTGAAGAAGCTGGTGCACGACGCAGGGCTGGTGCTGGTGTCGGCAACGCCGGTGGCCTGACGTTTGAAAGCGCCCGCGTCATCGAAGTTCCGGTCGACTCCGACGGCACACTGAGCGATGGAGTCGCTCGCACCTGCCATGCTGTGGCCCACCTTCGTGCTGCTGTTCGCGGTCACGCCCGATGCAGCAGCCGGGCGCGGTGGCACGGTGACCGATGTCGAACCGATGCCCGATGACGTGGCCGCCGCCCACCGCGACCGGATCGAGGGCCTGCAGCAGCGCCTGCTCGGCGAGCCCTACCTGCAGGCGCGCCGGCTGGTGCGCACATCGGTTGGCCGGCTGCCGCTGCCGGGCGGTGACTTCGAACCCGCCTTCGCCGACATCCATCTGGTCGTGCACAAATCGGGCGCTGCAGTGTGGGAGGTCTGGCTCGCTGCGCCGCCCCAACCCATGGACGTGGTGCGATGGGCGGGCTGGCTCGACATGGAGGCGACCGACGGCCTGGCCCGGCGCATCTGGGACCGGCTCGCACAGCCAGGCGCGAAGGCGGACAGCACGCCGGAGATGATGCTGCCGCTGGCCGTGTTGCGCTATCGCGAGGGCGGTCTCGATCACTTAATCGAACGGCATGCGCATGACCTGGTGAAGCTGCTGCACCGCGACACGTCGCCGGAGCGCTTCAAAGCGCGCTTTGTGCAAAACGAACTGGAAGGCGACTTTTGCCGGCGTGAACAGGGCTTGTCGCTGCTGGCGCGCAACAGCGCGCTCGACGTGCACGCGCAACCCGGCCCTTCCCCCGACGCGGACGACGCGGACTTGCCACTGCCCCGCAGCACGCTCCCGCTGCTGGTGACCTTGGAGCTGCTGTGTCTCGAACGCGCCGTGCTCCGGTCCTTCCTCGACCGCTTCACACGCGGCGTTGTCGGCACGATGGACGATCTGGTGCAGTTGCGCCGCGACATCTTCGACGGCCTCGAGGAGTACTACGGGACGCAGGCAAAGACCCACGGATACACGGCGGAGGCCACGGCGCGGGGCGAAGCGCTGTTCGGTATCGACGACTTGTTCGAGTCGGTGGTGGACCGACTCGAAGCGCTGACCTTCGAGATCACCACGCGCAGCCAACAATCGGTCAGCCGGCTGGGCTTCTGGCTGACCACGTCCTTCGGCGCCATCGAGACAGGCTTCGTGGCGGCCAGCATTGCGACCTGGTACTACGCAAGCAACCTCTGGGCGGTGCTCGGGTGGACGATCGGTGTCACGCTGGCCACGGCGCTGGTCATCTCGAGCTTGCTGCGTTGGAGATTGAAGCCGTGACCCTGCACACCGCAGTGAATGAGGCTGCCGACGAGGCTCGCATCGCCGATACGGGGCTGAGCAAAGCCGAGGCCGTGCAGCGTCTGGCGGCGGACGGCCCCAACGCCCTGCCCGGCGGGCAGCGGCGAACGCTGCTCTCCATCGCGCTGGAGACAGTGCGTGAGCCGATGTTTCTGCTGTTGCTGGCAGCCGGCACTCTGTACCTTTTGTTCGGCGACTTGCAGGAAGGCCTGACGCTGTTCGGCTTTGTGCTGGTCACGCTCGGACTCACGCTCTACCAGGAAGGCCAGACCGAACGCGCCATCGAAGCCCTGCGGGACCTGACCAGCCCGCGGGCGCTGGTCATCCGCGACGGCCAGCCGCAGCGCATCGCCGGACGCGACGTGGTTCGCGGCGACCTGTTGCGACTGAACGAAGGTGATCGCGTGCCCGCCGACGCCTTGTTGGTCTCGGCCGACGGGCTGCGGGTGGACGAATCCCTGCTCACAGGCGAGGCAGTACCGGTGGGCAAGCTGGTGGCCCCACCGGGGGTGAGCAGCCTTGACGCCCCTCAGACCAAGCCATTGCCAGTGCGGCCCGGCGGCGACGATTTGCCGACGGTCTACGCCGGCACGCTGATCGTGCAAGGCCACGGCTTCGCGCGTGTCACCGCGACCGGGCCGCTCAGCGAAATCGGGCGCATCGGCACGGCACTGGGCACCGTGGTGGCCGAACGCTCCCCCCTGCAGAAGCAGACCACGAAGCTGGTGCGCAACCTCGCGCTGCTGGCCCTGGCGCTCAGCCTGGCGCTGGTGTTGGTGCATGGCTTGTTGCGAGGGGACTGGCTGCAGGCGTTGCTGGCCGGCATCGCGCTGGCGATGGCCATGCTTCCCGAGGAATACCCGGTGGTGCTGACCGTCTTCCCTGCGCTCGGCGCGCGACGCCTGTCGCGGGAAGGTGTGTTGACGCGGCGCATCAACGCCATCGAGACCTTGGGCGCCACCACCGTGCTGTGCAGCGACAAGACTGGCACGCTGACCGAGAACCGCATGACGGTGTCGCACCTGGTGGCCGGTGGTGTCGCGCTCGATGCCCTCTTGGACATCGCCACGCTGGCCGCCGGTGAGCTGCCCGAGGCGTTTCACAGGCTGGTCGAGTATTCGATCCTGGCCAGCATGGTCGACCCGTTCGATCCGATGGAGAAGGCGTTCCACCAGCTCGGGGAAAGGTTTCTGGCCCAGACCGAGCACCTGCACCACGACTGGCGCCTGATGCAGACCTACGCACTCAGCCCGGCACTGCGCGCGATGTCGCATGTGTGGGCGGCGCCGGAAGGCGGCACGCAGGTCGTGGCGGCCAAGGGCGCGCCAGAGGCCGTGATCGAACTCTGCCACCTCGATGCTGCGGGGCAGTCGCGCATCTCTGCGGCGGTCGATGCGCTGGCGGCCGAAGGCCTGCGCGTGCTTGCCGTGGCCGAAGGCCGTTTCGAGGGGAATGACTGGCCTGCGGCCGAGCACGATTTCGACTTCGAGTTCGTCGGCCTGCTGGGCCTGTCTGACCCATTGCGTGCACAGGTGCCCGGAGCTATTGCCGAATGCCGCGCCGCGGGCATCCGTGTGGTAATGATCACCGGTGACTACCCGGCAACGGCACGCGCCATCGCCCATCAAGCCGGCCTGGCCGGCTTGTCAGCTTCATCCGGCTTGGCCGAGAGCGCTGGCGAGGTCCTTTCCGGTGACGAGATGTTGTCGCTCAGTGACGACACGCTGCGCCAGCGAATGGCCACCGTCGCTGTCTGCGCCCGCATCGCGCCCGAACAGAAGCTGCGCATCGTGCAGGCGCTGAAGGCCAACGGCGAGATCGTTGCGATGACTGGCGACGGCGTCAACGATGCGCCAGCGTTGCGCGCGGCCCACGTCGGCATCGCCATGGGCGGGCGCGGCACCGACGTGGCACGCGAAGCCGCATCGCTGGTGCTGCTGGACGACGACTTCACCGCCATCGTGCGTGCGGTGCGGCTGGGGCGGCGCATCTTCGACAACCTGCGCAAGTCGATGTCGTACATCCTGGCCGTGCACGTGCCGATTGCCGGCATGGCGCTGCTGCCGGTGTTGCTGGGCTGGCCGGCGCTGCTGTACCCGATGCACATCGCATTCCTGGAACTGATCATCGACCCGGCATGCTCGCTCGCATTCGAAAACGAACCGCCTGAGCGCGATGTGATGCAGCGCCCGCCGCGCGATGCCGATGCGCCGCTGTTCGGCGGCGCCACGCTGTGGCTGGCGCTGCTGCAAGGCCTGGGTGTGCTGGCCGTGGTGCTGGGGGCCTACGCCTGGGCAGACCACCGATTGCCCGAAAACGAGGCCCGCGCCTTCGCGTTCGCCACGTTGGTGGTCGCCAACCTCGGGCTGATCCTTTCCAATCGCTCGGGAACGAAGCCGTTATGGGCCACGCTGCGCACGCCGAACCGGACACTCTGGGTCGTCATCGCGCTGGCGCTGGCGTTGCTGATCGCCGCGCTCTACGTTCCGTGGGCCGTCGGCGTGTTGCGCTTCGATGTGCTGCCAGCGCATGAACTGGCCGCAGCCAGTGCGCTGGGTTTGCTGAGTGTGCTGTGGTTCGAAGGCGTCAAATGGGCTCGCCGAGTGGGTGGTACCACCTCCAACCGAGAGGACGATCCTCGTGTGCAACCTGTTCGATGAATTGCGTTTCGACGGCAGCAAGCTCTGGCCATCGGCGGTGCTGGAGCGGTGTCTGCAGATGAAAGTGGACGCCGTGGCCGACCATGTGTGAACTGCTCGCGCTGTCCAGTGCGCAGCCGGCTCGGCTGACGTTCTCGCTGCGGGCACTGGCAGCACGGGGCGGCGCGTCGGGCCGGTCGCACGACGGTTGGGGCGTTGCGTTCTACCAGGGGAGTGACGTGGCCTTGTTTCGCGAGCCTGTGGCCGCCGCCGACAGCGCGTTGGTGCAATTCCTTGAATCCGAGGGGCCGGCCACCGATCTCGCGATTTCGCACATTCGCCATGCGACACAGGGCGGCTTGTCGCTGGCGAACACGCAGCCCTTTGTTCGCAAACTTGGCGGCCGAACACATGTGTTCGCGCACAACGGCGACCTGCCAGGCATCTACCGGAGCGAGGCGTTGGCACTCGGCCCGTTTCGCCCTGTCGGACAGACCGATTCGGAGCATGCGTTCTGCGCACTGCTGTCGCGGTTGAACTCGCTGTACCAGGCCGGCGGCCAACCTACCTTGAGCGGGCGCCTTTCGGTGCTGGCCACCTTTGCCGCTGAGCTTCGAGCGCTCGGGCCGGCCAACTTCCTCTATGCCGACGGCGATGCGCTGTTCGCACATGGCGATCGGCGACTGCAATCGGCCAGCGGGCGGGCCGAAGCACCGGGGCTTTGGTACCTGCCACGCGAGTGTGCAGCCACGCCGGCCCGCACCGATGATCTCGCCGGTGTTTCGGTCGAGCTCGCTCCACGGTCTTCAATGTTGCTGGCCAGCGTGCCGCTCAGCGAAGATGCCTGGCACCCGTTTGCCGAAGGTGAATTGCTTGTGGTGCGGTCGGGCCGACTCGTTGGGGATGCTCAGCCGTGAGCGCGCGATTCCATGGCATCTTGGTGAGGCCGGAGCACCCGCTCAGACGGCTGGCGGGCCGACTCGTCGTGCTTGTCACCGCACTGCTGCTGGCCGGTTGCGCTTCCGCCCGGTTCGACGTGGCGCGTGTGCCGTCGCATGCGTACGATCAACCTGAACTGACGGCGCTCGGCCAAACCTACGCACCGCAACTTGTGTCGGCGACGGGCCAGTCGGGCTTTCGCCTGCTGGTCTCGGGGCCAGAGGCGTTCGCCACCCGTGGCGCGCTTGCGGAGGCGGCGCAGAAGACTTTGGATCTGCAGTACTACATCGTCGCCCATGACTCGACCGCGACCCTGTTACTGGACGGTGTGTTGCGAGCCGCGCAGCGCGGGGTGCGCGTGCGCCTGCTGGTCGATGACCTGAATGTGGGAGATCGTGAATCCGACCTGGCCTTGCTGGCCGCGCACGCAAATGTGGAGGTGCGGCTGTTCAACCCGTTCGCTCAGCGCGGTGGCTTCGGCATTGGGCAGGTGCTGGAACTGCTGGGCAACAGCGATCGTCTGAACCGCCGCATGCACAACAAGCTGTGGATCGCCGACAACGCGTTGGCCGTGATGGGCGGGCGCAACCTGGGCGATGCCTACTTCAATGCATCGCCCCACAGCGATTTCGCGGATCTCGATCTGCTCGCGGTCGGGCCGGTTGTGGGCGAGATGTCGCGCAGCTTCGACCTTTACTGGAACAGCGAGTCGGCCGTACCGATCGCGGCGATCACCGGGCCGCCACCGCCGCTCGCCGAACTGCAACTCGCCTGGGCCGAAATGGCCGAACGTGCACAGCAATTTCGCGCCAGCGACTATGTGCGTGCCCTGCGCGCGACGGCGTTTGGCGGGCTCGTACGCAACGGCAAGGCCGCGCTGGTGACTGCCCGCGCACGCATCCTGGCTGATGTTCCGATTGATCCTGGAGTCGCCGCCACGACCACGACAACAACCAGCGCCATCTTCCCGGAGCTGCGCCAGGTCGTCGAGCAGGCGCATCGCGAAGTGCTGCTGGTGTCGCCCTATCTGGTGCCGGGAGCACGAAGTGTCGAGGTGCTTTGCGGGGTGGCGCGCCGAGGGGTGCGAGTGAGGATCCTCACCAATTCCTTGCTATCCACCGATGTGCCGGTGGTGCATGCAGGTTATGCGCGCTATCGGCCGCAGATGCTGGCATGCGGAGTCGAGTTGTATGAGCTGCGGCCCAACGGGCTGCGCGCCAAGCCCTCACGCATCGGCCTGTCGTCAGGTGCAAGCCTGCACACGAAGGCCGTCGCGGTCGACGGCGAGGTGGTCTTCGTCGGGTCGATGAACCTCGATCCACGCTCCAAGCATCTGAACAGCGAAGTCGCACTGCGCATGGACAGTCTCGACCTGGGCCGACAGCTCGCGGCATTGTTCGACGAGGCCACCACGCCTGATCAGGTGTTTCGGGTCGCGTTGGACGAGCCCGGAAACGCGAAGGCCTCGCTCCATTGGGACGCCATCGAAAACGATCAACCAGCTCGCTATGCGAGCGAACCATTGGCCAGCGCCTGGCGCCGTTGGTTGACCCGCCTGCTCGGCGGCTTGGCCCCGGAAGATCTGTTGTAGACGAAGCGTGTCTGCATGGACCGCATTTCCAAGGAGATTCCATGTCCATGATCGTTTCACCCACAGAGTTTCACCTCAGTTTTCGTGTTGCGGATCTGGACGAGAGCACCACGTTCTACACCTCGTTCCTCGACGTGGAACCGAAGGACAGGACGTCCCGGTTCTCGACCTTCGTGGCGCCGCATCTGAACCTGAATCTGGTGCTGCTGGTCAACGACAGCGGCAAGCCACTGGACACCTACAGCCTGTACCACATCGGCCTCGGCGTCCCCGACAAGGCTGCCGTCATCGAAAGCTATGTGCGCGCCAAGGCCCAGGGCGTGACGATCGTCAAGCCGCCACGAACAACCTGGCGCGGCACGCCCTTGCACGAACTGTGGCTGCGCGACCCGACCGGGTACGGCATCGAGGTCTACGCCCGCCTCACGGCGCAGGAACTGGCCAGCATGCCCGCTGACCAGGAGCCTTCCTACTTGGTGCCTGGAACCGGCCCCTGAGGCGCGTCGTTCCTTGGCAGGCTCAGCATGGCATCCAGCCCGCCGGAATTGCCATCGCCCGCCGCGGGCAGGTTTTGAAGCACCACATCGCCACCATGCAGGCGCGCGATGCTGCGCGCGATGCCCAGACCCAGGCCGGTGCCTCCGGTGGCGCGGTTGCGTGAGGCTTCCAGACGGTGGAAAGGCTCGAACACGCGCTCGAGCTCGGTCTCGGGGATGCCCGGGCCCGTGTCCAGCACATGCAGCAGCAGGCGATCCGCTGCGTCTTCAACCCGCACCGTCGCATGATCGCCATGGAGCACGGCGTTGTCGACCAGGTTGCCCAGCGCACGCCGGAGCAGCGAGGGCACGCCGACAAAGGGCGCGATGGCACGGCCCTCGATCGCGAGCGTACGGCCCATGACCTCGTTGTCGGACTGCAGCGAGGCCAGCAACGCGTCGATGTCCACCGTGGCGCGCGCCTCGTGTCCACCGAGGCCACGCATGAAGTCCAGCGTCTGCCTCACCATCGCTTCCATTTCCTGCAGGTCCGACTCGAATCGCGCGCGTGCTTCTTCGTCGTCAAGGAGTTCCGTGCGCAGCCGCATGCGGGTCAGCGGCGTCTTCAGATCGTGCGACAGCGCGGTGAGCATGCGGGTGCGCTCGTCGATGAAACCTGCCAGGCGCTTCTGCATGGTGTTGAAGGCCTGAGCCGCCTGCCGCACCT
>ENA-OFCD01001803-OFCD01001803.1-metagenomes-genome-assembly--contig:-NODE-1803-length-9932-cov-2.541055_pt1 | contig 9932 bp, 8 predicted proteins | sample MGYA00153392_OFCD01 | MGnify analysis MGYA00153392 | reverse complement strand
AGCAAAAATACTGATAATTTTAGAAGAATACAAATGTGGTGAGCTAATGTTATAAAAACAACTTCAATCCTTCATTTCTCGTTTATTACTCATAAAGAAATTTATAAAACCTAACAGATATCTAAATAAAATTTTTCAAATATTTTTTCCCGTTCTAATTTTTATTTTAGAACCTTCGGCTAAGAAAACGGAAAGCGGTTTAGATTGGTTGAGGAAACTGAATTCATTTCCGTACAAATCGGCGAAGTCTGCTTTTATTTTGTAATCAATGGTTTTATACATTTGCCAACGCGGATGTTCAACGCCGTACTCTTTAGTTTTTTGCGCGCTCATTTTTGCGTAACCCCAATAATGCTCCGTAATAAATTCTGCTTCGCTGTTAGCGTCAATATCGAGTAATTGTTTTTCCGCTTCAATCGAAATAGAATTCCAATTTTTATTTTTTTTCCATTCGTATTCAATCATTAATTTTTCATCCGAAGTTTTCCAACTGTAACGCGTCGGCATGGTTTCATACTTTTCTTTATAAAGCGTGTTGGCAACAAATGTTATGGCAGGTTTCGAGACAATCTCTTTTATAAAAACAGTGCCGCGTTTCCAAACGCCTGCATCATTGTAGCGCACATAAAATCGAAGATTCACTTCTTCAAAATTAATGTGCAATGGCACTTTAACGCCTAACATTCTGGTATTTGAAAACAAAAAACCAATGAGACTGACGTAGCAAACACCGTTGAATAAATCAAGCTCGGTTTTATTGGGCAAATAGGGTTTTAAAATTGAGGGATCAATTTCGTAATTTGCCATAATAAGTTTGCGCCATTCTGCTTCTAAAAATATTTTTGCCATTCGCTGCTGTAATTTTTTAATTTAAACAGTTTTGGGCAGAGAGAGTTTTGAAAGCTTTTGCATACTGCTAATTATTATCTGGATCGAAAGTAGAATTAGTGGTTGTGGGTGGTGGCGGCGTATAATCGGAGGTGGCATTTTTCTTTTTAAAATCGCCATTCGACCACGCTTTAAAAAATTGTTGCCACGCTAACGGATTGAAAATATTCATCGGCGGTGTTTGTCCACCGTAGTAATAATAATTTTTTGCCTGTTGGCGCAGATATATCGAACCCGTTTCTCTACCGTCATACGGTGTGAGTTCTCGCACTTTATCCAAAGTTTCTTTGGCCAAGTTTTCCATAGCGCGTTTCTCGAGCTGGTTCGTCACATCCATCGCTAAAAATTCATTTTTGAAATGATCGCGATTAGGCCACGGAAAAATAACTGCTTCGTCCAATAAAATTGTGTCGCGACTCATAATTTGCACCATCGAGTAATGCTCTTCGTGTAGCGTATCTGGCACTTTAAATTTGCGATTTCTGAAACCTAAAGCTGTAAAATTTACCGTCTCTCCATGTTCAACAACGATACTAAAAAAGCCTTGATAGTTGGCAGTAGCACCTGTTTTTCTTTTCGGAATAAATAAATTCGCATACGGCACTGGCACCATTTTACCATGATCATCTGTGACAACAATTCCGCTGAACTGTATAGCAGTGCTTTGTTTCTCAGTTGGTGGAGGCGTAGGAATGTTTTGAGCGCGAGTAGTAAGCGTGCAAATAATTAATAGTAAAGCAACTATACCTTTTAAACTTTGCCAATTATTTTTCATGCCATTTAATTTTATTGATTATACTTCATAGATCTGTTGAATCAGACCACAAATATACACATAACGAACGAGGATTGAAATCGTTGTTTCATTTTTATATTTTCTATAACAGAATGCAAATAATGTTTGTGCTGGCTTTGACAAGGACTTATTTCATTTTTTAGAATTTCAACTTATCAAATAGCCACAAAATAAATTAAAAAACTTTAAAATTTTAATTGAACTATATCGAGATAACTTTTTTTTGGTATAATTAATGCTTTATGAACATTATTAAAACATAAGAAAATTCTTTTTTCTAAACCGATTTAAGTTGTTTAATGAAAGAAAACCTCCCAAATTCAAAAATGTTTGATACAACCAAAGCCGTAATAGCTCCCCGTTTTTACAGCTTTTATTAATACACAAAATAGTTGTTAGTTGACAGTTGTCAGTTGATAGACGTTAATCGCTCTTAAACTGTCAACTGCTAACTGTCAACTGTCAACTAAATATACTCATGTCGCATCTCAAATTAAATGTTCGCTTTTTGCTTTTTGCCATTTGTCATTTGCTTCTTATCAATTCGGGAGTGGCACAATTGACAAAGTTTGATGCGCAATTTGCTTTTAAAAAGTCGGTCACTCAAGGTCTAATTATAGCTTGCAACTTGAGTAAGAATAATTTTTTGATGGGGGATGCGAATTTTAGATTCGATTATTATTCGCGCGTTATTGCAAATCCAAAAATTACATTACAATCGCTCACTCAAGGTCTAATTATAGCTTGCACCTTGAGTAAGAATTATAATTATGGTCACTCAAGGTTCACTCAAGGTATTTGCTTAATTAGAAACCTTGAGTCAGTTGCGGCTAACGATACGAGTGCGAATACGAAAGTAGTGACGACAACGCCGACGAAGATGCCGATACATGGTGCGGTGAGTTTGCAAAGTAACGGAAATTTTAGTTATGTGCCGTGTGGCGATATTCATGGTGCTTTTAACGCGTCATTGAATTTGAATCAGTTGTGTATTTCGTACGTGCCGAATCATGGATATGTGGGAAAGGATTCGCTGTGTGTGACGGTGTGCGACAGTACGATGGGCGTTTGTAATACGGTAAATATTCCATTGGTCGTTACTCCCAAAGCGATTCCTGCGAAACCTGTCGTGATTGTCTCGCCGATTGTGACGCAACAAGATTTGACGGTGACGGTTTCGGGTAATAGCGGCGGTCGTTGTATAGATTCAATTGCGCCGACGGTTAAATTTATCAATCCTAAATACGCGAATTTAAAATCGGGTGAAACAATTATTGCCAATTGTGTTAATCCACCCATTTTTAACGCGACATCTTTTAGTGTAAAAGATAACTACGATCCACATCCTACTATTGCTTTTAGAGATTTAAATCGTACCGTCGGAACGTGCTCACGCGATGGTTACAAAATTTTAATGCAGTGTGATCTCATCGCGACGGATAGTTGCGGAAATCGCACCGATTTTATATTTTTCGTCAGAATAATTGATACCACACCACCGACTTTAAGTGCTATTCCGGGCGACATCACCGTGAATAATTCTGCACCAACTGCACCAATCGTAACAGCTACGGATGATTGCGACGGGCGTAGAGACGTAATATATCACGTCTCTACCGCGCCTTACAATTGTGGTGTCGTTTTAACGCGTACCTGGACAGCGACGGATGAATGTGGTAATACTGCAAGTAAATCGCAAAAAATAACCGTTGTTTACAATGCTTCTAAATGCTGCAAAAAATATACAACTGTTTCAACTATTTATGTAACGGCAGCGACCTGTAATCAAAATGCAACCGCTTGTACAGAAATTCCGTACGCGCAAATTGCAAATTACGCTCTAAGTGATAATGGCAGAGCCTATACTGGAGGTATTACAAATTGTAACGGCAACGCCGGTTTAAGTCTCGCCGTGGGTAATCATAATATTGTTTTCAATCAAAAAACTTTGGCTTGCGCCGATTCGCTTTTTGTGAAAGTTGCTTGTCCTGTAGCGCCAAAGCCGGCTCCAAATACAATTCCATTAGTTGTAAACGTGAATGAAGTTGGTACGTGGTGTTTGAGTAATATTCCGCTGTTGCATCCTGTTAAAATTATGAATTTGTGTCCGTCGAGTTCTGGTACGCACGCGCTCATCAACATAGATCAGTCAATGATGTGCGTTACCTACAAAGGTTTAAAAGTCGGAACTGATTCTGCTTGTTTGAAAATTATTTCTTCCACGAATGATATAAACTTCGTTACGCTTCTCATAAATGTTAAAGCGCAGCCGTGTGGTAATTTAATCAATCCTGATTCCGTCATCGTGAGCGGCACTTGCACTGCGAACAACCAAGTGCCTGTGTGTTTACCTGTTTCTGTTTCCAATTTACAAGGTTATACGATTACAATTGATGGCGCACCTTATACTACCGCGCTAACGCCGTGTACTAATACGTCAACACAATTTTTTGTGCCAACTGGATTTCACACTTTGCGTTTTGCGAATACTTCGGGTTGTACAGATTTCGTTACAGTGGGTGCAAATTGTGTAAAATCGGAAACCATTATTACAGAATTGCGCGTCGGCGACAAAGACACGATGTGTATTTCGTCCAACACACTTTTGGGCGAAAAATATTATTTACAGAATTTGTGCGCGAAACAATCAACGAAAGTAGATTTTAATCTTTTGGGTGGAACAACGTGTATCGAGCGATTTGCTAAAACCGTCGGCTCCGAAAAAGCCTGCTACATCCTCTGCGATGAATATAAACTTTGCGATACGACCTATATGATTGTCAATGTATCGGAATTAAAAGCAAAACCGCCTGTTGCAATTGACGACAATGTCAATGTTTTGAAAAATACGATTGCCAAATTCAACGTCATTCTCAACGATTCATTCGGTAGTTTTACGCCCACGTTGCGCATCGTTAAATATCCTTTAAATGGTTACTTAAAGCTATCTCAACAAGGCGAAATGACATACAAACCAACGACCAACTATTGCGGCGCGGACGTTGCGACTTACGAGATTTGCACTGCAGCGGGATGTTCTATGGCGCAAATAAATTTCAAAGTGGATTGTAACGACCTGATTGTTTACTCCGCTTTTTCACCCAATAACGACGGCAGAAACGATTACTTCACCATTGAGGGCATAGATAAATTAACTAGCAGCACGGTTTCCGTTTTCAACCGTTGGGGAAATGAAGTCTTCGCCGCCAAAAATTACAAGAACAATTGGGCTGGCACATGGAATGGCACCAGCCTACCCGAAGGCACATATTTCTACGTTTTCAACGACGGAGAAGGACACACGCTCTCGGGATATGTGGAGATACAGCGTTGAGCGTTGAGCCTCGCTCGCGATTTGCAGTTCGAGATTTGCAGCTCAAAGCTCAAAGCTCACACCTCAAAGCTCACAGCTTTTTCTTACAAACGTTCCCCACGTCAAATTCGTAGTTCCCTCTTTGTGCGCCATAGCGCGTTCGATGGCATATTCGGCGGCGTGTTCAACGACCCACGCGAAATTATCAACCCCTACGCTGTGAATATCGGCATCGGGAGCGGGATTACAAAAATCAATCGCGTATGGAATGCCGTTTTGTACACCAAATTCGACGGTATTAAAATCGTAACCGAGTGCTTTGTTCAATTGCAAAACGTACTCACGCACGGTGGCGAGCATCTTTTTTGTCGTCGGCGGACCGTCAACCGCATACCGTAAATGGTGCGGATTCGTCGGATTGTACGGCATAATATGCACATGCTTCCCGCCGATGCAATAGCACCTAAAATATTCTTCAAACACGACTTCGCTTTGCAGCATCATCACCAAATGATCCGTTTCGGCATACTTCACGAAGAAATCTTCGGCATTATGCACTTTATACACGCTCTTCCAACCACCGCCATCATGCGGTTTCATGTAGCACGGAAAGCCAATGTGTTTAAAAATCGCCTCCCAATCCTGCATTTTCAGATTCCGAAACGAATTATGATTCGTCCCTTCTGGTCGCAGTTTTGATGGCAAAATATACGTGTTCGGAACCGGCACTCCGAGTTGCACCGCCAGCGCATTATTAAAAAATTTCTCATCCGCACTCCACCAAAACGGATTGTTAATCACTGCTGTGCCACACAGTGCAGCGTTTTTCAAAAACGCCCTATAGTACGGCACATCCTGCGAGATGCGATCAATGATCACCGCATAACCCGAAGATTTACCCTGTTCTACCTCCTCCACCAGCACCGGCTCCGCCATAATGCCAGGAATTTTTTTGTCATTCACGCGCTCAATGAACGCCCACGGAAAAGTGTTTTCCTGTCCGAAAAGTATGCCTATTTTTTTCATAAAAAAGTTTTGAGCCCTGAGCTATAAGCTATGAGATATGAGTCCAGCGCGCGATTTGCAATTCGCGATTTGCAGCTCATAGCTCATAACTTATAGCTCATAGCTATGATAAGGTCAAATTACCGATATATAATGCGGAAACATATCGCGCCACAATTGCCAATCATGTTGAAGCCAGCCGCGCATATCGAACCAATGCGCGATACCTTTTTTGTTAAGAATTTCGTGCATCGCTTCGTTCGCGCCTTTGCAAATATCCCATTCCGAAGTACCGATAATAATTTTTAGCTGATGCACTTCAGGGTCGTTCAAGTTCGGAATAAAATCCACGGGATTGTGAAAATAGACAGAATCATCGTAATAACCACCCAAAAACGTTCGAATATCAAACGCGCCGCTCATCGAAATAATATGACTCACACTGTGCGGATGTCGAAACCCAAAATTCAGCGCATGATAGCCCCCGAAACTCGCCCCTGCCACAGCCACTTTCCCATACCCCGTCGCATATTGCACATGATTAATCACTTCATTCATAATCATCCTATCATACGCATCATGCACCTGCACCTTCTGCGCCGGGTGCGCTGACCGATTATACCAACTGAATTTATCCATCGAATCTGGGCAATAAATCCTTACTTTTCCGTTATCAATAAAATGCCTCACACTCTCAATCAATTTAAAATCCTTGCTTTCATAATATCGTCCCATCGTCGTCGGAAAAAAAATAATTGGCAATCCCGCGTGCCCATAAATCAACATCTCCATCTCGCGGTTCAGAGTGTTAGAGTGCCATTTGATATATTCTTCTTTCATAAGCGTTTCGTTTGAGTTAAAATTATCAAAATCATTCGCTAATGTAGGGAGCAAGTTTTATATTATCCAATAAACGCCGTAAACTATTAATTTTTTATTTTTATTTAGGACATGAATTATTGAGAACAAAAACAATTTGCTCAAAGTGCGCATTTTAATGTTAATGACAAACAAAACTTCATTTCAGAAGATTTACTTTTGCCAAACTAAAAAAAATAAGAGACAGAAGAAATCAGAATTAAATCATTAAAAATAAAATAAAGCGATGGGGATTTTTTCTAAATTGATGGACATAGTAAATTTGGGAAGTAAAAACAAAACTAAAATCATTGTGAAGAATATAAATGTGCCTTCGCGCACTTTAAATAGAGGGGTTTCAGTTGATATTTATTTGCCACCACAATACGGAAAAGATAAAAATAAATTCTATCCAACGGTTTATTTCAACGACGGACAGGATATTGCACGTATGAATATGAACACGATGCTCGATAATTTATTTTTGGAAAATAAAATTCAAGAAACCATTATTGTTGGAATTTATGCGAACGAAAACCGTATGCAAGAATACGGAACGGCGCAACAATCCGACTATAAAAATCGAGGAAGTTTAGCGAGCAATTATTCCGATTTTGTTGTGCACGAACTTATGCCTTTCATTCAAACTGAATATAAATCGAGTAGCGACAAGAATAATAATTACATCGCAGGTTTTTCACTCGGCGCGCTGTCTGCGTTCGATATTCTTTGGTCGCATCCCGATTGTTTTTCTAAGGTTGGTGTTTTTTCGGGTTCTTTGTGGTGGCGCGATAGACCGTACGATATTCTCGATCCAGAAGATGGTAGAATAATACACAACATTGTACGCCAAAGTAATTATGTCGAAAATTTAAAATTTTGGTTCGAAGTAGGCACGCACGATGAAGATGAAGACCGCAACAGAAACGGCATTATTGATGCCATTGACGATACTTTGGATTTGATTGATACGCTCGCAAAACTGGGGTACAAACCTCACTCCGATATAAGTTATAACGAAATTGAAGGTGGCGAACACACCGTTGAAACGTGGAAAAACATAATGCCGCAGTTTTTGCAGTGGACACAGCATTAAAATAGAGGTTTCGCATAACTTCAAACTGAAATTTACGTTAAGTAAATATTCATTTAAACAAAAATTTTTATGCGCGTGCGCTACTTCCAGATATTATTTTCTGCTTTGGCATTTTTTTTAGTAAGTGTTTTAACCCAAGCACAAGAAGTCAATTTTAAAATTACAGTCGTTGCACCACCGCAAAAAACGGTTGATCAGAAAGTATATACGGCATTGCAACAAGCTTTGCAAGAATTAGTGAACACAACAAAATGGACAGATGATGTTTTTGAACCAAACGAAGTTTTGGTCGGTTCTATCCAACTTAACGTGAAAACTGAATCAACTGTAACCGATTTTATCGCCGACTTGAATATACAAATTAATCGCCCAATTTATGGTAGCGATCAACTCACACCGCTTTTAGTTCACGTTGATCGGGATATTGCTTTTCATTACGAGCAGTTTCAACCAACGCAATATGCTGCAAATACTTTTAACGATAATTTGGTGCACACGTTAGCATACTTTGTTTATGTGGCTTTAGCGATGGATTACGATTCGTTCGCACCAAATGGTGGCGATGTTTTTTGGCAACGCGCACAAGATATTGTTAACGTTGTTCCGTCGGGTGGGCAAGATTCTTGGAAAGGAAAAAGTACAGGAAGTACAGCGCGCGGTGCATTTGTAGAAAACGCTTTGAATCCGAGGATGAAAACGTACCGACCTGCACTATATGATTATCACCGTCAAGGACTTGACTATGCGAGTTCTGATATGCCGCGTTGTCGTGCGGGTATTTTAAAAGCACTTTCAGAAATTGATGAAGCACATCAAAGTATTCCAGGCACACTAACTATTCGCGCATTTACAAATACAAAAAGTGATGAGATGGTTGAAATTTTTAAAAATGCGCCTCCCGACCAAAAAACAAAGTTTCTTCAAATAATGACAAAAATTGATCCTACGAACGTCAATAAATACAGTTCAGTAGGGTTTTAATCCTTATTTCAAATTATTCAGCATAATATCGTCAAAAATTCTATCAGAAACCATACGGCGCACAAATAAAATGAGTTTTGCTAACTTGCCAGCTACGTAGCGCGTTTTGGGTTTTGATGCTGAAATCGCTTTTGCAATAACTTCAGCAATAACAATAGGATCTGATCCCTTTATGTTCGCAAATAGTTTAGCGTGTTTTGTTGCTAACTCTTTATAGGCTGTGTTGCCAGAAGTTTTGAGTAAATTATCTTTAGCAATACCTGTCCATTCTGTCTCAATCGCACCTGGTTCGATTACTACTACGTTAATTCCGAACTGTTTTAATTCCATGCGCAAACTATCGCTCAATCCTTCGACTGCATATTTGGTTGCGTGATACCACGAACCATGCGGTTCGCCGAATTTACCGCCCATCGAAGAAACATTAATAATAGTTCCCGATTTTTGTTCTCTCATTTGTGGAAGAACCAATTGTGTTAAACGCGCCAAGCCGAATATATTGACTTCAAATTGATACTTCGCTTCCGAAATGAGTACATCTTCTAAAGCACCATAAGAACCATAACCTGCATTATTTACTAAAACATCTAAGCGTTTTTCATTTTTCAAAATTTCGTTTACGCCCGCAATCATGCTCGCATCGTCTGTCACATCCATCGAAAGAATTTTTACACCAAGAGTTTTTAAATCTTGCATTTTTTCAATCCTGCGCGCAGCTCCATACACTGTATGACCTTGCTCTGCTAAATATTTTGCGGTTGCGTGACCAATTCCTGTTGATGCGCCTGTAATCAGAATGACTTTATTCATTTTATTGTTTTTGAAGAAGATTTTTTAATAAGGGTTTTCTTATAAAAAATTAAAAAGTATTTTTTGAGAATTATTATGGCTGCGTGAATCTTTGTTCCTTTATGAACTTTGTGCTGAAAATAAACCACGAATTTTCCCAGCATAAAGTTCACAAAGCAGCAAAGATTCACGAAGCTATAATAATT
>ENA-OFCD01001802-OFCD01001802.1-metagenomes-genome-assembly--contig:-NODE-1802-length-9933-cov-5.258656_pt1 | contig 9933 bp, 11 predicted proteins | sample MGYA00153392_OFCD01 | MGnify analysis MGYA00153392 | reverse complement strand
GACTAGGAACTGCGGTACTACCGCCAACAGCTTCATCACCATTTACTTCTGCTCGATAGGCTTCATCCTCAGCATCGTCTGCTGCATCTGCACCTACTAATGATTTTAATTGTGGATCTGGCATACATTTTCTCCTTTGAATTTAAAGATTTATTTGTGCTCGCTCGTGGCAATTTTCGCTCCAGATAGCATTGCTTCAATTTGAGGATTTGCCCATGCTGCGGCGATGCTCAGAAAATCAGGATCGTCATTGACACATTCGAGCCGCGTGTAAGTGATAGTTGGATATTGACGCTGTAAAGATTCGATTGCATCATCCACATCAAGGATAGTTTCATAGTTCTCTGTTACCCACCCCAGCGGTTTAAATACAATGCTTTGAGCACCCGATCCTATTAGGCTTTTCGCTGCTTGTTCGAGATTAGGTTGCGACCATTTTATGAATGGCATATCGTGGTTTATCCAGCCGATCGAGATTAGTGGATATTGATGCTGTAACTGGGCTTGCACTCGCTCGAACAACGCTTGTCCATCGATTACCCCAGTTAACAACCCATTAGCTTTTTCGGGGCCACCATGAACCGTTAAGATGATACCGATCTGCGACTCAAAACAACCAGATGTAGATAATTGATTGAGAGATTCCTTAATCTGACACACTAGCAGATCGATGTAGGCAGGTTCAGTTGCAAATGCGGGAATATATCGAATTGCATCGAACGGAAGATATTCAGATTTATTTGCGGCAATAACTTCATTCACTTGCTCTACAGCTATTTTCCCAGTGAAGGCAGAATCAACTACCAATAATGGGAAAATTACTAAGTTCTGAAAGTCTCGATTGATAATCTCTGCTACAATTTCTTGGACAAAAGGTTGACAGAAATAAAAGCCTTTAAATACTTCTACCTGTGTTCCCCAGCGTTTTTGTAACTGCTCCTCAATCCCAGTCCGCTGTTTTTCAAACATTTCATTTTCAGGGGACATAAAATGATGGTGCTTGAACCCGAAATCATATAAATCTAGTAGTCCCAGGAACCAACCAGCCGCCGGATACAGCCACTCTGGAATCGATACAAATTGGGATGCAATATATTTAGTTGCAGCTCGATTGTAACTACTCAGATCGTGGTAAGATTCCACTTCACCATATCCGGCAAGTAAAACGGCGACACGTTTGTTGTTATTATGGGTTTCAATGGGCTGTGTGGCGGGAGATTCTTGACTAATCATGTAACTCCTTGGTTGTTTGTAAATGGTTGGGTTTAATCGGTAGGTGAATACGAGGTAACACCATTGCAGTTAGAAAAATCACTAATTGTGTTGCTACAATACTGGGGCCAGATGGTAAATTAAACCAAGCTGAAATTACCATGCCAATTACGGCACTTAATGCACCTAGTCCGGCTGATAGCAATACATAATGTGTGAAAGTGCGACTTAATAATCTAGCAGCACAGGCAGGAATTACCACAAATGCACTAACTAGTAAAACACCGATCGATTTAATAGAAATTCCCACGACTAGCGACAGCAGTACGATGAATATTGTGCTCTGAGTTGAGACTGAAATCCCTCGTGCGATCGCTAATGGTTCGCTCACAGTCAATAGCATTTGCGTTCGTAGTGTCATGCCAATAAACACAATGCAGATGGTTAGTAGTAAACTACTCAGAACTAGATCTAGTTCTTGAACTGCGAGAATATCACCAAATAACAGGTTATTTATTCCGCCTTTATACTGCCCGACAAAGCTGAGAATAATAATCGCGATCGCCAGAGATGAGGAATAGATAATATTCAGTAGTGCATCAGTCCATAAACGGGTATGTTCCAACAAATAGGACACCGCCAATGCAAAGATGACAGCAAATGGTAGTAAGACGAGGGAAGGATTGAGTCCTAATAGATAGCCGATGCTGATACCTAGTAACGCTGAATGTCCCAGGGCATCGCAGAAAAAAGACAACTGCCGTAAAATCGTAAAGCTGCCCAAAATCCCACCCATTAAACCCGTCAGGATGCCGCCCATTAAGGCTCGTTGCATAAATGGTAGTTGAAACAATTCAATTACGCGAATCAGTTCTGGTTCCATAATCATGATGTATGGGAATGCTTGTAACGCACAAAATCTGTACCATAAACAGTAGCAAGGCTAGCCTCAGAGAGTGCAACTTCTGGAGTACCTTGACAGCGCAAAGTCCGATTGATACACAGGACTCGATCGCAATGTTTTCGCACCATATCTAAGTCGTGAGATATCTGCAAAATCGCCCAACCTTGCTCTTGTTTGAGTTCATACAGTAGTTGGTAAAAATCTGACTCAGCTACTATATCCAATCCCGCCGGAGCTTCATCGAGAATCAACAATCGACGCGGGGAAACTAGACAATATGCCAGCAATATGCGCTTGGTTTCGCCACCAGACAGCCCACTAATTAGATGATCTCGGAATTGGAGTGCATCGACTCTGACTAGGGCATCTCGCACGGCATGACGACGTTTGCGGCGATCGATCCACGGCAACTGAAACCCCAATTTGCCCCAACCCAATCCCACCAATTCTGATACTGTCATCGGAATTCGTCGATCGAATAAAAAGTTTTGGGGTAAATAAGCGACTTGCTGACGGATGGCTGATGGCAGAAATCCCTTGAGACTGAGGGGTTTTCCCAAAATGGATATTTCACCTGACTTTCTGGGCAAAATCCCCAGAATAGCTTGCACTAACGTCGTTTTACCTCCTCCATTCGGGCCGACGATCGATGTATCTGTGCCTGACTCCAGGGAGAACGAAACATCTTGTACTGCTTGGTAAGTATCCCGACAAACGGTCAGATGTTCGACTGATAATACGGTTTCTTTCATCCAAACCTCCTAAAATTTCACCCAAACTTGTTGGGGCATAACGGACATTAGTTCTGGATATCGAAGTTGGTGTGAATCCCCCTCAATCCCCATTGCCCAAGGAGAGGCAAATCCCTGGGAAAGAGGAGGTTTCAATGCAGGCGGCTGAGATCGCTCTGACTGCCCCGTAAATGCTGTGACTAGCGTTTTGACATTTGCTTGCATGGTGGTGATGTAATGACCTGGCTGCACAGCTTCCGGCGATCCGGTTTCCATCGTGTCAAAGGTACTGACGCGCACATCCAAATCCTTTGCCAGGGCTGCAAATGCCTCTTTCCCGCCATTGGGTTCTGCTAATAGCGTTTTGAGATTGGTGGCTTTGACTGTATCCACGATTCGCTTGACATCAGCGGGTGAGGGATTATCTTCGGGTACATCTACTAGAAAGTTGGCTTTTAAGTTGTAGCTCTGAGCAAAATAGGGTGCAAAATCATGGAAAGCGACGAATGTTTTACCCGCAAAAGGTTGGAGCATTCGGCTGGTTTCCGTATCTAGTTCGCGCAACTTTTTGATATAAGCACCAGCATTATTGGTGTAAATCTCTTTCCCCGCAGGATCGGCAGCGATTAAACCTTCTCGAATATTTTCGACTTGACGGATAACTCGTTTGGGATCGAGCCAAATGTGGGGATTATATTGAGGGCGATTTTGTCCAGTTTTTGGCTGTTTGCCCTCAATTGTTTCAGTGGCGATCGGTTGTATTCCTTGACTGGAATCGATTACTTTTAGTTTGGCATTGCCAGTATTTTTGACCAATTCAGTCAAATATCCCTCTATCCCCAGTCCGTTTTGTACCAGCACGTCAGCTTTGGCTAGCTTCTGAGCATCGCCTGGTTTTGCCTGATAGTCATGGGGTTCGACGTTGGTGGGCAATAGCTGGGTGACTTGAGCGCGATCGCCTGCAACTGCTTTGGTAAAATCTGTAATGGGAATAAATGTGGTCATAATCTGCAATTGTTTAGACACAGGAGTAGTTGCAGGTGGTTTCGCACAGCTTCCTAATGTGAGGGAAATTGCAGATATAACAACAATAGATAACCAATAGACAGTTACTCTCCGTTCTAATCCTGTGTTTAGATCGTCAGATAGTGCGACTATTGACGTTGCTTGCGTTGGCGGAGCCTCTCCCCTGGAGAATCGAGCATTAATCATTATTTTGACCCTAAATAGATTACCAATGAATCCAGAGAGATTATCGACCGATCCGCATCCCAATTAATACATTGTAGAAAAAGCCAATCAGAGCTAAAACTAACAATAAGTGAATTAAAGCACCACCAATATGGATAGAGATGCCTAATAACCACAGGCCAAAAAGTATGACAACACCAGTCCAAATGAGATTCAACATATTTACCTCTTCTATTTAACTAAAACGGTGGATAGTACCTAAACGGTGACGGAGTTGAACAGCTCATCGGCTAGCCATTCGATCGTTCCTTTAAAGTTGCGGGCAGGAGTGGGTAAAAGATCGACATAAGCGGCTTGACGAATCAGGTGTCCGAGATGACCTTTGACTTCATAACTAAGGGGCTTGGCACCCATGACGCGAACGTCAAGATCGGCGACACTTTCGTCTAATCCCAGCTTGAGGAGGATTCCCCTTAATCCAATCTCAACTGGTTGGGGTAAATGACCCTCGGCAATTGCGGTGAGGTTGTGCGCGATCGCGGCTCCTTGCTGATATGCTACTTGAGCAGTAGCGGGTAAAGGCTGCTCCATTACCGTACAATCTCCACCTGCAAAGACTTCAGGGAAATCGAGTAGTTGTAGAGTGTCCGTTAGTTTAAGCCGTCCCTGTTTGTCGCGACTTGCTTCGGGAATTGACAGCTTGGCAATGAGTGGATTGATGGCAGTCCCCATTGCCCAAATTATCGTCGCGGCTGAAAGTTCCTCACTGTGGTTGTTTCGCTGCAAGATAACCGTGTTGGGGCGCACCTCTACTACTTCAGTTTCTAGTAGCAGCTCAACAGCTACATTCCGCTCCTGCAATGCGGTTTGAGCCGTCTGGCGGAGTTTGTCCCTATGACCTTTGAGGATCTGTTGCCCCCGCTGGATTACCACCACTCGCAGATCGGTAATATCTCCACCTAGAGCGGCGTACCAGTTCGGTAATAAATCTGCCAGCGTTGCCGCTAGCTCGATCCCAGTGCAACCCCCACCCATAATTGCAAAGGTTAATAAAGTTTGTTTTTCTATTCCGGTTGCTTGGGTAGCGCGTTGCAAACAATCCCGTAAGTGTTTAGCTAAGGCGACCGCATCTTCAGTCGTGGAAAATGGTAAAGTATATTCCTTAGCTCCTGATACACCGCAATAACCCGCCACGCCACCGAGAGCTAACACCAACTTGCCATAATTGTAATGCAGTCCAGAGGCTAATTTTACCTGTCGCTGCTGTAAATCGATCGATTCGATCGTATCTTGAATGAATTCAATCCCACTTCTATGTAAAAGAGTATCGTAGCGGGGGCAGATATAGCGAGTGTCCATCTCACCGCTGAGGAACTCATATAGCAATGGTTTAAAGATAAATTTTGAATCTCGATCGATCAAAATCGTGGGTGTTTGATAATGCTGATGGCTGAGATTTAGAGCTGTGAATAATCCGGTAAAGCCACCACCGAGAATTAAAGCTGGCAGCTTTTGAACCTCGACAAGTGGGGCAGGAACTGTTAATGTTTTATCTAAAATCTTTGGTTCGGTCATAATATTTGACATCTTTATTATCCTATTGATTTAATAATTCCTTTCTGTCTGTAGATTTCGTAGACAATTTCTTTTAGTGCTGGCAATTGCCTACTGAAGAACAGCGAACCCAAAATACAAGCAATCCCAGCAATAATCAATGTGTCAGTAGCCCCAATATGCTCGGCTAAAGTGCCACCCAAGAGGCTACCAAAAGGGATAATGCCTAAAAAAGACATGGTATACAGACTCATCACCCGTCCGCGTTTGTCATCATCAACGATCGTTTGTAGAACTGTATTGCCTGCGGCAACCTGCAAAATTGTACCTAACCCGATCGCGAGCATTGCTAATAGCGAAAGTGGCAAAAACCGTGATAAAGAAAATACTATTAAGCCCACGCCTAAAACTACTGGCCCGATAATAATCAATTTACCAAGTCCAATTACTGTCTTCTTGGTAATCAAATAAACACTGCCAAATAAGGCACCAACACCCGATGCTGCCATTAAGAAGCCCAATGTCTGAGCATCACCCTTGAGAATTTGCTCTGCAAAAATTGGGACGAGTGAGACATATTGCATCCCCATTAAGCTAACTATGGCTGCCATGAGTAAGATGGCCCGAATGGGTGGAGAAGTAAAAGCGTAGTCGAAGCCTGCTTTGATTTCAGCTAGAGGATTAGTATTGTTGACTGGGAGCTGCTTTGGCTGGAATTTCATTGCTAGTAAGGCGATAATTACCGCAATATAACTAACTCCATCAATCAAGAAACAGTAACCTGCGCCAACTTTAGCAATTAGTAATCCGCCAATTGCTGGCCCAATTAATCGCGCACTATTAAACATAGTTGAGTTGATCGCGATCGCATTTGGCAAATCTTCTCTGTTTTCGACCAGCTCGATCGCAAATACTTGTCGCGCTGGGGCATCTATGGCATTAACTATGCCTTGAAATAAGCTTAAAGCTAGGAGATGCCAAATCTGAACTACACCAGATAATACTAATGCTGCTAAGGTTAATGACTGTGCCATCGCTAGAATTTGAGTACCAATTAAAATCCGACGCGGATCGGATCGATCGACAATCACTCCACCAAAAGGGGTCAGTAAAAAACTCGGAATTTGGCTAGTAAATCCAACTATTCCTAGCATCAAAGCCGAATTGGTCAGATGATAAACCAGCCATACCGTAGCAATTTGTGTCATCCATGTCCCAATTAGCGACACACCTTGCCCAGCAAAAAATAGCCGATAATTTCTCGACCTCAATGCAGGTAATAAGAATTGACGATCTGGTGCTGGCATATAATTAGCATCTGGTAGTGGGAATTTATGATTCGTGATAGAAGATAAATTTGACCAATGAGGCAGCCAGATAACTCAAGAGAGCGTAGGCAACGATCGCGATCGCAATATTGACATCAAATATATATGCCCCACCACCAAAAGTTGGGCTAATAAATAAGGTTGAAAATGGAGCGATAAAAGGTGCTGATAAATTATTGATTAATCGAGCAAATTCATTTTGAGGGTTAGCTGCAAACAACCGCAGTAAAAATCTTATGCCTAGTAATATTTCTAATGCTCCTACTAGCCAGAAAATAGTATTAAGTATCCAAATAAAGGGAGTATTTAATCGAGCGGCCCGCAAGCGTTTCTCTTCTTGGCGAAGTCGAAAAGCTTCTTCGTCATGTTGGAGATCTTGTCGCCGTTCGATGTTTGTATCATCCTGTCGATCGTGAGTCATAATTAGACCTCAGTATCAATATTTTTTTGACCTTTGTAACGATCTAGGTAGGGGCAATGTCTTGATTTGCTAAACCGTCGGGGAACCCGACGAGCGCAAACCGCTTCATGAATTGCCCCTACCTAAATATCCCTACCTAAATGGAGGCTAGAACATCCAATCTACTTCGAGGCGATTGTCCACAGAGGAGACACCTGCTTCAGACCAGGCAACTCGTTCGGCTTCGTCATATTCGCTGTAGTTGCGAACTTGACCGTGGAGGATGACGTTGTTGCCAGAAGTTTCCACGCGAATGTGTTCGGCATCCAACATCGCACTGCGTTTGAAGGCAGATTTAATGTCCTTTTCGACTTCATGTTTCGTCACTTTGGGTGAGATGGAGATTGAATTAGTTACTCCTTTAACACCTGCCATTTGCTTGACAAGACCCCCTGCGGCGTTCTTCTGGTACCACCATTCCACTTGGCCGTCTAGGGTAATCCAGCCATCACGGACTGTTGCCTGAACGGTGCCGTTGGGAATTGTCGTAGACCATTCGATTTGGTTGATCGCGGCTGCGGCAATGTCGGTGTCGGTGCGGTGGTATGAGGCTGGTAGCTGGATTTGGATGTCATCAGCGATCGCTTTGACCCCTGCAACCCGCTTGGTAGCGTGGACAGCTTCCCATTTTTCGCTATAGCTGGTGGCATAGCCATTGAGTGTCACTGTCCCATTTTTGGCGATTACGCCGATGTCTGAGACTTTGACACTGGGATCGTATTTGAGTTCGGACATCACATCTTTTTGTAATTCTGTGTCAGTTTTTTCGTTCGCGTAGCGTCCGCTTTGCGGAATGGTACGTTGCATATTATTTGGGTTTTGTTTGTTGTTGTTATTGAAAAGAAACAAACTAACGAATTAGCTATTAGTTTGTAGGGTAGCTGAGGGTTGACCTCTACACCCCTTAGCAGATAGAAAATTGCTCATGTTTTTATCCTTATTTACAAATTGAATTTAGTCATCTTTAACTAAAAAGCTTAGGTGTAACCTCTAGATTGAATAGAATTAAAAAGATTGCAGTTACCGCCGCAGTTACCGTAATTAAAGGTGTATCTAGATGGCGAATACCGATCGCAATTAATGCCCAGATAATTACCAACAGGTAAGCAGTATCGTGATGTTTTATCGTTACTTGAGTGCCAATTGCCGTAGCAACAATTATCATAATGACTGCCCAGATTGCGGGTGCAATTCCCCAACCAGCCCAGTTGATGCTGTAGAGCGCGAGTGAGGCATTGACAACGATGGCGACGGTAATCCAGCCGAGATAAATACTAATCGGAATCTGGATAAACCATTGCTCAGTTGGCGAAACGTGCTGTTGCCCAATCTCCAAGCGTTGATAGAGGACAATCAGCGGTAGCAAGATGCCGAACATCGCGACGACAGATAGAGGAAACAAACGGGCGAGAAAGAGATAAATCCAGGCACATTGAGCGATACAGGCGAACACCAGCAGATAACCACCGCGCTGTAAGCTAGGATTGTGACGCTGAGTAGGTTGGGCTTGGTAAATACCAAAGGCAATCAAACCCAGATAAATCGGTGCCCAAATCGCAAAGGCGTAGTTAGCGGGTAGGATTTGGACGGAAGGAAACAGGCGATCTGATAAAGTCGCCATATCGACACCATCGGGCGGAAAGAAGTTGGAGATAGTATTGATAACAATGCTGGCGATAATCGCGGCGAGAATCGTTACTTGTCTTACTAAATCTGGATCTGTACGTTGGGTGGTGAGTTTCATTAGTGCTAATCCCCACTCGTATACCACTTGACGGCGAGATGATCTTCCACCGAGAACACTCCTTGAGCAGACCAGGCAATGCGTTCGGCTTCCTCGCGCTGGGAAAGTGTCCGCACGGTGCCGTGAAGGATGACCTTGCTACCAACAATCTCGACGCGGATCTTGCTGGCATCTAACATGGCATTACGATCGATCGCCGCTTCAATATCCATGCCGACTGCGGGAATTTTATCTGTGGGTTTAATCGAAATCGAGCTAGACACCCCATGAACGCCCGCGATCGATCGCATGACGGTTTCGGCGGCATTCTTCTGATACCACCACTCCACCTCGCCCTCCAGGATAATCCAACCGTTCCGCACCGTTATTTGAACAGTTCCGGTGGGAATTGTGGTAGCCCAGTCCATTTTGTGGGCGGCGGCGGCGGCGATTTCGCCATCGGTGCGGTGGTTGGCATCGGGGATGTGCAGTTCGATATCATCGGCGATCGCGACTACTCCAGCAACTCGTTTTACAGCATGAACGGCTGCCAATTTCTCATCAAAGCTGGTGGTATAACCAGTGAGGGTGACGGTGCCATCTGTGACTAATACACCGATTTCGGTAACTTTGAGACTGGGATCGTATTTAAGTTCCGATAGCACATCAGTTTTGATTTCGGTGTCAGTTTTATCGAAGGTATTAATCATTTGCTTTTCCTGAATCTTATGTAATTTGTTGATGTGTTAAACATTCAATTTGGCAGTTATGGTTATGAGTTTATAACCTAACTGCTCGATCGTTTATTATTCGATTTTTAGACTGGAATT
>ENA-OFCD01001801-OFCD01001801.1-metagenomes-genome-assembly--contig:-NODE-1801-length-9940-cov-2.309661_pt1 | contig 9940 bp, 6 predicted proteins | sample MGYA00153392_OFCD01 | MGnify analysis MGYA00153392 | reverse complement strand
GCTCGGCCAGCGCCTTGCACTCTTCGACCGCGTCGCCCATCACCACGCCGCCACCTGCAAGGATCACCGGAAACTTGGCTTGGGCGAGCAGCTCGGCCGCCGCGTCCAGACTGTTTTCGCCGCCGGCGCCGCGCTCCACGCGCATCGGCTTCGGGATCTCGCAGGCGATCTCGCCGTAGAAATAGTCGCGCGGAATGTTGAGCTGCGTCGGGCCCATCTCGCTGATGGCGCGGTCGAAACAGCGCGCGGTGTACTCGGCCATGCGCTTGGGGTTGTTGACGTGGCCCTGGTACTTCGTGAACTCCTGGAACATCGGCAACTGGTTGGCTTCCTGGAAGCCGCCGAGGCCCATGCCCATGGTGCCGGTCTCGGGCGTGATCATCACGACCGGGCTGTGGGCCCAGTACGCGGCCGCGATCGCGGTCACGCAGTTGCTGATGCCGGGGCCGTTCTGGCCGATGACGACGCCGTGCCGGCCGCTCACGCGCGCATAGCCGTCGGCCATGTGGCCGGCGCCCTGCTCGTGCACCACAGGAACGAGCCGGATGCCGGCCGGCGCGAAGATGTCCATCGCGTCCATGAAGGCCGAGCCCATGATGCCGAAGATGTCGGTCACGCCGTTCGCGACCATCGTCTCGACGAAGGCTTCGGAAGGCGTCATCTTCTGCACGCCGGTGACGGCTGCGCGCTGGGCGACGGCAGCGTCGCGGCCGGGTGCCGTGCCGCGCGAGGCTTCGTCTGGCAAGGCGTCGGCGCGGGCGGCGTCCCGGGTTTCCTGGCTCGTGCTTCGGGGGGCGGCGGTGGCGGTGGGCGTCATGGCGTGGGCTCTCGGTTCGTGGTGCGTCACTAACGGATGCGGCACTATAGTGGCGCGGCGCCGGCAGGGTCAATCCGGCAAGACGGAAACCGGAACTCGGTGTTTCGTTTTCCGGAACGCCGGCTATCATGGCTGCACCATGAAGATCGTGCCCGCGGCCAGCGCCGAAGCCGCCCTCCTCGCGGGCGACACGCCCACCATGCGGCTGTTCGCGCTGCTCGAGGTGGTGGCAGAAAGCGATCAGCTCTATTCGTTGCAGGGTCTCGTCCAGGCCACGGCCCTGCCCAAGCCCACGCTGCACCGCATGCTGCAGCAGCTCGAGGGTGCGGGCCTGATGCAGCGCGAGAGCGGCGGCCGGCACTACGGCACCGGAGTGCGCTTGCGTCGCCTGGCCGAGAACCTGCTGCTCAACGACAGCCATCACGGCGCGCGCCACGCAGTGCTGCGCCACCTCGTGGAAGAAGTGGGCGAGAGCTGCAACATCACCGCGCTCTCCGGCAGCGAGGTGATCTACCTCGACCGCGTGGAGACCGCGGCGCCTTTGCGTTTCCATCTGCACGCCGGCTCGCGCGTGCCGGCGCATTGTTCGGCCAGCGGCAAGGTGTTCCTGGCGCAGATGGCGCCCGAACAGCGGCAGCGCCTGCTGGCTGCCGCGCCGCTCGAGCGCTGCACGCCGAACAGCCTCGTCGATCTCGGCAAGCTCGAGCGCGAAATGAAGAAGGTGCAACGCGAAGGCTGTGCCGTCGACGACGAGGAGTTCCTGCCCGGCCTGCTCTGCGTGGCGGTGCTGGTGCCGCCGGCCGAAGGCGCACGCTCGAACCTGTGCGTGGCGGTCCAGGCGCCGATCGTGCGCATGCCGGCCGCCAAGGCGCGGCGACTGCTGCCAGCCCTGCGGCGCGCGGCGCGTGCCCTGCGCGAGATCGACAGCCACGTCGCTCCTTCGCGTGGCGCTGCCAGCGCATGAGCACCGCCCTGCCGCCGATGCAGCACGCCACCGCGCGCGAGCTGTTCGGCATCGAGAGCGACCTGCTCGTGCCCGTGCGGGCGCGTTCGGCCGAGCACGAAGAGCACGACGAGCACGTGCCCGAGGTCGATGCCGCCTACCGCTTCGACCGCGAGACCACGCTGGCGCTGCTCGCCGGCTTCATGCACAACCGGCGTGTGCTGGTGCAGGGCCTGCACGGCACCGGCAAGTCGACGCACGTGGAGCAGGTCGCCGGGCTCAGCGACGCCGATCTCGGGGGGATGGCCCACGGGGTCCAGAGTCTCGTACCGCAGGACAAAGCGTTGATCCGCGTCACGGTGACGGTGTCCGCAGACGGCACGTCCACCGACTACGACGCACGTGCGCTGCAGGCCTTCGCCACCGGGTCATCGGTCGGTGTCGCACCGCTCGGCGGCTCGCTGGCGCCGGGTCGGCTCCAGGCACACGGACAGATCGAAGGCTCGCTGTCCTACGTCGTGCCGCGCACGACCAGCCAGCTCGTCCTGCGGGCCGGCCGGCTGCCACGGGCAGTCCCGCTGCTCCGGATCGACGACGGGCCGGCCACCACCAGCCACGACCACGCAGGTGCGCCCGGCAACGGGACACCCTCACCCCACCAGCCCTGAGGCAGGCGATCGCTGTGACCACTCGACAAGCGCGACCCGTCCCGACCTTGCGGGCAGGCGATCTGGTGATCGCCCTGCTGATGACGCTGACCGGCTCCTGCTGGCTGTCGATCTTGCAGTGGCTCGCCGGGGGGAAGGTTTCAGCCGGCCCGTCGACCCTTGGCCGCGGATTTGCCCTCGGCGGCTTCGCCCTGCCGCTGGTGCTGCTTGTCGTCCCCGTCACCCTGATGGTGCTCCGCCGTCGAGGCACGCCGGTGGCTCTGGCCGGCGTACTCTGCGCCCCGGTTGCCGCAGCGGCCATCTCGGCGGCCAATCAACTGCGCCTGACGATCCTGGACCAGGCCCCGGCAGGGTTGCTGCTGGTCAATCTGGTCGGTGACCTGCTCAGCCTGCTGGTCGTCGTGCTTCCTGTCGGCCTGCTTGCCCTGGTGCTGCCGGGTCGGGCGCCGGGGCGGCTGCGGGCTCGGGGACGGACCTCGATGATCCTGGGCGTCGGGCTCGCCACCACCCTGGTGAGCGCAACTGTCGCGCCGTCGCTGGCGGCCGGTGTGCCGTCACAGACCAGTGCCTCCTGTCTCAGCGGCGGGCCGGTCGACCGCTCGTTCGCCGTCACGGCGCTGGACGTCAACATCCCGATCAACCGTTTCGGTGACCACGACCCGAAGGGCAAGATGTACGCCCTCACCGGCTCGATCCCGGCTGTCCGCGCGCAGGAGTCCTCGCAGAAGGTGTCGATCGGGCTGCGCAACGATCCCATCCAGCCGCTGGTGATCCGGGCCAACGAGGGGGAGTGCGTCGAGATCCAATTCACCAACACGGCCAGCGGTGGCTCCTTCGGGATGCACGTCGACGGGCTGGAGTTTGGCGCCTCCTCATCCGGTGACGCCATCGGCGCCAACGTCAGCTCGGCCGTCCCGGTGGGCCAGAGCGCGACCTACCGGTTCTCGATTCCCGTTGACCCGCGGCTGGAGGGCGGCCACTCCATCCACCCCGGGCCCGGCTACCGGGCGGCGGTCGACCACGGCCTGTTCGGCGCGCTGGTCGTCGAGCCACCCGGCTCGACGTACTGGGACACGACCAATGCCGGCCAGCCGCTGGCGTCCGGCTGGGAAGCCATGATCAAGCCGACCGGTCTGGACGTGGCCTGCGACCGGTCGAACCACCTGCCGACCTGCGGGTTCCGGGAGAACGCGCTGTTGCACCACGAGATCGGCAACGACAACGAGTTGCTCAAGGACAAGAGCAACCTCGACATCCCGCTGGTCGACAGCCTGACGGGGAGCTACCGGCCGGGAGCGTTCGCGCTGAACTACCGCTCCGAGCCCTTCCGCAATCGGCTGCTGGCCTTCCCCAAAGAAAAGTCGCACGCCTACAGCTCGTTCACGTTCGGCGAGCCCGCGACGCCGATGATGCGTGGCTACCTGGCCGATCCCACCAAGATCCGGATCATGCACGTGGGGGCGGAGAAGTTCCACGTCTTCCACCTCCATGGCGGCGGTGACCGGTGGCGCTTCAATCCCGTTGCGGACACCACATTCAACTACGCCATGACCGGCCTGAAGAAAGACCCGGACTCTGTCCTGTCGCCGTCGCAGCGGCTCGATTCGCAGTCGATCGGCCCAGGGGAGTCCTACAGCCTGGAGATCGAAGGCGGCGCCGGCGGCGTCCAGCAGTCCTCCGGCGACTTCCTCTACCACTGCCACATCGCCAAGCACTACACCTCCGGCATGTGGAGCTTCTGGCGGGTCTACAGCACCCTGCAGCCTGATCTCGTGCCGCTGGGCGACCGGCCGGCGCCGGCCGAAGCGATCGACTCCCGTGGCCTGATCGGCCGGGTGATCAACGGTACGACGATCACCGCAGCCAACCTCGACGACTGGATCCGCCCGCAGTTGCCGCCGTCCGGCGTTCCGGGCAGCAGGCAGGACGCTACGGTCTGGAACTGGAAGATCAACGACACACCCACCGGGCCGCTCTATCTCGGCGCACCGGCCGATGCGACCGTCTTCCCCGACTCCCCCCAGGTCGTGCCCGGCCAACCCAACCTGCTGGCCGTCGACGCCGGTCACCTCGTCGGGACCCGCCCCGCCGTCCTGTTCGATCCGGTCAATGGCCGGCCGACGTATCCGATGCTGCGAACAACCATCGGCAAACGGCCCCCGTTCACGGCAGCCGGCCACACCGGTGCGCCCTGGCTCGGCCAGAACGCGGGGCAGGCCAGCGCAAGCTCAACTGATCCCTGGGCGGGCCGCAACGACGGCCTGTGCCCGACCGGCCGCAAGCTGCGCACCTTCAACGTGGTGGCCATCGGCAAAGCCATCAAGCGCACCCCGACGGTCACGGACCCCGACGGCAAGATCTTCGTGCTCGCGCACGACAAGGCGTCCACCTACGCCGATCCCGAGAAATCCGACCCGCTCGCGATCCGCGCCAACCAGGGCGACTGCATCGCCGTCACGCTGACGAACGAGATCCCGGACGCCTCTGCTTTCGACAAGTTCTCCAAGACCAGCATGCACATCCACCACGTGCAGTTCGACGTGCAGGGCTCGGACGGCGTGAGCGCCGGCTTCGCCTACGAGCACTCGGTCCGGCCCTACAAGGTGAGCGACCCGACGCTGCTCGCCGACGTCCACCACGGCGACACCGTCCTGCGCCTGTCCGACGTGTCAAAGTTCATCGGTACCGATGCCAACGGTAAGCCGACCCGACCGTGGCTCGCCGTCGGCGAGGGGCTCGAGTCGATCGACATCCAGCAGGTCCAGTCGGTCGATCCGGTCGCCAAGACCGTGACCCTGGTCAAAGGACTCGACAAGGACCATTCGATCGCTGAGTTCGCCGGCACCGAGTTCATCCAGTACCGCTGGTATCCCGACGCCACACTCGACAACGTTTTCTGGCATGACCATGTGGATGGGATCCACGGCTGGGGTCACGGACTGGTCGGCCAGCTCATCGTCGAACCTGCTGGCTCCACCTTTCACGATCCGGTGACCGGCAATGAAGTCGACTCCGGGACCCTCGTGGACATCCACACCTCGACGGCGCTGTCGCCGGGGCTGGTCGATGGCAGTTTCCGTGAGCTCGCCCTGTGGACCATCAACGACAACGACGCGTCCGCCTACTCAACGCTCAATCTCAAGGCCAATCCCTTGTCGACGCGGCTGGACAAGGCCCACCGGTTCAGCTCCTACACCTACGGCGACCCGGTCACCCCGCTGCCGCGGCTCTACGCCGACGACCCATTGGTCGTTCGCACGATCAACGTCTCACCGACCGTCGACACCCTGCACCTGCAGGGCGGTCGTACCGTGCTTGAACCGCGTTACACCCATACCGACGGTTCGGGGGCAATGACGTCGGGCGGGACCCTGGTCGATGCGATCCACTACGGCGTCAGCGAGAAGTTCACGCTCATCTTCAACGGCGCCCAGGCCGAGATGAAGATGCGACCGGGTGACTACCTCTACGCCAACGGCAATGAGCTCCGCACCCAGCAGGGCGCCTGGGGGCTCGTGCGCATCCTGCCCGGACGCGTCGACGGTCTGCAGCCGCTGCCGGGTGTGTCGACCCCGAGCGCGCCCTACGTCCTGCCGGTCGTGACCGGTGGCCCGCCGCCGCAGGCGATCTCACCGGGCAACCCTTGCCCGGCCGGTGCGCCCACGAGGCAGTTCGACGTCAGTGCAATGGACCGGTCCGGCGGCTTCAACGGTGGGCGGACGGCGTACGTGCCGAATGCCGACGTGGCGGCGATCAAGGCCAGGACCAAGACGCCCCTGCCGCTTGTCCTGCACGTGGTGGCCGGTGAATGCGTCACGGTCAATGTGACGAATCTGCTCACGACGCCGGTGGGTTTCTCGGTTGGAAAGCTCGACCGGACCGAAGGCTCGGGAGGCGTGGACATCGGCTTCGCGCCTGAGCAGAACGTCGCCCCGGGGGCGACCCGCGCCTACGTCTATTCGGCGCCGACCGACCGCGTCGGTACCGCCGTCATCGCCGACCTGGCGGGCACCGAGACGCTCAAGACCGGGCTGTACGGCGCGGTTGTGGTCTCGCCGGCGTCCAAGGTTGCCGGGCTGCGGACGGAATTCAGCGACCCGGTCACCGGGGACGCGCGTGACATCGGCGCACAGGTGCTGGTGCACGTGCCCGGCGCGACGACGCAGGACTACCGCGACTTCACCGTCACGATGGCTGATGACGACGCATCAATCGGGCAGGACTTCATGCCCTATCCGACCAGCGCCGTCGTCGGTCGCTCGCTGATCAACTACCAGGCCGCTCCAGCCGGCGACGGGCCGACGGCGTTCCGCGACCCCGGCAAGGTGCCGTGGCTGACCTCCTACGCCGGCGACCCGATGGTGGTCCACGTGCTCACCGCACCAGGAAGTGAGAGTAGCCATGTCTTCGGTCTCGGCGGCCTCCGCTGGGACCAGGATCCCCTGCTCGAGGGCTCCAACTCGGTCTCGGCCCAGGGGATGGGTCCGTGGGAGAGCTTCAACGCGCTGATCACCGGTGGCGCGGGCGGGACCCAGCAGGCGCCTGGTGACTATTTCTACGGCGACCTCCGGCGGCCCTTCACCGCGGTCGGGCTGTGGGGTCTGCAGCGGGTGCTGCCCGCCGACGCCACCGTCTGCCCGGTCCTGCGCGTGGACGGGAGTCTTTGCTGACCGCGTCAACAGGCCCGGCGGTAGGCATCGAGCGATTCGTGTGTTGCCAGGGAGCTCAAGCCCAGCCGCGTTGTCACGGCGCAGAACCGTGACGGCGGCACGGCGTACCCAACGCGCACAACGGGCTTGCCGGCTCGAATGAACGGCAGCAGTCGGTCGCACTCGTCGAATTCGAAGCACTGCTCGTCGAGGGCGAGATCGAAGGCCGGCGCGAGGGGAGGGATCTGGCTGAGGTCGTTCTCGAGGGCGACCGCCAGGCCGCGGACGTGCGCCATCTCGGCGAGGGCGCGGTTGTGGCGGAGCTGATCGGCTGCGGTCAGGCCGAATCCGGTGGCGCTCGCGAAACCGTCGACGTTGTCGGGTTCGCCGCCGTCGAAACCTTGCTCCGGGCACACGTCCATCCGCCGAGCCATCAGCGGCAGCAGGACGTCGGTGCGGCGTACGTCGAGCCAGCGCTCGTCCTCGATGCCGACGAGCGGCCGGCCCGGACCCGGCTGGGGAAGGCCGCGCTGTCGGGCCGGCCGGGCTTTTTGCTGCCGGCGTCGAGGTAGCGCAGCACCTTGGTTCCATTCGCGTGCAGCGCGCGCACCGTGGCCGCGGGCGGGGTGAACAGATCGATGTCGAACACCTGCGCCGAGACGCCAATCTCGACGGTGCCGGAGAGCTGCCACTGCCAGGTGACGTCCCTGTGCGGCTGCCACCAGCTCAGGGCAGGGCGCACCGTTGTGGAGGCGTGCGCGGTTGACAATGCCTGTGGCGCCGCCGGCGTACCCCGCTGCGTGCAAGCCGTCAGCAGCACGGCGGCCAACAACCCAGTGGTCAGGACGCGCCGAGCCATGCCCACCATGACGGCGGTCTGCGGCGCTGGTGGCCAGGAGTCGCGCCGGACTGTCGGGTCCGAGACGATGGATGGGTGCCATTGCTGCCTTCGCCCCCGTCCGGTGCCGATGCTGTCGGCTGGGTCACCGAACATCTCGGCCACCTGGCGAGCGATGTCCCGCGTGCATCGGCCATCCGGGGCGGGCAGGCGGCCGCAGACGCGGCCCTCGTGGCGCTCGACCTCACCGGCTACGCGCGCCGCCGCAACCAGGTGCTGCCCGTGTCGGCGCGAGGGGCCTCCCGGCTGTCGCCGTACATCAGGCACGGGTTGCTGAGCCTGCCGCAGGTGTGGCAGGCGGCGGGGGCGGCGCCGCCCGCGGACCGCTCGAAGTACCGCGACGAGCTGCTGTGGCAGGAGTACGCCCGGCATCTCTACGCCCGGCTCGGCGCCGGCCTTGGTCGGTCACTGCGCACCGAACCGCGCGTCACGAGCAGCGCCGACCCCTGGCCGCTCAAGATGGCCTGCATGGAGCTGACCGTCGGCGAGTTGGAAGCAGATGGCTGGTTGGTCAACCAGACCCGGATGTGGCTGTCCTCGCAGTGGACGGTGCGCGGAGGTCGGGACTGGCGGGAGGGTGAAGACGTCTTCTTCCGGCATCTGCTCGACGGGTCGCGGGCCGCCAACCGGCTGGGTTGGCAGTGGACGACCGGCGCCGGATCAGCCAAGCCGTACGGCTTCTCGCGGTGGCAAGTGGAAAAGCGCGCGCCCGGGCTGTGCCACACCTGTGCGCTGAAGAAGGCGTGTCCGGTGCAGGAATGGCCGGACAGCACCGTTGGCCCGAAGGTCGAGGAACCTGCCGGACTGCATGGTGGCCCGACCGACAGCGGCCCCGAAACGCCCATCCGGACAAGTGATCCGGAGCTGGTGTGGCTCACCGCGGAATCGCTGGGGGCCGACGACCCTGCCCTGCTGGCCCACCCGGAGTTGCCCCGGGTCTTCGTCTTCGACGAGCCGCTGCTCAGCCGGCTGCGCCTGTCGGGCAAGCGGTTGGTGTTTCTGGCCGAGGCGCTCGCCGAGCTCGACTGCGCGGTGTGGCTGGGCGATCCGGTCCGCGAGTTGGCCGGCCGGCGGCTGGCCGTGACGTTCGCGCCGGTGCCGGGCTTTCGCCGCCGAAGTGCCGCGCTCGACGTCGCCGAGCTGCATCCGTGGCCCTGGCTGCGCCGGCCGGGGTCGGGCTCCCTACGGTCGTTCTCGGCCTGGACGCGTTCCGGCGGCTGAACCACGAACAGTCAGCCGCCGGTTCGATCGACCTACAGTGCGGCGTAGAGCGCGGTCTCGAAGTCCTGGTAGACGCCGAAGACCTCCGGTACGACGAACGGCAGCGACTGGGTGTAGACGGCTCCGGTGATGCCGGCCGTCCGGTCGATCCAGAAGTGCGTGTTGAGCAGGCCCGCCCAGGCGCCGCTGCCGGCCCGACGGCGACCAGGGACATCGGTGGTGTTCAGCAGCAAGCCGTAGCCCCACTTGTGGCCAGGTCCGGCGTTGAAGTCGGCCGAGGAGTTCGGGTCGGCGGTGGGAATCGAGGCCGGGAAGTCCAGCTCACCGATCTGGTTGGTGAAGGCCGCGTCGACCGTGGCAGTCGACAGGATCCGGGTGCCGTCGAGCTCACCGCCGCCGAGCAGGGCGCGCTGGAACTTGAGGTAGTCCCGCGGGGTGGAGTGCAGCCCGTGGCCACCGGCGTAGTACTCCGGGTCGAGGGCGAGCTCGATCTCGCTGGCGGCCCAGCCGTCGGCGCCCTTGAGGTGCACCGGGACGAGGTCGTCCCGCTCCGCGCCGCTGGGGGCGAAGGAGGTGTTGTCCATACCGAGGGGACCGGTGATCCCGTCCTTGACCGCGACGTCGAGCGTCATGCCGCTGGCGGCTTCGACAACCTTGCCGAGCCAGTCGGTGTTGATGCCGTACTCGAGCTTTGTGCCCGGGTCGGCGAGCAGCGGCGCACCGAAGATGATGTTGGAACCCGAC
>ENA-OFCD01001797-OFCD01001797.1-metagenomes-genome-assembly--contig:-NODE-1797-length-9965-cov-4.502523_pt1 | contig 9965 bp, 9 predicted proteins | sample MGYA00153392_OFCD01 | MGnify analysis MGYA00153392 | reverse complement strand
AGAAAAGCGCAAGTGGTTTATCCACAATAATTGGGCTAACCTTACCCTTCCGCTGTGGCCCTAGCTGGGAATTGAAACCGCTAGGAGAAAATGAGGATCTAATGAGTAAGCGCACCTACCAACCAAACAACCGTCGTCGTGCAAAAAAGCACGGTTTCCGTGCTCGCATGGCCACTCGTGGTGGACGGGCAGTTCTTTCGTCACGCCGCGCAAAGGGTCGCACTCGCATCTCAGCCTAAATCGTGCTTCCAGCATCGAATCGCATGCGCAGAGGCCAAGATTTTTCACGGACCACAAAGACCGGGTTCCGAACAAGCTCTCATCTTTTGGCTCTCTACCTTTTAACTCATGAGCAATTGCCGCTGACGCCTCAAGTCGGATTAATAATAAATCGAAGCGTCGGTGGATCAGTTACCCGTCACCGTATTGCCAGACAATTGCGGCATATCGTTGCCGATTATTTGCCAGAGTTGCAGCCACGCACCCATCTTGTGATTCGAGTCTTAAGAAGCACAGATAATTACCGTGATGATCTGTCAGTCCTACTTTCCAGGGTAACCAAGAAAACTGTGGCACGGCGATGAGGAAGATTTTAATTGCACCTATTAGATTCTGGCAGATCTTCATCTCTGCGAATATGACACCTCGTTGTAAATATTTTCCCTCTTGTTCGCAATACACCATAGATGCAATTCGTGAATATGGTTCAAAAGGTGGCGCCATGGGAATCTGGCGAATTTTACGGTGTAATCCATGGTCACATGGCGGCGTTGATTACGCCGGAGGCAAAAGAGTTGTGTACGGACACTTAAAGGGAGCACATAAATGAACGCAATACTCCACCCTATTTATTACGCAGTTACATGGGTTATGGTCACTTTCCACACCATATTGGGTTGGGCGCTGGGAAAGAACTCTCATGAGTCACTGAAGTGGACCCTCTCTATTGTCCTGCTAGTAGTGCTTATTCGTGTGATCTTAATTCCACTCTTTGTTAAGCAGATTAAATCCCAAAGAGCGATGACCGCATTACAACCCCATATGAAAGAGATTCAAAAACGTTATAAGGATGATCGCCAGAAGCAATCTGAAGAGATGATGAAACTCTACAAAGAGCATAAGACTAATCCGCTTGCTTCTTGTGTCCCCCTACTTGCCCAAGCCCCAATCTTCTTCGCCCTCTTTAGAGTATTAAGTGGGATCGCACATAACACTTCATATGTCCCCAACATTCTTAATGCAAGACTTTTAGCAACCGCACACGATGCAAAATTTTTAGGCGCACCTATTGCGGATAGTTTTCTCAGCTCTCATATAACAAGTACGAAGATCGTAACGATGTGTCTTATCGCCTTTATGTCAGCGACTACTTTTAGCACCCAACGCCAATTAATGGTTAAAGGTATGCCGAAGATGGATTCATCGAACAACATGATGCTGCAGCAGCAGAAAATTATGTTGTATGTCTTTCCATTGATCTTTGCGGTTTCAGGGGTTAACTTTCCGATCGGTGTCTTGATCTATTGGTCAACCACCAATCTTTGGACCTTCGGTCAACAGTTCTACGTGATTAAGCGAAACCCAACTCCGGGATCACCTGCCTATGAAGAGTTGCAACGCAAGCGAGGGATCGCTAGCACTGCGAGTAACCCACCGCTCATAGGCACCCCAGAGGGCATGAGTGAAGCGGAGAGAGAAGCGGAGGCGAGTAAAAACCGCCAACGTCAACAGCCCAAGAAAAAGAAGCCTCGTAAATAACGCACATATCACCACAAAACATTACAAATAGGTTTAAATCCGACAGAAAGGCAGAAAAATGAGTGAGATAGTTAGTGAGACCGCGAGTGAGATAGTTAGTGAGACCGTGAGTGAGGCTGGGGCTGAGAGCCCAAAGAAGTCCTTGATTGCCCGCCTTGAGGAGGAGGGTGATGTTGCCGCGGATTATCTCGAAGGGCTACTTGATATCGCCGATCTGGACGGGGATATTGATATCGATGTCGAGAATGAGCGCGCCTCCTTATCTATCGCCGGTGGAGCCCTCACCCACCTCGTTGGGGATAGTGGAGAGGTGCTCGATGCGCTTCAAGAGTTGACTCGTTTGGCGGTGCAGACTTCACTCGGAGAGCGTTCTCGCCTGATGTTGGATATCGATAACTTTCGGAGCAATAAAAAGAGTGAGCTCACTGCCTTAGCCATGGAGATTGCGGGGCAGGTCAAGGCATCTGGAGAACAGTTTAAGTTGAAGCCCATGAATGCTTTCGAGCGCAAAGTTATTCATGACACAATTCAAGAGATCGGCTTAACGAGTGAATCTGAGGGTGAAGAACCCAATCGTTGCGTGGTGGTCCTACCAGCTTGAGTGTTTCACGTGAAACTCTTCTCGAGAGTTATTTTAAAGAGAGCGCTGAAAAGGCTGATCGTTACGCGCAAATCCTGCAAAGCTGGGGGATTGAGCGTGGGCTAATTGGCCCCCGGGAAGGTGAGCGAATTTGGGAGCGGCATATTTCAAATTGCCTTCCCATCACCACCCTCATTCCACCAGGGGCGAGTGTGATCGATATTGGATCAGGAGCTGGTCTGCCTGGAATCGTGATCGCGCTGGCGCGGCCAGATCTAGAGGTAACTCTGATTGAACCACTGCAGCGGAGGGTGGATTTTCTCAATGAGGTGGTCTCTCACCTGGAGTTACCCGTTACGGTAATTCGAGGTAAGGCGGAAAGTCTTAAGAAGAGTTTTGAAGTGGTCACAGCTCGCGCAGTCGCCCCTTTGCCGAAATTACTGGAAATCTCCTGGCACTTAGTGAAGAGGGAGGGCGCGCTCTTAGCGATGAAGGGGGAGGGCGCGCAAGCAGAGATTGATGCGACCAAACCACTTAAACACAGCACCACCATTCTGCAGACCCTAGAACTTCCTGAATTTGAGATAGCCCGTGTTATTGAAGTGAGAAAGACTGCTTAACTACGCATATGAGCGTTTCACGTGAAACACCCAACGGAGGTGGTCGTAAAGTCATTGGAGTACGTCGCCTCAAGGAGCCGATGCCTTCTCCGATCAAGACTCGAATCTTCACCGTGGCCAATCAGAAGGGCGGGGTCGGAAAGACAACCTCTGCCGTAAATATTGCCGCCGCTTTTGCCATGGGTGGTCTAAAAGTTTTGGTGATTGATTTAGATCCACAAGGAAACGCTTGTACCGCCCTCGGTGTAGACCGAAATCTGACCCCTGGCATGTATGAAGTCTTAGTTGATGAGGTACCACTAGCGCAGACGATTCAGAAAGTGGCTGGCTTTCCTAGCTTGGAATGTGCCCCGGCAAACCGCGAACTAGCAGGAGCTGAGATCACACTAGTTAGTTATGTGGCGCGCGAGAGCATCCTTAAAAGCGCACTATTTACCTATCTCGCGGAACGTGAGTCGCGTGGAGATCGTCTGGATTATGTCATTATCGACTGTCCGCCAAGTTTGGGGTTACTCACCATCAATGCACTGACCGCCACTGAAGAGGTGCTCGTTCCCATCCAATGCGAGTATTACTCGTTGGAAGGTATATCCCTCTTGATGGAAACTCTAGGAAAAATTCAGAGAGCTCTCAATCCTCTGGTTCGAGTGAGCACCATCTTGTTAACGATGTTTGACGCACGGACCAGGCTAGCCAACGATGTTGCGGATGATGTACGTCGACATTTCCCTAATGAATTAATTGATATTCCAATTCCACGCGCAGTCAGAGTTTCAGAGGCGCCCTCTTTTAATCAGACGGTAATGACATATGACGCCGCATCGCCCGGTGCCATCGCTTATATGGGTGCAGCGCGCGAGATAGCCAGGAGAGGATCGGCAGCATGAGCGCAAACCGAAAAGGGGGGCTGGGTAGAGGGTTGGATGCACTTATCCCAACTTCTACAATTGGTGAAGTAACGAATAGTTCTGGAGTAGTTGCAGGCACCGCCCTTGAAGTTGATATCAACGCAGTACTCCCAAATAGCAAACAACCTCGTAGATATTTTAACGAGGAAGCGTTACAAGAGCTGGCAGCCTCCATCAAAGAGGTCGGTGTTATGCAGCCGCCCGTAGTACGCGAGGTTGGCCCTGGACGCTATGAATTAATCATGGGCGAACGGAGATTGCGCGCTGCAAAATTAGCAGGGCTTAAAACAATTCCAGTTATTCTCCGGGCCTCTGCGGATAATGAAATGTTGCGGGAGGCGCTGCTTGAGAATCTTCACCGCAGCGAACTTAATCCCCTAGAAGAAGGCGCGGCCTACCAGAATCTGCTCGATGATTTTGGTTATACCCATGAAGAGCTGGCGTTAAAAGTGGGAAAATCTCGGCCAGCAATTACAAATACTTTACGTCTTTTAAATCTACCAGCGTCCGTGCAACGTAAAGTTGCTGCGGGCATATTATCGGCGGGACATGCGAGAGCACTTCTCTCTTTGGTTGATCCTTTGGATATTGAGAATTTAGCTAACCGAATTGTTTCCGAGGGGCTGAGTGTGCGCGGGGTTGAAGAGATTGTCGCAATGAACGAGGGAAGGCCTCGTGGAGCGAAGGTGCGACATCCTATTAAAGAAAAACTGCACCATAAGGAGCTCGGTGAAGTACTCGGAAATCGATTTGAAACACGAGTAACAGTAGAACTTGGTAGGAAACACGGAAAGATCACTATTGAATTCGCGGATGAAGAGGATTTGGCGCGGATTGCACAACTACTTAAATAAGCGCGCGATTTTCCATTTCAGTTCGGATTACCCCACCCAAAGCTTTCACCCCTTCGCGAATTCTCTCTGGAGTCGGGTAACAGTAGGCCAAGCGCATCGACCAACTGCCAAAGCCATCGGCGTAAAAAGCTGTGCCAGGCACGTAAGCAACCTTCGCCGCGATCGCCTTTGGCATGAGTGCAGTGGTATCAATTTCTGGAGGAAGCGTTACCCAAACATAAAATCCGCCACCAGGCTTGGTCCAGGTTGCTCCCGCAGGGAAGTGCTCATCCAAACTTTCCAGCATCGCGTCGCGACGTAATTTATATAATTTACAGAAAGAGGCGATCTGATCACGCCAGGGTTGATCGGCGAGATAACCGCTAATAGAGAGTTGTGTGAAGTTAGAGGGACACAAGATTGAACTCTCGGCTGCAATAACTAATTTTTCCTTCAGCGATTGTGGGACTAGCGCCCAGCCAACGCGAAAACCAGGAGCAATCGTCTTGGAAAATGAACCGAGGTAGATCACATTCTCTGAATCTTGCGCGCGCATGGCATTTGGCGAGGGTTTATCAAAACCGAGTAGACCATAAGGATTATCTTCAACTATAAATATTTTTTCAGTCGCACAAATTTCAAGGATCTCTGTGCGTCGATCCGCGGGTAATAAGACGCCTGCTGGATTTTGATAGTTAGGAATTAGGTAGAGGAACTTAATCTCTTGACCGGATTTGCGAACCGCAGAAATAGCAGCACGGAGCGCGTCGGGGATCAATCCATCTTTATCCATCTCCACGTGGACAACATTTGCCTCGTACTGCTTGAAAGTCCCTAACGCTCCCACATAGGAAGGCGCCTCAACCAATACAACATCACCCGGATCGATAAAGATGCGAGAGATTAAGTCCAGTGCCTGCTGTGAACCGGTGGTGATGATGATGTCATCTGGGTGGGCGCGGATTCCTTCTAAGGCCATCACATCGCAGATCTGTTCCCGTAATTTTGGGTGGCCTTGGCCACTGCCGTACTGCAGAGCTTCCGCACCGTTCTCTTTGATCAACTTCTCCACCACACCAGCCATTATCTCCATGGGTAGCGCGGATAGATTTGGCATACCACCCGCAAGGGAGACAATTTCAGGGCGCGAAGCGACGGCGAAGAGCGCTCGGATTTCACTCGCCTGCATCAGTTCAGCCCGATGCGCAAAGCGTTGGGTGAGTTCTAAATCTTCACCGGTGCGAAATCGCGTTACCTCGTTAGACATTTAACAAGTCTGCCATACCCTTGATACTAGATGAGCCTGATTTATTTGCGGAGACCTGCTCGACGTAGGTCAGAGATTCTCAATGTACCTGTCTTGGCATCATTTTCCGCACTTAAGTAGAGCCGCTGTATAGCGACCATTAACGCCTCCACGACGGTTTCACGAAACTCAGGGCTGCCGACACGGCGTTCATCCCCAACATTGCTTTCAAACCCTAATTCAACCCTGACGGTTGGAGACTTGGTTAGACGCAGTAGGTCCCAGGTCTTTGCATGAATTCGGCAGTTCACCAGGTCGGTTCGTGCGCAAATTTCTCGTTGGGTGAGAGTTGCAAAGCGTTCGCCCACAATGGAGTGCACACCATGTGAGTCGCTACCGTAGAAGTAAGTTGCAACACCTTGAACCTTTTCGTTCTTGTATCGATCTTGATTGATTGAAATTACCAGATCTGCGTTTGCTAAATTGGCTCTCTCTATGCGCTCAGGTTCGCTAGGGAATGAGGATGTGGTTCTGGTCAGATAAACATTTACACCTAGGGCGATTAGGCGACCTTCTAATCGTTGAGCGAGGTCGAAGATCGATGGAGATTCTGACGGGTCGATAACAATTACTTTTCCTGCTAGTGCTGGACCACGCTCGGCACGAGTGACTGCATCTCGCAACGCGAGCGGCGCCCCTCCCGACACAATTTTTTTAAGCCGCATCATCGACATGATTGTTGCCGGACCACAACTCCCGTCGACTTTAACACCGACCGATTTTTGAAATTCCATGACAGCATGTTCGGTCTTTTTGCCGAAGATCCCATCGACTCGTCCGCAGTTAAACCCCATCTCACTAAATTGTGCCTGCAATGCGGCGACATCATCTCCCCTCATGAGGGGCTCGATGTATGAGAGGACCCGATCGCCTAACTTCCAGCGCGCCTCTTCCAGAGCACGTAAAGTAATTGAATCAACTACCCCCGTAACGGTTAGACCGCGTGATTGTTGAAACTCTTTAACAGCAGAGTGAACGGCTGCATCAAATAACGAACCTTCCTCTTTCAGAAGATTGAGGCGAGTTAAATAGTTAGTCACCTGTAAAACGAGATCACCCGACCCACCAAGGGTGAGGTCGGGTGTCATGTTATTAGATCTAATCAGTAGAGAAGAAGATCTTAAATGTACGCGGCAAGATCCTTGAGTAGCGCCGGCTTTGGCTTCGCTCCGACGATGCTCTTGACAACCTGTCCACCGACATAGACATTTAAAGTTGGGATAGAGGTAATCCCATACTTCATCGCAATTGAAGCCTCTTCATCGGTATTTAGTTTTACAATCTTGATTTTGCCGGCATATTCTGCGGCGATCTCCTCCAAGATTGGACCAACAGCGCGGCATGGACCACACCATTCCGCCCAAAAATCGACGAGAACCGGGGTGGTGCTCTTGAGGACTACCTCTTCAAATGTTGCGGCGGTTACTGGCGTTGTATTACTCATATCTCTCCTTAGTTATTTATTTAAAAGGCCTTTTCAACAGAATTTCAGATACTCAATTCTAGTGTCCTGCTAAGAATCTTTCAGCGTCCAAGGCCGCCTGACACCCAGAACCAGCCGCCGTAATAGCTTGGCGGTAGGTGTGATCAACTAAATCCCCACAGGCAAAGACGCCAGCAAGATTTGTTCGAGTGGAACTCCCCTGAACATTTACATAACCCTCATTATTGAGATCAATCTGACCTATGAGCAGCTCTGAGCGAGGTAAATGGCCGATTGCTACGAATAGACCCGTGAACGCTCTCTCAGATTCGCTCCCGTCAATGGTGTTACGCAATTTCAGCCCAGTGACGTTCTCTGCCCCAAGGACATCGGTTACTTCCGTGTTCCACAAAAATTCAATTTTAGGATTGGCGTAGGCGCGCTCCACCATTATTTTTGAGGCGCGCAGTGAGTCGCGGCGATGAATAAGAACAACTTTGGAGGCGAAGCGAGTAAGGAAAGTCGCTTCTTCCATAGCAGAGTCACCCCCACCAACGACAGCTATCTCTTGGTTGCGAAAGAAGAAGCCATCACAAGTTGCGCACCACGATACGCCTCGACCAGATAAACGCTTCTCATTTGGAAGACCTATCTCTTTATAGGCCGATCCAGTGGCAAGAATCACCGATTTCGCGCGTAAAGTATTTCCACTTCCATCTACGAGGGTCTTTATCTCCCCATCAAGTTTCATCTCGACTATGTCATCGCGAACTAGTTTTGTGCCAAATTTCTCAGATTGAGCTTTGAGCTTATCCATTAAATCTGGACCGATAATTCCATCGGGAAAACCAGGAAAGTTTTCGACTTCCGTGGTGTTCATGAGTGCCCCACCTGCGGTCACAGAGCCCTCATAAAGTACGGGAGAAAGTTGTGCTCGAGCAGCATAGATAGCGGCGGTGTAACCAGCCGGACCAGATCCTACGATAACTAGGTCGTGGACGATCTCGCTCACAGCAACACCTTCTCTCTCTTTTGTGACCGCTTCAATGTCGTGGCCTCATAAAGAGCGAGAAGGCGGCACCTACTTCGGCGATCTTAAAGGTTTTGGCTAATAGCAGATACCCCAAACCACTAACTGCAAGAACAAAAATTAGTTTGAGGGTATTCCCCAGAGGAATCCTTCCCATCACCAGGTAAAGCGGAACCGCTATAACCCCATAGATAAATCCCAGCCGTGCGTAAAGGCCAGTTATCTCCTTTATTTTAATAGTGATATGAAATCGGCGGAGCAAACGGATCGAGGTCCAGGCACCTATGTAATAACTAAAAGCGAGGGCAGCTGCCAGTCCCACAGTGACCCATCTCGCGGGCAGGACGAGGGCAAGAACAATGGCAACCAGGCTGGCCACAATATTCATGAGAGCGTTACTCAGAACCTGCAGCTTCACATTTTCAAAGGCGTTGAGACCACGAAGAACTATGAGGTTCACGCTGAGAGGAAGCAGACCCAAGGCAAAGGCCGAGAGAACCAGACCTAAATAACGGGCATCGCCATCAGAAATACCAAAATACAAGGTTCGGGTAATCAAGGGACCGAAGAGCAAGAAAGCGATGGCGCTAGGGACGGTGATAATCCCAACTAATCGAATGGCCCGTAATAGTTCATCATGAATTTCTTGGTATTTGCGATCGATAGCATGGGCGGAGAGAAGTGGCAATATGGCGGTCACGATGGAAATCGTGACGACAGAGTGCGGAAGTAATAAAATCAAGAAGGCATTACCGTAAGGCGTATACCCAACTCCGGTAGTCACTCCCTGCTTCAGTGCTCGAACAGCAGCTCCCGTCGAGAGATTTACTGTTACTAAGTAACTTAATTGTGAGAAGGCCGCGAAAGCCAAGGTCCATGTTGCTAGATGAAAAGATTTTTTAATTTCAGCATCACGCCAATCAAAGCGTGGGCGAATCCTTATTTTTGTCTGCTTCAGGACAGGAATGAGGCAGGCGAGTTGGATGACAAATCCCACGGTCGTTCCAATGCCAAGCCATGTCGCTTGGGCGTTAGAAATAGTTGTGACTTTCCACCCGGTGGAAATATGCAAAAAGTAAGTAAATACAGCTATGACGACCAGATTATTAAAGACCGGGGCCCACATCATCGGACCGAATTTCCCCTTCGCGTTCGCTACCTGTCCAAGGAGTGCAAAGAGACCCATAAAGAAGATCTGCGGTAAGCAATATCGCATAAAGAGAACGGTGAGATTGAACTCGGGACGGCCAACATAACTACTAGCAAAAAGTCTGACTAAGAGTGGGGCGGCAAGAATTGAAACGAGTACGAGAGAGGCGAGCAAGACCGAGGTAGCTGTTACCAAGCGAGAGATAAAGGCTGATCCACCATCTGGCTCGCGAGTTGCTCGAACCATTTGTGGAACAAATACCGCGGTTAGCGCTCCACCAATGATGAGGTTATAGAGGATATTTGGCATAGTGTTGGCAACGTTGTAAGTATCACCCAGGAGAGTTGTTCCAAGCAC
>ENA-OFCD01001796-OFCD01001796.1-metagenomes-genome-assembly--contig:-NODE-1796-length-9965-cov-7.267508_pt1 | contig 9965 bp, 9 predicted proteins | sample MGYA00153392_OFCD01 | MGnify analysis MGYA00153392 | reverse complement strand
AGCTTCAATTCCGACCTACTTTACAAAACTTTACATTGGTGATAACTTTTGCGCGGATCTCGTCTTTACCCCGATCCCATTCCAACCGTGATGCAAGCGATGTAGCAGCGCATAAGTTCCATAGGGCCAGAACATCGGCCAGGTGGTCAGACGGGGCAAAATTGTCTCAAACCACTGCCAGCCCGTGAGGGTGTGGTGAACCGTATCGTGACTACAGATAATCCAGAACGCATAAAAGATGCCTGCGATTACCGTAATTGCCATGAATGCAAACAGATTTTTGACTGACCAGACTAGTGCCATTAAACCGATCGCGATCGTGCCAATCGTCACAAACCGGAGTAAGCCAACCAGAGGATCGACCTGACGTAAATCGGCGATTGCGGTATGCAATTCTGTTGTGAGCGTGTCTGAATTCAAAATATTACTCATACCGTACCTTCTATCTGAACGCACTGCTACGGAGTAATTTAATCCGATCGACCAGAGCGCAGTCAATATTTTTAAACTCTCCGCAAGACAATCTCACGATAAACGATCGGCATGAGAAACTTGTGAGTAAAACTACAGTAGCAGATTATCAATTGCTATTTATAGATTGCTCAGATTATTTTAATTGAAAGAGAACTATCCGCTCAAACACAACTAATCAATATGAGGAAGTTGTGAGTGTTAACTTTTAAGAATAAATATTTGCCACCAATAAGATGCTAATTGCCAAATTGTTCCTGCAATACTGGCAAAGAAGATAGTTTTTGCCACAGTCATCCCATAGCCAATGAGAATAAATAATCCATCAAATTCTAGCAGCCCGATCGCTAGAAATAAAATTGCGTAAGCTGGGACGAGATTGGTAAGCGGGATGGGTAAAGGTAGCGACATCAATAGTGCATCCCAAGCCAAACAAACTCCAGTAATACGGCATCCCCACCAACTATTACTAAACCTTGAAAATCGATGCCTAGACATCCGTTCTAAAGGTTGGAGCAGGCGATTAATATTTTTGAGGATTTTTTGGGAAGCCGCAGGTGATAGTTCGATCCGCGCAATTCGCTGAGGTAAATAGGGTTTTTCGTAGCCTAAAGCCAGTTGACAGCCAACTAGCATAATTCCACTGCCTACTAGTGCCGAAAATCCCACTAATGGGATGGGGAGCGGGATCAGCATCGGCATTGTCAAGATCCCGGAGATCGTCCCAAATCCACTATTCCCCACTTGTTTTAGTAGTACAGATAGCGGCAAAGGTCGATCGGCATATTCAACTAATAGTTGAGAGAGGATTTGAGATAATTTCATAGGACATATTTAATTGTCTATTCAAGCCGATATTGTTGTGAATTTATAGTATTGACAAAGTTTCCCCTTTTAGAGGCAAAGTCACCGGATCTAAATAAATATCCTAACTATGCTTTTATTTTAGATCGATTAGGCTTTACTTACGCTACGCGAACGGGTGAGGAAGTTGTGAGTAGTTAATAATTGTAATGAGTTTTGTAATAGTATTAATATTAGTATAACTATTCAATGAGATCGTTGTAAAATTAGTTTAGTTGTTGATGAGGCACGATGCTAATGTTGCAGAAAATCTTAGTTGCAATTGGTGATTCCCCTGATTCAGAAAGAGTCTTTGCAGCCGGATTGACACTAGCGGGGAAACTTGGTGCCGAGATGCTAATTTTACACGTCCTCGATCCACTGGTGCCGCACGGGCTGAGTACGGTTGCCAGTCCATTAGTGGGTGGGATTCTACCAATTACGAACGACCTAGAGATCGATCGATATATTAAGGCATGGAAGGAATACGAGCGCAAAGGGATCGAACGTCTCGAGGTGTTTGCAGAGCGAGCCAAAGAACATCATGTCAAAGCTGAGATTTTACAAAATTATGGGGACTCTGGGCCGCTAATTTGTGAAGCCGCCAAAAATTGGTCGGCAGAGGCGATATTGATGGGACGAAATCAAAAATCGATGTTGAGTGAAGCCTTTCTCGGTAGTACTAGCAATTATGTTTTACATCATACAGCTTGCTCGGTGATGGTTGTTCAGTTACCAGCATTATTCTCCACAGGAGAGGCTACGCCAACGAGTTAGGAGCGATCTGCATTTATCGCAAGATTAACCTTGAAATTATTAACGAGGGATATCCCTAATGTTTAAAAAAATCTTAGTTGCAATTGGTGATTCCTCTGAATCACAAGTAGTCCTATCATCTGGATTGACACTGGCTGAAAAATTTGGTGCCCAGGTGCTGCTTTTACACATTATCAACCCCTCGACACCAACAGGATTTAGTCCATTAGTCGGTGGCATGTTTCCGATCGTCAATGATGCTGCACTCGAACAATATGTTAAAGAATCGAAGGAGTACGAACAACGTGGGATCGAGCAGCTTCAGGCTTATGCAGAGCAGGCTAAAGAGCGCGGGTTTCAAGTTGAGTTTTCCCAGAATTTTGGCAACTCAGGACGGATGATTTGTGAAGTCGCGAAAAGTTGGTCGGCGGACACGATTGTGATGGGACGAAATCAAAAATCAATGTTGAGTGAAGTTTTTCTCGGTAGCACTAGCAATTATGTTTTACACCATGCAGCTTGTTCGGTGATGGTGATTCAGTTGCCAGCATTGTCAAGCTAGCAAAGAACATGCACGAGAAACTTTTGCTCAGATTGCCTGGTTTGCGCCAATTATTGGGCTATCAGCGAGCGTGGTTGCGGGGAGATCTGCTCGCAGGCATCACGGTTGCGGCATATCTGATTCCGCAGTGTATGGCATACGGGGAATTAGTGGGCGTTCCGCCCATTGTCGGACTGTGGACGATTTTGCCTGCGATGTGCGTGTATGCTCTATTTGGCTCGTCGCGCCAACTCTCAGTTGGGCCAGAATCAACTACGGCGGTGATGACGGCGGCGGCGATTTCGCCGTTGCTGCTGGCGGATGGGAGTAATTATGGGGTGCTGACGGCTACTCTGGCGATGCTGGTGGGGGCGATCTGTGTGGTTGCTTATGTTGCTAGATTAGGATTTCTCGCAAACTTGCTCTCGAAGCCAATTCTAATCGGCTATATGACAGGTGTCGCGCTGATCATGATTGCCGGACAATTGGGCAAAATTAGCGGGATTTCCATTCAAGGCAACACCGTATTTGCACAGGTGAGTCAATTCATTTACCAGGTCAATCGGCTTCACTGGCCGACCCTAATTTTAGCTGGTTTAGCGTTCGGGTTCCTGCTGGCGATCGGGTATTTTTTTCCCAAAGCACCCGCACCGCTACTGGCAGTATTAATCAGCACGCTGGCGGTGGCAATCTTCGATCTCGATCGCCAGGGATTAGCCATTGTCGGCGCAATTCCGGCAGGTTTGCCACAATTTGTCATTCCTGATTTTTCAGTCCAACTGCCAGACCTGCTAGCCTCCGCTTTGGGGATTTCGATCGTCGGTTATTCTGATAATGTGCTGACGGCTCGATCTTTTGCGGCGCGTCATCAGCAAAAGATCGATGCGAACCAAGAATTACTCGCGCTGGGATTGGCTAATGTGGGGGCGGGATTGGTGCAAGGGTTTCCAGTTAGTAGTAGTGGCTCTCGCACGGCAATTGCGGATACTTTGGGGAGTAAAACTCAACTTTTTTCATTAGTGGCGATGGGTGTGGTGATTTCGGTGCTGCTGTGGTTGCGCCCAGTTTTGTCACTATTTCCGAAAGCGGCGTTGGGTGCAATTGTGATTTTTGCCGCATTTAAATTGATTGCAATTCCCGAATTTATCCGACTATATCGATTTCGCCGCAGTGAATTTTTCTTGGCGACGATCACCACAGTTGGTGTTTTGACTACCGATATTTTAGTAGGTGTGGCAATCGCCGTCGGTTTATCGGTAATTGAATTATTATCTCGATTGGCACATCCACATGATGCCGTGCAGGGCACGGTGCCGAATCTACCAGGATTGCATAATATTGATGATTGGGAAGGTGCAACTACAATTCCGGGACTAGTAATTTATCGCTATGATGCCCCTTTATGTTTTGCTAATGCGGAGGATTTTAAGTCTCGTGCGTTGAGAGCGATCGAGTCAGAAATCGATCCGGTAGAATGGTTTGTCCTCAATACCGAAGCGATTACCGAAATTGATATCACCGCAATGGATATTCTGGAAGAGTTATATGATGAATTAGCCGTCAGAGGTATTACTTTTGCAATGGCAAGAGTGAAACAAGATCTCTATGCTCAATTAAAGCGATCTCCACTCCTGAAGAAAATTAGTGAGGATCGAATTTATCTCACTCTCCACACGATGATTGTCGGCTTTGAATCTCGATAGAAACTTTCACCGATCGAACATATATTATTTAAGCTAAATCTCGGCTAATGTTTGCAGCATTTCGGCGGTGGTAAATGGCTTAGTTAGTACTGCGCTGACTTGCTGTTTATCGACGATCGCGGCTAGATTGAGATAGGAGCCACTCATTACCACAATTTGAACTTCGGGATTAATTTGTTGGAGAGCGAGAATTATCGATGGGGTGTCTAGATGGGGCATCATCATATCGATGAGGACGATCGCAATACTATGATGATTTTGGGTATATATATCGATCGCTTCGATCCCATCGCTAGCTAACATGACGCGGTAGTTATACGTTTCTAGTGATTCTTTGGTAATTTCACGGATTGCGGTTTCATCATCAACAACTAATACCAATCGCCCCTGCCCATCGTAGAGATTTTCGGCTGTGGTTGGAGATTCGACTTCTTTAATATAAAGTGCGGGGAGATAGATTTTAAAGCTAGTACCACACCCAACTTCGCTCTCAACCTCGATCGCGCCCCCATGTGCTTTGATAATGCCCTGTACGGTTGACAAGCCTAATCCCGTACCTGTTTCTTTGGTGGTAAAGAAAGGATCGAAGATCCGATCGAGCATTTCTCTAGTCATCCCCATGCCAGTATCGGCAATAGTAATCAGGATATAAGCTCCCAGTGGTAGCTGGAGCTGGAGCTGGGCATAATCTGCATCGATAACGATGTTTTCCGCACTAGCCGCAATTGTGCCACCATTGGGCATGGCATCCCGCGCATTGACAAATAGATTCATCAATACTTGATGAATATGCGTCGCATCGACACTTACCATCCATAGATCTTCACTAGGATAGTTAACTTCAATCTCAATCGATTTGGGGAAAGTTTGTCGCGCTACACTGATGATTTCTGTGAGAATATGCCGTACCTGTAGCACCGTGCGTTCGCCATCCAGCCCCCGCGCAAAGGTGAGAATTTGCTTCACCAAACCACTACCGCGCTTGGAACTCTCTACCAGCATATTCAATAATCGGCGACTGCGATCGTCCAAATTGGGCAGTGTTAGCGGTAAAAGCTGGGCAGCACCGACAATCGGCGTGAGCACATTATTCAAATCGTGGGCGATGCCACTGGCTAGGGTGCCCAGACTTTCCATCCGTTGAGCGCGGAGGAATTGTTGCTCTAGGGATTTTTTCTCAGTGATGTCAGTATCGACACTGAGAATCGATCGCGGATTGCCCGCCTCATCCCGTACCAGCGTCCACCGACTTTCGACGATTACTTCTGTACCAGTTTTGGTAACTTTATGTAACTCACCTTGCCACGATCCGCGATCCAAGACACTGCTAAAGGCAATTGCGACCGCTGTTTCTGGTGGGGTATCTGGATAAAAAAGTTGGGCGGTAGTCCGATCGATCGCCTCAGTTGCCAGCCAGCCATAGATAGCTGTCGCGCCATTGTTCCAAAATTGAATCTGACTATCCAAATCCCGGACGATAATCGCATCAGTCGCAATATCGAGCAAAGCGGCTTGCTCCTGAATTTTTTGGGCGGCGGCTTTGAGATCGGTAATATCGGTCAGCGTACCGATATACCCAGTCATGATTCCTGACTCGTCGTAGATCCCGATTGCTTTGACAAAGACCCAGTTGACTCGTCCCTGGGGGGTCACAAACCGATGTTCCGATCTATATTCCTGCTGGGCTTGCACCGCACCATACCACTCGGCAGACACCCGCTGGAGATCGTCAGGATGGAGCGAGTTTGCCCAACCTTGCCCCAAAGCTTCCGTCAGTGTTAGCCCCAGCAACTCCAGACATTGCTGATTGATAAATATACAGTTGCCCACGACATCGGTTTGATAAATGCCCACGGGTGCAGTTATCAACAGTGCCCGGTAGCGGGCTTCACTTGCTTGTAGTGATGCCTCGCTCCGTTGGAGTTCGCGGAGCGCAGCTTGCTGTGCGCTAATATCTCTGGTAAAACAGCGCGCATGGATAAACTTTCCATTCTTAAAGAAGGGATTGGAATCGATCGATACGTCACAAATCGAGCCATCTTTACGGCGCATTTGAGCAACGATGCCAGTAATCGATCGATCGTTTAATAGCTGCCCAAAAATATCGGCAATCTTCACTCGATTCTCGTTCCGTTCGCGAAGCGTCTCGTTCCGAGAAGAGGCTTCGCCAACGACATGAAAATTTATCAGTGGTTGACCGATATATTCCGATCGATCGTATCCCAACAGATCTAATTCAGCCTGGTTTGCCCAGACAATAATCCCCTCGATATCGACCCAGTGCATCCCGATTTGGGCATTCTCAATAAAGTCTGAAATTCCCTGCTGACTGACTTCTAGGGCGATTTCGGTCGATTCCTGCTCGGCGATCTTGACGTGGAGTTCTTCTGTCAACAGTACAGATTCAGCCGTTCGCGCTACCACTCGCTCTTCTAAAGTTTGGGAAGCTCGGCGCAACTGAGCTTCCACCTGCTCTCTTCTGGCTACTTCTGTCTGTAATTCCCCATTGATCCGCTCTAATTCGATGGCTCGATCGATCGATTGTGATTGCAAACTCTCCACCATGTACAGCATTTCTAGAGGATCGAGCAATTGTAGCAGGTTGGACTGGGTGAGAATCCCCGCTAACTCACCGCGATCGTTCGTGATGACCAATTGCCGAATATTTTTGGTTTGCATCACTTGTTGCGCCGCCCACAGCGAATCTGTGGGCTGCAAACAAAACAACGGGCTACTCATCACCGCTGGGGCTAATAATTGGTCTAGTTCGAGTTCAAATGCCTGAAACTGGACAACATCCCGTTCGGTGATAATCCCGACTGGACGGAGCGGCTCATCTCCATCCATAATCACGATCGAACTAATCTTGCGATCGACCATGCTCTGGGCGATCTCCAAAGTCGTTGTCGTTGGAGCAGCACAAATTACCTCAGTTGTCATCCCTTCAGCGATCGACCGAAATCTTAATAGATTGACTGGCTGTAAAATTTGGCGAATATGCTCTGGCGTGACGATCCCGATGAGCTGCTGGAGATCGTCGAGAATCGGTAAATGTCGGATTTTGTGCTGTTGAAAGATCCCTAGCGCAGTCATCACCGTATGCTGCTCCGACAGCACCAAGGTAATCGGATCTACGGTCATTACCTCCCCTACTGTCACAGTATGTAGGTCTGTTTGACTGGCGGTGAGTTTGACCAGATCGCGCTCGGTAAAGATGCCGACTAAGAGATTGTTCGATTGGACTAAGACCGCGCTATGACGGGCGGCGGCTGATATTTCTAGTGCGGGAGATCGAGCTTCACCGCTGGCACGATCGGCATTGGGCAACCAACAGGTATGTCCCTTGGCCTGACTCATTAAGGTAATGACTTCGACTACGGGTAGAGTTGGAGTGACAATTAAGGGCTGCCGATTCTCCAGAGGAGAGGCTCCGCCAACGACGATTGATGCCAAACTTGGTAATTTTTGGCTCAGATTGGTGTTAGGCATATACGGTCGGAATAAACATCCTGCCTATTTATACTAAGCCTAGCTAAAATACTCTGCAACGCGATTTGATATATTACATCACACAATTATCGATCTTATGAGTATTCCAGGAAGCGATCTTACCGATCTTCTGGCTAATTCTGTAGCTGGCGATCGATCCTTCAAAATCTATTAGATTAACGTAAGTTTCTCCTAGCAGAGAGGCTCCCACATGGTAAGTACGATCGTCTCCATTTGTCGCGATAATTTCCTACCGATCGCATTTTAGGCTCGATCGGCGAGATTTTAATTCATAAAAAAACTCGATCGAACCGATCGATTACTAATCGCCAGTTATCGCATCGCCATCAAAACACCTCTAATTTTGGTAGCAATTAGAGGAGAGATCGCGAGTATAACCTAACCAATCAGGAAGATCCTTTCCTCACGAGTTCCTCACATTTCCAGCCTATTATTGAAGATAATAACCCACCAAAGAGTTATTTGAGTTTAAATAACTTTAATCAGGAACATATCATGAGTTTAAAAGATCGTGCCAAGGCAACCGCCAAAAATATCGAAGGTAAAATTCAAGAAGCAGTAGGCGATCTGACTGGCGATCCCCAAGATCGGGTAGAGGGTCAGGAAAAACAGGCAGAGGCAAAAGTTCGTCACACGATTGAAAATGTGAAAGATGAAGTCAAAAAAGCTATTGACTAGAAACAAGTTGCCAGTATAAAACCATCAATTTAGGAGCAGCAAATACCATGAACATTAAAATAACTCAAACACACCCGTCCCAGGATGATGCCCTGGAAATATTAGTCCCAGACGGGACACTTCGCCAAGAGGCACTTCATCAAGAATTAAAACAACGTGGTGTCGGTACATTCTCAAGTTATGAAACAACTGAAATCGCCCTGGGTGAATTAAAAAACACTGGTTTTTTGATGGATCGAGTTTCAGTAGTGGGGCGTGATATTAATAGCCATACTGAAGTAACAGGATCTCATATAAGTAATCGGCTGGTAGATATCGGTAACTTGGATACCAATGAAAATAAAGCTGGGGAAGCAGCTAAAGACGGGGCTATAGCTGGTGGCACTGTAGGGGTTTTCACGGGTTTATTAGTAGGTCTGGGTCTCGTCGCCATTCCTGGGGTCGGACCAGTGATGCTAGCTGGTGCTGCGGCAACTACTATAGCCTCAGCTATTTCAGGCGGTGTTATCGGTGCTGCTGGGGGTAGCTTGGCAGGTGGACTACTAGGCTTAGGAATGTCTGAAGATCGTGCTAAGGTCTATAGCGATCGGGTTGCTGATGGCGATTATCTAGTCATGGTTGAAGGGTCGGAAGCAGATATGGCTCTGGCTGAATCAATTTTCAGAAATCATCACATTCATGATTGGCACACCTACGATTTACCTAACAACTTGGTGCGGATTGTGACACCAAGTTCTACTCATTATCTATAGAGCTAGAAAAGTGAGTGGTGATTCGATCCCAATTTACTATCCCCAGAGCGAAAAATCAGGAATAATTACAGCCAAGGAGTGTAACATGAACAAGATTACTAAAATCAGTTCGACTCTGCCCTTACTGCTCAGCTTTGTGCTGATGGCAACCATATCTGCTTGCAGCGGGGCTAAAACGGCATCTGATGCCCCCAGTTCGACAGACAATAATGGGCAGGTTTCTACCGCCGACAAGAGTAAGTCTAACCAAGATGATGCTCAAAGTGAAACGCGCAAAAAGCAGCTGAATGCAGACATCCAGGCACGGGAGCAGCGGAACAATATGGGAGGCAATCCCCAAAAACGTGCTGAGGGAGATTTAGCCAGTGAAGTGCGTACTAAACTAGAGGCAAATATCCCCAGTGGTAAGCTCACCGTCTCTGCTAAGAACGCGGAGATTACAGTAGCGGGGGTAGTCAAAACCCAGGAGCAACTAGATAAAATCAAACCATTAGCAATGGAAATAAAAGGTGTTCGCAGCGTTATGGTAAAAGCTGTCGTAAAGCCATAAATCCTGGTGCTAAGTAGCTAGGCACAATTAAATGTTCTGCCCATCTTTTGATGGTCGATCGAATTGTATGTTGATGACACTCAAACATTGCTGAAATTGCAGGTACATTCCAACCTTGAGCATTCAATCTCAAGATATGTGCCCTGTCACGGGTTCGCTGC
>ENA-OFCD01001795-OFCD01001795.1-metagenomes-genome-assembly--contig:-NODE-1795-length-9966-cov-4.146403_pt1 | contig 9966 bp, 11 predicted proteins | sample MGYA00153392_OFCD01 | MGnify analysis MGYA00153392 | reverse complement strand
GGGCGCGCCGAGAGACGCGCATGATTCACTCTTCCGGCGTGGAAGGCACTTGACCGGTCGCGTGCTTGACCAGGTCCGCGAGCGCGGGATCGGAGGACAGCTGCTCGCGCAACATCGTGCGTATTTGCTCGAGCTGCACCTTCGGCACACTCTTGAGGTGGGCGGTAGCTTGCTCGAGCTTGGCGTTGAGATACCCGTCGAGGTCGAGCTTGCCGACCTGGAGCTGCTCGAGCGGCGAGGTATCAGCAACAGCGCTCGTCGGTTGCGCGGGCGCGCTCGCGTCCGGGCGTTTCACCTCGAACGGCTTGCCCGTCTCCGCGGTGGGACCGGCGCTCGGCGTTCCAGTGGCCGCCCCCCCGACTGGCGGTGAACCGCCTTTTCCGATGCGATCGATGCTCATCGAATCCTTTCAATCCTAGCACAAACGCTCGGCTTCAACGGATGTTGCCGATCGCCGTCTTGACCGTGTCGTGCTCGGCCTTGAGGACGTTGGAGAGCGCGGAGAAGGTGCGGTTTTGCGCGTTCACCTGCTCCTGGATCTGCAGGTAGTACATGTTCATCTCTTGCGACTGCTGGAGAGAATTCTCAATCCCTCCGTCGCTTGGGGTGCCCGTGCTGCCGCCGGACGGAGAGCCCGTCGACGGACCTTCGGCGCTCGTCCCGTGCGAGCCGCCGTTGGCTGGCCCGCTCATCATCGGTGTGCTCGATCCTCCAATGCCGCCAGCGCCGCGAATGGCGACGGCCATCAGTGGACCACCAGGCAGCACGTTCAACGCGGCCTCGGCGCCTGCGACGAGACCCTTCGCGCCGCGCGCGAGGACCGCCGAGAAATTGACGTGTGGGGTCGACGGCGTAGGGCGCGGGGTGCTTCGAGCCGCCACGGCGTCGGGTCGAAACGGGGGAATGCGATTGTCCATGATTGACTCCTCGCGGTCCCATCGACCGCCCACGCCGCGAGTTGCGCAGCTGGGCGTTCTTTTCTCAGGGGGCGTCCGGATCGATCGTCGCTCGTCGCAAACGCGCGTCGCTCGCGTCTGGGCCGTCGTCCCCGAAGTAGAGGTCGCCGCGGGCGAGCGCGAGCGGCACGTCGAGGGACGGAGGTCCGTCGAGCGAGACCACGCGCGCGGTCTTCACGTCTGCGCCAGAACCGCGAAATACCCATAAAACGAGCTCGTCCGGCGTGCTCTCTGCGATCACTCCTCGCACCCCGGTCGCTGTCGGGTCGAGCGACACGCGTGTCTCGAGTCCGTTCACCGCAATGTGCAGGCGCTTCGGATCTCCAACGACCTTCGCGTTGCCGTCGAGCGTGGCGATCATCGCGCCGTATGCGTCGCTCGGTCCGGCGTTCGCGGGCGCCTCTTCGATCCAAGCGAGCCCGACACCGTTGGGCATCGCGACGAGCGACGGTGATCTCGAGTGAGCTGCTGTCGCAAGCACACGCCCGTTCGTGTCGAGCGCCTTGCCTGTCTTGCCGTCGAGCGCGGCGGCATAGATGTCTGCGAAGCCGTCCGACGCGCTCTCCCTGGCATCCGCCCACGCCGCGATGACATGGTCGGCGAAGGTGACGAGCACGAGATCCGTGGCATCACCGGCGGCGTTCGTGATTCGCTCGTCACGCCCTGCGCGTTCGAAGTCAGTACCGACAAACGTCGCGTACACCTCTCCGTTGTGGTCGCGCGCGTCGACCCAAGCGACGATGAACCCGTCCGCCACGCGCGCGATGGCCACGTCGCCCTTCGTGCCTGGAGTGACGGTGAGGCGCGTGTCTTTGACGCGCTTGCCTTTCGCGTCGACCTTGGCGACGTGCACCTGCGCCTCGCTGCCGTCTTGCGAGATCCACGCGACCGCCGCGCCGTCTTTCGCTTCGGCCATTGCAACGCCGCCCGCTGGGAGAGCGTGCGTGGAGAGCACGATGGGCTTGGACCACACATCGCCCTGCGCCGCGGTGAGCGTGAGCGTCTCTTCTTCCGTCTTCGCCGTCTCGTCGTGCCTCATGGATCCGACGAGACGCGCGTCGCCGAGCGTGACCTGCGCGACATCGCTGATGGCGCCGCCCGAAGCGAGCGTGGAGAGCGATCGAAGCGGAGACTTCGGCGAAGGTGCGAGCGGCGCGACACCGCGAGACTGCTGCGGAGAGAGGTCCACGAAGGACACGCGCGTCTCCGTTCCTCCGGTCGCCACGAGCGCGGCGCAGCGATCTCCTGCGCAGTCGAGGCTCCATGCCGCCGCGGCCCCGATACTCTCGTCGAGGATCTGAACCTCGCTCACGTCGAGGCGCGCATTCATGCGCAGAAAGCTCGAGCGCGCCGGCGCGCTTTTGCACGGCTCATCTTTGCACGCGCGAACGGTCGCGAGCCACGCGAAGCCGTCCCCAGTGGGCCGCACCTCGGGCGCTCCGCTCGATCGTAGCTCGATCACGGCTCCAGGCTCGATCGCCCCGAGCTCCGATGGCTTGAGGCGCGCGGACGATACGCGTCGCTGGGACAGCTCGCGCTTTCGTGCGTCTTCCCAGCTCACGATGACGCCGCTGTCGTTCGCGCTGATCCCCACGAGCGCATGACCGCCGCGATGCGCATCGATCGTCGTCGGCCCCGTGAGCTTGTCGTGCGCATCGAGCGCTGCGACGGTGACCTCGGGATCTTGCCCTCGACGATCGGTCCACGCGAAGACGAAGGCGTCACCCTCGGCTGCGGGCACGCGAGCGACGTCGAAGTCACCGCCAACGGCATCGTCCGCGACGATCGTGAGCGACTCTCCGACTTGCCGCGCCTGCGCGTCGAGCCGCAGCCATGCGAGCGACCCTACTGGCCTCGGCCCCTTCGCGTGCGAGCCACGCACCATCGCGACTCCGACGCCTCCACGCGCGCGCACCGCTTGCCAACCTACGACGCCCCGCGCGATGGGACCCGCGACGCCACGCGGCCTGCCAATCGGATCCAGCGCGATCGCCAAGAGGTTCGCCGCACCCGCGCTCGTCTGCGCGGCCCATACGCACACGGCGCCGCCATCCGTCGGGATGAGCTCCGTCCAGACCACGTCGTCAGTGGTTTGAGCGACCGTGGACGCTTGCGCGAGCGGCGCGCCCTCTGCGTCGACCGTGGCCGTCACGACCGACTCGCCGTTGTCGCTCAGCGTCGTCCACGCAAGCAGATATCGCGGCTTGCCGTCGGTCGTCGCGCGTCGAAGCACGAGCGAACTCGCGTCCGTCGGCACGTTCGCGATCACTCGTGACGATCCATGCGGCGCTCCGCTCGCGTCGATGGGCGACACGACGACCACGCGCGCCCCGGTCTTTCCGCCGACCCAAGCGACCATGCCGCCGTCGCCGTTCCACGCGAGGAACGGTCCCACCGCACGCTCCGTCAGCGCTACCACTCGCACAGATCTCAGTGAGGTAGCCGCGTCCACACCTGCGTCGAGAGGCGGCGCCGTCACCACCGACTTCTTCGCGGAGACCGGACCGCCCCCGGTCTTGCCGCCGCAAGCGATTGCGAGCGCGACACCGAGCGCTGCGATGGCGACGCGCGTTCTCATCGGAGGCTCGTGACTTGGACTTCGCCCGCACCGATGGGATCTGGAAAGAGCCCCGCACAACAGCCCGTCGCTCGCTTGATCATGATGTCGGTCGTGAATGTGTGGGTCGGTAGCGTCAGGTCGATGTGGCAGTTGCCCGTCGCGGTCGGCACCACCGAGAACGTCAGGCAGCCGTTGCCGCTATTCTGCGTACACGTCACGGTCGCGTTTCGGCAGCCTGCGCCGCTCGCCACCAACGTGTTCGACGGCTGGACGAGTGTGGAGGGCACGTGCAGCGAGATGTTCGGAGCGGCGCAGTCGCACTGGGCGACGGTGCAGCCGGACGAGGCGCCGATCGAGAACAGCAGCGCAGTCACAGCAGCCGCAACACTCGACCACGGCCATTTCATACCGACTGACTAACGCACCCAGTCTCTGCGCGGAAGGGTTAGGCTCCCACACAGATGGACGCGCGAGACGAGTTGAGGACGATGCTCCGACCCGCAGGTGGAGGACTCTACGTGGTCTCCACCGGCAAGGCGGAGCAGGAGGCGATGCAGCGAAAGTTGTATTCTGCAACTAGCGACTCCGAGGTGCGCGAGAGCTTCTACGCGGCCATCGACCGCGTTCACGACGCGCGCGTCGTGATGATGGGCATCCCCTCGGACGTCGGCGCGGGCTTTCTGCGCGGCGCAAATATGGGCCCGCAGCACATTCGCGCGGCGCTGATGAAGCACTATGGCGATTGGAGTTTGTGGTGTCAGGCGCGCGGGATCGTCGACATCGGCGACGTCTTCGTCGTGCCGCAGTTGCTCCACGACGACATGCTCGCGCCGTCGCAGATCGCAGCTTCACGCCACGCGATGTACGACGAAATCGGCGCGCACCTGCCCGTATCGCCGCTGTCGATCGCCGAGCGCGCACTCGCTCGCGTGTTCGAGCTCGCGCCCAACGTGAAGCCTTTCGTGCTCGGCGGCGACCACTCCTGTGCGTGGCCCGTGACGAGCGCGCTCCACGCGGCGCGTCCTGGCTTCGGCATCGTGCAGATCGACGCGCACACGGATCTGCTCGAGGAGCGCCTCGGCGTCCGCATCTGCTTTGCGACGTGGTCTCACCACGCCAACGCGCTCATCGGCGGCAAGGGCCGCATGGTGCAGGTCGGCATCCGCGCGACGCGTCACGATCGCGCGCACTGGGAGACAACGCGCGGCGTACGCCAAATCTGGGCCGACGAGTGCTTGCGCGATCCCAAGCGCGCCCTCGACGTGATCTTGGATCACGTGAAGGCGACGGGCGTGCGCTCGATCTACTTCTCCAACGACATCGACGGCACCGACGAGCGCTTCGCCAACGCGACCGGCACGCCCGAACCCAACGGCCTCGAGCCAGACTTCGTCGTCGAGCTCATCGAACGCCTGGGCCGCGAAATCGGCATCGAAGCCGGCGACGTCATGGAAGTAGCCCCACCCGTAGCCCGCACCCCAACCGGAGCCGAAGACACCCTAGCCGTAGCCGCCCGCTACGCAAAATCCACCCTGGAAATGATGACGCTCTAACCCCAACCCAAACCAATTAGGGTGGCAGATGAGGAGCCAGACCTTTGTACAGCGCAAACCGCCACCCTAATTACATTCGATGGTGTCGGGCATCACGGTGCAGCCGCCCTTGCACTTCTTGGACTCGACCATCTTCTTGGTCTTGCACTTGAGCATCGACTTCTTGTCGACGCTGCACGCGGGATCGCCGTCGTCCACGCAGGGGTCGCCGAGTAGGGCCAGTGAATCGTCGCAGTCGATCTTGTCACCCTCTTTGCGGCACGCGTGCACGCCACGGCAGTTGAGGTGCGCGGCCATCTTGCTGTCCTTGCACTTCAGCATTTGCTTGCCGTCCACCGAGCACGCCGGATCACCCTCCGGGACGCAGGGAGCGGCGAGCTCGGAGACGCTGTCGTCGCAGCTGACCTCGCTCGAGCTCGACACGCAGCCGGCCGGGCCGAGGCATTTGTCGATCATCTTCCAGTGCTTGCCCTCGCACTTGACCATCGCCTTTTTGTCGGGCGTGCACTCGAACTTGTCGCTCGCGATGTCACACGGCTCGCCGTCGTTGTAAGCCTCGTTGCTACAGCTCACGTCGCCGGCGGTCGTCATGCAGCCGGTCACGCCTCGACAGGGGAGGGCTTCCCACTTGCTGTCGATACAGACGATCGACGAGGCCTTGTCAGCGCAGATCTGCTTGCCGTCTGTCTTGCACGGCTCGCCTGCTTTTGGCTTCTTGCAAGCGCCAAGCGCCAACACAAAGACGACCAACACCCAAGCGCGACGCATCCCCATGCTCGACCTCATTGGCGCGCACCATAGACCAAACCCCTAGCCGAACCAATCGCGCACGCGGTCGAAGACGAGCGAGCTATCGAGCAGGTCCAAGTGGCCCGTCCCCATCGCGATGAAGCGACGGTCCTCGCGAAAGTCCAACGTGAGCTCCGCGCGCGCATGCGTGCCGAGGGCGCTGTCGATCGGGACGAGGCCGTCGCCGGGGAGGCGCGCGCTCATCGTCGAAGAGGTCGTGCCCGCGATCGCGAAACAGTCCACGTCCGTCGGCAAGGGCAGCGGTGTTCGGTTGTCTTTGCCGAGCGCGAAGCGATCCAATCCTCGCCAGTGCTCGTCGAGCACATTTCCATATCGCAGGTCGGTGACGCCCGCGCTCCGGATCTTGGCGAGCCTTCCGAGCGGCGCGCTGTAATGGCTAATCCCCATCAAGAAGTGCAGCCACTGGCCGCCACGCTCGAGTGGTGCGCCGTGGTGCGGTGTGCCCAAGAACACCATCTTGTGGAGCTTACGCCGCCACGCATGTCCTGCGCGTTCGCCCGAGACGCAAGCGCTCCGCGCCACCAGCCCGCCCATGCTGTGACCCAACAACGCGATCTCCTCGACGTCCACCGGCCACGCGCAGACGAGCTGTTCGAGCAGCCCCGCGAGCTCTGCACCGTTGGTCGAGACGTGCAGCCCGCTATTGTATTGAACGTATATCGGTCGAAGACCGAATTTCTCGGCGAGCGCGGCGCCGTGGTCGTGACCGTTTCGCTGCCACTGTCCATCGCACATGGACGACCCGTGCACGAGGATGAGCAGCCTCGTCTCGTTGTCGGGAAACTCCTTCGCGAGCACCTCGCGTTGGAGCTCCAGCGATTGACCGTCCACGCGGAGACTCATCACAATCGCCAGTGGATTGTGCGTCTCCTGCAGATAATCGCCGAGCACGCCGTTGAGCGCCGCGAGTACGGCCTCCCGCTCTCGACCCGGAGCGCTCTCGCCAAGGACGGGCGCCAGTCTCGCGAGCGCCGCGTCCACGCCCGCGCCGATGAGGTTGGTCACTCCCTTGATGCTCCCGTACACGAGCCCAGTCAGCACGCGTGCGGGCTTGGCGAGGGGGCTGCCGAGTACGCGTGGCCCCGACGCGATGTCGCGGTGCATGGCCTCGACGAGCTCGGTCACGCCGCGCGTCGCCTCGATCGCGAGCTTGGTCGCGCCGCGCAATTCGTCGACGTGACGTCGAGGAACCTTCGGGCGCTCGCTCATGACGGGTGTGAGCATAGCAGGCGCGCCATGGGCGCCGGCGACCTCACCGCGCGACTGTCTTTCCGAGCCACGGGCCGCGTCTGTTCTGTCAGAGCGCCTTGCGGAAAGAAAGGGCGCGGTCGCAACGGCAGAGGCGCAACGCTATGCAGCGTGCGACAAGAATTGTCGCACCCGCGCTTGATTTTAGGGCCGCTTACGGCACATGATCAATTGTATGCGGCGTCCTCGCTTCATCGCAGACAACCGCGGCGCAACCATCGTCGAATACGGGCTCATGCTCGCGTTGATTTTGGTGCTCGCATACGCCGGCTTCCGCGCCTTGGGGAAGCAAACCCGCCAGGCGGGTGACAAAGCAACGATCGCGTTTTTCTGAACCTCCAAACAACATTGGTGCGCATGAATCATCGAAGACTCGTAATCGGGATCGGCGCGCTGGCCCTGGCGCTCGCGTGCAGCACCTCTAGCGACGACTCGTCGGGCCCCGGCGCTTCGACGTCCGTGTTGCGCAACGAGTACGAGCCTGTGGGCGAGGTCCCGTCGACCGGCGGAATCACCCAGATCACTTTCTACGACGCGACGACCTATTCGCTCCGGAAGACTCTAGGCACGGACGCCGAGGAGATCCTCGCGATCGAGAGCGGCACCTACAAGCTCGATCTCGACAACAAAACTCTGACACTCACGCCCTCCGATGGCGCGGCGCAGGTCTATCCGATCACGGTCTTCGCCGTGAGCACCGGGTCGACGCAGCTCCAGGACTACCGCCCGCAAGGGCTCCTGGGCGATGTCGCGCGGTTGATCCTCTCTTTCATCATCAACCATCAGACGTTCCACACGGACTCACCCGATCCGTCGGTCGCGACCGACCCGGACTCCGGCAGTCCAGAACCGGACGCATCGGTGAGCGACGCGTCGACCTGCACGCCCAGTGCACTGGACGGCGGCAATCCCCCGGAGTCCAGCGGCGACGGCGTGGACGTCTCCCACTACCAGCCCAACATCGATTGGGCGACCGTGCATAAGACGCAGAACTTCGCGTATTCGAAGGCGACCGAAGGCACCAAGTACAAGGACAACACGTTCGCCAAGAACTATCAGGGCATGAAGTCGGCGGGCATGAAGCGCGGCGCCTATCACTTCTTCCGCGCGTCGAAAGACGCCGTCGCGCAGGCGGACTTCTTCGCGGCGACGATCCTCGCACAAGGCTTCGATGCGGGCTCGGATCTGGCGCCGATGTTGGACGTCGAAGTGACGGACGGCGTCTCTCCTGCGGAGGTAGTGAGTGGCGTGCGAGCGTTCTTGGGCGCGGCTCAGAAGAAGCTCGGCGTCACGCTAGTGCTCTATACCGGCCCGTCCTTCTGGACCAGCACGTTGGGCAATCCGGATCTCTCATCGAATCCACTTTGGATCGCGCACTACACGAAGGCCGCCAAGCCGAAGATCCCCTCTCACTGGTCGAGCTACTCCATTTGGCAGTTCTCCGAGCACGTCCCCGTCGCAGGTATCCCTGCGGCCGGCGTCGACGGTGACCGCTGGGTATCGAGCTCCGTCAAGAACCCGCCCGACGCAGGCACCCCAGACGCGAACGGCACCTCAAGCTGCGCGGACGCTGGCGGCACGGATGGTGGCGATGCCGGCTTGATCCCCGGCAACTGCACGCACGACGTGTGCGTCGCGGGCGAGCGGCTCGGACAAGCATGCAATTCATGCACGATGATCGTCTGCGCCAATGACCCGTATTGCTGCGACACGTTGTGGGGCCCCAGCTGCTTCCCGGACGTGTTGAAGTATTGCGGCAAGCAGTGCCCGTAGTCTTCAGTTCGTCGACGTCTTGGACCGCCCGGAGTTGAGTTCGCGCCTCACCACACGGCAACGCCGCCGTCGGCTTCTGCCGTTTGGCACCAACCTGCAAACGCGCGGAGATGGTCCTCTGGAGCAGATGCGAGCATCGAAGCGATGACTCCGCACTCAACCGGCGAGATCACAAAACCGTCGTTGAAGAAGAGCTTGGCCGCGATGACCTTTCCAGGCGTCGGAGATCGCGTGAAATCCTCCTGTACGACTCCGCGAACCCAGGCTGCGAACAACTTCACTGGCTATCTGCTTTCCGACCCTCCTGCCGAGTTGTCCCTTATTGCAGGTGATGCCATTCACAACCTGCGCGCTGCACTCGACAACCTCACTTGGGCGCTTGCTGAGAAGTACGGCACCCCAAACCCCAAGAAGAAGGTGCAATTCGTAGCGTGTAAGACCGAGACAATTTAACGAGGCAAAGAAGCGCTTCAAGCTTCAGGACATAGGACTGCCAGCACTCCAAATATTGGCGACCCTCCAGCCATTCCAACACCCGACCCCGACCGATGCGCCGCTTTACCTCCTCACGGAGCTAGATAATCGTCATAAGCATCGCGACCTGGTTGCATTCGAGGCCACTGCACGCATGGGCAAACAACTCATCGCGGTCGAGATGCCAGGCGTCACACCGCCTGTACCGGGGGACGTAGCCATAACAGGCTTCAGCCCACCCAATCCTGCTCTGCTGACGAAGCCGGGGGCAGTGCTCTTCTCCGTGGACTTTGGACGTCCTACGCCGCATGTCGGTTTCAGCATGGAGTTTGACGTAACGCTAAGCTTAACGGCTGCAGGACCCCTCTCGCGACTTGGAGTGATGCAGGGCCTTACGAAGCTGCGAGATGAGGTCGATGGGACGTTGAACCTCTTTCAGCACTTGATGTGAGAGTGCACACAGCTCGAGCCATGCCATGCGCGTCCGCGCGGCTAACCGGTCGGCGGCTAGAATGGTGCGGCGTGTTCGCGGATGGCGTCGGAGCTGGAGCCACAGTAACTCGCACGGCTCCCAAACCGCCAGCGCAAGCGC
>ENA-OFCD01001794-OFCD01001794.1-metagenomes-genome-assembly--contig:-NODE-1794-length-9975-cov-5.274395_pt1 | contig 9975 bp, 8 predicted proteins | sample MGYA00153392_OFCD01 | MGnify analysis MGYA00153392 | reverse complement strand
ATTGCTAGAATACTGACTTAGCAAAGGTTATCTGTACTTAATGAATAAGGAAAGTGCTGAAAAGGGGAGGGAGCAAGAAAAGCCTCCCCTTATAAAGGGGGGGTTGGGGGGGTAACACCATCTCCGCCGAAGTCTAACCGACTTGTATAGACACGGTAGCTCGATCGAGGGGAGAGGGTAAAACTCAAGGGAAGTCAGTCTAAACTAAACAGGATCGGGTCGTTTATACTTGCATTCATTATTACAAATTCTCTCAACCCCGACCCCGATAGTTATGACTGTAACCACTGAAATATTAGATCGATCGGTATTAACTCACCCGATCGAATCCGCGATCGAAACTTATCAATTAGGCAAGGTATACCGGACTGGATTTTGGCTCAATCGCAAAGTTGAATCATTAAAAGAATGTACATTGCAAGTCCAGCGTGGTGAAACTTTTGGATTATTGGGCTTAAATGGTGCAGGAAAAACTACTCTCCTCAAGACATTATTAGGTATCGTCAAACCTACTGCTGGTAGGGGACTATTGCTTGGTAAACCCTTGGGAGATCGATCGATCAAACAGAGAATTGGTTATTTACCAGAAAATCCTTACTTCTATGACTTTCTGACTGGCTGGGAATTATTAGAGTATACCGCTGGACTATTTGAAATCCCCCGATCGATCTATAAACAACGCATTCCCGCATTATTAGAGCTAGTCGGTTTAGCCCAATCGGCTGCTAAGAAAAAGCAACTCCGTCAGTACTCTAAAGGGATGGTACAACGGGTCGGCATGGCACAAGCTTTAATTAATGACCCCGAACTCGTTTTTCTCGACGAACCGATGTCTGGACTCGATCCTCTGGGCAGAAAACAGATGCGCGAGATCATCATCTCGTTGGGCGACCAAGGTAAAACGATATTCTTTAATAGTCACGTTCTAGCTGAAGTAGAACAAATCTGCAATCGAGTGGGAATTTTAGCCCAAGGCGAACTAATTTGCTGCGGTACCTTGGCAGAATTACTGCCAAATGACATTGGTGGAGCCTTTACGCAGAATCGATATTATGATGTTTCTGGACGTGGTGGCAATCCCGATGTTCTCAGTCGGTGGATTCCGAATATCGCTTATGATGATGATAGTTGGTCTGGACAAATGCACGGCGAACCGCAAGAGTTTTTAGCTACACTCCGATTACTAGATGCCGACTTACTCTCGCTCAAACAAGGACGTGCATCGCTAGAAGATTTTTTCATGCAACAGATGGAACTACGCGGCATTCGATCGAGCAGCTAATTTCATCCAACTGGATCTTAACTAAAATTATCTGTCTCAAAAAATACTCTCGCCTGATGACAGTCGGCTTGAATCTGATTTGTGAGTGCAGCAAGATCGGCAAATTTTTGTTCCGAGCGCAGGAAGTGATGCAGGTAAACTGTTAGTGGTCGCTCGTAAAGATCGCCTTCCCAGTCGAGTAGATGGACTTCTACAGTCGTATTTAGCCCTGCTACCGTCGGACGTTTGCCGATATTCATTACCCCTGGTAATTGGGTGGCTTCGGGGGTATCTACCCGCACGCAATAGACACCCTGACGGGGCAGAAACTTTTCGGGCGGATAGTTGAGATTAGCAGTGGGAAACCCGATCGATCGACCAATTTGTTGTCCACTCACTACCATACCGCCGATTGAGTAATATCGTCCCAGCAACTCTCTAATCAGTGTCAAATCAGCAGATAACAATGCAGCCCGAATTCGCGAACTACTAATTCGGCTATCTCCATCTGTTTCTAATGGCGCAATCTGTGTCGGTATTCCAGCCGCAGCCGCCAGCGTGACTAAATCTGTGGCTGTACCAGCGCGTTGATTTCCAAACCGAAAATCTTCGCCCACACTGATAAATTTAGCTTGTAATCGATCGACTAAAATTCGATCGACAAATTCTTGGGGTGATAATTTCACCAACTCTCGATCGAATGGTAATAAAATGATTTGTTGGATTCCCAAATCTTCTAAGATTGCCGCTCTTTCTTGATAAGTGGTGAGTAGTTGTCGTTGTTGTCCGGTAAAGTATTGCTGGGGATGAGGATCGAATGTCACCACCGTTTTGTAAACATCTGCATCCCAGTCTAAAACAGGGCGAATCACCTCCAGATGACCCCGATGAATGCCGTCAAAGTTACCTAGCGCAATCGCTGTCGGAGTCAATATATTGTCAAAATTTAGCTGCACTTTTATTGATTACTATTTGGCGTATCGCTCGATTGGTTACTTTTCTTAGAGTCAACTTGTCAACTGTCAATTGTCAACTGTCAACTGTTTAACTATTCTCTATTTTCTCATCACTTTTGACTAAGCGTCTAAACTCATCCCCTCTAGATCCTAAGTTCTAAACATCACATCTGCAACCCGACTGACATCGACCATTTCCGCCACGTCATGAACGCGGAGGATATCTGCACCCTTAGCAATTGATGCACAACAGGCGGCTGCGGTGCCCCATAACCGCTGATTGGGGTCGGGTTGGTCTAAAATCTTGCCGATGAAGCTTTTGCGCGATACACCGACTAATAGGGGCAGATCTAGAATCTGGAATCTGTCGAGCTGTCGGATTAATTCGATGCTCTGCTGATAGGTTTTGGCAAACCCAATGCCTGGATCGATAATAATCTGGGATCGATCGATCCCACATGTTACCGCTCGATCGATCTGAGTTTCAAAGTAGCATAAAATATCTGCTACTACATCATCATAATCAGTCATCTGCGTCATCGTCGTTGGCGTACCGCGCAGGTGCATCATGATATAGGGTACGCCGAGCTGCGCGACTGTCGCCAACATCTGGGAGTCATATTGTCCACCTGAGACATCATTGATGATGTCTGCACCCGCCGCAATTGCAGATCTAGCGACGGCGGATTTTGTAGTATCGATCGAGATCGGGATCTGCTGAGTATCTGGATGGTGACGGATGCCCTCAATTACTGGAATCACGCGCTCTAATTCTGTCGCTGCATCCACAGGTATCGCCCCTGGCTTTGTAGACTCACCCCCGATATCGAGGATATCTACACCTGAATTTATCATCTGGACGGCTCGATCGATCGCCGCATTCACCGTCGCAAATCGTCCCCCATCGCTAAAACTATCGGGAGTAACGTTCAATACGCCCATGATATACGTTCGGCTACCCCAGTCAAAACTTTTGTCCCGAATCTTCAAATTTTTAGTCATTACTAGTTGGCGTTAGCGAAGCCTCTCCGCTGGAGAATCGTCTCTACAAATTAAGTAACACGCCTGATGACCTCAGTACCTAGATCCTCGGCGGACAGCATTACCCACAAACCATTTTACCCACAGCAATTAGGAGTTTAAACTGTTCTATTCATTTACTTCCAGTACGTTCCGCGAACGCTATCTTTTCACCGCTCGATCGATTATTCAACTCTGAACATGATGCAAATCGATCGAATGTCGATCCAATGATAGATCGGGACGAGTAAATAAACCAATATTCGCATCACCCCAAGTTTTCAATGTTTGAAGTACGGGTTCCAAGCTACGCCCTAGTGGGGATAAGCTGTACTCCACCTTGGGCGGAACTTGCGGATAAACTTTTCGCACGATTAATCCATCTGCTTCCAATTCTCGTAACTGGTTAGTGAGCATTCGCTGCGTTACGGTGGGTACAAACCGCCGCAGTTCATTAAAGCGAAAAGTACCATCTAATAGGTGAAATAAAATGACGCATTTCCATTTGCCATCAATGAGGCTAATTGTCGCCTCAACTGAACAGCCAGGATTGCAATCGAGTCGGGAGTGTTGCATTTTGGTCATTGACGGTATCCTTTTCGATACTAGGTACAAAATATGTGCGTACTTTACGAACTTGATGATAGTACCTAAAATAAGCATATAGCAAATCGGGAGGTCACAGATGCGGGCAATTGGTTTCGAGCAACCTGGGGACATAGATCGCGATCGATCTCTAGTCGATATTGAGCTACCGATACCTACGCCGACAGGACGAGATATTTTAGTCGAGGTCAAGGCTGTATCGGTCAATCCGGTCGATGTCAAAGTCCGGCACAGCGTCCAGCCCAAATCTAGCCAGTGGAAAGTCCTCGGTTGGGATGCTGCGGGTGTGGTGAGTGCCGTTGGCTCTGAGGTAATGTTATTTCAACCTGGTGATGAGGTGTTTTATGCTGGTGCGATCGCCAGACCTGGTACCAATGCCGAATATCATTTAGTCGATGAGCGGCTCGTCGGGATGAAGCCGAAGACCTTAGATTGGGCTGCTGCTGCCGCATTACCTCTGACTTCACTCACCGCTTGGGAGATGATGTTCGATCGACTGGACGTGCGGAAGGCGGTACCTGGTGCGGCTCCAGCTATTTTAATTATTGGGGGTGCTGGTGGTGTTGGTTCGATTGCGATCCAGATGGCGCGTCAACTGACAGATCTGACTGTTATTGCTACCGCCTCGCGCCCAGAGACAGTGGCTTGGGCACAAGCAATGGGGGCGCATCACGTTATCGACCACAGCTTACCCCTAACTGATGAAATTGTTAAGCTAGGATTAGGTGCGCCAGCGTTTGTGTTTGCAACCACTCAAACCGATCGACACATCGAGGATATCGCCGAATCGATCGCACCTCAAGGACGCTGGGGACTCATCGACGATCCAGCAACTCTCGACATCATTAAATTTAAACGGAAATCCGTATCAGTTCACTGGGAATTGATGTTCACTCGATCGATCTTCAACACCCCCGACATCGCCGAACAGGGCAAAATCCTCAATGAAGTTTCCCGACTCGTCGATGCAGGCGTACTGAAAACGACCATGACCGAAAAATATACGCCGATAAACGCTGCCAATCTCAAGCAAGTTCACACCTTAATTGAGAGCGGTAAGGCGCGAGGTAAAATCGTCCTCGCAGGATTCGAGTAACGTGACACGTTAAGGCTATTTGCTTCGTTCTACACTGCACAGCGATTTTAATCGCTGTGCTCTTTAACCCCTTCCAGCTATCTAAACTCACCCAAATAAATCGATGAAAACTCTTGCATACGCAGCCCAAAGTCCTACAACTCCACTCGCACCCTTCAACTTTCAACGCCGTGAAGTTGGCAACCATGATGTCCAGATCGAAATTTTATATTGCGGTGTCTGTCACTCAGACTTACATACCGTCCGTGGCGAATGGGCAGGTACCGCCTATCCCTGCGTACCCGGTCACGAAATCGTCGGACGCGTGGTCAAAGTTGGCACGCACGTCACCAAATTCAAAGCAGGCGATACCGCTGGAGTCGGTTGTATGGTCGATTCCTGCCGTACCTGTGCCAACTGTGAGGACGACTTAGAACAATTCTGCCCAGACACAACATTTACCTACAACTCTGCTGACAAACACCTCGGCGGCGTGACTTTCGGCGGATACTCTCAGAGTATCGTCGTGGATGAAGCGTTTGTGCTGCACATTCCCGATAATTTGGATCTTGCGGCTACCGCCCCACTCCTCTGCGCTGGTATCACTACTTATTCGCCCTTACATCACCAGAATGTGAGTGCAGGTCAAAAAGTTGGCATCGTCGGACTCGGCGGGCTGGGACACATGGGCGTGAAATTGGCGAAGGCGATGGGCGCACATGTGGTAGTCTTTACTACCTCGGCAAATAAAGTTGATGATGCCTTGCGGCTGGGCGCAGATGAAGTCGTCAATTCCAGAAATGCGGATGAGATGAAAAAACACCTCAATAGTTTTCATTTCATTCTCGATACTGTGTCCGCACAGCATGATATCAATGCCTACTTCGTGCTACTAAAACGCGATGGCAACCTCACCCAAGTTGGTCTCCCAACCGACCCGCTGTCAGTCAATGTAGGTACTCTAATCTTTGGTCGGCGCAGCTTCAGCGGTTCCCTGATTGGCGGCATCAAAGAAACTCAAGAGATGCTGGATTTTTGTGGCAAGCATAATATTACCTCAGACATCGAACTGATCCCGATCGATGATATTAATGAAGCTTACGATCGCTTGGTCAAGAGTGATGTCAAATATCGCTTTGTGATTGATATGGCAACATTACAACAGACATAGATAGATACGCCCTAGTCTAAGCTGAGAAGGGGTACTCGATCGAATATCCCCTCTCAGTGTAGGATTCTATTGTTGCGATCGATCGAATGAATATTTCTGCTACCAATTTACCGTTCGACCGCAACAAACAGACAGCAAGATGTAAACTAATTCATCGGACGAGCCAAGTTTTTGAACTTAGTTAAAGCTGGGTCGAAAACTAATTTTACTATACCTGTTGGGCCATTCCGATGTTTGGTAATAATTAATTCAGTAATATCTCGATCGGGTGTATCAGGATTATAGTAAGCATCGCGATAGAGCATAATAATTAAATCTGCATCTTGTTCGATTGAACCTGATTCTCGTAAATCTGACATCATTGGACGTTTATTATTTCTAGCTTCAACACCGCGACTTAGTTGTGACAAAGCAATTAATGGTACTTGCAATTCTCGTGCTAATCCTTTTAAACCACGAGTAATTTTGGATATTTCCTGGACGCGATTGTCACTACTACCTTCCATCAGTTGCAGGTAATCGATCATGATCAATCCTAACGTGCCGCCATGCTCGGCTTGCAATTTTCGAGCTTGACTTCGCATCTCCATCAGCATCATACTAGCATTATCATCGATATAGATTGGCAGCTCAGAAATCCTGTCTACTGCTTTATATACCGAATCCCATTCATTGGGACTAATCCGCCCAGCGCGGAGGCGATTGCTATCTACTCCTGATTCACTAGCAATCAATCTTTGGACTAATTGATCCTTGGACATTTCCAAGCTAAATACTAATACTGGCAGCTTATGCAGTCTTGCCATATTATAGGCAATATTCAAACTGATCGCGGTATTATGAACACAAATATCATTAGCAACAAAGTTGTGAGTGTCAGGGATTGTTAGGTCGTAAACTTGTTTATCACCAGCATACTCAATTTCGATAATTTCATCCCAGTAGACTTGGCTAGTTGCCAAATTTTGTAGATCCAAATCGTTAACAGCAGTTGCTAATTGTAAAAGTCGATCGCGTGTTGGTGCGCGTTTGCCAACATGAATATTTGATGTACCAGTAATTCCTGCACGAGTAGCTACTGATTGCCAACTTTCTTTTCCTCTAGCCATATCCAGATTAGACCAGACTGAGATCGGAATTAAATCTCGATTAGTTTGGTATTTTTTAGTTGATAATGCTAATCGAACTTTTTCTATGGCTTCTTCTTTTCCAAATACACCAATTTCTGTAATAAATATGGAAATCGATCGAGCATCAGTAAGATCTAATTGCCAAGCATCACGCCGTTCTTGTTTGTATTTAACAGCTCTATATCTGAGTTGAGTGACAATTCCAAATCTTAATAATAGATGTTGAACTTGGCGCGATAATTTTTTACTAACTGAGGTAAATCCTAACTGTACTTGCCCGCTACTAAGTACCGAAGCCCAGCCATCTGTAGCAAATAAACGATTAATAAATAATGCTACTAACGGTCTTTGAAGTGTGAAAATAGCATCGGGCACAAATTTATGATGTGCTGTATGCTCTGCTAAACCAATCTCTCTGAGCCATAATAGCAAACTATTATCCGGACTAATATCTAGATCTAGTTTGATTAAGTCAGTGCGCTCTATATTCAGTAGATGGCATAATCGATCTAATATTTCTGGAGTACGATCGGAACTACGATCGTCGATCGCCCACACTTCATAGCGATCGATGGGATAATCCAGACTACACAAACTCTCTACCAAACTAGTAATCACTGCTGCTTCATTTTTGGCAGCAATCGCTAGGGAAATAAATGGATAAGTCTGAGGTGGAATAAATAATGGCGGTGGAGCTACTTTGGTAGCGACTAGTTTTAGTGCCCGCAGACAAAATATACTCGCGATCGCCCATGCTAAGATATAGCCCCAACTAATCAGATGTAACGCCACAACTCCCACCCACACACTCCCCAGGATCGTCGCTGCTTTGAGTCGTCGATAACCCATCCCTACAGACCAATCGATCGTTGGTTCGGTCGGATTTTCAATGGTCAACTGTAAGCTGCGATCGGTCATGTTGAGCGGGATAGAAGTTGGTAAATATGAGCGAGCACGAAATTACGATCGACCAAACCTTACATAGTCTGGTTCTCATTCGCCTATTTACACATCTTAACCCGACTGGGCATGACTGCGCTCATTAACAGTTGAAAGTTGACAGTTGACAGTTGACAGCGAAAAGTGCTTCACTTGGGGCGCGAAGCTCTAGGGGGGAAGCTTCCCCCCTAGAGCTTCGCTTCTTTGCCCAAGTGAAGCACCTTTTCAAGACAGCGATTCGCCGCACGTAGGGTTCCATAATCACAATCCGCCTAAAGACCGGAAGCTCTAAACTCCTGCTTTTCGGTAAATTTCAACACTATTTATTACAGCTAGCCGAGTGCAGGGAGCTGAGTTAGGATCGCGCTCGAATGGCTATAGATGGCGATCGGATTTTACCGCATCTACTCCCGATCGATCTGTCGAGCATAGATTCTAGATGTCTATGGCTGATGCGGGATCTAATTCCCAGCGATCGAGATCGCGCCGTTCGAGCATTTCCTCAGTATCCAGCGGCGAATCATCATCGACGGCAATTCCCGCCGCCTTAGCTAATTGTTCGGTGTCATTTTGATTGGTAACTGCGGTTGTCCCACCAACGGCTTCGTCGCCATTAACCTCTGCTCGATAAGCATCATCGGCATCATCTTCTGGATCTGCACCGATTAATGAATTCGATCGTGGATCGTTCATACACTTCTTCCCTTAATTCAAAATTGACACAACCTACCACCAACTCAGGTCTAGAGCATCCAAAATTGATGATTTCCTCTACTTTATCTAAAACTCTGGGTACAGCTATCTTCCTTTAGGAAGAACCTGTCTCAAACAATCTTACTAGGAGACTTCGCTGTCAACTGTTTAACCCACAGTCAGCGAATCGGTACTAAGCTTGGGACTAGGTGGAGCTGGTTGCTTGGTACCAGCTTTGAGCGTATAGCTAAAAGCCAATAGGCGCAACCATAGGCGTGGAGATGTAGATTCAAGCCAGGGTTGGATTTGAGTAGCTAGAGCTGGAATCCAACCGCTAAACAGGAAATTGACGATCGCATCTAAACCAAAAATTATATAGCTACCCAACCACCGGAAAATATCCTTAGCACCAGCGATTTTCCAGATCCACCAGAGTAGAGCGGGATTCTGACTAGCAGCTTTGAGTGCAAGTCGATTGAAAGTCACCCAATCGGTACGATCCTTGATAAAGGTATCGGCGACTGCTGGCGGTTCATTTGCTAACAATCCGAAGAAAGTATTGAGCGTCGCATTAATTCGCGCTGGTGGTAACGACATTCCCGTCGGTACCATCATCCCCTTAGAAAATAGCCACGTCACCGCGACATTGCTTTGATAAGCGCGGATCTGGTTGAGCGCAGATCGATCGAGTAAATCGTGCTTGAGTGCGGTATCGAGCAGGTGAGTCAGTCGGGGGAGATTGCGAACTAAAGAACCAAATCCAGTGAACACTAGCGGTGATTGGAGTGAGGCGGCATCGCCGATGGCAATCAAGCGATCGAATGCTACCACTCGATCGCTACTACTGACCGTAAAGTGTCCGGGGATATAGCCAAATGTCGGCTTCCGCCAGACTAGTTTATCGAGATCGCACCGCCGATACTCCGGCAAAATCGTAAAGAAATCCTCATACATTTCCAACAATGAGCCAGGATTTTCGGGATTTACCTGATGGTAGTGGAATAAATAAACCACGATCTCTTCCCCCGCACCTGGAAATAACTCCCAAATTAATTGTCGTCCCCGCGAGATATCCCCGTGACTGAATAACACATCCCCATATTTGGCATCCCACACTTGAGGCT
>ENA-OFCD01001793-OFCD01001793.1-metagenomes-genome-assembly--contig:-NODE-1793-length-9977-cov-4.346906_pt1 | contig 9977 bp, 8 predicted proteins | sample MGYA00153392_OFCD01 | MGnify analysis MGYA00153392 | reverse complement strand
CGAAGAAGAATCCCCGATCGTTTTCCTTCGAATTCACCGCCAGGTACGCAAGCGCGGGTTACCAGTCCTGAGCGACGCCCCCCTGATGAGTCGTGGAAGCAAAAAATTAAAGGCTCGCTTAATCGATAGTAGCGACGATATTTTGGGACTCACATCTAACAGCGTGATCTTGGTTGGAGAACGCGCTGCAGAAGTGGAGGGGGCTCTGTCTCATGCTCTGGCTCTCGCGCAATCGACCGGCGCCAAGTTGGCCTGGATCCCGCGCCGCGCTGGTGAACGCGGAGCTTTAGCCGCGGGAGCCATTGGTAACTTACTTCCTGGTGGACGCCCAGTAGGAGATGCCGCGGCGCGAGTAGATATTCAAAGCCTTTGGGGAATTGGATCTTTACCAGCAACTTCTGGTCGTTCCACCTCCGAAATTCTGGCTGCTCTCCAAGTAGGGTCACTTGATGCAGTTCTTATTGGTGGAGTTGATCCATTAGATATTTCCATAGATGCGCTACAACAACTTCGTGGCTCTTTTATAGTTTCTTTAGAAATTTCGCATAGTGCGGTGACTAAAATCGCTGATGTAGTACTGCCGGTTGCAGCGGTTGTAGAGAAGAGTGGCTCTTACCTGGATTGGCGTGGAGTTGCTCGTCGTTTTGATAAAGGCGTGGAAGATATAGAGCTAAGAAGTGATGTGCGCATTCTTTCTATCTTGGCGGATGAGATGGGAAGCCCCATAAACCTCCCCACCGTCACAGCGACAGCGCGCGAGATTGAGTCGATCGGCAGATGGGAGGGCGCTCGATCACCATTTAATCCTCGAACGACTTCTATTTCATCACCAGATGAGATGACCCTCGTCTCATGGCGTTTTCTACTTGACCTTGGATCCCTACAAGAGGGCGAAGTGAATCTTGCCGGAACTGCCAAGCCAGCTCGTGCGCATATATCCGCCGCGACTGCAGAGAAGCTTGGAGTATCAGAGAAGGATCTCGTTCTTATCTCGAGTTCGCACGGTTCATTAGAACTTCCAGTCTCTATCCGCGAAATCGCAGATAACTTAATCTGGGTACCTCGCAACTCTCAAGGTTCACAAGTAATTCCATCTCTTGGATTTACCAGCGGCGTAGTAAAGGTGGAGAAGCGATGAGCACAACAGCGCTGATCGGACAGGATCCTGGTTGGCTGATCTTGGTTAAAGGGCTAATCATTTTTATTTTCTGTGTTCTTTCGACCCTGATGGCTGTGTGGGGGGAGCGCAGGATTGTGGCCCGCATGCAAATGCGCATTGGACCTAATCGCGTGGGCAAGTTTGGCCTCCTGCAATCTCTCGCCGACGGAGTGAAGCTAGCTCTTAAAGAGGATCTCATTCCTGCAACAGCTGACAAGATCGTTTTTATCATCGCGCCAATAATCTCGGCGACTACCTGCTTCATGACCTTTGCGGTAATTCCATTTACCGGCAAGGTAACGTTATTTGGCCATAAGACCGCGCTGCAATTAACCGATCTCCCCGTAAGCGTCTTGTATGTCTTGGCTATCGCTTCAATTGGGGTTTACGGAATTGTGCTTGCGGGTTGGTCTTCTGGCTCTACCTACCCCTTGCTCGGAGGGTTGCGTTCCAGCGCTCAGGTGATCTCCTATGAAGTGGCGATGGGACTCTCGCTGGTCGCTGTCTTTATCTACTCGGGAAGTATGTCCACCTCGGAGATCGTCGCCGCGCAGCATCACTGGTGGTTCTCGGTAATTTTGTTCCCCTCATTTGTTATTTATGTCATCTCCATGATCGGTGAAACTAATCGCGCTCCCTTTGACCTCGCTGAGGCAGAAGGTGAACTTGTCGGGGGATTCCACACGGAGTACTCCTCTTTAAAGTTTGCGCTCTTCTTTCTGGCTGAATATGTCAACATGGTCGCGGTTTCTGCCTTAGCAACTACTCTCTTTATGGGCGGTTATCACGCGCTTCCTGGTCTGACATTTACCGAGAGTTGGTTGGGCGGCTGGTTTGTTCTCTTCTGGTTCACCGGCAAAGTTGTCGCCTTCTTCTTCCTCTTCGTCTGGCTTCGTGGAACGCTACCCCGTCTGCGCTATGACCAATTTATGAAATTTGGCTGGAAAGTGTTGATTCCAATCAGCCTAGTTTGGATTTTGGTGCTTGCGAGCTTGCGAGTGATGTCTCAACGTGCGGTAAGCCGCGTGATTGTCTTGGGATTTAGTGTCGGGGTGGTCTTGTTCGTTCTTCTTATTTCGACGTTATATGACCGAGCAGTGACGAAGGCCAAGCAAGCCGCCAGCTTGCCAGAAATGCCGCCGCCATCTTTCCCGGTCCCTGCACTTCCCGGTCAATCGGTCATCAACCAGATAGAAGTCGTTAAAGAGTTGGAGATCCACAATGGCCGATAAAGCAAAGAGTTTTTCCGAGCAATTACAGGGTTTCTGGGTCACCTTTGCGACGATGTTTAAGAAGGTCAATACGGTCCAATATCCAGAGGTAAAAGAACCAACCGCTGAACGTTTTCATGGGCGACATCAACTTAATCGCTATGAGGATGGATTGGAGAAGTGCATCGGTTGTGAACTCTGCGCTTGGGCCTGCCCTGCGGATGCAATTTACGTTGAAGGTGCTGATAACACCGAGGAAGAACGTTTCTCACCGGGTGAGCGTTTTGGCCAGGTCTATCAAATTAACTACCTGCGCTGCATTTTCTGTGGACTTTGTATTGAAGCCTGCCCAACTCGCGCGCTGACCATGACAAATGAATACGAGTTAGCCGATGACGATCGCGCTAAGTTGATCTTTGAAAAGGAAGATCTTCTAGCACCATTGCGTCAAGGCATGATCGCTCCTCCACATCCTATGTATCCGGACACCACCCATTTAAATTATTACAAGGGTGAGATCACAGGTTCGCACCCTTCGCAGGAACCGAAATAAAATGCACGGTATTTTCCACCTCGTCCTTACCATCGGGCGTACCGCAACCCCCGAAGCCGTGCAATTTTGGATTTTAGCGCCGTTAGCCGTGGCGGCAGCGCTGGGGATTCTCGTAGTTAAAAAGGCGGTTCACTCGGCACTGTTGATGGCTTGGGTCATGATTACATTGGCGATCTTCTATATAGCCCAAGATGCGCTCTTCCTTGGGATAGTCCAAATCGTGGTCTACACCGGCGCAGTCATGATGCTTTTCCTCTTTATCCTCATGCTTGTCGGCGTGGATATCACTGAATCTTTCGTTGAAAACCTGAAGGGTCAACGGATTCCCGCCATCCTGGCGGCGCTGGGTCTAGGCGGATTGATTGCTTCGCTCCTCGGTCGGGCCAGCGTGGCAACTCCCGCTGTGGGGTTAAAGGATGCAAATGCCCAAGGCAATGTGCAGGGGCTCGCAAAATTACTCTTCACACAGTACGTCTGGGCCTTTGAAGTTGTATCCGCCCTTCTGATTACCGCTGCGCTCGGCGCAATGGTTCTGGCGCACTCACAGAAGATTCGCTCTCCCTTTGCCCAGCGCGACCTTTCGATTGCCCGCTTTCGCAAAGGATCTCTCGCTGATGGAGCTGGACTACCAGCGCCGGGAGTTTATGCGCGACACAATGCGGTCGATGTTCCGGCGCTATTGCCAGATGGCTCGCCAGCTCCCACTTCGGTCTCACAGACCTTGCGTTCTCGTGGAGAGATCCTTGCTTCATCAGATTTTGCCTTGAAGGCCATTGAAGAGCAGGAGGATTAACGTGGATATCTCAAATTACCTCTACCTCTCGGTTATTTTATTTTGCATTGGCGCTCTCGGAGTACTGGTTCGTCGCAACGCAATTGTTATCTTTATGTGTATCGAACTAATGCTTAACGCCTCGAATCTGGCATTGGTTACTTTCTCGCGAATCAACGGAAATCTTGATGGTCAGGTGGCTTCATTCTTTACGATGGTGGTAGCTGCTTGCGAGGTAGTCGTGGGACTAGCCATCATCGTCACCATTTACCGTTCTCGTCGATCAGCCTCCGTTGATGATGCCAGTTTGTTGAAGAACTAATGAGAACCAGCAGCCATTTGGTCTATCTCATCGCACTCCCGCTCTTTAGCGCGGGGCTTTTACTACTGCTGGGGCGTATCGCCGACAAGTGGGGGCATTTACTAGCAACCTTGGTTTCAGCAACAACCTTTGGTATTGGGGTTGCAGAATTTTTCGCGATGCACAGTCATTCGGGAGCAAACCGCGCTGCTACTCAGAAGATCTTTGAATGGATCTCGGTCGGTACTCTTAAGGTCGACGCTTCCCTATTACTCGATCAACTCTCTATCTGCTTCGTACTTTTAATTACCGGCGTTGGAACCCTGATTCATATCTACTCCATCGCATATATGGATCATGATAAGGACCGCCGCCGATTCTTCGCCTACCTCAATCTCTTTATCGCCGCCATGTTGCTCTTGGTCTTGGGCGACTCCTACCTCAATTTATATGTGGGATGGGAGGGTGTCGGCCTAGCTTCCTACCTTTTAATCGGTTTTTGGAATCAGAACCCAGCGTATGCAGTCGCCGCGAAGAAGGCTTTTATCGCGAACCGAGTCGGAGATGTTGGACTTTCTCTTGCAATCATGATCTCCTTTTCCCAGTTTGGAACGGTCTCCTTTGCGGGAGTTAAGGCAGGTGCGCCCCACGCATCTTCTGCCGCGCTCACCGCGATTGGTGCCACCTTATTGTTAGCCGCCGCTGGTAAGTCAGCGCAATTCCCCTTGCAATCATGGTTAGGCGATGCGATGGCGGGCCCTACTCCGGTCTCGGCTCTGATTCATGCGGCGACGATGGTGACTGCTGGCGTCTACTTAATCACACGCTCAAACTTTATATTTGATGCCTCTCCAACCGCACGAATACTTGTAGTCAGTGTCGGAACCATCACTCTCCTCTTTGGAGCGATCGTGGGTACCGCTAAAGATGACATCAAGAAGGCGCTAGCTGCATCGACCATGTCTCAGATTGGTTACATGATCTTGGCAACGGGGCTAGGTCCGGTGGGTTACGCCTTTGCCATTATGCATCTACTCACTCATGGTTTCTTTAAAGCCGGCATGTTCTTGGGAGCTGGCTCTGTCATGCACGGTATGGATGATGAAGTGAATATGCGTAAATATGGTGGTCTTGCCAAGTTCATGCCGATTACCGCAGTAACCTTTGGACTCGGTTATTTGGCTATTCTGGGCGTCCCACCCTTTGCAGGTTTCTACTCAAAGGACAAGATCATTGAGACCGCCTTTAATCAAGGTGGAGCTAAGGGAATTCTCTTGGGCGGCGCAGCACTGTTGGGTGCAGCGATCACCGCCTTCTACATGACTCGCGTTGTTGTTCTCACATTTGCCGGCGCCAAACGCTGGAAGGATGATTCACATCCACACGAAAGTTCGGTATTAATGTGGGGGCCAATGGTGGTTCTGGCTATTGGTTCGGTAGCCTCCGGTTTCCTATTAAGTGCAGGAAGCTCTCTTGTTAACTGGTTACAGCCGGTGGTTAATGCCTCGCACGTAACTGGCGGTGCGGAGTTGATGAAGCCGTTAGTGGTCTCCTCCCTCGCTCTCGTAGTTGTCCTTTTAGGGGTGGGGTTCGCAGTCGTCAAGTACCGTGCCGTTCCTCTAGTCGCTCCGGAAAATGTTTCCCTCTTCACTAGGGCTGCTCGCCAGGACCTGTATCAGGATCTCGTCAATGATGCACTCTTAGTTAAGCCAGGAACCGCCCTTACCGCCGGTTTAGTCGCGACCGATCACCATTTCATAGATGGCTTCGTACGCCTTATAGGTTGGGTACTCACGGAGATTTCAGATGTACTGCGAAAAGTTCAAAGCGGTTACGTTCGCACCTACGCGTTAGTTATGGTGGTAGGCATCTTTCTTGGTGCGCTGATTATTTGGGTGGTAACGGCATGAGCCTCTTAACCGCGACGATTCTCTTGCCGTTGCTTGGGGTGATCGCCCTTGCCTTTGCCCCGAGTGGAAATATTCGTACGATTAAAATAATCGCCCTCGCCTCATCAATCGTGACGCTACTGAGTTCACTTATGATGCTAACCAAATATAAATTTGGGGTATCAGGCTTCCAGCTAGTCTCTTCCTATTCGTGGTTCAAGGTCTTCAACATCAATTATGCCGTTGCCATAGATGGTTTAGCCCTCGCTCTTATTCTCCTCACCACAGTCCTCGTCCCGATCGTTGTTGTGGGTGGCTGGAATGAGGCGGAGGGTGGGCGCTGGAGTGTAAAGACTTTCTATATGCTCATACTGGTTCTCGAAACATTTATGGTCGGGGTATTCGCGGCAACGGATGTCTTCCTCTTTTACGTTATCTTTGAAGCGATGCTGGTTCCAGTTTATTTCTTGATTGGCGGTTACGGCCGCGGGGATCGAGCTGCTGCAGCTTTGAAATTTCTGCTCTATAGCCTCTTTGGTGGCCTTTTAATGTTGGCCGCCGTCATTGGTATCTTCGTTGTATCGCTCCATCAAGGCCCGGGCACATTTGATGTCACCGCACTTTCACACCTTAAAATAAGTCATAGCACGCAGAATTGGCTCTTCCTCGGCTTTTTTATCGCCTTTGCGATCAAAGCTCCGCTCTTCCCATTCCATACCTGGTTACCAGGAGCGGCCAAATCTGCTACTCCTGGAACTTCAATCTTGGTTCTAGGAGTTCTCGATAAGGTCGGAACCTACGGGATGATCCGTTTTTGTCTCACGCTCTTTCCTGAGGCGACAAAGACCTTTGCCCCGTACATCATCGTGCTCTCGCTGATTTCGATTATCTACGGCGCCTTCCTGGCTATCGGGGAGAAAGATATCAACGCTCTCATAGCGTTCACCTCAATTTCGCACTTCGGATTTATTGTGCTCGGCATCTTTGCGTTAACGAGCCAGGGGATAACAGGCGCATCTCTTTACATGGTCAATCATGGATTCTCTACCGCCGCCCTTTTCCTCGTCGCCGGGTGGATGGCGCAACGGCGCAAATCAACTCAGGTTGCCGACTTTGGAGGTCTGCAACGAATCACACCTGTTATGGCATGGTGCTTCTTCATCGCGGGACTTTCCGCTCTCGCTCTTCCTGGGCTCTCGAGCTTTGTGAGCGAGTTCTTGGTACTCGTCGGGACATTCACCCGCTATCCCGCTGCTGCGATTATAGGAACTCTCGGAATTGTTTTGGCTGCACTCTACGTTTTGATTTTGGTACAACGTTCCCTACATGGACCACTACAACCAGGAAATGAAGATACTCCAGACCTCAGCGTTCGGGAGAAAATTGCGATTGCCCCCGTCATTCTCGCTCTCGTTTTCTTGGGTTTCTATCCCAAGCCGGCGATACATATTATTGAGCCTGCGACTAGCCAGGTTTTGGCTGCTGCCCAATCAAGTGACCCAACTCCATTGGCAGGTAAATAATGTTCAGTACTCCCACTCTTAATTACAACTTACTCGCTCCGATACTGATTGTTCTGGGTGGAGCTCTCCTTGGAGTTCTTGTCGAAGGATTTGTTGGCAGGGTCTATCGCGCCAGAGCGCAAATTATTATCTCCTTAGCTACGGTTGCGATTGCGCTAGGTTGGGTGATCTCCATCCGCAAATCATCATCTCAATCCGCGGCCATGGATTCGGTCTCGATTGATGGAAGCGGACTCTTTCTGCAGGGCGCGATATTGGCTCTAGCTTTTGTCTCACTCCTTTTCTTCACTCAGAACGACCACTTCGCCCCCCAAGCATCAGCCCTTCCTGGATCGGTAGAAGAGGCAGAAGCTATTCGCGCTGGGGTTCAGATGACCGAGATCTATCCTCTTGTGCTCTTCGCAATCTCAGGGATGTTGCTCTTTCCAGTCGCCCACGACCTGATCACCCTCTTCGTAGCTCTCGAAGTATTGTCGATTCCGCTCTACATCATCACAGGCCTGGCTCGCCGCCGCCGACTCCTTTCGCAGGAAGCCGCTCTCAAATACTTTCTCCTTGGCGCTTACTCCTCTGCCTTCTTTATCTTTGGCGTGGCGTTTTTATATGGATTCTCTGGCAGCCTCTCTCTTGGCATGATTCGTACCGCTGCGGCCAACCCAGCAAGTAACCATATATTTCTCTTTCTCGGTCTCCTCTTTATCTCTGTGGCACTTCTCTTTAAAGTTGGCGCTGTTCCATTCCACTCTTGGACTCCAGATGTTTATCAAGGGGCACCTACACCGGTCACTGGATTTATGGCTGCCTGTACCAAGGTCGCGGCATTTGGAGCGATGTTCCGCATCTTTATCGTCGCCTTTGGAGCTATTCAACGCGATTGGCGTCCCTTCTTTGTTGCAATCTCGCTGATTACCATGGTTGGAGGCGCTATTGCCGCGATCACTCAGCGTGATATCAAACGAACTCTCGCTTACTCCTCAATTACACATGCTGGATTCCTCATGGCGGGAGTGATCGCTTTGAGTAAGGCGGGGCTCACCTCCATGATGTTCTACCTCGTTGCTTATGGATTCGCCACCATTGGCGCCTTTGGCATTGTGACGTTAGTGCGCGACTCAACCGGTGAGGTTAGCGACCTAAATCGCTGGGCGGGGCTGGCCAAAAAATCCCCAGGAGTTGCCGCCGCCTTCTCCCTCTTCTTACTCAGCTTTGGCGGAGTTCCACTCACTGCGGGCTTTATCGCAAAGTTCACAATTTTTACCGCAGCCTATGCCACGGGCAACATTGCCATCGTTATCGTCGGTGTTATCTCTAGCGCGATCGCCCTCTTCTTCTATCTCCGCGTCATCTTGATTATGTACTTTAAGGAGCCAACCGATGAGACCGTTACCGTGGCCCTTCCGTCATTGATGGTGAGTACAGGAATTGTTATCTGCTTCTTAGTGACTTTGGTTCTAGGTATCTATCCCAACCTGCTCTTTAATTTGGCCAACACCATGACAACTCTGGTTCCTTGAGCCGCAATTAAAGATTCGGTTCCTCGCGCGCCTCTGGGTGGTCGTAAAAATCTCGAATGATGGGGAGAAATAGGTGAGGCTTTACCTTGTGGGTGGCGTGTGGGGAGCCCGGAATTATTGCCAGGCGTGCGTTCGGTAGGGCTTGGTAGAGGTCAACGCCATGATGCGGGCTAAACGGTTCATCGTCGCCATTGAGTACAAGTACGGGGCAGGTTATCCTCGCTAGCTCTTCCGACGTAATGTTCGGTTCTGTAGCCCAGACTTCGTAGGCTTTATGGATGATGAGATCTAGGGATTCTGGGGAGTCTGGGGAACGTTCAACAAACTCGGCGCGATCTTCATCGCTTATGACAATTTCTCCACCTAGGTTCAGCCCGGCATCCCATGTGTAATTAGTACCCGTTGCAATAATCGAAAGAACCAGGTCGGGTCTGGCGATGGCTACCAAGAGAGCGATAATTCCGCCATCGCTATGTCCAAAGAGGTGGGTAGGCTCACCGATTACATCCTCTATATAGGCGATCGCTTCATCTCGTTGAAAATCAAAGTGGTAATACCCATTGCGCATTCCGGTACGACCGTGAGCGCTTCGGTCGTAACCGTAAACATAGAATCGATCTGCCACCACTGGAAGGATGTAGGGATCAAAGTTTTCGGTTGCACTTAATCCGCCGTGTAGGAGAAGCAACGGTTCACCAACGTTAGGGTATTGCACGCTCCACGTTGGGTGGCCACGAAGGTTTATGTAACTCATCAGTTTTAAAATGAATCCATGATATGGCGATTGCCACGATCAAATGTGAAGTAGTTCCAAGTCCAGTCGGCAATTGTACCGATGCGATTACGTCCACCCATGAGATAAAAGATGTGCAGAAAGAGCCAACCGAACCAAGCGACAGGACCGCTGATCTTCAACTTCTTGACTTGAATGATCGCTTTGTGGCGTCCGATCGTGGCCATCGAACCTTTATCCTTATAAATAAATTCTTTAAGGGCTTGACCCTTTGTGAGGCGCTTGATCTGCTCGGCGACAAAGCGACCTTGTTGTAACGCGA
>ENA-OFCD01001791-OFCD01001791.1-metagenomes-genome-assembly--contig:-NODE-1791-length-9978-cov-3.113877_pt1 | contig 9978 bp, 10 predicted proteins | sample MGYA00153392_OFCD01 | MGnify analysis MGYA00153392 | reverse complement strand
GCCGATACTCGCAGTCCTGGTTCCGCTAACGGGCGGCCGCATCGGTCAAAAAGTGGTCTCGAGCACGCTTTTGAGAGCTCACCAAATCGTGTCCAGTGGTCGTCCCTCGGCGGAACGAATGCGATGTGAGTATTCAACGTTCTGGGAGACTTACCCTCATGGTCACCCCTGTCTCGTGCTCGCATGTCGATGGAGTGCGCGTCTATCAGGCGGATCTGCCGGGGGTCTGCTGCGGGACTTTGGTGTTTGGTGTCGGCATGCGGGACGAGCCGGTGACGCTGTCGGGGATCACCCACTTGATGGAACACCTCCTCTTCAGGCTTTTGGAGCCGATAAGTATCGAGCACAGCGCAGTGGTCAGTGACAACTCGCTGACTGTTTATGCCTCGGGCTCCCCAGAGGAAGTGGGCCAATTCTTCAGCGACTTCACGCGGGCGGTTCCTCGCCTGGGTGAGGTCACCGAGCAGGACCTGAAGTTCGAGAAGCGCATCATCAGCATCGAGCAGCCGAACTATTTCACTGAATCCAGCGCTGGCCTTTTGACCTATCGATACGGGGTGCACGGTGTCGGCTTAGCCAACTTCGGTGCCCCGTCCACCATTGACATGACCGTCCAGGAAGTCATCGACTGGGCTGCCCGGTGGCTTCGCGGCGAGAATGCCACGATCGCGTTCTCGCGGACCCTTCCGGCAACACTCGATCTCTCGTTGCCGCGGGGGCCAGTCGCGCACCGCGAGCAGCCGAAGGGATTACTGGAAACCCCGGCCATAGTGGCCTCCGCGAAGGGCGGCGTTGCAGTATCGCTGCTCGTGCCCCGCCATGACGTCAACCTTCTGCAAATCGCCCTGTCACATGAACTCTTCATCAGCCTGCGTCACCGGCGGGGACTGATCTACGACGTCGAAACTTTCACGACCCCAATAGACGGCAAGCTGTCCGAGCTTGTCTTCGTTCTCGATCCCACGATCAACCACGTCGACACCACCGTCCGAGTAGTCGCGGAGACTCTAAAGCAGATCGCCGCCGCTGGGTTCAGCGAGGAAGCAGTAGACAGCGCTCGCATCCACGGAACAGCCCAGGCGCAACGCACCTTTGCTGGCCTCGATTATCTCGACCGGCTGGCCGAAGACAGCTTGCGCGGGTGGCCGACCCGCTCACCCGAGCAGAAAGAGAAAGATGCGGCTGGGGTGACCTCGGAGAAATTGACCAAGGTTTTGAGCGGCAGTGCCGCCTCAGCGATCATCGCTTACGACGAGGCCGCGTCCCTCCGCAAGAAAACTCTCAAGACTCTCGCACTCACGGTGACGAGTTTCACGCCGTGGACACCGGTCGACAATGCATTGTTGATGCCTGCAGGGAGAACCGCAAAATCGAAGTGGCACGCCAAAGACGGGAAGGGCACCCTGATAGTCACGGAAACGGCCCTGTTCAACATCGAAACCGCGGGCACCCGAAAAATTCTGTTTGAAGACATCGTGATGGCCGGCGACCGCGCCTGCGGATGCCTGACACTGGTAGACCACCGCGGGCAAAGCATCGAGTTCCAAGCCGACGACTGGAAGCGCCTCAAGAGCCTGAAACGGCGCATGATCGAGATCCTCGACCCCGCCCTGGTCCGAACCTTCCCCAAGCATTAGACGGGGACCGGTAGATTCTGCTCAACGAGCGCCCGCAACGGGTTCCGCTTGCGGGCTGGGTTTCGATGGTAACGACCCGTCCTTTTTCTTCTGCATAGTCTGCGTCGTTTTCTTCGCCGCAGCGCTTCCGCCGACTGTCGCTTGGGTTGCGGGTTTCGCGCGTGTATGTGATCGATCGGCTTGTACCGTCCACCGCATGCTACTGAGATATGTTCGCTCTATGGATGAGCTTCACAGGTTGAACTCCACATCGGACTCCGTCGATGAACCGTTTGGATCCCCCCGTCAGCGACCCGCGCGCCGGGAGAGGTTGGGGGTGCGGCGGGTTTATGGCTCAAACCTGCTGTTGGTTGATCTGGTCGCGTCGGTAGTTCTCACCGTGGTGCAGGCTGTCGCCAGCGGGTTCTTGATCTTCGGGAACATGTTCCTCGGGTTCGCATTCGATGCGTGTGGTGCTCCGAACCCTGCATGCAACATCGCCCTCGGGACCGGTGCCCTTTTTGTTGTTCCCGTGGTTGCGGTAGTTGTCTTTGCAGGCACGGTTGCATTGGTCGTCAAAAATCGAAGTACGTCACGACTGAGTTGGTGGATTCCGGTTGCTGGAATTGGGGTGACGGTGGTCTCGCTCGTTGTTGCCATGACGGTGATGAGTATCGCGGTGGGCCGGCCGATATCCTGAAAAGCCGGGCATGTCTCGGGCTTGCCCGGTCGTTGAGATATCACTTAAGGTTCCGCTTACGGGCGGCCGCATCGGTCGAAAAGTGGTCTCGAGCACGCTCTCGAGAGGGCACCAAATCGTGTCCGGTGGTCGTCCGGCAAATGTGTTGCGGCGAGCAGTGAAGGCTAGGTCTGTCCAGCTGCCTATTGCGGCTGACATATGTTTCGGTCTCGCCAGTCGAAACCGGTGGACGACTTTCCCACTCGGGCGACAAATAGAGATTCGCGAGCGGCAATTAATATTCGGTGATGACTCGAACGCTCATTACCGTGGCGATAGCGGTCATCTTGATCTCAGCAGGCATTCTCCAAATCGTTTTCAGAGGGAGATTGTCGGACTGGCAGATGGAGCACGTTCAGCAACAACGCTTCTCAGTAACCACTCCAATACGCGTTCTCGGTGCAGGCGTCATCACCATGATCTTCGGAGGGTTCGCACTGCTTTCCCTCCTATCCACTTGACCGGTCAGTAGTTCGCGCCCATCACCCACCTTTAGCGCTGTATTCGCGAAGCGACCCGTCGGCATTCCAGGTTCGGCTTGTGGATAGCCCCTCATAAGTGAAGGAGGGCGCGCGCTCTACCTCAGAGTTGCACGAGGTGTACCGTCGGCCTATGAACGAGGAACCATCGAGATCGCGTGCCTGGCCGTGGTTTTTCGGAAAGTCCGCATCGCCCCGAGAGATCAAGCGGGCATTTTGGGATGACAGTCGCGTTGACCACGACCCTGCCGACAGTGAATCACCCGACTGGAAGAACAGCGAGCCAGATCCCAACGCACCCTGATGGTTGGAAATCGGGCATCGTCATACAATCTTGACGGCCCCCGCCTTGGCTCCCATTTAGACTGAATACTCTTGCGCGGCCGTTAGCCAAATGACTCCTGGGTCTGTTGCGCAGGACGTCCCCTGAACGACCGCGTGGCGGGCGCTTTCCCCGGGTGGCCGAATCGCGGCTCGCGAGTGCTTGCTGCCGGGAGTGCGTGCCTTGCCTTGCCTTGCGAGCGAGCCGGGCATAGTTTTGAGGTCACCCTTCCCGGCCCGAATAGTTCTGTTGTCGGGACGTGTCGCGAGCGAGTGGATTAGTCAGGTGCGTCGCTTGCGGGCCGACGGATTACTCCGCCTGGGCGGCGGGCTGCCGGACGTCAATCGATGCAAGCAGAAGTCGTCTCACGTTAGGAGTCCGAAATGTCGACCGAGTCGATCTGGCACGGTGAAGTTGCGCTGAGCGTTCTCAAGGACATGAGTCGAGGCTGCCTCATCCAAACGCTCGGAATAGAGATCACAGAGATTATGCCTGATTGCCTGCGAGGCCGGATGCCTGTCGATGCTCGTACGACACAGCCAGCCGGAGTGCTCCATGGCGGCGCGTCGGTCGCATTCGCAGAAACGCTCACATCGTTCGCGGGATTCCTTGCCGTGGACCGAGAGCACTTTCACGTCGTCGGAATGGAGATCAACGCGAACCATCTCAGGCCGGTAGCTGGTGGATGGGTGACAGGGACCGCTCGTCCCATCCATCGCGGCGGACGAGTTCACGTCTGGGAGGTGCGAATTTTCGACGACCAGGACCGGCTCGTCTGCATCTCGCGGTGCACCCTCGCAGTGATCGAGAAGCCCAGCGCATACACAACGCCGGAATCACGATCGTGAGTTTTTAGGTATCCTCATGACGTTCTGCGCGATGATCGTTCCCAACTGACACAACCTTGACGAACTCAGCTGCCTGGCGGAATGAGGATCGACCTGTCCCGCTGAAGGTTCCCTTCCGCATCGGGCTGGCGAAGCTGTATCCGAGGCGAAGCGAGGTGTGGGGATTGCTTCTGATGATATCCTTCGTATCGATGAATGTGCTGATCGGCTGGACCGGAGCCGAATGAGATCTTATTTGCACCTTTTTCAGGCACCGGGCGTCACGCGGATCACCGTCTCGCAACTTTTCGCTCGCCTTCCCTTCGGGATGATAGCTATTGGTGTGCTGATCCATGTGAATGTGGCCACCGGGAGCTACGGGGTGGGGGGCCTCGTGCTCGCTTGCTTTAGCGTTGGAGAAGCGATCGCCGGCCCGGTCTCCGGTCGACTTCTGGGCCGGTGGGGTGTCCGGCCGGTGCTTGGCGTGAGCACTCTTGTGTGCGCGATCGCCGTCAGTGGGATCGCGGTGTTGCCACCGTCGCCGGCAACTTTGATGGTTCTCGGGTCGGTGGCGGGCCTGAGCGTCCCGCCCATCATGCCGGCCGTGCGCACTCTTTATCCGACGCTGGTCCCTTCGCACCTCTTGCAGTCTCTCTTCGCGATGGACACCGCTAGCCAGGAGATGATCTGGGTCGTCGGTCCTCTGCTCGCCACAGTTTTGGCGAGCAGTGTCTCGACCGAAGTCCCTCTGCTCCTTGCGTCCGCGATCATGCTCGTTGGGGGCGCCTGGCTTATTGGGTCACCGGCACTGCGGAGGTTGAAGATTCCACGAGGCTCCGCTGCGTTCGGCCGGGCGCTTCTCCATGGTCCAGTGGCGCTCAGCGGGATCGCAAGCTTCACTTTGGTGTCGTCGTTCTGCGCACTTGAGGTCGCGATCCTGGCCCGCGGGGGCGGGGCGAACGCTTTCTCCGGGGTAGTGATCGCCTCGAACGCTCTCGGATCCATGATCGGCGGGATCCTGCTGGGCCGCCGCACCGCCGGGCGTCCCACCGTCGCCCTCCTCCTTACGAGCGTGATGGTGTTCACGGCAGTCGCCGGTGTCGCCACCAGTGACTGGATGCTTATAGTCGCCGTGTTCCTCGCAGGCTTTGGCTTCGCTCCTGCCATTGCGGCGATGTACTTCTTCGTCTCTGCCGGGCTTCCGCGCGAGGATCTGCCCGAAGCGTACGGCTGGCTGAGTACCGGAAGCCTGATTGGTGTGGCGGTAGGAACCGCTGTCGGCGGGTTCGCGACAGACGGCTACGGTGCGCCCGGAGCATTCATCGCGGCTATTACCTTCGCCGCCGCCGGTGTCGTCGTCGTGCTCGTCGCCAAAGACTGGTACCCAAAAACGGTCGGTGATATTCGCGACCCCGGGCCCTCTGTGCAGTACGGGGAACAAGAAACTAGCGCACGGTAACCGCAAAGTCGGACGCTGGAAGCGTCGACTCTCTTCGTGGAGGAACAACCGATCCGCAATGCCCAATCAATCGCGCGCCGCCACCGAAACGGGTCCGACCCGAGAGGCTGGCGTTTGCGACCCCAGCGAATGCCTCGCCTGCCGCACGAGTATCGATGTCACGTTCTGCACTTAGGGCGTCCGCAGGAGGTCCGGCTTACGGGCAGCCGTGATCCTCGAAAACTTTTGGCAGCGGCAATGTGCCAAGGTGAGCGTTGCCTATACCAAACGCTTCCATTCCGCCATAGACAGAACACCCGTCACCCCGGTCAACCAAACCGTGAGCGGTTCCTAGCTGCGTTAGCGGTCTTTGGCTAGGTCGGTAGGTTTGCGGAACGGCAGATCGATTCCGATCAGAGTGGCGATCATCGTCCATAGTGCGCCGCTGGCCACTCCGGTCAGTATTGTTGCTGCTGGGTCGATGAGGCTGGGTGTGAGCGCCGCCGATGCGAGTGCGGTTGCGAGAACGAGGCAACCCGCAATCGCGAACTGCTCGATGAGCTGGATGAGGGCGAGCGAGCGGGGGGACGTCCCCGACATTCTGTAGGCAGCCCACTCCCCGGTACGGAGACGGTTAAGGGCTCCGGCGGTGATTGCACCTGCGATCGCAAGTATGAGAGGGAGGAAACGCTCGGGCCGATTGAGGAAAACTGTCACGGGATCGCGCGGCTCAGAGAATCTGTAGCTGGCAGAGACTGGCCCGCCGGTTGACTGGAGTTCAGCGATGACGCGCGACGACACCGCCGGCTCGCTGGCTAGTGCACTGATCTTCACGAAGCAGCGACTGCCGCTTCGAATCGCAGGTGGCAGACCGACGACGATCGCGGAATTCGTGCCGATGACGTCGGGCTGGCTATCGCCCACCGACGCGGACTGGATGGTGCCATCCGGCATTCGCAGTGTGAATCGCTGCCGCGTATCTCGCAGCGCCGCGCCTACCACTGCGCCACTGACATCCAGAGTTGGCAAGAGCGTATGGCTCGCTTCGATGACGGGGATGTCAGTCCCGACCTGCACAAAGTCGGAGGAACCGGCGCTGATAAGCAATCCCGAGGAAAGCACGTCCGGGTCCTTACTGAGCGCCTCGCACGACGCCCGGTCAATGGCGACCGGGGAATTCTCATCGGTCGCAGCTAGGACGAAAACACCGCGACCAGACTGTGCTTCCTGGGCGAGTTGTTCGCGCAACTGCACCGATTCCCAGGCGGCATAGAGCGGAATCGCTACCCCGACGATCGTCGCGAAGACAAGCACGCCGTACAAGCGCGATTGCAGTGAAAAGACGTTCTTAGCCGCCTCGCGAGCGAGCTGTCCAGGCGCCCATCGGTCACGCTGCATTGGTGTGCTCCGACCGCAGCGACACTACTGCCTCCGCAGCATTGATAAGTATCGGATCGTGCGTGGCGACGATGATTGTCGCCCGACTACGAAGGCCGATGAGAAGCTCGGCGAGTACATAGGTGTTAGCTGCATCCAGGCTCGCAGAGGGTTCATCCGCGAAGATCAGCGGCTTCGAGGTCGCGAGTGCTCGCGCGAAACTTACCCGTTGCAGTTCGCCGCCGGAGAGCACGCGAGCCCCCGCGTTCGCGCGGGAAAGCAAACCGACGTCCGTCAGTGCTCTTTCGGCGATCGCATGGGAGGCGGCGAGTCCCCGGCCCTCGGCCAGTGGCGCGATCATTACGTTGTCCAGCGCTGTTCGAGTGCCGAGCGCGTTTGCTCCCTGAGGCACCCAGGCAACCAGGGCAGGGTCGGGAGCGGTGAATTCGCCGTCATCGTTCACAAAAGAAACGTTGCCGCTATCGAGGCGTTGATAGCCCGCCATCACCGCGAGAAGGGTCGACTTGCCGCTGCCCGACGGCCCAACCAGCGCGGTGACACGTGCATTGTTGAAGGTTGCATCTACTCCCTCAAGCACGCGTCGATCTCCGAAGGACAGTCGGCCCTCGGTCACAATCACTTGCATGTGGCGCGCATCGTCGGCGGCAGGGCCGATGGGTCTCGGACCACCCGAGATCCGATCAATGTCGTTGGTACGGCCACCGAGCCAAGCTCGCCCCTGATCAGGTCCGGTGCCGATAGCCGAATACTCCGATAGGTCTTTGATGCAGCAACGAACACGCAGGCGACATCGCTACCGGTCAAATAGATCGATCCGCTCGGCACGACGCCAACCCGCGCTGGCGATGCGACGGAAAGCACGGCGCCTGAATATATCGTTTGACTGCCTTGGGTGGTAGCGCTGACGGAGCCTGATGTCGTGGCCGCCACAAGCAAGCCCAGCACACTAGAGCTCTCTGCCGGTGTGGGCGATAGCGACTCGATATCGACGTGAGCGGAGCCAGACGTCAGTCTGAGCGTCCCCGTCGGAACGGTTGGTTTTTGGCCACCTCCTCCGGACACTACGAATTTCACTGAGGTCGGCACTCCGGCGCTTTCGATAAGGACATCACCGGCACCAACGGTGTCGCCAACTCGCACCTTCACAACTCCGACCGAAGTTGAGTCGGCGGGAACCCAAGCCACGTTGGCCGCGCTGAAGACCCCGTTCGGTGTGACACCGATGGATTTCGCGTAGGCAGAGGCTGCTGCGGCCAGGGAGCGCCCGTATGTCGACGAGACCGAAGCAGGCGGTATGAGACCCAGCGACGCAAGGAAATCCCCGAGCTGGCTTACGTCGTCACCCTTCGCTCCGACGCTCAGGTCCCGGAACAGCGGGGACGGTTCAATATACGCGCGGATCGTGGTGCCACTGACATCGATGAGTGGAGTTCCGTTCACCATCGGCGAATCCGGTGCAACCCTGACGGCAGTTACAAGGCCCGATGTTGCCGACTTCACCTGCGAGGAGGCCGAGGTTATCGCGGTAACGTCAACGGCCTGTCGTGAAGCATCGAGTCGGGATCCAACCGCCACGGTTACCGGCGCGCGCGCTGCAAGAGCAGTGGACTCCATGGATTGCGAGAATGGCACTAAGGCGACGAAAAGTAGCACTGGAACGACCCACAGCGCCACCAGTGGAAGCACGAACGCAATCCCACTCCGCGGTCGCCTGATCGCGGAATCACCCTTTGACATCCTCATCGCGTCAGAAATCTAACATCGGCGAGCATCCTTGGGGTCTGCACAGACATCGGATCTCAATATTGCTCGCCACCGAACGCCCCGGTCACGATTGCAGAAACGGCATACTTCATTGGGCGACCGGACCGGTTTACGGTACCTAGGGAAGCGATATCACCACCGTCGACGCCGATGTCTTGTGCCTACTGTTCGACCCTGGCGAGTACGGAGGATTCTGAATCGCGTCAGTGGTGCTGGAGGCATATCCGGTCCAGTACTTGATCCCGTTGTAGTAGTAGGTCATAGCGGCGTAGTACGTGCCACATCCGCCCAGCGAGTCGCGCACGGATTCCGAGTGATCTGTGAACAGCTTCGCGTAGTAGGTACCCGAGGCTGCGCAACTAGGGTGCTGCTGGCTCACGAGTGCTGCACTGGCAGGTCCCGCCACCCCGACGACGAGCGCCAGTCCGACTATCCCCGTCGACGCCATGGCAATCAACCGTTGTGTTCGACGCTTCATTGAGTCTCCCTTTCTTTCTTTAGTGAATATATGAGCCGGAGACTATTCCGAATATCCTGCGTGCGAAAGACGGCCTTAATGAGGACATGAATTGTCCTTAGGCGGTGCTAGCGTCGTTTGGGTGAAAAGGGTAGTGGTGCCTGTAATGCTCGCCGCGATCATGACGCTCGCCGGTTGTGCAAATTCGACCGCGCTGCCACGATCGGAGCAGCCCCTCTGGGGAATTACGGTCCCTCAAAACGCCCCAATCTCATCGGCTCAGCGTGGCGTGCTCGCAGACGGCACCGTCACCAATGACGAGTATCAGGCGTCATTCCGCCGATTCTCCGCCTGCCTTGCCAAAGGTGGATTCGTAGTGATGGAAAACGACGCTGTGAATGAGGTGATCCAGTACGGAGTTCCAGCTGCAGCCGGCAAACTCAACGACTCTTGTTACACGAAAGAGTTCCAGTGGGTGGACGGAGTGTGGCAGGCCAGCCGAGAAGACACATCAAACCAGGCCAAGTCATACGGCGTGTGCCTAACCGAAAAGGGAATCACACCGAAGAAAACGGAAGAAGCTCGGTACGAGCAGCTCCAACAGGCCCATATCGACGCGGCCAAGTGCTACAAACGAATATACCCGCAGGGCTGAACGCAAAGTCGTGGGCTTTCTGCCGTCGGTTTGTTGGCTCCTTCACCGATCGACAAGTCGGCGGCCAACAGTGGTCAATGGAATCGTATTCATCGGGCGCATCGGGTCCGCCTTTGACGCAAAGCCATTGGCGGTCTGCTCGGAGAATTGGTGACCCGGATCCTTGCATTTCTCCTTGCAATTCGCGCGTAGGAAGGTCCAGCTTCGGCGTTCCTGACGAAGAATCGCCGGGCGTCCGTAGAGCGTTCCGCTTACGGGCGGCCGATCGGGTCGAAAAGTGGTC
>ENA-OFCD01001790-OFCD01001790.1-metagenomes-genome-assembly--contig:-NODE-1790-length-9978-cov-3.612617_pt1 | contig 9978 bp, 8 predicted proteins | sample MGYA00153392_OFCD01 | MGnify analysis MGYA00153392 | reverse complement strand
CCGATCCGCACCATCTCGTCGTGCGCGTCCTTCGGCTGCCAGTGCTCGCCGAACACGCGCTCGAGGCCCATGACGAGGCCGGTTCGGTCCTGGCCGTGCTTGCAGTGAACGTAGATCCCATCGTTGGGCGCCGCCGTCTGCAGGAGCGCCAGGATCTCGTCGATGTGCCGGTAGCGACGGTGGCAGCTGCACCGTTGACCGCCGGTGAACGCGTGACGGTGCTGGGCTTCGGCTGCACCGCGGGCGCCGGGTCGAGCTGCGGAGGCGCGACGAGAAGGATTGCCGGTACCGGCATCCCCGGCTCGGTCGGGGCAGTGCGCACGGCGTTGACCACCGCGGCCAGACCCGCCGCCGAATGCCAAGCATCGTGCGAATGCATCGACTGGAAGTCGTTCGTGCCGAGCAGGAGAACGACGACGTCGAGGGGCGACTGCGCTTCTATGACCTGCTGGATGCCGGCTAGCGCGTTGCGTCCCGGCTTGTACGGGTCATCGAAGGCTGTTCGACGGCCGTTGAGGCAGTCCTCGGTGACGCGGATCCGCACATCGCCGATGTTGAGCGCGTTGTGCATGACGCCTGGCCACCGGGAGTCGAAGGGGAGTCGCCGTCGAGTCCCGGGCACGATCCCCCAGGTGAGCGAGTCGGAGTACACGAGGATGTGCTTCGTCTGATCCATCACTAAACGATAGGCGGTCGACTTAATCCTCCCCAAAGGGGCCCGCACAACGGACGATCAGCGGGCGGTATTTCCCGTCAACACGAGACCACGCTAGGGACCAGTTTTCGACCCGGTCGACCCTCGTGGGCGGGACCTTGGGCGGGACAGGTTCGCCGCGACACGTCCGACCAGCGGTAGAATTTCACGCATAAGAATTTGGCTAGTGGGCTCAGTTTTTTTGGAGGCGGTGAACTCGTTCCGGCTCTCTGCCTCTGCTCCCGCGCGATATTTAGGCCACCGCTTTTCAAGTAATTGAGCCTCGGTCTTGAGCTCCTGTACTTCCCGCGCAAGCTCTTTGAGTCGGGTACCTTCCGGGAAAGTCGGCTCCGTCTCGGTGCAGCCATTCTCTTCGCGGTGCTCGGTCAGCCAGGACCTCGCACTACGCCCGCACAATTCCGTTTACGGCTGTGGATCAGGTGGAGGCGATGCTCGATCGCGGCCAGTTTTCCTAGCTAACGCCCCTGGCGTGATCGAGCGCAATTACTCCGCGAAGCGGAACAATCCCTTATGCGGCGCGGTGATAACTCTGGTGTTCGGTGTTCGTCTTTTGTTCGATGATCGCTTGCTGTTCGGCCGTGATGGCGGTTTGAATCGCGGTAGCTAGCACCACCTGTCCGGCAGCTGTCGGGTGAATGCCATCGTCTTGCATGAGCTTTGGATGTGCGACGAGTGGTTGTCCGATGTCGAGGTAGTGGCCCCCGACCGCGGTGACAGCCTGGTGCACTTGGGAATTGATATCCGCGAGTTGGGCCGGCGGGTCTGTCGTTGGCCAGATGGCGCTGAGGCCGATGATCTCGGCGTTCGGGAACTCGGAACGCAATATCGTGAGGGCGCTGGTCGTTGCCGCGAGCAGCTCGGAGTTCGGGTGTTCCAAGTCGTTGCTGCTGCCCTCAATGATTATGAGATCAGGGTGGAGGGTGGCGGCCGAACGGACTATGTCGACGAGGGTATCGCCGCACTCCGCCGGGTTGCCGAGGTCGACAAATCCGGCACCATCACAGGCGAGGGTCGTGAGGTCCCAGCCGTTGGCGGCTGAGATGAGCTCTGGCCAGGCATCCGCCGGACTAACCCCGTAGCCCTTCATGATCGAGTCTCCGATCGTCAGCACCTGCATTGGTGCGACGGCGGCGGGGGGGATGGCAGACCGAGTAGCTGCTGGGCTCGGTGTTACCGCGCTTTTATCGGCAGCGCCAGCGCCAACGGAGGCGGCACCAGAAGATGTGCTAACCGCGTTTGATTGGGCCAAGGCGCCGGTTGACGTTGATCGCGCAACGCCTGTCGAGAACAACACCACTACCGTGATGAGCGAGCCAGCAGCGACAGCCACGAGAGCAATTGCAATAGTGAGGGACGGGCTGCGCGTTGGTGAGGCGGACATCGGACTCCAGTTGTTTCATCAGGCCAATAGGTCGAGCCCGACCCCTCTGATGCTGCTTGCGCGTTCTTGATGCTGAATAGCTGCCCGATACGAGTCACGGATGGGTCACATCCCGTGGAGTGGATTTCGCTTTTCCGTAAACGGTCGTCAGCCTTAGCCTATCCGGCGGTGAATTCGGATAAGCGAAATTACCCTCCACAGGACCTGTCCAACGCGAGCAGGTTCTGGGTTTATTTTCCCGGGCGGTCGAGGGTCGCGACGACGATGGTGTCGCTCGCTCGACAACAAATCCTTGGACTGCTGCCGATTTATCACGCCCGCGTGACCGCTCAGTTTGGGCGCGAGGATCTTCGTTGTCTCGCACCTAATAGGTAGCACCCCGGGTCACGTCCCGTGGATTGGTGTAATTCTCGGTAGCTGAGCGTCGCGTTGTCGACATAGTGAGCCATCGTGCGATGGTCAGTGAGAACCATTCAAAGAACTCACTTAAGGACACAACTCACGATGGCTCTAGACCAGTCTGCCCCTGCTCGAACTTCTCGCTCAACTGAAGCTCACCGACGTCTCCGACCGGATCCGTTCCGCAACCGAATCTCTGTACCAGGAGCTGATCGAGGCGGAAGCGACTGCGTTCATCGGCGCCGCTCCGTTCGAACGCTCGAATGACCGAGCCTCACAGCGTAATGGGGCCCGCCCGCGGACCTTGACGACCACCGCGGGAGACCTGAACCTGCGGATCCCGAAGCTGCGTGCCGGGTCATTCTTCCCGGCATTATTGGAGCGCCGCCGCCGGGTCGACCAGGCCCTCTTCGCGGTCGTGATGGAGGCCTATCTGCACGTGGTCTCGACCGGGAAAGTCGACGATCTGGTGAAAGCACTCGGCGCCGATACCGGGATCTCCAAATCAGACGTGTCCCGGATCTGCGCGGATTTAGATCATGAGGTCGGCGCGTTCAGGGATCGGGACCTGTCGGCGATGGGCTACCCGTATGTGTTCCTCGACGCGACCTACTGCAAAGCACGGGTGAACCACCGGGTGGTGTCCCAGGCAGTCGTCATCGCGTTCGGTGTTGCCGCCGACGGGCGCCGCGAGGTCCTCGGCTTCGACGTGGGCGATAGCGAGAACGAGGCCTTCTGGACCGGGTTCCTCCGCTCGCTGAAGGCCCGCGGCCTCGGTGGGGTGAAGCTCGTCATCTCCGACGCCCACACCGGGCTGAAGAAAGCCATCGGGGTGGTCTTCCAAGGCGCCGCCTGGCAGAGACGCCGAGTACATTTCTTGCGCAACGTGCTCTCTATCGTCCCCCGCGCTTCCCAGGAGATCGTCGCCTCCATCATCCACACGATCTTCGCCGAACCCGACGCGGAACATGTCAAAGCCCAGTTCGAGGAGGTCGCCCAGATGCTGACCAAGTGGCATCCGAAGGTCGCGCAGATGCTGCACGACGCTCGGGCCGACATCCTCGCGTTGACCGGCTTCCCTGCCAAACACTGGCGCCAGATTCGGAGCACCAACCCGATGGAACGAGTGAACAAGGAGATCAAACGCCGCACCGACGTCGTCGGCGTGTTCCCCAACCCCGCAGCCCTGCTCCGCCTCGCCCGCGCAGTCCTCGTCGAGCAACACGACGAATGGGAAGCCGCCGACCGCCGCTACCTCTCCGAAGCCTCCATGGCCGCGCTAGCAGTCTTGGAGGCCCCCGCCGCCGCTAAGAACCGGACACCAGCTGCGGACGTGAACCTGAGATAAATGCGAAACCACCTTGAAAGAAGGTGTTGCTTCGATCAATAGAATCTCCCGGGCATCTTATGGACACGCTCGAAGGTGTCGTTTCGCCATCCCGGTGTCTTCATCCGTAAGAAATCGGACCGTGCCGTAGGTTTGCAAATTGGTGATGGTTCCCATCTTGCACGATCGTTCGGATGTATTCTTGGCTGCTGATTCTGTTGTGTCTGTCTCTGTGTCTGAACTTTCCGGGTAATCCCGGAGTTGTTGTTCAAAATTTCAAGACATTCGAAACAGCCCCATCGCAGTGCAGCTGCGCGGACATGTCCTTTGTCCCAACGAACATGTCTGTGTCAACGCGGACAAGTTAGGTGGCATAACGACAAGTTAGGTGGCACGGGACACTTTGAGGCCTTCGACGGTAAAGCATCCAACAGCTCTGCGGATGCCGTCGCTCTCGTCGCGTTGCGGTAGAGCTCCCCCGTGAAGCTCATTACCGCCGGTCGCCCGGTCGCCTTCGACGCGGCACCGGACGAGCTCGACCGCTTGGTTGCCGAGCACTCCCCCGACCTTGTGATCGCCACCGGGCTCGCGAACGGACGCGCCGATCAGGGGTGGCGCGGAGCGGTGATCGCGAATGCCGGATGGTCGGATGCGGAAACGGTGCGCAGGTCCGCCCCGAATTCGAAGGTTGCTCTCACGAAGCGGCCGGCGAGGGCATCCCGCACCCAGTAGCGGGCGTCATCCCACATCCGCGCGGTCGGAATATCGGCCACCGGGTACCACTCGGGCGCGAGTTCGTCGGACTCCGTGGCCTCACCCTCCCACTCCCGGCAGACAAAGACCCACGACTTCTGGCTCCAGGCTGGTTTGAACGGAAACGGGTAGGTGAGTTCCCCGACGAGCTCGATACCTCCGAGCACGAGCGAGGTCTCCTCTTCGACTTCGCGCCGGATGGCTAGCTCCGGAGTCTCAGCACGTTCAATTTTGCCGCCCGGACCGACGAGGTTGCCTTCCCCGAGCCCGAACTTCTTGCGCCCGAGCAGCACTTCATCTCCGCCGGGCGCCGCCCGAAGCAGATAGCAGACGCAGACCTCGGGAAGTGACATCCCGCCAGCCTAAAGCGTGACGACCGGCGAGAATGGCACCAAAAACAGCATCGCCCGGGGCGCCGATCCGGTGATTCCTGAGAAACTGCCGCGTGGCCACAGCTTCCCGTTCGAGCACGTCACAACCAGCCATTACTGTGAAGCCGTGACGAAGACCCTGGTGATTGACAGTCCGGTGCGCGTGAATGCGCCAACGTCGCGACGTGCTTTTGCGGTGATGCGCGTTCTTGTCGGCCTTCTGGTGCTTGCGGCGCTCGTCACCCAGATCACCGCCGACCTGCTCCACGACTCCTTCACGCCGGGCGAGTACTTCAGCTATTTCACCATCGAGTCGAGCATGATGAACGTCGTCGTGCTGCTCGTCGGAGGCGCGATTGCCTGGCGGTGGGACCGCGACACCGAACTGTTCACGAGCGTGCGGGTCGCCATCCTGTCCTACGCCGTTATCACCGGGCTGGTGTACAACGTGCTGCTGCGCAACATTCCCGGTGACGGCGGCTATGAGCCACCTCGTTGGTGTAACGAGGTTATGCACGTGTGGGTGCCGGTTTTCATTCTGCTCGATTGGCTGCTCGCTCCCGGCCGCGCCCGGGTGCCGTGGAAGCGACTGTGGCTGGTGATCTCCTTCCCCCTCGCCTGGCTTGCTTTCACGATGATCCGGGGCGCGATCACGCTCTGGTATCCCTATCCATTCCTCGAGCCGGCCGGCCCCGGCGGCATCCCGAGTCTTCTCGTCTACGTCGTCGGAATCGCGGCCTTCATCATTGTCGTCGCGTCGGCCGCGATCGGCCTCGCCCGTCTCACAGCCAGGCGCGAGGTCGTCGCTCCCTGAGGAACGGGTCGCTCGGCCCGCGGGGTTCCGAGTACGGCAGCCGTTCCGAGTACGGTGGCCGTTCCGAGTACAGTGGCGGTGAGATGTCGTTCAGTCGCCGTAGTTTCCTACTCGGGGCAGGGTCAGGTCTTTCCCTGCTGGTGTTAACGGCGTGCACGGATGAACCACCCCGTCCCACGAAGTCCTCGACGCCATCCGCCGCCCCATCGCAGCTGGTCCCACGGCCGTCGGGAATCGAGCGAAGCGCGTGGTCTTCCGACCCCTTCTCTCGCGGAGCCCAGAGTTATCTGGCGCCCGGCGCCACCCCCCAGCATCGGGATGATCTCGCCAAGCCGGTCGGCGGGAGGGTCTTCTTCGCCGGGGAAGCCACCTCTGCAGATCTGGCTGGCACCGTTCTTGGTGCCCAGCAATCGGGTGCCCGCGCCGCGGCCGAGGTGCTCGACGTTGTGAGGACCGGGGAAAAGATCGCGGTGATCGGAGCCGGTGCTGCGGGGGCGGAAGCTGCCCGGGCGCTCTTTCGGCGCGGATTCGACGTGGTCGTTCTCGAGGCCAGGGATCGCGTGGGTGGGCGCATCGACACCCGTACCCCCAAGTCGTGGCCCCTTGGCGTTGAGCTCGGCGCGTGGAGGCTCGGAAAGGTGACGGACGAGCCGTTGCTCGCGCGCCTCGCGTCCCTCGGGATCGCGACGAACCCACTCGCCGGTCTGCTCGCCGCGGGGATCGACGGCCACACGGCCGACAACACTGTGGGCGCCCCGGCGCTGGCCACAGCTCGGACCTGGGCCGAGGCGCGGTTGGTCGATCCGAGCCTGAGTGCAGCCCTCGACGGCTCGGGTGCCACAGCCGGGGCGGCCGGGGCGACGGTCGAGGGACTCTCCGGTGCCGGCCTCCTGAATGCGTCGCTCGCCTCACTCGCTGGAGTCACCGGGGCCAGTGCCTCGGAACTCTCCACCTGGTATGGGCTCGCTGACCTGCCGGCGCGCGATCGAATGGTCACTGGCGGATTTTCCGGCCTCATCCGCGACAGTCTTGACGGGGTGCGGGTATCTCTGTCGACCGCCGTGCTCGGCGTGTCTTACAGCGCTTCAGCCGTGAGTCTCAAACTCGGTACGGGCGAATCTCTCACCGTCGACCGGGTCGTGGTGACGGTGCCGCTCGGCGTACTCAAGAAGAATGCGGTGGCATTCGACCCGCTGCTGCCCTTCTCCCATCGCACCGCGATCAGCGCACTCGGCATGGGATCGGTCGAGACTGTCTGGCTACGCTTCGATAAGCCGTTCTGGTCGACGGATGCCGCTGTCTGGAGCATCGTCGGCAGCGACAGCGACATCACCGACTGGGTGAACCTGCAGGCCGTGACCGGAGAGCCGGTGCTCGTCGGTATCGTGGGCGGCAAAGCGGCAAGGCGAGTGGGGAAACTCAGCGACGACGAGCTGGTCGAAGCCGTGCGGACGGCGCTCGCCCCGTTCGCACAGGCCTGAGCACCGAACGCTCGGCCCAGCGCTCAGCAAGCGGCGTGGTGCGGCTCACTGCCACGAGAGCGGCTGAGATACCCCCGAAGAGAACAACCGCGATCGACGCGAAGAAGAAGAACTGGCCCGCATTCGCCAACTGTGCCGGGTCGAGGAAGAAGTAGGGATACCAGCCAACGATGGGCCCACGCGCGAGCGTGACCAGGCCCCAGCCGATCATGAATACGAGAACTAGTGCAATGCTGCGCCACGGTGCGACACCGCGACCTGGCCCAATGATCCAGTCGAGCACAGCAATGGCCGGGAGCACGAAGTGCAGCACCACATCCGACCAGGGCACATCGATGCGAAAGCCGCGCTCACCCGACTGTTCGACGATGAGGGCGAAAATAATGCCGCAAGAGACGGTGCAACTGAGCACCGTCGCCCGCGCCAGATCCAGCCAGGGTGCGTCATCCTTCCCGCGAAGCGTGACGATCGCGGCGATGACCGTGACGACCAGGAACAGGATGCTGCTCTGAATGGTGAGGTAGGCAAAGAAGTTGCCCGGGGTGAAAGTCGCGGATCCCAGGCCCCAGAGGAAACGGGAGACGAGTGCCACGAGACATACGGCTGCCATGACCATCCGGAGGGCGCCAAAGGACGCCCGTACCTTCACCGTGCTGTCCACCTCCGCCGCGGGGCCATAGGTTTTGGGACTCTACCGCACCCTGCAGTCTACGAAGTCTGTGCCCGACGATCACCGGCCGTACCGTCGGCACTGTCGTTGGTGCAGTCCGCTCGGCACCCGGCTCGGCCCGGCTCCGCTTTCCATTCGGCGCTGTGACTCGTGTTCGGACTCGCTCCCGTTCGGCCTGGCCCTGCGCTCGGACTCGCTCCCGTTCGGCCTAGCCCTGCGCTGTGCTCTGTGCTCAGCGCTCAGTGATCGGACCTGCACCTCGTTCGGCGTGGTGTTCTGCGCGGAGTGAGTCGATCGGTGCGACATCCTTGACGATCTCCACGTCGGCGGCGGCATCCTTAGCTTGGATGGCGGGGACGGAGTCAATGCCGCGGTAACAGGTCGGCGCAATCGACTTGACAGTAAATGCGGGTCACGGCGCTTCCAAGCCGCAATGTCTACCAAGTCGAAGAGTTTGAGGGGTTTGAGGGGTCGAAGCATCGAAGGGTTTGAGGGATCGAGGATTCTCGATCGCAGATTCAGGATCCCCGGACGGAAGGGCGATGGGCCGCACGAGCCTGCGAGCGGTCGCGGCGGCAACATGCCCAATCGCCAGCTGCGCGCAGGTTGGGGGTCCACCTGGTGACCGGATTCGACGCCAGGTGCCCCGCGCCGAACGAGGGCTTATTCAAGAAACTTTCTACCCCTGGTACGGAGTACGAACTCAGTTCCGGATGCGGGCCCGGTGTGTGGGGACCTCGTCAATTCCAGAGAGCGGATGGCGCACGACACAGGTCATGCTGCGAGTGCGGCGCGCTCACGCCGTGCACGCAGGCTCGCGGCCATAGTTGTCGCGGCGATCGTGAGCAGGGCGCCGAGCAGGAGCGCGGCATCCTCTCCCGGGCGGAGCAGATGCAACTGGGTGCCCAGCGCGGCCGCAGCGACCGGCACCCCAAGTTGACCGGCGGCCACGACACCGAGGAGCAGCGGTTGCGAGACGAGCCTGGCGACAAGGTGACTGAGGATCGCCGCGGCCCCAAGGCAGACGCCGAGCAGGATCATTGCGGGATGGCTGCCGAGCTCGGAGAGGCTGATCGATGCGCCGAGCCAGACGAAGAACAGCGGCCCGAAGAATCCCTCGGTGATGCCGAAGAGTTGGCGAGCGAGGCGCCGCGGTTCGCCGATGGCCGCAACGACGAGTCCGAGGGCAAATCCGGCGAGAAGAACGGAGACATGTGTGAACTGTGCGAGCGCGGCAAGACTGAACAGCAGGAGAAGATTGAGACGCAACTCGAGAGCGAATTTGCGGCGCTCTGAGAGGTGGTGCGCCCTTTTATCAAGGCCAGTACGGTTGAAGCCCCGCAATACGAGGAACAGGATCGCAGCACTGGCGATTACCGCGAGGGCGCCGAGAGCCGTGGTCACCGCACGTGCGGGATCGATCGCGAGTGGTAGGGCGACGATGCAGGCCGCGTCTGCTATCGCCACTTGCGCGATGAGTTGGGCGGTATTGCCCAGTTTCAGGGAGCTAACGATCGGCAGCACCAGTGCGGCGGATGACGAGGCGATCACCACCCCGTAGAGCGCGGCGTGCCCCGTTCCGAACAGTTCGGCGAGACCGGTCGCTGCGACAGCGGCAATCGCTCCCACCAGCACCGCTCCGACCAATCCGCGGCCGAGCGCGCGCCGCACCGTCAGGTCGCGCACTGGCACATGAGAGCCGACGACGAACATTACGAGGGCGAAGCCGACGTTCGCGAGCACAGTGAACGTTGGTTCGCTCGAGTCGAGCAGGCGAAGACCGGATGCCCCTGCCAGCAGCCCTCCGAGAAGCTCCCCCACCACGGCGGGCAGGTGCCAGGACTCCCTGCCCGCGAAGAGCGGACCGAGGAGCCCGACGAACACCACGAGCGCGAGCAGCGAGAAGCTCATGGCGTCAGGCTAGCGCTGCCAAGCTTGCGTGCTCCCTTCGGCGCGGGTCAGGTGCCGTAAGTATGCCTGTCGCAACCGTTCGAGCAGCCCGGCGTCGCGGGCAGTGTTGTCGAAGACGCGAGCGAGGTGCCTGACCATCGAGTTCCCTGACCCGAC
>ENA-OFCD01001788-OFCD01001788.1-metagenomes-genome-assembly--contig:-NODE-1788-length-10004-cov-18.459142_pt1 | contig 10004 bp, 11 predicted proteins | sample MGYA00153392_OFCD01 | MGnify analysis MGYA00153392 | reverse complement strand
CGCTTAAGGCTTTCTACAGTCCTGAGGCATTGCCCTACGTCCTGCTGACGCTTGGGTTTGCGGTCATGGGTCTGCATCGTCAGGAAATCATGAAACACGTTGGGGAAGTCGCTTCGCTGGCAGCTTATGGAGAGAAAGGCGGCGGGAAAAGCATGTCGCAACGGGCGGCGGCGGCACTATATGGGTTGCATGATTTCACCCTCTCGGATGTCTCAGTATCAATGTTTGGGGAATATGCCAAGTCGCTAGGCTCCCTCCCGATTCAATGGGATGATCCCATCCGTCAGGGTTCTTACGCCAAATCTGACGAGGAAAAAGTCAATACGGCTCTGTGGAAACTTTTTACAGGCTTAGGCCGTGCGGTCCGTGGCAATAGTCAGGCACCGAATACCGTAGTCTGCGTTTCCACAAATCGGACTCTAGGGGCGGGAAATGCGGCGATCGCCTCTCGCCTAATTTCCTTCATCTTCCCAGTGCATCCAGTCAACCGTAACGCGGGTTCTGCACTAAAAGCGGCCATGGAAGGGGCAAGCGGCGGACTATCCCAAATTCTAGGCATAACCTACGATGCTCAGGCGATCGAAGCGCACGGGAATCAATTGCTAGAACATTTGTCAGAAGCGGATTCCCGGAACGCGAACGCCCTCGCGACGCTGGGATATTTCACGCAAAAGTTCTGCGGCTTGGCAGGTGTAGAGTTTGACGCTTTGACATTTATCAAAACGAATATTTGCCCCCAGACCAATGAACAAGGCGCGGGTAAAGATAGCCTGACGGACTTCCTTGAGAAACTGGCAATCCTCAAGGCCGATAACACCGCTGGGGATTGGAACTTAACCGAGTGTCAAAAAGTGGACGGCTCAAAGTACCTCGCTGTTCACATGGGTTCGCTCTGGGATGCGTTTGAGCTTCGATTCAAGCCCAACTATGGTCAAAGTTTGATCGCGCAACTGGCAGAAGATGTGGGCGGCGCGAAGAATGACAAGCGCTATTTTGTTAGTACACGAGAAAATTCGCTAGCGTACCAACGGGCATTAAACAATAGCGATATGGGGCTTGCAGGCGCTCACCCGCCCATTGAACCAAAGCGCAATCGACAGGCTAAAGCTCTCCTGATTCCCCGTGCTGTGGCAGAAAAGGCGGGTTTCTTCCCAACTGAGGAAGATCAGGGACAACCGATCGAAATTCCTCAACCTCACACCACGGCGGCTCCTGCACCCGAACCGATCGTAACTCCACCCCAAACCCTAACCGCTGGAATCCCTACAGGAAACTGGGAACCTGAACCAATGCCACAATCCACGCCTAAACAGATTTGGACCCCAACCCACCGTACACCAGACGGGAAAGAGGGTGTAATTGCCCGAGAATACGGTCCCGCTGGTGACGAGTTTGCAGTCCTCAAATCCACAGACGGCAAAACATTCCCAGGACTCAAAAAGCGGGACTTGATACTGATCGGAGGTGAAACCCATGTCGCAGCTTAAACCGGGCGATCGGATTCAATATGTCGGGGAAAAAGACCATCGGTACGACTCTGAGTCTATATGGGGCAAGGTGCTGACGGTCGTTACGGTGCATGACGGTTACTTGAGTGCTGACACACCTCCAATGGGATATCGCGCTGACGGATACCGCACGACTTGGATCGATTTTGCCGATGTCATTTTGGATGAGCAGGAGGATTATCAATGCGCCGCTTAGAAGACTCCGACCTAATCAAGTCCAGCGAAGTGCGATCGCTACTCGGGGGAATCTCATCCCGAACTCTCGATCGGTATCGCGCCAAGCATTGGCACTGTGGCATTCACTACGTCCAACCTGTCCAGCGGTGCATGTATGTGAAGCCGATGATTCTGGATTGGATGATGAACCGACAGGAGCCATCGGCACACCAAAACGCAATGGAAGCATGGTTGGCTGCAAACCAAGTTCCCAAGACCCGTAAACGAGCAAGTTAAACACTGAAAAGCCCTGGTATCGATCGGGGTTTTCAGTGTTTAAAACACCCTCCAAAATCCTTAGTACCCAAAATCCAAGGTACTAAGCCCCTTTAGTACCCTCCGAGGGTACTAAGCCAAACCCTTATACAGAAACACTTTCAGAGGCTTAGTACCCAAAGTACCCTTAGTACCCGGTTTTTAGTGCCTTCTACTTTCTTGATATAGTGAGGGCGTGAGCAACCCGCAAGAGAGGCGATCGGATCTATGACAGTCGCAACTGACCGACGAATGACATTACAGGAATTCTTGACCTATGACGACGGCACGGATAAACGATATGAACTTGAAGATGGGGTTTTAGTACCGATGGGAGCTGAAGCATCCGTTAATATCTCCATTACCTTTTTTTTGGTTCAGGCTTTCTTGCGTATTCTTGGCTATCACCGATTAGGAAACAAGATTCACCTTGAAGTGCGGAGTCACCACGCTACCGTTCGCGACCCTGATCTAGTCATCCATTCGGAAGATTCAGCAGCAGCGCTTGTAGGACGATCGGAAGCTTGCCTTACCCTTGACGATCCAAATCCCCTGATTGCCATTGAAGTTGTTTCACCGGGCACTGAGTCTAAGCCAAACTACCAACGGGATTATGTTCAGAAGCCCACCGAGTACGCCGATCGGGGAATTGGTGAACTGTGGCAGATTGACCCCAAACGGGAATGGGTCAAGGTCGGCACCCTGACCGATGGAGAGTACCAGTTCATAACCTTCCGGGGTGATGATGCAATCGTCTCTCCCACCTTCCCCGAGTTGACACTCACAGCGGCTCAAATATTAGGGGCATGACGATTGGTATGATTTTGGTATACCAGTTCTAACAAGCGTGAAAACCCTTGACATATAAAGCTTTCAGACGTATCCGTATTCCTTCACACGGAAGGGGTCACAAGTTCGAATCTTGTATCGTCCATAAGGTTTTAAGCCCCCTGAGTCAAAGGTTCAGGTAATTTTAGGTTAGAGCTAATGTTTCTAACCGGGGTGAAGCGACGCCTAGAATTTTTGACAACATTGAGCAAAAACTACTGCCTACATTGCAAGATAGCCTGGAAGCGGCGAAGCAGGCTGACTTTTGTGTAAGGGTATTTTAATCTTCGAGGATGGCAGCGACTTGACCCGTATGTTGAGAACTTTGTGGGTGGGGCGGATGCTTGCTGTCGGTTGATGGTGGGGATGCACAAGACTCCTCGTGAGCAACTTCAGGAAATTTTGTCTCTTTCGGAATCAATAGGTAAGATGGATGTGCAAACTTCTATTCGTCTGAAAAAGCGGGTTGCTCAGGAATTTAGAGATCAGCTTGTGTGTGGTGAGCCGATGAATGAGGATGAAGTTGGGCGGCAGTGCGGATTGAAGCGCAACATATGAATAAGCGAGGTAGCGTGTTGATTGGGGACGTGGTGGGTCTTGGGAAGACGATGGTGGGGACGGCATTAGCGAAGATTTTGCATGACGATTTGTCTTTGCGAACGTTGATTATCTGCCCTTTTGGCTAAGGTTTTATCGATCAGTACGGTGCAAAGAGTATTGCCGGATTTGCGACGGTATGGAGTCGTCTTAATTGATGAGAGCCATAACTTGCGGAATACGGAGGGCCGAAGGTATCGGGCGATTCAGGAGTACATTGCAATCAATGAAAGTAAGTGTATTTTGTTGAGTGCAACGCATTACAACAATCCGATCGCTTAAAGCCTCTGAGCTGAGTGAGTTTGCGGATGATTGGCGGGATTTGATGCGGTTGTATATGGTGCGACGAACGCGGAGTTTTATTAAAGATCACTATGCTCAGGAGGATGAAGTTGGGAAACGATATTTGCAATATCAGGATGGTTCGCGGACTTATTTCCCGACTCGGATTCCCCGGACGGCTAAGTTTGAAATTGGGAGTGCGGAAGTTGATCCCTATGCTCGGTTGTATTCCGATAGTGTAGTCCGGACGATTAATGTGTTGAATTTGCCGCGTTATGGGTTGGGGAATTATCTTCAGGCGGGACCAAAGTTGGATAAGGTGACGTTGAGTGATGCTGAGAAATTAGTGATTGCGGGCTTATCTCGGGCAGGACGGCGGTGCTGAGAGAGTGCGGGGGATGGGAGCGGCGGCAGGATGGCAAGTTGATGGCGCTGTGGGTGTTGTTGCAGATCCAGCATTCGGATCAGAAGGTGCTGGTGTTTACGCAGTTTGCGGATACGGCGCGGTATTTGGAGTCAGCGCTACGGGCGGAAGGGGTCAGCAGGTTAGCGATCGCGTCGGGGGATTCGGCTGATCCGACGGAGGTGGCTTGGCGCTTTAGTCCGGGGGTCTCGACTATAGCGAAGAACGGCTTTTGTCGCTGGCTCCGATCGGACGATCGGCCATGCACTATTCAGGAAGAGGAACAGCAGCGAGAGCAACAGATTATCTGTTTATTGGGGTTATTTCAGAAACAGTCGGTTTATTTCCTTGGATAATGTCTAAAATTAACGGGATTGATTGTCTTCCCCGGATTTTTTATGACGTTTGATTTTCAGAGTAGCCGTGAGCATTTGCAGGGTTTTGATTTTGAGGCGTTGTTTCGATCGGATCTGAATTAGTGTTAGTGTCGTGAGCTATTCGCGGAGACGACAGTAGAAGAAAAATCCGTTAAACCAGAAGACCCACGCTTTCCAGGTGATCTGTTATGACGGTCAAAACGAGAGAATCACAGATATTACGGGTCCGTGCCCAAGGGATCCATCCAGAGCTAAGCGAGAAACTTGCGGAGAGCTTGAGCCTTGCGGTGGTATCGACGGTCAGAACGGTGATGGAAGCGGCCCTACAAGAAGAAATGGCGGAATTTCTATCGCGCTTTGAAGGAAAGAAACCGCAGCGGTCGGGGACTTACACCCGAGGCTTGAACACGCCGTATGGTGCGATTGAGGATTTACAAGTCCCAAAACTGCGGGAACGGAACCGAGCGCGATCGTGGGAGATCTTAGAGCGTTTTAGCGGTGATGGCCATTTGGGCCAATGGTCGTCATGAATGATTGCACGATGAGGTGGCGGACAGCGAAAGTGAGGACCATTGGAGAACTCTGTTTAAAAATCTAATCGCCCGAGGGTTTGACCCAAAGCAATTAAAGTTAGTCAAACATGAGCGTGGAAAACCCCACGAATAGTTCATGACACTAACATAGTCTCATCTACCTCGCCCACTTCAGCCAGCAACCCCGCCTGCGAGACTTATCGCTAGTCGCACGATCGGAAAACTAAATCAGCCCGACGAAAACATAATTAAGTCGTTTCTTCACATTTTCCGCAAGAGATCGAGGCGATACTCTGAAGTCCGCTGTCCTAGAACGTGATGGAATCGAACCATTTCTAAAAATGAATTATGAACTTCATCGCCTGTCAATGGATAGCCTGGAGAAACAGGCAGCCAATGAACCAAAAGCAAATATCCATCAGGCTCTAAGCAATTCGCGATCCGATCCTGTGCAGTTTTTAAATCGTCTAAGCTCCAATAATATCCTACCTCGGATAACGTAATTAAATCAAACTTTTTATCTGGATATTGTGCCGGGAACTGCATGATTTGAAATTGGACTTGTGGCATAGATTGACACCGCTGGACAGCCTGAATCTGAGCCGTTTCAGAAACATCAATGGACAGCAGAGCATCGCAATATGGCGCAAGTTTTTCAGTTAGGACTCCAATAGAGCCACCGATCTCAAAGGCCGATCGATATCTTGGGTGGGGCAAAGCCGCTAGAGTTGCCTCATATTTTTTAGCTTCATAATCACTGGTCGCAAATTTCCATGGGTCAGGATCGGTTTGATAAAGTGATTCAAAATACTCAGCAGATAGAGATTCAGGAGAATTCATTTTTTCCTCAAAGTAAAGTTCCCAAGGCTGGGTAAAGTTAGTGATCATTTCAGGTGTCAAATAAAATCCCTGAGGGTCATCATCAATTAAATGAGTGGTTTGAGAACGGTATTCAGCGATCGCCCCTTTCTTAACCTGCAAAGTCTGAGAAATATCCAACCGCCATGAAGCAACTGTTAATTCTGATGTATGACGTTGTGCTTGATCCCAATCCCAAATTGGATATTCAATCAGTCTAGAAGTCATTGAACATTGCTCTAGAGCGCTGTTCACAAGCTGCCACGTTGCCTGGTGATCAGGATGAGGATCGAACCGCCACGGTGCAAAAATAATCAAGGGCGCTACTGTCATAAAATACTGGCAAAATCGGTCTAAGGCACTCGCAAACTCTGTTGATTCAGGTGTGGGAATCGCGCTGTCGGGCAGTTGAAAAAAGGTGATTTGGGAAGCATCTACCCCCAACAACTTCATGGCCCGCCGAGTTTCTGCTTCACGGAGCGATCGCAATTTTGGCGCAGGGTAAGCCGCAGAACGAGCGTGAGACTTCGTTCCATCGCTGATGACCAAAACCCATACTGAGAGTCCCTTTGCTCGTAAGGCAGCGATTGCCCCTCCACAGCCTAAGGTTTCATCGTCCGGGTGGGGTGCAACGACCAGAATAGGTGCAGTCGCAAGGGTATCGACTGAGTAAAGAGGAACGCTTGAGGGATGATTGAAAGGAGAACAGGAAGAGGTTTGCTGAGTCATAGCAATGAGGCAGGGCTGGATAAAGCAAATTGACCGACTGACTGAAGCGTCGCATCAAAGTTTGGCTGACGCAGATAGAGTGTCAAGTCTCGAATGATGCGTTCCATCGGGTGCGGCGGCATTAAACCCTGGGTGCCTACGGAACGCTCACAGAGCTGAATGACATCCATACAGATTTGTTCAATAGCCGTTCTTGCCATGTTGACATAGTTGACTAGCTGATCAATTGTTTCTGACACAGGAGCAGATTGGGACTGTCCGCCAAACACCGGGTTATAGGCTGCAATCAGATCTGCCGCACCTTTAAGCCATAGCTTGCCACTTTCAACCGCGATCGTCATTTGCCCCATTCTCATCATTTGGAACGGGTCATTAGTGCGCCCTAGCTTTTGCAGGTACTTCTGCGCGGCGTTCATCAATGCCTCCGCTCCGCCTAGTTGTACCGCTGTAAAGCGAATGGCACCTCCACTCAGCCACGGCTGGCGATTATAGTCCCGAGGTTTGCCAATTAGCGCATGACCAGTCACCTCTACACCACTGAAATCAACTTTGTAACTTGCGGTTGCTCTCATGCCCGTAGGTTGCCACCAACTTGCATCGCTTTGCGTTTCTACTCGTTCCATCGGGACGACACACATCTGCCATTCTTTTCCTAATTTCCCGTTCACAAAGGGACGCTCAACATAGCCTGAACCTGAACAAAAAGTTTTGCTTCCGTGTAACCTATAGCGATCGTTAGGTAAAGAAATAATTTCAACTCCGTCGTTCGCTTCAGCGTTCCAAACTCCAAATATTTTGTGGCGATCGCGTGCATCAGCGGCATAATTTTGAATTTGCTTAGCAGTGCCAAAGGTCTGGATGAGTTGAAGAGCATTAACATGCCCCTCATAAATTCTCCCTACTGCCAAATTCCCCCCTCCTATTATCCTTAGAAGTGCTAGTAGTTCATTCATCAAGCTAGCATCAATACCAAGTCCTAGACCTCCCCATTGAGGAAGCAGGGGCACAGCAAGTAATCCCGCATCGGCAATGAGCTTAAACTCCTTAATAGGGAATGCGCCTGAATGATCAATTTTGCTAGCATGAGTCGCACAGTAATCAGCAATTTCGATCGCAGATTTAAAAACATCTCCAAGCGTCACATTGAAGCTTGGTAAGTCCTGAAGATTAGCAGAAGAGGGCGAATTAAATGAGGAATCAGTTTGATGCTTGTTGTTCATAATGCTCATATTTTGGATGTTCTAAAGACATTTCAAGTTGATTTTTATAAAGCCAGTAAGTGCGACGACGCAAACTATCGATCGCTGATTCTAATTCAACCAAAGCCCAACGCGACCCCCAAATTCCTTCTTGTTCTTGCTGCTGCTCAATTCGCTCAGAGAGAACCCCAAAAGTCCAGGCTCTCTTCAACTCGTTTTGCAACCAATAGCCAGAGATTCCTAAAGTGTATGCTGCGTCCTTTATCTCCTCAAGCTGAATTGGATACCCATTCAAAGCATGTTGCCAAAGCATCCGAAGGTGCCGCCGCGTCCGAAACCGAGTTTCAAGCGCTCCCAAAGATTCGACTAAATGTGCTTGTTCACCCATTGCCGTCCATTGAGCCAATTGATTAGCAAATCCCACTTCAGTCCGTCCTTCCTGCCGAGCTGAAGTGACAACTCGTACTCGTGGACTATGGCGAAACTGGGCATTAACGCGTAATAGTGCTTTGCAAAATTCAACATCTTCGGGCGTTCGCACATTGGGCATTCCACCTGCTTTCGCATACATCTCAGTAGTAACGGCCAAACTAGCCCCATAGTTGTGATGATGTCGAGGCCAACAATTAATTGGATCAGCATCAAGATAAGACTCTAATTTAACTTTTAGATGATGATAATAAACACTGCGCCAATAGCTCAATCGAACGGTGGGAGTAAGCTGCGATAGACTCAAACGATCGGAAATAATTCGCCCACCGACCACATCAGCACCTTGGTCAATCTCGTGCTGATTTGCAGCGATCCAATTAGGTGCAACTTGAGTGTCTCCGTCTGTTGAGGCAATAATCCCTCGTTGTCGTCTCAAACTCATGAGCCGACGGTGAGCTTCATCGGTCAGCAACTGCCGTACCCGACCAATATAGTCATCAGCCGGAGCTAAATGACGCTCTACAACATGTAGCCTAAATTCTGGATGCTGCCGCCCAAATTGTCGCGCGATCGCCGCTGAATGATCACGGCAATTGTTCGCAAATACGATCACCTCGTACCGTCTAGGATCAAGCCGTTTGTTCTGCAAATCCACTTGATGCAATAGTGCAGTTAAACAAGGTTCCAGAAGTTCGGCTTCATCTCGCACAGGCACAATGACACAGACTTCGCACTCAAAAGCAGGAGGAATAGAGACTAACCTATCTAAGTGAATCGACGATAAATGAACCTGTAATAGTTTACTGCTAGGCTGTTGTACAGAAGTACTCAACATAAAAGAGCATACCTTAATCCAAGATTGAACATTAACATTTATATAAAAGAATACTGCTAATACTATCTCTAGAAAGAAGATTGCTACCTCTAGTGAAAGAGGTAATTCCCTAGCTTCTATAAAGTTATCATATCTTCCGATCGTCCTTCTAAGCGGGTGTCTAAAGAGTCGAAAGAAGTATGGAAAATTGAGAGTCTAGGGGCGATCGCAAGGCTATCCTCTTCATCCCCTCACCACATTTTCCGCAGACTCAACTTAAACCCCGACATAACAGCCTCACAATCAACCTCCATCGGCTTGTCCAAAATCACCACCTGTCCCGTTACAGCATAAACCTCCACCTGCTTACTCTGTGGATTAATTAGTAGTCCCAACCGCACCCCTAGTCTCTGATACTCGCGCATCTTTTCCTGCACGTCGCTCAACCGATCAGAACTCGATCGCAATTCAATGACAAAATCTGGCACCACTGGAATAAATTGCTTTAGCGAAACTCCGACCAATCGCGAATGCTCAATCCAAGAAACATCGGGTGACATCTTCCCACTCCCGATCGCCGTAAAATCATACCCTGTCGAAGAATCAAAGGCTTCTCCCAAGTCTAATGATTCATTCCAAGCCCATACTTGACCCGATAAACTAATATTTTTTTTCCCACTATCCCCAAATGTTGGTGGCATAACAATCAATTTTCCTTCATGAGTCATTTCTAGTCGCAAGTCAGGATTGTCCTCACACAACCGATCGAATTCCTCAGAACTCACTTGGAGTGCCTGACTGCGAACTTTCAATAACACGGGATGGGTATCAGTGGCTTGAGCGATCGTCATCATGACCTCTGGAGCGGTTTCACATTAAGTTGTTTTGATTGTAGCTTGGGTACATAGGCTCTGATCGACCTTAGATTGGCTGTTGGGTTAGGAGCGATCGGAGGTTGATTTAGAGGCGATCG
>ENA-OFCD01001787-OFCD01001787.1-metagenomes-genome-assembly--contig:-NODE-1787-length-10008-cov-2.759871_pt1 | contig 10008 bp, 9 predicted proteins | sample MGYA00153392_OFCD01 | MGnify analysis MGYA00153392 | reverse complement strand
CCTAAACCCGCAAGTTTTTCGGATTGTATGAGTTGGTTTTGTGTGGCTTTAAGTTCTTTTAATGTTTTTTCTAAAACAATATTCGCTTTTTGTTTTGATTTAAAACGATAATAAACTCCTCCTACTAAAAGTAAAAGCAAACCTGCAATACCAATCGAAAAATTACGATACAACGATGAAATTTTATTTTGGCTTTCTAATTGCGCAATTGAAAGTTCTTTCTCGCTCATTTGTTGCTCTGCTTCGAAATTAAATGCGCGGTATTTATCCTGGTCTGCTATCAAGCTATCTCGTTTGGCATTATAAATGGCGTAGGTGGCTGCCGCTTTATCAAATTTACCCAATTTACTATAAAGTTCTGCAATAAGCTTATAGTCTCTTTGAATTTCCAAACGGTTATTTTTTAACCTTTCAATATCTTTGTAAAGTAAATCTATGGCTTCATTTAACTTGTTTTGTTTAATTTTCACTAAAGCAAGGAAATAGTCTGGTTCAATTATTACCGATCGTGAATTAACACCAATATTGTTTTTATAAATCAGTTGCCAGCATTGTTTTAAAAGGCTATCTGCCTCATTCAATGCACCCGACTGCATTTTGTATTGGGCTTCAGTTTGTAGTATACCGGGTAAAAAATCTTTACTATTATTGTTATCTGGGTCTTCTTTAGCCTTATAAATATAAAAGGCGGCACTGTCTAATTGATTGTTCAAAAGCATAACTTCTGCTATTATCAAAGCTGGCCCAGAATAATTACGTTCGTTTTTTAGCGATTGGTTATAAGCAATAGTCGAATATCTTAAAGATTCAGATTTGTCTCCTTTTCTTAAATAATAAAAACCTAAGACACCAATATTGTTTTTCCAATAGAAAGCTCCTTGTTTCAAAGTATCAATATAGCTTGATGATTTTTTTAAATTGTAGATGGCAAGGTCTGTTAAGCCATTAATATTATAAAAACCGCTTAGAACAAAAAAGCATTGCGCAATGCAAATTGAATCATTATCATTTTTATATTGTTGTAGTTTTTGTGTATAAAACTTAAAACCTTCTTCAAACCTATTTCCATTTCGGAATGGAACTCTGAGATCAGTTAAAATTTGACTTCTTATGTAAGAAGAATAAGGCGACTTATTTTTTTCTAATTTTTCGATTTGTAATTTTCCATAATCAATTGCCTTGTTTGGGTCTGTGTTTGTTAACCTTGTAAGAATAGCAAACGGTACATAATAACCCCAATCTTTTCTTTCTCCTTGTTTGAAGTTCAACGCTGCGTTTTCTATTGCATTTATTTGGCTATCCTTTAATGTTGTTGTACGTTCTAGAATTTTATAAACGGAGGAGTAAGTAGAAGAATCTAACACATTACCCTTTACTTGGTTAATTAACCAGATAACAGAATCAACTTTGCTTTGCTGTGCGGTTGCTAAAGCAGGAAGAAGTAAAAGCACAAAAATTTTAACTAACCGTTTCATAGTTTTCAGTTTTTGAAGTTAAGTCGAAGTAGATAAATTCGGACGATTGACTCTGAGGAGTTGATTCCCCATGTCATCATTTAAAGAAAATATTGTATCATGTATCCTTTGAGCTAATGCCAAATAATCTGGGTCTTCGGTACAAACAATAATTCCGGAGTGAATAGGATTTTGATGATGAAGCCGAATAAAATCTTTTCGATTAAAAGTTAGAACAATGCGATTGGAAGCGTGAGCAAATTCTAAAACTTTATCGTCAGGAATACTTAAATTAGTATTACCGGCTTCATAAGCCGCCAGAACATCATGTCCAAGTTCTTTTAAAACTTCAACAGTTCTGCATCGAAAATTTTCATTCGTATATAAACGTGCCATCTCATTTAAGCTGCTTCGTTTTCTTCAATCAGTTTGTTTGTTTCGTTATTGTGCGAACGGTAATAATTCCAAGCGTTGTGTAAATCTTCTTCCCTTAAAGTTGGATAGTCAGACAAGATTTCAGTATCCGCTATACCCAACTGTTTTTGCCTAATGAGCAACCAAACAGATATGCGCGTTCGTGCAATTCGCGCTTCGCCACCACAAATGTTAGGCGTTTCATCAATGCCTGTAAAAATGCCCCCCAAATCGCTAATAATCCATTGCAAAACTTGCGCTTTTTCATTCGCTGAAATGTTTGCCAAAAGGCTTTCTATTTGTTTGAGTGCTACAGACATTTATTAAAATCTTCGATTTGAAACTTTTGTAAGCAAATATACATTATTTTTTAGAATTTTGTGAACGTAAAATTTTTCTTTTATTTTGTTTGTGGTAAGCTAACCACAAACTCACTCCCTTCACCTCCCTTACTTTCCACTTTTAATGTGCCACTATGTCCTTTAGTAATGATGTCATACGCGAGCGATAAACCTAAACCTGTGCCTGAACCCGTCGGTTTTGTGGTGAAGAAAGGTTGAAAGATTTTTTCTTTAACGCTTTCAGGCATTCCAGTGCCGTTATCTTTAATGCGAATTTCAATTCCGTTATCGGTTTTTTGCGTTGTGACAGTTACTATAGGTTTATAACCTCTTAGGTTTTCCACGTTCGGGGAACTTTCAAAGTTCCCCGAACGTTTTTTATTCGCTTGCTCATTCACCGCATAAAACGCATTATTAATCAAATTCAAAACGACGCGACCGACATCTTGTGGAATGATTTCTATTTTCGGTAAAGTTTCATCGAACTTTGAAATTAATTCGCAATTAAAATCTTTGTCTTTGGCGCGCAGACCATGATACGCTAATCGAAAATATTCGTCGCAAAGTTTATTAATGTCTGTAAGTTCTTTAACGCCTGTGCTTGCGCGCGAATGTTCGAGCATGCCTCTAACGATACTGCTCGCACGTTTACCATGTAAATTTATTTTTTCTTGATTGTGCGTTAAGTCGGTCAATAATTCTTCAAGATATTCTTTATCCATTTCAGGTTTACGAATTTCTGAATTTATATCTTTTGCTAAATCCACACTCAACTCAGCAAAATTATTAACGAAGTTGAGTGGATTTTGAATTTCGTGCGCAATTCCTGCCGTGAGTTCGCCGAGACTCGCGAGTTTTTCGGATTGTATGAGTTGTGATTGCGTGGCTTTGAGTTCTTTTAAAGTTGATTCAACTATGGCTTTTTGCTTTTCAATTTCTTCTTTTTGTTTTTGAAGGAGTTCATTCGCCTTTTGCTTCTGCCTATTATTTCTATAAAGCAAAAAACCAACTAAAAACATAATGCCCAGACCTGCAAGCAGTGCTATTGTGCGTATTTTATTTTGTGCATCTGCGTGTTCTTTTTCTATTGCTTTTAACTTTAACTGGTCATCAAATGCCAAGGATTGCGCTTTTGTTAAACTTTCAATTCTGGATTTAGTAGCGCTATCTAAACTGTTAAAAGCCAATTTTTTATATTTAAAAGCACTATCAGGATTATTATGCAATGCGTAACTGTCAGATAATTCAGAATAAATATCAGCCAAATCATTAGAACCCATTGATTCTAAAAAACCTAAAGTTTTTACAGCGTAATACAAACTCGAATCTCCGTTCTTTTCTGATTTCAGATAAAATTTTGTCAATGATGAATAAAGAGTACCTAAAGTTGCCTCATTCTTCTGTTCTATAGCCGACTCAATTCCTTTATGAAAATATTGAACTGCCAGTACATTTTTCTTTTGCTTCAAATAAATTTTCCCGAGGTTATTATATACCATACCTAAATAAGTCTTTTGGTTTGTTTGTCTTAAAATGTTCTCAGCACTTTGTTCCAATAACAAAGCAGAATCCAATTTGCCAAGTTTATAATAGGTTGAACCGAGATTCATAAATATTACTCCAACTTCGGCAGAGTCTCCAATTGATTCGGAAATCTTTATTGATTCATTATAATGAATAATCTGTTGATCTGTTTTTCCCATTCTACCTAACAAGTGTCCGTAAAAATGTAGTACAGTAGAAAGAATAGATAGTCTAATTTGATGCGGTGTCCAATTTGGGTTAAATATAGGAATCAATCCAAATGTTTTACTATCGTTTTGAGCGTTTTCAGCAATATTTAACGCCTGCGAAATGCATTGATAGGATTCAGGCAATTTCCCCAAGTGCATAAATTGGTATCCTTTAAATGATAAAACCAATGCTTCATCAAGTTTTTTATTATTTCTCAGAGCGAGTACGAAACACTTCTCAAGATAATAAAGCGCAGTATCTCGATTCCGCTCTTTGTAGTAGTCATCCAATTGAATGTTTAGATTAAAAGCTACAGAATCAGTGGGTGCTGTTTTCAAAGCATTCTTTAGGCTGTCAACATTAAAGTTTTGCCCCATTGCGACAACAGGCAACAGCAGAAGCAAAAACATTTTAACTAACGGTTTCATTCTTTTCAATTTAAGTTTGTGAAGGATATTTGGCATCGAGCCATGCTAAATATTTATCAATTTGTCCTGCCAAATACAATGGTAAATTCAATAAATAAAAGGTTTTTCCATTCGGTGTTGTCAGTGTATTGATTTCTAATTGTCCAGAATATATTCTGACGGCTAAATGTTCAGTCGTTGCATCCATAAAACTCAGCAGCGAGCGCAAGCGACCCGTTGCACCCGATTTTACTTCAACGGGTATCAACCTGCCATTAAATACAAGCACGTAATCTACTTCAGCAGTCGCATCTTTTTTTTCGCGCGTCCAGAAATGCAATTCACTCAACACATTGTATTGCGCCGAAAGCAATTCTTGACCGACAATATGTTCAGCTACTTTGCCATTGTACGCATTTTCTAATAACGGCGTACCGATAATTTCTTTTTGAATACCAGCCAAATGATTCATCAAACCTGTATCCAATAATTGCAAGCGCGGCGATTTTTTCTTGTCGGGAAATAGCGGCAATGTAGTAGAATTGCATGGATACACCAAATACAACAAAAGCGCTTTTTCAATAGTTCGAATCGCTTCTCCTACTTCTCTACTGCCGTAATTTGATTGCCCAAAATTTTGAAATTTGATGCGATTACCTGCTTCAACGCTCATACTTCTAATCACATGCCGAATGACTTGCACCATGCTGCTGTTGCGCGCATATTTTTCTACATCGTTCATGTACGCCACTAAAAGCGATTCATAAATAGGTTGCAGTGCTGTGAGATTTTTATTTTCGACATAGTGTTTCACAATTTCGGGCATTCCACCGATGAGCGTATAGGTTTGGAACAGTTGCAGCAATTTTTCGTGCGCATAATCGGCTCGGGGTATTGTATTATACTGAACGCGTGTTGCGTTTTCTCCCATTGCTTCTAAAAACTCACTGAATGACATGGGTCGAAGCACTTTATATTCAACTCTACCAACAGGCATTGTCGTATTTTCCGATAAAGTGGCTTCAAGTAAAGAGCCCGCTGCAATAATGTGTAGATGTGGAAAATCTTCATAAAAATAGCGCAATAAATTGATGGCAGCGGGTACTTCCTGAATTTCATCAATGAAAATCAGCGTGCAGTGTTTATGAATATCTTTATCCTTTAAAAAGAAAATCGCTTCCACTAAAGTCGAAAAACGCGTGTAGTTTTGAAAAATAGTAGCATCTTCTTTGCGCTCTAAATTTAGGTAAATATATTGAGCGTATTCAGCCGAAAACATTTTAACCACTGTCGTTTTACCGACTTGTCGCGCACCACGCAGCAACAGTGGTTTTCGGTTGTTTGAATCGCGCCAAACTTGAAGCTCTCGGAGGAAATTTCTATTGTACATAAGTGTATTTACATAAAGCGATACCAAATGTAAGCATTTTTTGTAACAAAACGAAATCAATTATTATTTTTACCAATTTAAAAAGTTAAACCAATCACAAACTCACTGCCTTCACCTTCCACGCTTTCCACTTTTAATTTGCCACTATGCCCTTTCGTAATGATGTCATACGCGAGCGATAAACTCAAACTTGTGCCTGAACCCATTGGCTTGGTGGTGAAGAAAGGTTGAAATATTTTTTTTTTCAAGCTTTCTAGCATAACTATGCCGTTGCCTTTAATGCGAATATCGAAGTAACTGCGCAAAATTTTTGATTCCCTTACTTAATCCGTATTGTGAATATTCATTCATTTTTTGATTGAGTTTTAGTAGAGAAAAGGTAATCAATCTATTTATTCCAACTTGTGTTTCAAATCGAGCGACACCCAACTCAGTTCGATGGTTCCATGTGTTTGTTCGGGTTGCACATCTGTGAAATAGGTGCCTTTAAAAGTTTTAGGTTTATCGTAATCATTCAGCGTTAAAAGTGTATAACCGTTAAATCTTTGAATGAGTTTTTTGTTTTGAACTTCCGTCGGCATTTCTCCTTGCCAATAAAAGCAAAGTGTGAATTGGTTTTCGTGGTCATCGGCTGCAATATCAACCAAAATACTTTTTGAAGTCCCAATAGTGGAATACGCATGAACACGCAAAGTGGTGAGTGATTGAATTACTTCAACGACAAATTTATGTGGCTCAACGCTGATTGAACTATGAACTATTCCTTCCCAACGTCCACGTATATCGGGTGCGATGTTAAATGTTTTGCGCATGGCTTGCAAAAACTTGTAATGCCAAAGAGATTTTTCCAACCAGACCCACAAAAAAGTTATAGGCGCAATGAGAAAACCGTAGTGCATTAAGAGTTCGCCTAATTTTTCGGTTTCAACCATGTGGAGCATAAATAGTGCCGCCGAGAAAATGACAATACTCAGTATGGCAACGGCAAAAACGATTGTTTTTATTTCGAGTTTATAAGCTTTCATAGCAGAATTAATTTAGACTGTTAAAGTTTTTAAAAATGAGAAGGCAAGATAAGCAAAAGTTGAAAAATATTAATTAAACAATCTCAATACTTTTACAACACATTCTACGTTTCTATTTTGTTAAGAAAATAAGACTTACTCAAAATACAATTCGCAAATCAGTTAAACCAATTTTACGAATAAGATTTTACCCTTACTTTTTTTGTGTGGCATTTCTTTTTTCCTTTCTGCCCAAAACCCCAACAAAATAAATTATCAAAGAACATATTGATAGTAAAGCGAAGGAAGAACAATATCCTTATTGTGGAATTAGATATTGATGACATAAAAAAAACCATCGAATTAAATAAAAAGGAGTAACTTGCGTTATAAAAGAACGTAAAAAATTTCAATATTTGCTCAATAATCAACTAAAGAAAATAACTATGACAGAAATATTAATTCAAGTCCCTTCGGAAACCGTTTTGGAAAAAATTATTCCACTTCTAAACAATTTGAAAGTTAGTTTTAAAACCAGCTTTACGCACTCTCAAAAGCCTGAAAAGATTGAAAGAAACTATTTAAGCCCAAAAAATAGCCTTATGAGTGAAACTTGCAAGTCTAATTTTAGCAATAAAATTAAATATTTTGAGGAAGGTGATTAGTTGAGTACATTCAATCTAAACAAACAAATCAACTTCAATTATTCATTTTTGAATTTTATCTTTGCATAAAATTCAAAAAGATGTCTAATATAAACCGATCAATAGTTTTAGTTTTTTGCGTTGCTGTCATAGGCATAATGTATAGTGATTGTGGTGGCACTGGCGAAACACCTTACAAACAAGGTCGCGGTTTATATTTGACTTATTGCGCAAATTGCCACAATGAAAACGGTACAGGTTTAATGAGTCTCGTTCCACCGTTAGCGCAAGCTGATTATATAAATTTGCATCGTTCTGAATTACCGTGCATTATCCGACACGGATTAAAAGGCACTATTAACGTAAATGGAAAACCTTACAATGTTCAGAATATGCCCGCGTTGAATCAATTTTCTTCTTTTGAAGTAACTAATATTTTAAATTACATCGGTTCAGAATGGGGAAATAAAGAAAAACTTTGGACTGTGGATGAAGTGGATGCTTCGCTTAATAAATGCCCTGAATAGAAATATTTTATTTTCAAAAGTTAAATGCTCCAAAGGGAAAAATCCTTTTTTCATTTTTAACTCCTTCATTTTTTAATTCTTTCATTTTTATCTGTACTTTCGCTTCGCTTTAATCACATCTCAAAAGCGTATGAGTTTATTCGATTTAGGAAAAAAACCAGTGGGTATTCAAAATCTCATTTTATCATTAGTGGGAGTCGCCATTTTTATTTTAGTGTGGTGGTTTTTTGCGGAAGCATCATCCATAAAAGTACCCGTTCTGAATAATTACGAAACGCGATTGGATGTGGAAAATTTGAATCGCGATAGTTTAGCGCATGCTGATTCTTTAGCTTTTGCACACGCCACCGTTTTCAGAAAAGCATATCCGATTATTCCAACCCCTTTAAACGTTATAACGAGTTATGGCGAACTCATAAATAAAGATGAACTGATTTCGAATACAGGTTATTCTTTGTGGTTGAATTTAAAAGGGTATTTTTGGGCATTACTTATTGCACTACCGATTGGTTTTGCTGTTGGATTATTTCCATTATTTCGAGGTTTGTTCAGCCGAATTATTGACGCGCTACGTTATTTACCACTTTCGGCACTAACAGGTTTGTTTATTATTTGGTTTGGTATTAATGACGAAATGAAAATTGCTTTTTTGGCTTTTGGCATTTTAGTGTATTTACTACCTGTGATTGTAACGCGTATTGACGGCGTAGAAGATGTTTACAAAACGGCAGTGTTCACCCTCGGCGCATCGAAATGGCAAACAATTAAGTCTGCTTATGTGCCGTCTGTTTTTTCAAGCTTATTAGATGATATTCGCGTACTCACTGCCATTTCATGGACGTATATTATTATTGCAGAACTTCTTAACCGCACACGCGGAATTGGATCCCTCATCTATTTGAAAGGCAAGCAAGGTCAAATTGATAAAGTTTTTGCTGCGCTTATAGTTATTGTTTTAATTGGATTTTTGCAAGATCGATTTTTTGCTTACTTAGATAGGCGTTTGAATCCACATAAATATTTTTCCATAGCGCCAGAAGGATTAACCGAAACAAGATACGGCATTTGGTCTATTTTAGGTGTGCTCACTTTAAAAATTTTACAAGAAGTTTTTGCGCCCAGTTACGGAAATGTTTTTTGGCAACTCGTAACAGTTGTACTCATTGCCTCTTTTTTAATTATAGTTTTTGGCGAATTTAAAATTTATCAAAATAAACAAGATAAAAAGTAAAAGGAATTATGAAGTCAACAGTTCATTCAACGCTCGCAAACATTTTCGACACAGAAAAAACGGTCGAACTCATTCAGCGCGTGCGCGCTTTTGTTGAGCAAGAATTATATCCATTAGAAACAACCGAAAATCTCATCGGAAATTTTTCTATCATTGAACCCGTCTTGCATCAAAAAAGAAAATTAGTAAAAGCAGTAGGTTTGTGGGGTTTGCATTTACCGATGGAAGACGGCGGACACGGTTTAACATTGTGCGAATTTGGTCGAGTGAGTGAAATTTTAGGTACAACACCGTTTGGTCATTTTGTTTTTGGTTGTCAATCGCCCGATATTGGAAATACAGAATTGATGATGAAATACGCATCTGAACAATTGAAAAAAAAATATTTACATCCACTATTACAAGGCGAAATACGCAGTTGTTTTTCAATGACGGAGCCCGAATTCGCTGGATCCAATCCGACGCGCATGGCAACAACGGCAGTTCGAGAGGGTAATTTTTACGTCATTAATGGTCATAAATGGTTTACAACGGCTGCAGATGGTGCCGCGTTTGCGGTTGTGATGGCAATAACAAATCCAGAAGCTGCACCGCACAAACGCGCGAGCCAAATAGTTGTTCCGACAAATACGTCAGGTTTTGAGATAGTTAGAAATATTCCAATCATGGGACATTCAGGCGATTCGTGGTTAAGCCACAGCGAAGTGCGATATAATAATGTGCGTGTGCCGATTGAAAATCTCATCGGCAATGAAAGCGAAGGATTTTTATTGGCACAAGAACGCCTCGGGCCTGGCCGTATTCATCACTGTATGCGTTTCATTGGTATTGCAGAGCGGGCATTCGATATGATGTGTAAGCG
>ENA-OFCD01001786-OFCD01001786.1-metagenomes-genome-assembly--contig:-NODE-1786-length-10012-cov-22.183790_pt1 | contig 10012 bp, 5 predicted proteins | sample MGYA00153392_OFCD01 | MGnify analysis MGYA00153392 | reverse complement strand
TTTGGGCGGGGGTGAGGTTCATTCCGCCCATGGATAGGCCCATCGGTGCGCCCATGGCAAGACCTAGGACGGGAAGGGTTCGGTCTGATTTCAAAACTTCCATGTCACTCATTCCCGCTTTGGCGTGAGCGACGCGAGTGATGCGATCGTTCACGCTTGAGCTGATGGGTGAGACTCGTTTCCCCGGCCCATTTTGAGCCTGCTTGAAACCATCGACCATCACGACTCCAGAGACAATGGTGAGGGCAAGCAGACCGCTGCCGACTTCGAGAAAAGGCAGTGGCGGCAGGATTCTCCGTGCTCGAACGGGGATGAGCGGAGCCTGAAGCAGTTGTGAGGGATAGTCCTGTACAAATGGGGTATTGGCGGGGAGCTTCAGACGATCGGGCTGAACCGTTACGGTATTTGGATGATTGAACGCAACTTGCTGGACCGTCAAGTTTTGGTACAGGTCCTTTAGCGTAGGCGACATCGTGACGGGTGCGATCGCCTGACTTGTTTCGACCGGATACATCGCCCCAAGGTTCTCTAAAACAATGAGGGCACGGGAGGTCATAGATTCATCGTCAGGGTTGACTACGGGAATAATGACTTCGGCGGGCTTTTCAGTAGGTTCTGCAATCGATAAAGTCGTGGACGACGAAGCACACGAGTAAGCACGCGGAATGGAACGAACGAGATGGATCATAAGAAACTCCGAGAGCGGCGCAATGAGACTGTTGCAGCGGCAGGTACAAAGGTAGTCAGACAAAAGCAGATGCTAAAACCCGAGAGCGACTTAACCTTGGCGCTCACTTTTATTTAACAAGGTTTATGCGGAGGTGTCAGGACAATCCTTAAAATTTACATGAGACGTCCTTGAATATGAAGAGACCGTAAACCCACCCGTGTCATCTGTAAAATCTCTGGGATTTACGTCACATTGGCGTGGAAGTTTCCGGAACCCCACTAGAGTTTCAGTAGTCCTGATTAATTGAGGGCTCATTCTGCGACCTTTAGGTCATAGGCTGAGCCATAAACCAATCAGTTTGCTGACTCTATATACGTAGATTTCAGCTTTTATACTTACTTCTACCTCTTCCCTTATCGTTCACATTCCACCGTACCCTGTCTTCGTCTGTTTTGCCTGCTTCGTTATCTTCTGCTAAGTTATGCCATTGCCTAGGGGGCCGTCCCTCTCATGCAAGATCGAGTTCCTAGGTCCCTGCCTCTGCTGTCCCTCTTACATTACTTCCTAAAACTAACATGGATATTTATACCTATCTTTCACACCCTAAATCGACCTCTAAATCCACCCTCTGGGTCGCTCTACTCAGCACTCTTGCTGGATCTCTAACCCTCGGGTTTCCGGCCCAAGCGTTAACTCCTCGGTCTCCGCAGTTTATGGCGGTTCCACAGGCGACGCCTGCGCCCGTCATCAACGATGATGGCTACATCTTGGGGGCGGGCGATCGTATCAAGCTGGATGTCTTCAGCGTGCCAGAATTCAGCGGTGAATACGTGGTGCTCCCGAACGGTGCTGTAAACCTGCCCCAGGTGGGAATGCTGATGGTTCAGGGCTATACGACTGAACAAGCCTCAAAAATGGTAGTTGATCGTTATAGTTCCATTTTAACCCGTCCGGTTATTAATTTCAACGTCACGGCCACACGTCCGATGATGATTGCCATTGCTGGGGAAGTCGAGCGTCCCGGTGCTTACTCTCTTTCAGGCGGTGGAAACGGCGGCAACAACAACAATGGCGGCGGTTCTGAATCTATGACTTTAAGTCGTGCGATTCAAATTGCAGATGGCGTGACTCGATCGGCGGATTTGCAACGGGTTCAGATCAGTCGTCGTCGGGTCGGAAATATGAAAGATGACCTTATTACGGTAAACCTGCTGCAACTGATTCAATCCGGGGATGCGCGTCAGGATATTCGGCTGCGCGATGGCGATAGTATCTTGATTCCAGCGGGCAATGCGATCGATTCGGTTCAAGCGCGTCAACTCATGGCGAGCAACTTTGCAGGTCGCAATAGTCGACCCATTCAAGTTGCGGTGATTGGCGAAGTGGGACGACCGGGGCCGCATTTGTTGTCTCTGTCGGTGGCGGCAGGTGCTAATGGCAACACAGCTAGCGGAGCAGTGGGCGGCGGCGGGGTCTTGATTCCGACGGTGACGCAGGCGATTCAGCAGGCGGGGGGAATCTCGCAGATGGCTGACATTCGGAATGTGCAGGTCAAGCGAACCACTCGATCGGGCGTTGAACAGTCGATTAAAGTTGATTTTTGGGATTTGTTAAAGTCAGGTAACTTGGCTCAAGATATTCCCCTGCAAGAGGGCGATCGAATCGAAATTCCGACCGTTTCTTCCATTAATGAAGCTGAAATCACCGCTTTAGCAACGACAACTTTTTCACCCGACAAAATGACCGTCAGCGTCTCGGGAGAAGTGGGGCAACCTGGATCGCTCGTTCTGCCCCCGAATACGCCTTTAAATCAGGCAATACTCATGGCGGGCGGCTTTAACCGTAAATCGGCAAAAAATAGTGTGACATTAATCCGTCTGAACTCCAACGGTGCAGTGACAAAGCGCGATATTCCAATAGACTTCTCGCAGAGCGTCAGTGAAGCCAATAATCCATCCCTGCGAAACAACGACATCGTGGTGGTGCGTAAATCTGGATTATCGACTTTCTCTGAAGGACTGGCCGACGTATTGTCACCCTTTAATGCATTGTTTGGTGGCTTCAGAGCCTTTGGAGGGCGCTAGTCGCTCATCCAGAAAGTTCCGGTCATCCGGGTGACTTTTCACAAGCTCTAAATAAACGCCTCTTTCTTGAAGAGTACGTGAAAAAGCATAGGCCGCAGGTCAAATTTATCCTTTCATCCTCAATAATAAGTAATAGCCCGGTCACGACTAACCGCAAGTTACCCGTAGACCTCACCTTTTAAACGTCAAACTTGGCTAATACATCATGCTTCTCTTGATTTTCCTCTCTTTTACAGAAATTTGGTAGCTTCCCATGAAGATCGCACTCGTTCATGATTATCTTACCCAACGCGGGGGCGCAGAACGGGTTTTTGAGCTATTGTGCCGACGGTTTCCCGAGGCTGATGTGTTTACATCGCTCTACAACCCTGAAAAAACAATTGACCTCAGCGATCGATTGGTGAAGACCACGGTGCTGCAAAATGTGCCGGGGGCTAAGAAGTACTTTCGCTTGATGGCTCCCTTTTATTACCCGGCTTTTCGCGCGTTGGATTTGCAGGATTATGACTTAATTATTAGTAGCAGTACAAGTTTTGCAAAGGCGGTTCGGAAACGATCGGATGCCTATCATATTTGTTTCTGTCACAACGTTACGCGCTTTCTGTGGGACACCCAAACCTACCTGCGTGAATATGGCGATTATCAAAACTTCTACCCCTTTATTGAAAAAATCTTTCGAGTTATGCGTGAGCAAGATTTAAAATATGCCCAAGAGCCTGACCTTTATATTGCTAATTCTACAACCGTTGCCCAGCGGATTCGGACCATTTACAACAAAAACGCGATGGTGATCAACTATCCCATTGAGACTAGTCAGTTTAAGTTTTCTGATCAAAAAGAAGACTACTACTTAGCCTCAGCTCGAATGATTAGTTATAAGCGCCTAGATGTCATCGTAGAAGCCTTTAACTGGTTAGGCTGGAATCTCAAAATCACGGGCGAAGGTCCAGAACGCGATCGCCTGAAAGCTCAAGCCATGAGCAACATTGAGTTTCTCGGTCATGTCAGCGACAACGAACGCAAAAGCCTGATGACGAATGCTAAATCGGTCATTGTCGCCGCGCTCGAAGACTACGGTCTAGTGCCGATCGAGGCCAATGCTAGCGGAACTCCCGTAATTTCCTACGGTGCCGGTGGAGTACTTGATACACAGGTCCCCGGAATGACCGGATTGTTCTTCCGCCGTCAGGCTCCGGAGTCCCTGCAAGCGGCTTTGATTAAGGGCCGATCGATCGACTGGGACTATGCCAAAATCCGAGACCACGCGGTCGATCACTTCTCCGAAAAAGCCTTCTTCTCTCAAGTCGATAAGGTGATGGAAAAACTCCCGACCTTCGCTTAGACCTGTGAATACAGAATCATAGATTTTGATTCTGTATTTTTGGGTTACTTTGACGACTGCCATCTTTGCCGATTGCTTCTCAGTTTGTAGGTTTTTATATGGTTTCTTCCCGCCCACTCCCGTTAAATGTCGCCCCTGAAAAAGAACTTGGTTATGGCCAGATCTTTACAGCAGCTCTACGTCGTAAACATTGGCTCGTCATTGGCTTGTTATCTGGACTGACGGTGTCCGGGGTGATTGGTTTGCGTCAAGTTCCCTCCTATACTAGTGGTATGCAGCTCCTGATCGAGCCGATTTATCAAGGAAAAACCCAGGGTCCAGCGAAGCAAACTGATGAAATTACAGACTCCAATGTTCAAGTAGATTCCGCAACTCAGATCAGTTTCTTGCAAAGTTCTGGATTAATCAAGCGGACAATGGAATTAGTGCGAGGAGAGTACCCAGAATTTAATCCTGATAATGATGTTGAGATCTCTCGATTTAAGCAGAGTCTCTCGATATCACAAGTTGCCTCTACTGCAAAAAAAATGGCTGATCCTACTAAAATATTTCAAATCAGCTACCGATCGGATAATCCAATTAAGGCACAAAAGGTTCTAAAATCACTTCAGAAAGTGTATTTGGATTACAATCGGGAACAGCAAGAACAGCGTCTAGCAAAGGGCTTGGGTTTTATAAACCAGCAACTTCCTGAAGTTGGACAGAAACTTCAAAAATCCGAAGCGAAACTAGAAGCATTTCGGAGGAATCAAGAGTTGATTGATCCGAAGCTAGAAGCTCAACGACAGGCCGAACAGCTTAGTAAGGTACAACAAGAACTTCAGGCCAGCAATACTCAAATTAAGGAGCTAGAAACTCGTTATGCGACACTTCAGCAACAGTTACCGACAAGTCCAACGCAGATGGAGGTTATGTCACGCTTAACTCAATCCGTGCGCTATCAATCTCTTCTGAGTGAGATTCAAAAAACTGAACTTGCATTAGTTCAGCAACGAATGCGATTTAAGGATGACACTCCATTTGTTCAACAAATCATTGATCAGCGTCAGAAGCAACTAGCCCTCTTGCAAGTTGAAGGTAGTCGAATTCTAGGAGAATCAAATTCTAGTGGGGAGGCGCTACTATCGTCTAGACAGCTTACCCCTCAAGATATTACGGCACTCACACAGCTATCTGAAACATTAGTTTCTTTGCAATCGGCAAAAGCGCGTTACTTTGGCATCTCACAAGTTGTCCAAACCTTGCAAGCTGATTTAAAACGATTCCCACAACTTTTGGCAGAGTATGGGCGTTTAGAACCTGAGGTCGAGTTGAACCGTGATACGCTTCGACAATTGATGAAGAACCGACAAGATTTGGGCATGGAGATTGCTCGTGGAAGTTTTGATTGGCAGATTGTAGAAGAGGCTCAATTGGGGGCTAAGACCACTACTCCTATTGTACAGACCTTGATGTTGGGTGCGATCGCAGGAGTAGTTCTAGGTGCATTAGTTGCTTTCTTAAAGGAGAGTACAGATGATTCAGTTTATTCTTCTGATGATTTGAAGAAGCAGTTGTCTGTTCCAATGTTGGGGATAGTGCCTAGCTTTTCAGCAGTCAAAGGTGCCATTTCTCCGAAGGTACCGTTTGAGGATGAAAGGGTACCTTCGATTCCTGTGATGCAACAGTTTGTCCATTGGCAACCATTTCGAGAATCATTAGATTTGATTTACCAAAATCTACAACTGCTCAACCATGAAGGCGGACTCAAGTCTTTAGTCATCACTTCAGCATTGGCAGGTGAGGGGAAATCGACGTTTGCGTTGGGGTTGGCGATTAGTGCGGCTCGGTTGCATCGTCGGGTGTTGCTGATTGATGGTGATTTGCGATCGCCCAGTTTGCATACCATGTTGGGTTTACCCAATACCGTGGGGTTAGCCAATCTTCTTGCCGACAATAGTCCCATTCCCCTGATTCAGAACAATACCGATGAATCAGAGTATGGGAACTTGGCGGTGCTGACGGCGGGGACGGGATCGGTTGATCCGGCGAAACTCCTCAGTTCCCAACGCCTGCGTCGCTTAATCAGCACTTTTGAGAAAGCCTACGACCTAGTGATTATCGATGCGCCACCGACCTTAGGGATGGTGGATACGATGTTGCTGTCGTCACGCTGCTCGGGTGTGGTGATGGTGGGTCGCATTGGCAAGGTGACTCGTAGCGAACTTGCCCAAGCGGCTCAAAACCTAGGACAGCTCAATCTCATTGGGGTTGTAGCAAATGATGTCCCGGCTAAGGCATTAAGTCCAGTCTACGAGACCGTTGTCCAGTAGTAAATTCCATAACAACTAGCACGAGTAACATTATGTCAAGATTATTTCGAGTTGTTAGAAATCTCAATCGCCTTCCTGAGGTCTGGAATGCTTACCGAAAAATCGAAAACTGGTATGGGTTGACTTTACGATTTTTAGGAATGAACAATTTAGAATATCCATATCAAGTCAAGACTCGTGATGGCTTATTATTACTAGTACAAGATTTTTGTGATGCAACAACAGTGTGGACTGTATGGTGTAAAGAGGAGTATAAAGTCTCTCAAGATGCTAAAGTAATCGTTGATTTAGGTGCAAACATTGGAGCATTTAGCATTTACGCTGCTCATAAATCTCCAAGTGCTCACGTTATTAGTCTTGAGCCTTTTCCCAGTACATTTAAAAAATTGGTTGATAATATTTTGCTGAATGGTCTTGAAAAACGTATAACTTGCTTATCTTACGCAATTTCTGACAAAAGAGATAATCGTACCATGTTGTCAACGGAATTCGGAAGTGCAACCAATAGATTGTTAGAAGTTGGAGATACTGAGCATCAAGATACCTTGGAGATATCCTGTATGAAGTTTGAAGATGTATTAGATATTATTCAGGAAAAAGTGTTCACTAGAAAAGTTGACCTTCTCAAAATGGATATTGAGGGAGCAGAACACGAAGTTGTTCCATCACTTAAATCATCTGATCTCTCTTATGTCCAAGATTTACAGTTTGAATATCATCCTTCAGGTTCTAAGGATAAGTTATTTGATAAGCTTGTTACCTCGAACTTTAAATGTATTGAAGATGATAACCATGCAGAGAACTACGGTTATGCTAGATTCGTTCGCAGGTAATGGGGATGTCAACTTATGGTGTGCATAATTGAAACTTCGCAGCGTTGACGACGAGAACTGTATCGATCGGGCTAATTTGCTGATTTCTTAAAGGCTTTATCATCTAATTAGTGCCTTTGGAAAAGCTCTTAGCCCTACCTCAAAAACCACAGTCATCTAAAAAATTACTTTCTCAATGCCCATATTCTTACCTAGTTCAACATCATGCTTACTCAACCATCCTCTTTTCAATTACGGGCGACTGCTTTGAGAGTAGCTCTGCCCTTAACCACGTCCTGCGCGTTGACCTGGGACGATCGGAAGTTATTCGTCCGGGTGGCAAGCCCTGAGGAAAGCTTGGATCTAGAGGCGCTTCAGGACAGCGATCGGCTGGTGGAATGTCTGAGACGATCGCCTGTGGAACTGGTGAAGTTGGATTCAGATCTCAGTCCTGAGTTGCTGTTCCGGTGGGCGAAGGCTTGTGGTCAGGCGAAGAAGGCTTGTTATCTGACGACCAATCAGCTGACTTCTAATGAAAATTCTAACCAGTTTGGAAGACGGATGCCATTCGTTTTTCGGGTACTGAGTCAAACCTTAGGTGTATGTTCTCTTATGATTCTGAGTCCATTTGCCGTGCTAAATATTGGCTGGTTGGCGGTGAAAGGTTATTCTGTCCAATTGAGAAGAGAATGGGGTTATGATCAACGGGGGAGAATTCTAGCAATTCTAGATCTTCAGATCGTAGGATCTGAATTTGATTTCATTCCGGAAGTTTCTCCTTTGTTGATGAAAGCCGTTAACGCATTAAATGTCGTTCGAGGTGAAGTTAATGTCTTCATTGAGGTTCCTCAAATGCTTAAGTTTGCTTTGAGTCTGGAGTAATTTGAAATCTTTAATGTAATTAATAATTATCGAACGTATCTCTTCTGTTTTTTATTTTAGGTTTGTGCGTCATGGTGAATTCATATGCAAAATCTCCGATTCTACATCGTCTGATTAAGAAGACTCAATTCTGGAAAGAAAATGCCTTGGTCCTGAAGGAATTGAGCTATCTGCGAAAATTAGTGTTTTTTGCTGTTGTCTTTCCTTTTCTCTCTGCGGCCTTTGAAGGCTTTGGGATTGGATTTCTGTTTGCATTTCTTCAAGTGGTTGCAACGCCTAATGCTCCACCTTTTAGGGTTGGTGTTGAGTGGTTTGATATCTGGGTTCTGGGAAGTCAAACTTCGACACAGGAACAGCTTTATCGAATTTGTGCCCTAATTTTAGGCTCGACCTGGATTCGGGCTGGGTTTAACTACTTGAGTGCATATTCTTCAGAATTGATTAAGTTAAAGCTTGTTGATCGGCTTAATCGACGAGTGTTTGAGCAAGTTCAAGGAGTAAGCCTGAGTTATTTTGGGAAGTCTCGATCGGGTGAAACAGTTAATATTTTAACAACGGAGATGGGTCGCCTTCAGCAAGCTGTCACGGTGTTTAATTTTGGAATATTTAAGTTATTGGCAGGTACGGTCTACATCTTTATCTTGCTAAAAATATCCTGGCAGCTAGCTAGCATTTCTGCGGTTCTATTTGGCGGGATTACTTACTTTATCTCGACTTTTAATACTCGAATTCGGGAAGATAGTTTTCCAGTTTCTCAGGCAAATGGTCTTTTTGCGGCCAAATCGATCGAAATCATTAATGGAATTCGCACTATTAATGCCTTTACGACTCAGGACTTCGAACGCCGTCAATTTTATAATTCGAGCGATCGGGTCGTAAAAACGTCAATTCAATCTCTAAAAAGTTATCTGATCGTGCGTCCATTGCTCGAAGGGCTGGTCACGACGGTTATGGTGGGGATGATTGTTGCGGGGCTAACAATTTTTGTCAGTAATGGAACTATTCAAACGGCGACGCTGCTCACATTTTTACTTGTTTTATTCCGGCTATTGCCATCTCTTCAAGAAGTCAGTGGCGCGCTGGCTTCATTTAGTAGTTTCCAAGGCTCGATTCAAACGATTTCTAACTTTCTCAGTCCGATCGATAAGCCTTATTTACGAAGTGGCGATCGGATATTTCTAGGACTTCAAAAGTCGATTGAGTTTCGAGATGTTAACTTTGGATATAGCACTAATCAATTAGTCCTCCATGACTTAAATTTAACGATCGAAAAAGGCAAGACGATCGCGCTGGTGGGTTCTTCGGGTGCAGGAAAAACGACGGTCGCTGACCTGATTCCTCGATTCTATGATCCGCTGGGTGGGAAAATCTTGTTTGATGGGATTAACCTATGCGACTTTGATGTGCACTCAGTGCGTCGTCAGATAGCGGTTGTGAGCCAGGATACGTTTATCTTTGATGCTTCGGTCCGTGAAAATATTGCTTACGGTCTAGAGAATGTCAGCGATCAAACCATCTGGAATGCCGCAAGTGCCGCCAATGCTCTGGAATTTTTACAGGCATTACCGGATGGGCTAAATACTCGTCTGGGTGAGCGAGGAACGTTACTATCGGGTGGGCAACGACAACGAATTGCGATCGCTCGAGCGTTACTTCGAGATCCAGAAATCTTGATTTTAGATGAAGCAACGAGTGCGTTGGATTCCGTTTCGGAGAAGTTAATTCAGGAGGCAATTGAAAAATTATCGGTTGGACGAACAGTTATTGCGATCGCGCATCGATTGTCTACGATCGTTCGTGCTGATAAGGTAATTGTCCTGAACAGTGGTCGAATTGTTGAACAGGGAAGCTATTCCGAGCTAGTCTCTCAACGTGGAGAACTCTGGAAGTATCACCAAATGCAAAATCAA
>ENA-OFCD01001785-OFCD01001785.1-metagenomes-genome-assembly--contig:-NODE-1785-length-10029-cov-3.533086_pt1 | contig 10029 bp, 11 predicted proteins | sample MGYA00153392_OFCD01 | MGnify analysis MGYA00153392 | reverse complement strand
GCTTGAACGTGTTGACGAAGCTCTCGGCCATGCCGTTGCTCTGCGGGCTGCACACGGGCGTGTTGATCGGCGTGAGGCCGAGCGACCTGGCGACACGCCGGGTGTCGTGGGCGATGTAGGCGCCACCGTTGTCCGAGAGGAACTCCAACGTGTGCCCTGCGGGGACGGCCTCCACGGCACCGAAGCGCTTCTCCACGGCCTCGATGAGCATCTCGCGCACCGGCTCACCCGGCAGGCCTTTGCCCGGCCAGGCGCGGAAGGCCAGGACCTCGCGGTCGCAGCAGTCCTTGGCGAACGTGGCGGTCACGGTCTGGCCCGAGTCGCAGGCGATCTCGAAGCCGTCAGAGCACCAGCGCGTGTTGCTGGCCTCAACCGAGACGGTGCCCTTGTGCGGCCGGCTCGACTGCGAACGCCGCGGCGCCTTGGGCAGCAGCAGCGCGTTGGCTGCCATCACCCGGTACGCGCGCTTGGGATTGACGCGTGGCGCGCCGGTGCTTGCGCGCTGCCGGTTCACCAGCGCGCAAGCGCGCCTGAATTTCTTTGACGGTTACCGATGAGTGTTCATCGGGGCTAGCGACTGCTACCAGGCGAGGTTGGTTGGCAAGAGCTCGAAGCGCCTCGTTGATTTCAAGTAGGTAGCTTTCTCCCTCCTTGGATTCCAGTTCGAGAAAGTTCCCATCGTTCGATCGCCCAATTAACGTTAAATCTTTCACGGGCAAAGAGTGCCACATTCGCGGGGGCTAAGTTGGGATCTGAGTGCCATCTCCACCTAATGATCTGAAATTCTGCGCCAAGTCCGCAGGTAGGGAAGTGTCGCGAGATTTGCCAGGAGCAGGCAGGCCATGGGGACCACAAAGGCCTTACTCGCCCCTTGGGAGTCAATGATGTGTCCAGTGAGTGTTCCGGGGAGCGCCCCGCCTAAAGAGAGTCCAGCAATTACCCACGAAAGAGTTTCCGTCACCTTCTCTGGTGGGACCGACTTTTCAGCGACTCCATACCCAGCAACAATCAGCGGAGCCACGGCTATTCCAGAGAGGAAGAGGGCGATCGCCAGCGCAACCATGGAGTGAATGAAGAAAAAGGGAATGGATAGCACCATTATTGCAACCAAGTTTATGCGAAAGCGCGAGGCATCCTTAAGGCGCCACTTAACCCCGCCATTGATAATTGCGGCAACTCCACTTCCGGCGGCCCAAATCGCCAAAACTAAGCCGGTGTAAGGAGCGTCATGGTGTTGTTGCGCATACCCGACAACGGCAAGGTTGGTAGAGCTGAAAAAGGCCCCGATAAAGATAAAGGGGAAGAAGACAGCCTGGAGAACGGGCATCTTTAGGACAAAACTGTGCGGGCCACTTTCGTCTTTTTTAAATGGAGGTGGCTCGGTTGCTCGTTGGGAGATAAAGAGAGTGGTCCCAACCGCCATAAAGGAGAAACCCATGATCATTCCAATCGCTGGAGAGATGAAGGTCGCCGCCGAGGTCGCCACTAGAGGTCCGATGATGAAGATAATTTCATCCATCAGCGCTTCATAGGAATACGCGGTGTTGATCAGCGCCCGGTCATCGCTCAGGACCCAGAGCCAGCGCCGACGAATCAGCCCTCCAACATTGGGAAGAAAGATTTCTGCTAGAAATATGGCCGTCATCCAGATATAGGTGGGAGCGTGCTGGCTAATCGCAATGAGAAAGACTAGGTCGAAGAGGATATAGAAAGGGATCGTGAAACGCAGGACCTTTCTCTGCCCGAGGCGGTCGGCATATCGCGACCAGGTGGGACTAAATACTGTTGAGATGAGCGCTGCGCCCGTCGCAACCGTGCCCGCCAACGTGTAGGAGTGCTTAACGTGCACGATAACAAAGGTAATGGAGAGCAAGGTCATTGATATGGGCAAGCGCGCAATGGAACCAGCTATCGAAAATCGAAGTGCCCCTGGTACCGCGAATAGTTTGCGATACGGTGAGAACATACCTAGATTCTATCCATGAAGCAGTCCCCGCAATCCGCTCTCCTTGATGAACTACTGGCGCTCGCTCTAGCAACCGTACAGAGAGCGGGAGAGTTGTTGGCCGACCGCCCTGAAACCTTCGATATTAGCCAGAAAAGTTCCGCCCGCGATTTTGCAACGCATATGGATCACGCCAGCGAAGAATTAATCGTCGCAGCGCTCCTTGCTGCACGGCCTCTCGATGGAATTATTGGGGAGGAGGGCGCGAACCGTGAAAGTAAATCGGGTATCTCATGGGTTATTGATCCGATTGATGGAACCGTAAATTATTTTTATAACCTGCCGGGATGGAATATCAGCATCGCCGCCAAGGATGGCGATGGCGTACTAATCGGAGTCGTTTTCGCCCCGACTCTCAACTCACTGTGGCACGCCAGCCGTGGAGGTGGAGCTTTTCTCAATAACCGCAGAATCCACGTATCACACTCTGACTCGATGCAAGATTCCTTGATTGCCACCGGATTTTCCTATGACCCGGTGGAGCGGGTCCGTCAGGGAGAGAAGATCGCGGCCCTGATCCCAAAAGTACGTGATATTCGTCGAAATGGCGCAGCCGCCGTTGATCTGTGCAATGTAGCGAGCGGGGCGGTTGATGGTTACTTTGAGAGCGGCCTAAAGGAGTGGGATCTGGCCGCAGGGGGTCTGATCGCCCGTGAAGCGGGGGCGATCGTGAGCGGCAGAGGAGGGGCTCCCGCGGGAGAAGAGATGGTGATCGCCGCTGGATCCGCCCTGCATGCCCTGCTCATTCACGAAATTGGCTAGCCCTGCCCGTCTGTGGCAAGATACACCCTTAGGCAATTTTCTCTACAGCGGACCCTCTTTGGACGGTCCCATAAGCAAAGGATTACCCATGAACGTTTTGGATGCGGTTGATGCCGCCTCGCTCAAAAAGGGCATTATTAACTTCCGCTCTGGCGATGAGATCAAGGTTCATGTTCGGGTTATCGAAGGTGCCAAGAGCCGTATCCAGGTTTTCCAGGGTGTAGTAATCCGCCGACAGGGTGCTGGCGTTCGCGAGACCTTTACCATCCGTAAGCTCTCTTATGGTGTCGGTGTTGAACGTACCTTCCCTGTTCATACTCCAGTAATTGAAAAATTTGAGATGGTCCGTCGCGGGGATGTTCGCCGTGCCAAGCTTTACTACCTGCGCGATCTTCGCGGCAAGGCTGCCAAGATTAAAGAACGCCGTGGCGCCAACAATGAATTCATCGTTGAAGAGGTCATTGTTGAGGAAGTTGTTGCTCCGGTGGTGACTGACGCAGTTGTAGAAACTCCTGTGGTTGTGGAAGAGGTCGCTGCTGACTCTGAAACGCCAGTTCAACAAGCTTAAATATTTTTGTTATGCGCCTTCCCAAGAAGGGCTCGCTGCTTCGAGAAATTCCGATCATCGTGGTGTCGGCGCTCGTAGTTGCCGTCATAATCAAAACTTTTTTTGTACATTTCTTCTTCGTCCCGTCGGGTTCTATGGAGAACACTCTGAGGATTGGCGATCGAATCGCAGTAAATAAATTTTCCGCAATGTTTAGCGATATCCGTCGGGGCGAAGTGGTCGTCTTTAAAGATCCCTCAAATTGGTTAGGTAGCACTCCGCCATCTTCCGGAAACGCTGTAGCACGCGAGTTAAAACGCGCGTTAGTGGATGTCGGTGTACTTCCAGATCCTGCAACTCAATACCTCGTCAAACGCACAGTTGGTGTTGGAGGGGACCGTGTGGTCTGCTGTGACGCGCGAGGTCGCCTGCAGGTGAATGGGATTTCGATTGTTGAAAATTATCTCTTTCCTGGCAACGCTCCTAGCGACTCGAAATTCGATATCACCGTCCCTAAAGGTTTTATATGGGTGATGGGAGATCACCGTGCTGCCAGTGCGGACTCGCGTTTCCACACCGACGATATACATAAAGGATTCGTGCCAGTGAGCGATGTTGTTGGCCGAGCCGAGTTCGTCGTATGGCCCCTTAATCACCTCAAATTCTTATCAGTGAGTCATGATCTTTCCAGGGTCCCGGTTAAAAAGTAGATCCCGTGCTTGGCATCGAAGGTTCTCTCCGAGCAAGTGGCCTTTCCAAGATTGCGGGAGTCGATGAAGCAGGGCGCGGATCGTGTGCTGGTCCCCTCGTCATTGCAGCAGTAATTCTGAAAGATCCCTACTCCCTAGCGTTACATCGCGTTCGTGATTCGAAAGCGATTGGTGAGCCGGAGCGGGAGGAACTCTTTGACCGAGTTATTGAAGCAGCTGAGTGCTATTCGATGATCGAAGTTGCTGCCGAAGAAATTGATGACAAGGGACTTCACAAATCAAACCTTGAAGGAATGCGCAGAGCCATCAATTCGTTGAACTCAACTCCCGAATATGTTCTTACCGATGGCTATGCAATCGCGGGTCTGGGATTTCCCAACCTCGCCGTGTGGAAGGGTGACCAAGTGGCAATAAGTATCAGTTCAGCCTCAATTTTGGCAAAGGTTTATCGCGATCGAATTATGCGACAGATGGATGTGAAATACCCCGGCTATGGCTTTGCCAGAAATAAGGGGTACGCGACCGCAGCGCATACTTGCGCGATCAGAGAGTTGGGAGTTACAGAGATCCACCGCAGGAGTTTTGCCAATATCGCGGCTCTCTCCTAATTAACAGGGCTACTTTTCAACAGCTCCGTTCTCCGCCGTCCGTTACTCTCGGTGGTGCTCATATTGTGCGGTTATGAGTTCACGCGCAGCAGATATTGGTGCCCAGGGTGAAGAGATCGTCGCGACACACTTGCGTTCGCTTGGCGCAACGATCATCGCGAAGAACTGGCGCATAAAAGAGGGCGAGATAGACCTCGTTGCCCGACTTGATGGGGCGTTGCTATTCGTTGAAGTTAAAACGCGAACGAGCGATAGGTACGGCCATCCCTTAGAGGCAATTGATAAAGAGAAGGCGCATCGATTACAGCGGTTGGCATTAGCGTGGATTGCCCTCAACGATATGTGGGGAGCCGACTTTCGAATTGACTGTGCCGCGGTTCACCTGCGTGATCGACTTAACCCCGTTATCGACTACCGGGCCGGAGTTCTCTGATGACTTTGGCACGCGTTAGGAGTATCGCGCTGGTTGGTCTGCGGGGAGAGATCGTTGATATCGAAGTTGATATTGCAGATGGCTTACCCAGCTACTCTCTCTTGGGCTTGCCAGACGCCGCATTACAAGAATCTCGAGAGAGGGTTCGCTCAGCGCTACAAAATTCTGGCGCCCCGTGGCCCAATAAGAGGGTGACGGTCTCACTCTCTCCAGCGTGGTTGCACAAAAGTGGATCAGGATTTGATCTTCCAATCGCTCTCGCACTTCTCATCGCACAGGGCGTAATAGCTCAAGAGAGAGTAGATAACCATGTGATCTTGGGAGAACTTGCCCTTGATGGATCAATAAATCCCATCCGAGGGGTATTGCCCTCACTTCTTTCAGCCGCGAAGCATGGAATCGCATTAGCGATTATTCCTTTTGGAAATGGTCCGGAGGCGCGTGGCGTTGAAGGGGTCAGCTCGATGGCATGTGTCGACTTAGGTCAGGTACTGGCCTACACCCAGGAGGGTGTACATCCTGCAAGAGGGGACGAGATCATCTCCGCGGAACCTATGCAAATGAGCGATCTCAGCGATGTTGCCGGTCAAAAAAACGCCAGATACGCCCTAGAAATAGCCGCGATAGGTGGACATCACCTACTCTTAATTGGCCCGCCAGGAACTGGCAAGACGATGTTGGCAGAGCGAATTCCTACCATTCTGCCTCCCCTCACCCAGGGCGCGGCCCTAGAGGTTGCGGCGATACATTCGATCGCAGGAGCGCTAGCCGAACGCCCACTTCTCTCCAGCGTTCCGCCCTTCGTTGCGCCCCATCACACGACTACTTCCACGGCGATGATCGGCGGCGGTGCACACCACATTCGCCCCGGAGCCTGCTCGATGGCCCACGGTGGTGTTCTTTTTATCGATGAGGCACCAGAGTGCAATTCAGGAGTGTTGGATTCGCTACGGCAACCTCTTGAGTCGGGAACGGTAGCAATTTCACGCGCTACTGGGACGATTAAATTTCCCGCTGACTTTTTACTTGTCCTTGCCGCAAATCCTTGCCCCTGTGGAAAGTTCACTGGCAAGGGGCGGGCTTGTACCTGTCCTTCGCTGCAGATACGTCGTTATCTTCAACGGCTATCTGGACCGCTTCTCGACCGAATTGATATACGTACCCTCGTCGAGGTTCCTTCTCGCGCAGAGTTGGCCAGTGAAACGCCAGGTGAATCTAGTGCGCAGGTTCGAGAGAGGGTCGTTGCAGCTCGAGCACTTGCTGAGGAGCGATTTTATGGCGAGGGGTGGGTTCTCAACTCAAGGATTCCAGCGAGTCAATTGCGAGAACGTTTTCGTGCAAAACGAGAGGGCATGGCTTTCCTACATTCAGAGCTCGATCAAGAGCGATTGAGTGCTCGCGGCTTTCACAAAGTAATCCGCCTAGCCTGGAGTATTGCCGATCGCGAGGGAGTGACAACGCCTGGATTGCCGGAGATTCAGCGCGCTTACCTGCTTAGGCAAGGGAGTGAAATTCTATGAAATTTACCGAGTCCAGCGCACATCTGGCCCTCCTTGCGCTCTTTGAAGGAGGCAACGAATTTTGGAGTTCGCAGTACCGCGAGTTTGGGGCAGAGGAATTAATCGCTCGGATTCAATCTGGCAATTACTCAGAACATAAGAAAGGCGGTTTGAATTTATCGGCAACACTTGAGAAACTGGAAACCAATGAAATCATGGGTGAACTCAATTCAATAGGCGGATTTCTCCTTACTCGCAGCGATCTCGATTGGCCTAAGCCACTCGATGATTTAAAAGCTCCTCCCATCGCCCTGATCTGTCGCGGTTCAAGATCCGCTCTCTCTGGATTAGACCGATCACTCTCGATCGTCGGTACTCGAAATCCAACAGGCTATGGCCAACGAATTGCCGGAGATTTTGCCGCAGGAGCCGTCGATCGAGGGTGGAGCATTGTCAGCGGGGGAGCGATTGGAATTGATACAGCAGCGCACCAAGGAGCCCTCGCCGCTGAAGGGCAGACTATTGCCATTCTTGGCTGCGGGATAAATTCGATTTATCCGAGCAGAAACGACCGACTCTTTGGGGAGATCATGGAGAGCGGTTTGCTCATCTCTGAAGTGCTTCCGAATGTGCATGCGATACCAGCGCGTTTTCTTATAAGAAATCGCTTGATCGCCGCGATCTCCCGCGCCACCGTAGTTGTTGAAGCCGCTTTTAGAAGTGGGTCGCTACGAACGGCACGAGAGGGTGCAGAAATATTTCGCCCTGTCTTTGCGGTTCCTGGTCCGATTAATTCGCCTACGAGTGATGGATGTCATCGTTTGATCGGTGAGCGGAGCGCAGAGATCGTCACTTCAATCGCCGACTTGATGGAGTTGGTCGCTCCCTTGGTGGATTGATGGGAGACTAGACCTATGACAACTGAGCACCGCGCAGGATTCGTTGCGGTCATTGGTCGTCCCAATGTAGGTAAATCAACACTGGTTAACGCACTGGTAGGCAAGAAGATAGTTATTACTTCGGCCCACCCCAATACAACCCGTAACCCAATCCGCGGAATTATTTCCCGCCCCGATTTCCAGATGATTTTGGTTGACACCCCTGGAATTCATAAACCGAAGACCCTTCTCGGCACGCGACTGAACGCGATGGTGCAGGAGAACTTGGAATCAGTAGATGCCGCACTCCTATGCCTACCGGCAGATGAAGGGATTGGATCAGGGGATGAGTACATCGTCAAACGGCTCGGGCATATTCGTCATTTATACATTGCAGTAACCAAGGTCGATACCGCGAAAAGCGAAGGGCTGATCGCAAAACTTGTCGCTGTTTCCGAGTTCATCTCCAAAACTGGAATTACGGTTGATGAGATCGTTCCGATCTCTGCCAAAAATCTAGAGCAGACCGACCTGCTTCTCAATTTGCTCGTGAATGCCCTACCACTCTCCCCTTCGCTTTATCCAGAAGATATTGATACTGATCAAGCAGCGGAGTTACATATCACTGAATTGATTCGCGAGGCCGCGATCCAAGATTTATATGAAGAGTTACCACATTCAGTAATGGTTACCATTGACGAAATGAGTAAGCGCGAAGGAAAGAACTTTTATGATATTCATGCCACCATTCATGTTGAACGCGACTCGCAGAAATCGATCATCATCGGCCCACAAGGAACTCGCCTTAAAGATATCGGTATGCGAGCGCGGGCAGGAATTGAAACATTTTTGGATGGGAAGAGTTACCTCGGCTTGCATGTAAAAGTTTCCAAAGAATGGCAGCGCGACCCTAAAGCCTTGGCAAGACTGGGCTTTACCGAGTAATTCGTTTTCGACTGGCATAGTAAGAGCCGACCATCACCATAGGCAGGCCGATCAAGAAGCCAGTTGTCAACTTTTCATGCAGGACAATCACCCCGAGCAACACAGCAACCCCAGTATTTACATAAGCCACAAGGGATGTGCGGGCTGCTCCAATATCTGCAAGTACCTTGAAGAAGAGAACAAAGCAGATTGCGGTCGGAAAAATTCCCAGGGCGACTAGTGAATAAATGGAATTTGCTCGCACACGATGATGTGGCCACTGGGCGACAGCAAATGGGAGGTAGACCAGAGTGGTCATAAACAGCGCGATTCCGTTGACCGCTGCCCCGTCGAGTTCTGGAATTTTGTATCTCACCAAGGTCGGAGCAATGGCGTAACCCACTGCTGCCAATAGGAGCAGGAGAATGGCGCCGGTATTGACCTTGCCCTGCAAGCTTTCAATTCCTACTACAAGGCAGATGCCGAGAAAACCCACCATGAGTCCAATGAGGCGTGTGGAGTGCCAAACGCTCTTGTCTCCCAGAGCACCATTGAAAATCGTTGCCCAAATTGCGACCGTTGCTATCAAGAGAGCGGCTAATCCAGAGTTTATCTTGGTCTCCCCTTGACTGATAAAACCCCAGGGTCCCACAATCTCAAGGAGGGCGTAGGCAGCGACCCATTTAAGTTCTTTGAGTGCGGGTTTAAAGGTTGATCGCTTTATGGCATAAGGAATAAGTAGAGCACCACCAATCGCTACGCGCGAGAAGACCACGAAGGCCGGGGTAAATTGCCCTGGCGCAACGGCAACCCGGATGAGTAGATAGGGGACACCCCATAACACCCCCGTGCTCCAAAAGTAGATCCAACTGCTGCGCTTCACCAGCTAACCGTGGCATCGCGCAAAGATCGGTACTTCTCCATAACTTCTGGCGTCGCTCTGCTCTGCACCCGTGTGACCTCGCCTAAGTTCCACAGCGGTGCTTGCCCGAGGAGCGCCCACGCAGCCTGACGGGCTGCCCCATTTGCTACATATTCTCCTGCTGGAGGAATAATGACTTCGCGACCAAATAGTGCAGAAGCGATCTGCGCAACCGCTGGATTTTTCGCTGCGCCCCCCACCAGAAATATTCGATTAACAGCGACGCCTTCTCGCGCAAGTGCATCAATGGCGTCAGCAAGTCCAGCCAACATTCCTTCAATCATCGCGCGTGCGATGCTTTCAGGATTTGAATTCGATAGATTCAAACCAGCAAAAATCCCAGTTGCAGTTGGTCGATTCGGCGTGCGCTCTCCTTCAAAGTAAGGCAGGAGCGTCAAGCCATTGGCACCAGATGGAGCGCTCAAGGCCAGGTCAGAGAGACGATGAAAGTCCACTCCCAAGATTCGAGCAGCGGCGTCCAGAATTCGTGCCGCGTTCAAGGTACATACAAGCGGAAGATAATTTCCCGTCAGATCGGCAAAACCGGCAACCGTTCCTGTTCCTTCATGTGTGGGAGTTGTTGATACAGAGAAGGCAGTTCCACTTGTGCCTAACGAGACAACGACATCACCGGCCACCGCTTGAACCCCAAAGGCGGCGGCTGCGTTATCGCCAGCCCCTGCGCCGATTTGCAGCCCCTCAGTTGTCATCCCGCCGAAGAAATTGCTGGAGACGATTCTG
>ENA-OFCD01001784-OFCD01001784.1-metagenomes-genome-assembly--contig:-NODE-1784-length-10033-cov-2.563039_pt1 | contig 10033 bp, 7 predicted proteins | sample MGYA00153392_OFCD01 | MGnify analysis MGYA00153392 | reverse complement strand
TAAATTCCTCAAGTACGGTAGATGCAGACTTTAGGGGTTTTGCTGTACGAGTGTTAGTGGGATATCAATTTTAGGCAGCAGTTTTTTCAGACACTTAAACGCTCATTGGGAAGCAGAGATTTGGAAATAACATATCGTTAATATTTATAAAAAACTGTTAGTTTGTAAATATTAAAAATTTTGATTTATTTTAAATGTAGCAGGTTGCGTGAATGCTCGCGTTAAAACTATTATGCTGAATAGTGTAAGTGGAAAGGTTTTTAAAAGTTAAATAATTTGATTAAAAATTTTCTATTGCTCAACTTATTTGCTTGTAAAGTTAGTTGATTAATTATTTAATATGCAAATATTTTTTTTGATTTTTTAAATTATTTGTTTAATAGAACTGAATTAAAAGTTGCGACAAATTAATTAAACCAATAAATTTTGATGGAAGATTGTAATAATTTTTTAAGAATTTTAAACACTTTTAATTGAATTTTCATTATTAGATGCAATCATCGTAAATTTGCAAAAAAAGTAGATTTTATGATACACGATACGCTCACGTTTCAGTTGATTCATGAAGAATTGGAACGACAAAGAAATGGCATTGAACTCATTGCCAGTGAAAATTTTACCAGTTCGGATGTAATGAAAGCGACGGGTTCTTGCTTAACCAATAAATATGCAGAAGGTTATCCTGGCAAACGGTATTACGGTGGTTGCGAAGTAGTAGATAAAATTGAACAATTAGCGATTGATAGATTAAAAGAACTTTTTGGTGTAGAATATGCGAACGTACAACCACACTCTGGCGCGCAAGCAAACGCTGCGGTTTTTTTAGCGTGTTTAAAGCCTGGCGACCCCACACTTGGATTTAGTTTGGCGCACGGCGGACATTTATCGCATGGTCATGCAGCTAATTTTTCGGGCAAACATTTTTCGCCGCATTTTTATGGCGTTGAACCTGAGACAGGTCGTATTGACATGGATAAGGTGGAAGAAAAAGCGTTGGAAGTTAAACCTAAAATGATTATTTGTGGTGCCAGTGCCTACGCGCGTGAATGGGATTATGCGCGTTTTCGCGCCATTGCAGATAAAGTTGGCGCATTACTCTTAGCGGATATTGCGCATCCTGCGGGATTAATTGCTGCGGGTTTATTAAATTCTCCCGTTGATTATGCGCACATCGTTACTTCAACAACGCACAAAACTTTACGCGGACCGCGTGGTGGAATTATAATGCTGGGTAAAAACTTTGAAAATCCGTTCGGAAAAACAACTGCTAAAGGTACACTCATTAAAATGTCAACCATTATAGATTCAGGTATTTTTCCAGGCATGCAAGGCGGACCACTTGAACACGTAATTGCAGCTAAGGCAATTGCTTTTCATGAATGTTTACAACCCGAATTTAAAATTTATGCGCGCCAAGTCATTGCGAATGCACAAGCTATGGCTAAAGCGTTTGTTTCTAAAGGTTATAACTTAATTTCTGGTGGCACGGACAATCATTTAATGTTGATTGATTTAAGCAATAAAAATGTTTCTGGTAGAGATGCAGAGGTGACGCTTGGAAAAATTGACATCACTGTCAATAAAAATATGGTGCCTTTCGATACAAAATCCGCAGTCGTAACTTCGGGTATTCGCATCGGAACACCCGCTATTACAACGCGTGGTTTTTTTGAAAAAGATTGCGTGCAAGTAGTGAATTGGATTGATGCGGCTATCATAAATTTCAATGATGAGGAAATTTTGAAGAACATTAAACACGAAATTAATGCTTTCATGCAACATTATCCGTTATATGCCGATTCAGAAGAGTTAGTAGAATCGCACTAATAAGTAAATTTGTTGTCGCACACTTAAATCTGTGTGTAAACGTTTAAATTTGCGCCGCCTAAACCGCGTATTAATGAAAACTACGCGGTTAAAAATAAAAAAAATTCTGATGAATATGTTCTTCAATAAAATGAGCAAGTTAGTTTTCGTTTTTTCATTTGTATTTTCCACGACTCATATTTTTTCTCAAACGAGTCCTGTCATCTTTACGGTTAACGATAAACCCACCTACACCGACGAGTTCTCCTACATTTACAACAAAAGCAATGGTGTTAAAGCTGATTACAGTCGCGCCTCGTTAGAAGAATATTTAGATTTATATACCAAATTCAAACTCAAAGTCGCTTGGGCGCGCGAACACAAAATTGATACTATACCATCATTGAAAGAAGAATTACAATCGTATCGCCGTCAACTCTCTGAAAGTTATTTAACCGATAAAGAAGTCACAGAGCGATTAGGTCGCGAACTTCACAACCGCATGAAACGCGATGTGAGTATCAGCCATATTCTTTTTCATTTTGAAAAAAATGATACACTCGCCGCCTACACACGCGCTGTTTCTGTTTTGCAACGTTTAGAAAAAGGTCTTTTGTTTGAAGTTTTAGCAGGTACAGAATCAGACGATACAAATAATAAAGCTAAAGGTGGTTACATCGGTTATTTAACCGCAATTTTACCCGATGGTTTTTATGATTTAGAAACAGCGATTTACAATACACCCGTCGGAAAAACATCTGGCATTGTACGCTCACCGCTTGGTTATCACATCATTAAAGTGAATGAAGATAGACCTGCGCGTGGCGAAATAGAGATTTCTCATATTCTTATCCGAAAAAAGAAAGAAGGCATTGAACAGCCGAATGCCAAAATGCGTGCCGATAGTATTGCCACAGCTTTAAGAAACGGGGGCAATTTTGAAGCAATGGCAACTTCAGTTTCTGAGGATGGCGGTTCATCAACACGCGGTGGTTATTTAGGAGTCATCGGTATTGGTCGTTACGAAAAATCTTTTGAAGATGGTGCTTACGCTTTAACTAAAGACGGCGAAGTATCACCCGTAATTGAATCCTCAATTGGTTATCACGTCATTAAACGTATTTCTAAAAAAGAGTTAGAACCTTTTGATCAAGCTAAAAATAAAATTAAAGCTAAAATCACTAAAGACAGCCGTTTTCAGTTAGCAAAAACTAAAATGGTTGAGCGCATTAAACGCGAAAGTCCATTCGCAGAAAACACGGCAGTGGAAGATGCATTTGCAAAAAATTTAGACTCTACTTTTATAACTTATAATTGGCGCGTACCTACCAATAATGTATCTGACGCGGATGTTCTATTTACTTACGGCGGCAAACAAGCGAGTACGGTAAAAGATTTTAATGAATACCTCGCCACGCATGCTCGGATTACTTATGCGCTACAAAATAATAAAAATTTAGCTGTAACGTCGCGCACTTTATTGAACGATTTTGCAGACGAAAAAGCATTAGCATTTGAAGAAACGATGCTCGATACAAAATATCCAGATTTTAGAAATCTCATGCGCGAGTTTGAAGAAGGTATTTTATTGTTCGAGGCGATGAAGCAAAATATTTGGGATAAAGCATCGCTTGATACTGTAGGATTAGAAAAGTTTTTTGCTAATAATAAATCGCGCTATAATTGGAATCAACGTTCGCAAATAATTTATTACAATCTTTCCGATACAGCGATGAAAAGTTTTGATGCCATTACAAAATATGCTACAAAACATTCGCCGCAAGAAGTAGTCGCTAAGTTTAATAAAAAATCGGAGTGGGTAACGTTTAAAGAAGAGATGATGGAAAGCGGAAAAGGCGGAAAAATTCTCGACCCTTCAATGATGAAAGCTAACACAATTATTCAAAATAAGCAAGGTTCGCCACGCGCATTTATCAAAGTTGAAAAAGTGTTGCCGTCATCTTCAAAAACATTAAAAGAAGCGCGCGGATTTGTAGTAGCCGATTATCAAGATTACTTAGAATCTCAATGGATTGCTGAATTAACTAAGAAATATAAACTCACCGTTAATCGCGATATTTTGTTGACGTTGGTGCGAAAATAGTTAATAAAAAACCTTGTCGGTTTTAAGACCTGCGAGGGTTGATGATTAGAATAAATTTATAACCCCAGCCTTTAGGCTGGGGTTATTTTAAGTTTTAAGCAAGGTAAATAATAACCTTATGCGATTTTTGTACATCCTACTTTTAAGTGCTACACTATTATTTCAAACACATTGCAAATTTGGTGCGCGACCACCTGCTGATAAAATTTTAGCAAAAGTTTTTAATAAAACGCTGTATTTGAGTAATCTCGATGGAATGTTTCCAGAAAACGCTACCCGTGATGACAGTGCAAGCGTGGTAAATTCTTTTAGCGATAGATGGATCCGTGATCAAGTGTTGATGAATGAAGCAGAAAAACACGTGCCGAGTGATTTGAACATTGATGAGCTTATAAAAAAATACCGAGAATCGCTCATTTTGAGCAGCTATCAAGAAAATTTAATCAAACAAAACTTAGATACTACTATTGCAGAAAGCGAACTAACAGAATTTTACGATCGCAATAAAGACCAATATCAACTTAGTGCGCCCATCTTAAGGTGCTTTTTATTAAAAATTCCTAAGCCGATTACACTTCCTGACAGTTTACAAAAATGGTGGAACACGCCTAAAACAGGAACGAATTTATTGAAAATGCGCGATTACGCAAAAAAATTTGCGCGTGTTTATATTCTCGATGATTCCACGTGGCATCGTGTGGATGATGTAGCTAAATTTTTTCCAAAAGGAACGGTTACACCAGAAAATGTGGCGCGCGATAAAGAGATAACTCTTAAAGATAACGACTTTCAATATTATTTCAGGATATTAGGCGTTTTAAATCAGAAAGAAATTGCACCTTTGTCCTTTATTCGGCAGCAGGCATCGAAATATATATTGCATCAGCGCAAACAGAAATTGTTAGAGCAAAAACAACAAGAAATGTATGAAGCAGAATTGAAAAAAAACAACATTAAAATATACAAATTAAATTCTTGAACGTTAGGATAGAAGTAGTTTAGTAAAATTGAGAATCATGAGAAGTTTTTTTATAAAGAGTTTATTCATTGCGATTGCGTTTTTAAATTTTGTTGCGCTGCACGCACAGCAAAAAGAATTGGTGGATAAAATTGTAGCGCGCGTGGGCGATGAATTTATTCTACTGAGTGACGTTGAAGAACAATACGCTACGACTAAAGATCAGCGTGGAACGGTGCCAGAAAATTATCGGTGTATGATCATGGACCAAATGTTGGTTGCAAAACTTTTATACAATCAAGCTAAAATTGACTCACTCTATCCGAAAGATGAAGAAATTGAAACGCAATTAACCGCACGTTTCGATAAAATTTTGGATTATATGAACGGCAACACCGAGCAGTTCATAAATTACTACGGTCAAACACCGACAGCAATGAAAGCGCAAATGCGCGAAGACATGAAAGAGCAAATTATGACAGATAAAATGCGCGCAAAGGTTATTGCCGATATTGCTGTTACTCCTTCGGAAGTGAAAACTTTTTTTGAAAAAATTAATAAAGACAGTTTGCCTTATTTCAACCAAGAAGTAGAAATTTCTGAAATTATTAGAAAGCCGCGCTACAACGCCGAACAAAAAGCAATTGCAAAACAAAAATTACAAGTGTTGCGCGATTCGATAATAAACGGGAAAGCAGACTTTGCAGATTTAGCTAAGAAATTTTCTGCGGATCCTGGTTCTGGTCGTGAAGGCGGCGATTTAGGATTTGCAAAACGCGGTAAGTTTGTTCCTGAGTTTGAGGCGCAAGCGTACAAACTCAACGAAGGTGAGTATACGCAAGTTTTTGAAACCGAATTTGGTTTTCACTTGTTGCAGCTCATTGAGCGACGCGGAAATACCGTTCATACGCGCCATATTCTCATTCGACCACAATTTGTTGATTCCGATTTTACGGAAGCCAAAAATATTTTGGACTCCATCCGTTTGCTCGTCATTAAAGATTCTATGACGTTCTCTTACGCGGTTAAACAATTTGGCGAAAAAAATGTACCGAGTTACCACAACGATGGCAGATTGACGAATGCGCAATTAGGAACAAATACTTTTGAAACGCGCGATCTCGATCCAGATACTTATTTTTCGATTGACTCAATGAAAGCGGGTAGTATTTCAAGACCAATTGAAGTTACAGGCGCAAGTGGTGAAAAATATTACCGATTGGTGAAATTACTTTCTAAAACTTCGCCACACAAAGCGAGCTTAGCAACCGATTATAATAAAATTCAATCCGCAACGACGGAGCAGAAAAAAGGGCAAGAACTTGTTAAATGGATTGATGCCCACAACAAAAAAACGTACATCATCATTGAAAGCGATTTTAAAAACTGCCCTAACTTACAAAAGTGGCAGAACTTGAAAAGAATGTAATTAATAGTGAAAAAATTTAGAATAAAAGGTAGATCCTCATCAAATGGACTATGCCTTTTTTATAAGTTTAATCGTTGTTCAATTTTATGTTCTCACTCAACCTATAATTTTTGTTTTCTGGCTTTTCGCAAGTGCTTGTCTTGCAATGAAAAAAAGGGATAACGAGAGTGCCAATGATGAAAACATTTCTACTCAACTATCATTTCCTCAATTACTTTAAGGCAAAATGATAGTGCTATCTTAACCGAAAAGTTTGTAGTAAGTAGGTAAAATGAGTTTTAAAAAGAAAATTAACAAAAAGGATAAGTTCAACTTATCCTTTTTGTTTTATAATCCGTTTTAAACTAAATAAATATTAAATATTGAAAACGATTGTCAATATTGTGCCGAGTTGGCCTTCTAAATATAAAAAAGCAGATTGTGTTTTTTTGTTCGAGCAAATTAAAAATTTGGCAATTCGTTCCGAGAATTATTATATTATTATCGTAGGCTATCCAGTTGCTTGGTACATAAAAAGTCGGAAAAATATTTTTTTAGAAAAACCAATCACTATAGATTTACCTAATGTTAAAATTTATCATTTTTTCTACGTTAACAAATTTGAAACTTTCCTATCATTTTATAGTAAATTAAAAATACTTTTTTGGTCTGTTACTAAAAACCACTTACAGATTTTAATTCATGCGCATTTTTTAAATATGGGCTTTCAGGCTCTGAAACTGAAAAAAGATTTCGGAGTTCCTTTTTTCTTGACGGAACATTCGAGCCAATTTATTCATTATTTCGATTATTTCAAATTTAGCTTAACCGAAGTAAATGATATTTTGAATGCTGCGGAACAAATTATTGCTGTAAGCCCCTTTTTAAAAAATGATATGATTTCACAGTCGAGTATTATAGATAAAACTAAAATTGATATTATTCCGAATGGTGTTGACGTAAATAAATTTTATTCAACGCACGAAACTAAGACAAAGTTTAATTTACTATTTATCGGTTTAATAACTCAACGAAAAGGAATTTCAATTTTATTAGAGGCTTTTTTGAAAATTCAAAATATTTTTGATTACACCTTAACTTTAGTGGGCGATGGCGATTTAAAACAATATTGTACAGATTTTATAAAAATAAATAATTTAGAAAATAAAGTTACGCTTTTAGGCAGCGTAGATAATAACGCTTTACCGAAAATAATTAATCAGCACCATGTTCTATTATTACCAAGTTTTAATGAATCTTTTGGCGTTGTAGTTATTGAAGCGTTAGCTTGCGGAATTCCAGCCATTGTGACCGCGTGCGGCGGTCCTGAATATATTGTTGATCAATTATTTTTGGGTGAAGTTATTCCAATTGGCGACATCGAAGCTTTAGCACATGCGATTGAAAAAGTGAGAAATAATTATATAATTTACGACGCTGTAAAAATTTACAAGAATGTGGAGACTCGGTTTGGTTGGGATTCGATTACAGCACAAATTTTAAAAAAATACGATTCATTACCCTTAAATTAACTTAAATGTCTTTATTAATAAAAAAGATTAGAAAAAATCTTATAATTTCTAATTTAAAATTACCCATTTGGAAACCTATATTTCAGCTCATTAAAAAAGTTTATTTGCCAAGCATGGAAATACGCCAAAAACTAAAATTTATTGGTCAGTTTGAAATGAAATTAGACGACACAAAGACACTAAAACTTAATAACTTTGGGTTTTATATAGAAAACGAAATGTTTTGGGCAGGTTTAAAATCGGAATGGGAGCACGAATCATTAAGTATTTGGATTGAATTAGCTAAGAAGTCGAGTGTGATTTTTGATATTGGTGCGAACACAGGAATTTTTTCACTTTTGGCAAAAGGATTTAATCCTTCCGCTAAAATTTATGGATTTGAACCGCAGCCTAATATTTGCAAGTGTTTTTCGAAACAAATCGCGCTTAATCATTTCGATATTAAAGCATTTCAGTTGGCACTTTCAAATGAAAATGGCTCGACAAAGTTTTATAATTATGGTTTCGACACATTTAACTCGAATACAACAGCAGGCAGTTTGAATCAAGAATTTAGAAATTTGGCAACACAGCAAGCGATAGATGTGGAAACTATTCGATTAGAAGATTTTTTAAAACGAGAAAAAATTTTACAAATAGATTTGATTAAACTCGACGTTGAATCGTTTGAACCTCAGGTTTTAGAAGGCGCTGGCGACTCGTTAAAAATTTTGCAGCCCATTATTTTAATCGAAATTCAGTCGGATGAAGTCGGAAAAAAAGTTCAAGATTTACTGACGCCGATGCAATACGATATTTATAATATTAATGAAACTAAAGGCTTAGTGAAAGTCGAAAAATTAATTGACCAAGAATTTAAAAACCATTTAATTGTGCCACTCAGTAAAAATAAAATTTTTTTGGAATGCACACAAAAATAAAGTTTTTACGCCTATTTTCTAAAAATTCAAAACGAAACGTATGATGCTCAAATTAGCAAAAAAATTTTACGGAAGAATTAAAAATCTTTTCAAACCGCAATTTTCTTCCAAAGAATATTGGCAAAATAGATACGAAACAGGTGGTAACTCAGGTTCAGGATCGTATAATCACTTAGCAATTTATAAAGCAGAATACCTTAACGCTTTTGCTGAAGATAATAAAATTAATAGTGTCATAGAGTTTGGTTGCGGCGATGGCAATCAGATTAAATCTTTCACATTTTCAAATTATATCGGTTTAGACGTTGCACCTAAATCAATTGAACTGTGTACAGCAGAATTTAAAGACGACAAAACCAAAAGTTTTTTTCTCTACGACAATAGGTATTTCCAAGATAATAATGGGGTTTTTAAATTCGATTTAGCCATATCTCTCGATGTTCTTTATCATTTAATTGAGCAAGATGTGTATGAAAGTTATTTGATTCACCTATTTCAGAGTGCGAAAAAATATGTTTTAATTTACTCTTCGAATGAAAATGTGCCAGCAGCGCACGCTCAATTTCATGTCAAAGAACGCGTATTTACGAACGATGTTGAGCGATTAATTCCTAATTTTAAATTTGTTCGTCGCGACGAAAATAAATACAGCACCAAATATTACAAAGACGAAGATATTGGAAGTCTTTCTGATTTCTTTTTGTTTGAGAGAATTTGATGGTGATGATTAATTTGCATGCCAGATGGCATTTACTTCTTTTCACTTCAAACCGATACCAATAAAATTTTGATACAGAAGTATGTTGTCCAAAAATAGTTTGTAACGTATCTTTGGCGTTCTTTAATTTTTAATTTATGCCGCTGAGTTCTTCGCAACTTGTTAATCTTGCCAAAAAATACGGAACGCCATTATATGTTTACGATGCTGAAATTATTGCGCGGCAATTTCAAAAACTTAAAAATGCTTATGCTGCTGCACCGAGTTTAAAAATTCGGTTTGCTATGAAAGCCCTTTCTAATATTTCGGTAGTTGCCTATTTGAAAAGTTTGGGTGCGCAAATTGATGCGGTCAGTATTGAAGAAGTGGAATTGGCATTGTATGTTGGTTTCGCGCCGAGCGAAATTGGTTATACACCCAGTGGTGTTACGTTTGAAGAAATTAAACGCGCTGTTGCATTAGGTGTAAATATTCACCTCGATTCTATTCCACTGCTTGAACAATTTGGTGCTGAGTATGGAAACTCATTTCCGGTGGGTTTGCGCATAAATCCTAACGTAGCGGCTGGCGGAAATTTTAAAATTTCT
>ENA-OFCD01001783-OFCD01001783.1-metagenomes-genome-assembly--contig:-NODE-1783-length-10035-cov-2.782565_pt1 | contig 10035 bp, 7 predicted proteins | sample MGYA00153392_OFCD01 | MGnify analysis MGYA00153392 | reverse complement strand
ATCTAATTTGTGCGCTACGTTTTCTTGAATGGCATCTAAATCAACGCCTGTTTTTTCTTCGATGGTATGTTTCAAATCGTGAACCATATCACCCGCTTTTTTTAATAAATCACCTAAACCCATTTTTATGCATTTAATTGTTAAAAAAATAAAAATCTAAAAACCCAAATTCGAATAACTAACTATGGTGGAGCTGGGGAGAATCGAACTCCCGTCCGAACAAAGCACCACAAAGCTTTCTACATGCTTATACAATTATTAAATTTTCGAGTAACAGGTAGGAAATCGTCAAACCCAAACTATTACCTTATCTCTGAATTTCGCTGTATTGCCGAGAACTTATACAACTATCCTGATTTTTTTGTGAAACACCGTTACCAACAAGTTCAGGCGACTTGTAAGCCCATTGCTGAGCGGCACTTAGTGTTAAAGCAAACTAATTCTTTGAATTAGGCTGCAATGGCATAATTGAAGTTGCCAGCTATAGTTTGAATCAAATTTTTTACGTGAGTATGACTCATTACACGGCATGCTTACTAAATAGTTCACTTTCCCGTCAATTCCGGTCAGCCCCATTGTTATAAAGCACAAATTTAATACAATATGGCAGAGTTTAAAGTATTTTAATGAAAATTTAACGATTGGGGTTAAATGAATTTTTTATTTATTAACTTTTATTGCGCTTTAAAAAACTTTTTTTCATACATTTCGTATCTTAATGCAAATGTTTAGTGACTTTATTCAAAGCAATTTGTCTTAAAGTTTAGATTTTGAAAAAAAAATACATCAGTTTTCATTAAATCTAAAAAAATTGTGCACTCTAATTTTTTTTTTTGTTAATTTTGCTCAACATTAAAATATAATCGAAAACTTTTTAAGTTTTCGATTAAAAATCAACTTATTTAATTACTATTTCATCAAAGTTTCAACCTATGTTACGGAAATTTTATTTCACTGCCTTGGTTTCATTTGTTGTGTTTGGTACAGTTACTGCCCAAAACAAGGAAATGAAAGCCACAGATTCGAAAATGCAGGATGTATCAACTACATCTGCCCCTACTTACGGGTTATTATCACCAAACGACCAATTTGAATTTGGTATTGCTTTGGGTGTTGTAAACCTCGTCGCTGACTTAAATACACAATATTCTCCAGGCATTGGTATTCACGTGCGTAAAGCTTTAGATCACACTTTTTCACTACGCTTGGGAATTCAAGGTTTATTTCCAGGTAGTGTAACACCTGATGGTACAACTTTCCCTTATGGTGGGGATGCTACTAAAAACGGGGCACTTAACGATTCGCGTAATTTTAACAAAGCGGCTACTACGTTGGTTGGTGGCAATATTGACATTATCATTGCTTTAAACAATGGTCGTTGGGATGCGGGTGTTCGTAAAATTTCACCTTACGTTTTTGGTGGTATAGGTTATGACTACATTAACACTGTTGTAAGCGTTACAAGTATTACGCCTGGTATTGGTGTTAATCATACATCTGGCGAAAAAACTGGTGACCAAGATTTAGTTATTCCAGGAAGAAATGTTGGTAACTTTGCTGCTCAGGCACAAGGCGGTGCTGGTGTTGCTTTCAGAGTAAGCGACAAATTCAATATTGCTATAGAAGAGCAAATTTCGACAGTATTCGGTAAACGTTCTACTTTATTAGACGGTTACGAATACCGTGTTCGCAATTTCTTAGCTTTCACACATGTGCGTCTAAACTTTAACGTTGGCGGTGGCGCCGCTGCAACAGGTGCCAAAGTTGCAGGTGCTTCAATGGGTTCAAAAACTTTACCATTATGGTGGACTGGACCTGCTGATGAAATGAATGCGCGCGTTGCTGAGTTAGAAAAACGCCCTAAGTTCGATCCAACGGATACAGATGGTGATGGTGTTATTGATATGTTCGATCTAGAACCCAACACACCTGCTGGTGCACGTGTTGATACGCATGGTGTTGCTTTAGATAGCGACGGTGACGGAATTCCTGATTACAAAGATAAAGAGCCTTTCTCTCCTCCAGGATATAAAGTAGATGCTAATGGTGTTGCTTTAGTTCCTAAGCCTGCTTATGTTACTGAAGCGGATGTTGATAGAATTGTTGATGCTAAATTATCTAAATTTAAAACAACTTTCGAACCAACTACAAAATCAGCTGTAGGTTTAGCTGATTGGTTCTTACCTATGATTCACTTCGATTTAAATAGTTCAAAAATCAAAAGTTCTGAGTTAGGTAACATCTCTGCTGTTGCAAGTGTTGTTAAAAATAATCCATCTATCAAAATTTTGGTAAATGGTTACACAGATAGATTAGCAACAGATGGTTACAACCAAGGTTTATCTTACCGTCGTGCATTAGCTGCTGTTGATATTTTGGTTAAACGCTTTGGTGTTGATCGCAACAGTTTAGTACTTAATTACGAAGGTGAAAATAACGCGCTTGTACTAACTAATTCAGGTAGTTATATGAACCGCCGTGTTGAGTTTCACGTTGCTAAGACTGAAACAGAAATGGCTGCTCCTGCGCGCGATTTAAAATCTAAATCTTATAAAGGTAACAAAAAAGCAGGTTACTAATTAATGATAAGGAATAAGTATTAAGGAATACTTTTTACTTCCTAATATAAAATGCCTCGATAAGCGAAAGTTAATCGAGGCATTTTTATTTTAATAAATTCCTAAAGAAAGTTTTACAAGCGTACATTCTCTCTCAGTATAGATACCGTTTTCTTTTAAGAATAGTTCTAAGTCCGTATTTTCTGAGCCAGGATTGAATATAACACGCTCAGGTTTTAAACCGACAATATATTTCGCGTATTCAGCTTGGTGTTTTTCAGAAATATACATTGTCACTGTATGTACGTTTTCAATTTCAGGAAATCCCGTTTGTATTTCAACGCCATCAATAGCGCCTTTTTTATTACCAATAAGAACAATTTCTTCATTGTGAGCTTTTAATTTTTTAAAAGCTGTAAAAGATTTTCTTTCTTGATTTTCAGTAGCACCAATAATTACAGTTTTTTTCATAATTTTATTATCTTTAGCTTTTATTTTACGTAATCGTTATAATTTGTAATTCAAACAAATATGAGACAGTTTTTTAAATTTATGTTCGCTTCTTGTCTGGGTGTAACCTTAGCAATTTTTGCACTTATTTTTATTTTCAGTATTGGAATCGGCTCGCTAGCAAGTAAAGGCGATTCTGAAACCGTAGAAGTGAAAGCTAATACGATTCTTCACATCACTCTGGACAAAACGCTACCTGAACTAACAAATAATGTAGAAACTTCTGCTGCCGAATTATTTAGCAAAGATAAACTGCCTTCCATACATAACGCAATTAGTAGTATCGAACGTGCTGGCAATGACGCTAAAATTAAAGGTATTTTCATTCAAGTATCTGGAATTTCGCAAGGTTTAACACAAATTGAAGCGTTGCACAATGCGCTAATGGGCTTTAAAAAGCGCGGTAAATTTATTTATGCTTACGCTGATAGTTATTCGCAAGGTGCATATTATATTGCTTCAACGGCAGATAGCATTTTTTTAAACCCAAATGGCGCGATTGATTGGAAAGGATTTGCTTCTCAAATTCCTTTCTTTAAAGATTTATCCGATCGCATTGGCATAAAATGGCAAATTTATTATGCAGGTCAATTTAAAAGCGCGACAGAATCGTTGCGATTAGATAAAATGAGCGATCAAAATAAATTGCAAACGCGTGCTTACATAAGCACCATTTACAATAATTTTTTAACGGATGTCTCCACTGCGCGTTCAATTCCCGTTAGCACTTTACAAAATTACGCCGATACGTATGCTTGCAGAACCGCGCTCGATGCACTGAATACTAAAATGGTTGATAAACTCGCTTATTATGATGAAGTGCTCCAAACTTTGCGCGCTAAAACTGGATTAAAAACGTCTGACAAAGTAAGAGTTGTTTCTTTGGAAGATTATACAAATTCTTTTACGCCTCCTTCATCTGATTCGAAAGATAAAATTGCAGTAATTTACGCAGAAGGTAGCATAGTTGAAGGTGATGGAGAAACTGCAAAAAATGGTGAAATTGAAGGTAATCGTTACGCAAAAATAATTCGTAAATTGCGCAACGATGCAACAGTTAAAGCTATTGTGTTGCGCATCAATTCGGGTGGAGGTTCAGCTTTTGCGAGTGATGTGATTTGGCATGAACTCACATTAGCACGTCAAGAAGGCAAAGTAATAGTTTCGTCTTTTGGCGATGTAGCTGCATCGGGTGGTTATTATATTGCGATGGCTTCCGATTCTATTTTTGCTGAACCAAATACCATTACAGGTTCAATTGGTGTTTTCAGCGTTATACCAGGTTTACAAAATGCTTTGAAAACTAAACTCGGCGTGAGTTTCGATACTGTTAAAACGGGTAAATACGCCGCAGGAATTAATCTTTGGTACAATATCAATGATGATGAAGGAAAACTTTTGCAACAAAGCACCGATTCTGTTTATGAAAAGTTTTTGAATAGGGTAGCGGTGTGCAGAAAAAAAACGCGCGATCAAATTCACGCCGTTGCGCAAGGTCGCGTTTGGTCTATGCCCCAAGCTATTGAAATGGGTTTAGTGGATAGAACTGGCAATTTAGAAACTGCTATTAACGCAGCAGCCATAAAAGCAGGACTAAAAACTTTCAAACGCGCCGAATATCCAAAACTTAAAGATCCACTCAATCAAATTATTGAAAAATATACTAAAAATAAATCTTCAGACGACGGTTTAGCAGCTATGAAAGCGTTTGATAAAAGTACTAATTCAGAGTTCGCTACTAATTTTTATGAAATGCTAACTCTGAATAAAATAAATAATTTACAAATGCGATTAGTTGGTGGGATAAAATATTAAGTCTAAAAAGCTGTTAGGTTTTTAAAATCTAACAGCTTTGAATAAATAAATAATTTCGTAAAAAAGCAAAATTTTACTTCACTATCGTTCTTTTAAGTCGTGTATGAAATTTTTTATAGTTTTTAATCGAATTGAATAGTTTCCTTTATTCTTATTTTTTGCATAAATGTTCTAAAAACCACTTTTTAAATAATTACCTTATGTTTGAGTTAGTTTACACTTCAACTGCCGATGCACATTTTAGTAATCAAGACATACTTGATGTTTTAAATAAAGCCAGTGAATATAATTTAAAAAATCATATTACTGGTTGCTTATTGTATCATAATTGTAAGTTTATACAGTTTTTGGAAGGGGAAAAAAAAGAAGTTAAAGCATTATTTCTGAGAATAAAAAAAGATAAAAGGCATTTTAACGTACTTAAAATTATAGAAAATGAAAAAGAAAAGCGCACATTTAAAAACTGGACGATGGCATTTTACAACTTTGAGGCAGATAAAATAGACAGCGTAGGAAAATTATTTTTGGTTGATACTATTTCTTGGTTTACCGTTTTACCCATTGAACATACAATAGCAACAAGAAAGTTTCAGTCCTTATCAAAACAGCTTTTGCAAGAGCTAAAAATTATCAAAATCATAAATACAAACCAGAGTTCAGACAAAAAGGAATACTATTAACTTAAACATTAAAAGTTTGCCTTTTCATCATCGGGCTTCACCCGATGCTAATACGTGTCGCGCTTTCCGTGCTTTGCTTTTTGCCCTTTGTACTTTGCATTTATTTTTTCCCGTCATAATTAAATTTAAACTCACCCAAATTAGGTTGTAATTTGCGTTTTCGTGCACACTCATAATCGTAAATGGTTTTTCCGAGTTCGGTTAAAAAAGGTAAACCGATTGTTTGAGTTTCATATTTATCATCGTTGAAAATTTCATCTTCGTTGCAATAAATAGTAGCACTCAGCATAAACTCCACGCCCTTTTCAAAATCAACTATGTACGCGTTGTCTGTTAAAAAACCATAGGCGTCGCCAATTTTGTTGAAGATGCGAATGTTATTCGGAATAGGATTTTTATCTGAACCGAACATTAAGTATTTGCAAAAATTATCGTGCATACTCGTATCGTTTTGATACGGTGGCGAAACAGATTCTGTCGGCAATTGCGACATATACTTCAACATAAATTTTCTATCGTCGGCTGTTAAATTAAATTGTTCAGTCAGTGGTGTAGCTTCTGGAAAAATAAATCGGCGCAACATTCTTTGCTGCGCTTCTAAAGGGAAATTATTTTTTTGTGTAAAATCTTTGGGTTTATCTGTCACTTTGCCATCAATCATTTCCCCTTTTCCTAAAAGCACGGGTTTCAACTGCGGAAAAATATATTTTGAAACGCGTTTAGGTTCGGAGTAAACGTTATCAAGAACAAGTTTTTCATTAGTTTTTGTGAGAGCTAAAAACTTATCAATACTTGGCGCATCCTCCGAAGACATTTTTACAAATTTTTTATAAGCATTTTGCCAACTACTTTCGCCGATGAAAGTTATTGCGTTACTCATTTTATTTTTTTCTTGCGAAACTGGTAGTGACAACCGATGAACTATGCGCGTTGAAGGAAATCCAGATTTTTGAAGCGTTGTGTTAAACTCTTCTTGACCAATAAATTCAAACAAACGATTGAAAGCGTCGTTATCGCTCACCAAAAGTATTTTTTTGATATAATTTGTAATGCTGGGAAATCCATTTTGAACTAAATTGGTGCTATCCGTATATTGTCGCGTTAATTCAGAATCTATACTATCAGTAAGCATGATGCTGTTGCGCGTAAACTTTTTATCTTTTTGGCGATTAATTTTTTCTAACGCTTGAATACACGCTGGAAATTTTACCGTCGAAGCGGGATAAAAATATTCATTCGGATTTAACCTAAAACTGTGCGACGTAAATTTAGGAAAATTTTTTTCATCGCGATTGATTTGAGTATATAAAATTTGCACGCGGTATTTTTCAGGATTTGCCATCACCGTCGCAAATCTTTCTGCATTTTTATTCATTAAATGTACTAAAAATGTGTCTACTGTTTGCGCATTTGGCGTTAGAAGAGCTGTTAAAATGAGGACTATGGAAAAAATAAATTTCTTCATCGGAAGACAGGTTTTGAAAAAAAAATTAAAATTAAGTGTATTGAAAACTAATAAACGCTTTTACTGAAAAATCAATATTGAAATTTAACTACAATGTACAATTTTGAAGAAAAAAATTTAAAAACCCCAAATATTTCTTTTTTTGATTTTTATTTTTGAGATTTGTGTATTGATTCATTTAATTAAATTTCAGTCATGAAAATCAGAAAATTTTTTAATTACGGTGCCTTCGCCGTTTGTTTATTTTTCTCAAATTCCATTTTTTCACAGACGGATTATTTCTGGGACTATTACAAAATTGCCGTAACTCTTCCGAGCGATTTTAAAGAACTTTTGGACACCGACAACGAGTTTGAAGCAAAAGGCGATGGTATGCACTTGTATATTTACATTTTCGATGACCACAAAGTGTCTTTAAAAGACATGAATGCTGAAACAAAAAAAGTTGCTAAACAACTTAAATTTGATATTACTGATGAAACAACTGAAATTAGTGATGATGAATTTCAAGGCAGATATGTGTTGGGCTATAAAAGTGGTAGTCAAATTATGTTGGCGGGGATGATTCAGAAAAATAACGATACTAATCTTTGGATTGCAATTGAATTTGCGGACGGCGACAAAGAAGCCGAGCGCGAAGGGTTAAGAATAATTAATAGCTTAAGGACTATTAAGTAAAAGTTTCTACGCCAAATATATCTCGTCTTAATAATAATAAAGTGAGTCACTTATGGGTGACTCACTTTATTTGTGCGCGCTACATCGCGTCTTTACTTTACATTGATCATCATTCCTTCCGAATGCGCCGAAAATTCCGGTGCGTACATACTTTGAATTTTTGCATATCCGTTCGACATTGTTCCCGATAAATTCACTACCAGAGGATATTCAAAAACATATTTACCAGGCATAACGCGACTGAAAAAGAAATCAGTCGCCACGTCGCGTGTGCTTTCGTAATAACCCAAACCACCCGAATATTTATAACCGCTCAGCGTATTAACTGGTTCTAAACCAGAAGCGCGGTAATCTTTTAAATGTAAAAACTCCATTTCTCTATCTACTTCAAGCTCGATGCGGACTATTATTTTATCGCCAGCAACGAGCTGTGAGCTATTAGCAATGAGCTTTGAGCCGCTCGCGTTTGGTAGCTCATTGCTCAAAGCTAATAGCTCATTTCCTTTATCAGTTATGCGTTGCTTAAAAATACCGCGTTTAAGTTTAAGCGGCGTAGCATTGAAGTCTTTAATATTTTCCAAATTTTCAAAATACTGCCAATACATCGCACCCCACGCGATATTTTTATTCGGGTTGGTTACTTTAATTTGCGTTGGCTGCGTTGAAATATTCGTCACTGTAATCTCTTTTTTAAAATAACCTGTGCCCGATTCCATTTTAGTTTTGCTTAAATCGAGTGGCATGTCACCAATAGTTATCGTAGGATTTTGTGAATCAACGTCTAAACTTGTTCCTCCTGTTTTTAAAAGTACATAAATGGCTTCACTTGTAGCTTTAGTTGTGCGCCAAGCATTGGTTTGCTTATTTTTTATCAACCAAATTTTCATTTCATCCACATCGCTTTTTTGATTCATCGCATCAAAAAATTCAATTAATAAACTTTGCGTTTCTACAGGTTGTTCGTACCAAAAATAGCTCCATTGATTTTTCCAATACATTCCAAGTTCTGGATTTCGAATCGCGCGTTCTTTCAAAGATTTTAAAATGGATTGCGCCGTCGTGTTATCCGTGTATCGCAACGAAATTAAACCTATCATGGTTTGTTCATAAATGCCGCGCTTTATCCAATATTTTTTCATCTGACCAGAAAAATAATCAGCAATCTTGGGTGTCAGTTGCGATTTTTTTTCAAAGAAACTTTCTGCATAAAAATATTGTAAAACACTTGCGCTCAAATGATCTTCATCCCACGTTGTGTATTTTTTGGCGATATTTTTTTCAATCTCCGCATAATATTTTTCAACTTCATTTTTACACAATTGAAATCCACGCGTTTCAAAATCGCGCATTTCGGCATCCGTTTTAGTGTCAGTTACGCCCAAATTTTTTAAATGACCGAGACCCGATAAAATATGCTGCGTGATAAACCAATTGCTCACATCGCCACTAAACCAAGAAATACCACCGTCGGCGTTCTGACGCTCTCGCATTTTTTTGAGTGCAGTCGCTTGTTCATCTGCCATTTTATTCAAATCGAATAGCAACGCAATATTTTTTTTCTGCAATTCTTCGCTTTGCGCAGCCATTACCCAAGGTGTTTCTTCGAGCAATGCAGATTTTAATGCTGCATTTTTATTTAAATTTGATTTCAACGCGTCGGGTTCATACGCGCTCCACTGTTTGAAAACGGCACTGATTTGCGGCATCGTTTTCACCACATTGCTCGCAATAGTGTTGGCGTAATACCGACTAAAAATTTGCTCTGCACATTCGTGCGGATATTCCATAATGTACGGCAATGCTTGCACGGCATACCAAACAGGATTTTTCGTAAACTCCAACGTGAGCGATTGGTGCGTGAGCGTTTTAGACGTTTTTGCTTTTTCTAAAGCTTCGAACGTGAATGTTTTTGTTTGCTCGGCACGCAAAGCCATTGGCATAGTTTCTGTCACTAATTCGCGATTGGTTAAAACCGACACCACGTTTTCTTCGCCATCACTAAAATTTCCTGCTGTAACAGAATATTGTAAAGCAACAGGTAAAGTGTAATTGCTCGGTACTGTTACCAACCATTTTGCAACGCCGCTTGCGCCGTTGTTTAAGCGATGTTGTCTGCGATTGAATTGAAAACTTTGACGAGACATCTTCACCATTCAACGGATTTTTAATTATTAAATTCGGTATTGCACTCAACACGCGTCCCGATAAATTATTAATTTTGGCTGTTAAAACAATTTTATCGCCTTCGCGCAAAAAACGCGGCACGTTTGGCACAATCATCACATCTTTTTGCGTGATGACGGTCTTTTCACTCAACACATTTTGCAAT
>ENA-OFCD01001782-OFCD01001782.1-metagenomes-genome-assembly--contig:-NODE-1782-length-10035-cov-20.542485_pt1 | contig 10035 bp, 11 predicted proteins | sample MGYA00153392_OFCD01 | MGnify analysis MGYA00153392 | reverse complement strand
GGAGTTTGGATTTACCCTCCAGGAGGCCGAACCTCAACGTGTTTCTTAGGAAAGCGGCAGCGTACTTTGCGAGGGAGTCGATGTGAAGTACGCGTGGATCGACAAGCATCGACAGGACTATTCGACGACGCTGATGTGCGAGTTGCTGGCGGTGTCGCGCAGCGGGTTGAACGCGGCACGCGTGCGGGTGCCCTCCAAGCGGGCGCAAGACGATGAGCGGCTGCTCGCGCAGGTTCGCCAGGCGCAACGTCGGCATCGAGGTCGCTACGGCCGGCGCCGCATGGCCACCGAGGTCAGCCAGACCAACGGCCGTGCGGTCAACGAAAAGCGCGTGGCGCGTGTGATGCGCGAGCACGGGTTGCAAAGCCACAAGCGGCGGCGGTTTCGGGTCGTGACGACTGATTCGAAGCACTCATATCCGGTGGCGCCCAACGTGCTGGAGCGCGACTTCGAGGCAACAGCGCCGAACCAGAAGTGGCTGGCCGACATGACCTACGTGCCAACCGACGAGGGCTGGCTCTACGTCGCGCTCGTGCTGGACCTCTACGCACGAAAGCTGGTCGGCTGGGCGATGAGCGAGACGATGCCGCAGAAGCTGACGCTGGCTGCGCTCGACGTCGCGCTCGGCTGGCGCGATCCCGGCGCCGGGTTGGTTCATCACTCGGATCGTGGGTCGCAATACGCGGCGAAGGACTACCGCAAGAAGCTCCAGGCACGCGGCATCACCGTGTCGATGAGCCGCAAGGGCGATTGCTGGGACAACGCGCCGATGGAGTCGGTCAACGGCACCTTGAAGGTCGAGTGCGTCAACGACGTGCACTTCCAATCACGCGAGCAGGCCCGACAAACCATCGTCGAGTACATCGGCTACTACAACACCGAGCGGCGTCACTCGTCGCTCGGTAACATTGCACCGGCGAAGTTCGAGCGGCGCTGGCGCGCCGGGATCGACACCCGAGAGCAAAACCTCGCGACCGTGAGGCCCCGCGTTACCCACCGACGGCCGGTTCCCGGTTCGTCGCAAGCGCCCGAACCGGCCGTCCGTGGATAACGCTCATCGCGCTTCGTGGCGTCCACTGAACGGAGACCGGTTCACCTTCAGGTCCAGGTGCGTCATCAGGCCGTGCAGGTCGGCCGCAAACGTGTCGTAGTCGTAGCCCGACCAGGGCTGGGAAGACTGGCCGAAACCGCGGCGGTCGTAGGTGATGACGCGCGGTAGCCGGCGGCGATCAACGCGGGCACCTGCGCTTCCCACGACCGGCCGCTGAGCGGCCAGCCATGGATCAGCACCACCGGCTTGCCGCTGCCGTGGTCCTGGTAGTGGATTTCGACGGGCTTGTGGGGTTCGGTTCCGACTTGGAGCATGGGCATGGTGGAACTCCTGGAACGTTCGGGGCAGCTGTTGGGAATGTCGACCAGAGGGCCTCAGGCCGTCAGGCCTGCGGGGCGCCGGCCTGACGGCTCGGGTACGCCTTGGCGAAAGCATCGAGCTGTTCGCACGCGGCCATCACGCGCAGCACGGTCGGGATGCCGGGCACCTCGATCTTGAAGACGCGCATCACGACGATGATGCTGGCCAGGCAGATGTCGGCGATCGTGGGGGTCTCTCCATGGCAGAAGGTGCCGGTCCCGGGTTCGCTGACCAGGCGCTGCTCCAGTGCCTGCAGGCCGGTCGTGAACCAGTGGATCTGCCACTCGCGCCAAGCCGCGTCGTCGAAGCCGCCGGCAGTGGTCAGGTACTTCTTCACTCGGGGCGTGATCAGTGGGTGCGTGTCGGCGGCCAGCATCGCGGCCAGCGAGCGCACGCGAGCGCGGCCGTGCGCATCGGCGGGCAGCAGCGCGGGCGTCGGGAAGCTCTCGTCGAGGAATTCCAGGATCGCCAGCGACTGCGTCAGCGGCGTGCGCGAAGTGTCCGGGCCGTGGTCCAGCAGCGCCGGGATCGCGCCCATCGGGTTGATCTTCAGGAAGGCTTCACCGCGCTGCTCACCGGCGTCGAGATTGACGTTGTGCTCCTGCGGCGCCACGCCCTTGAGATTGAACGCGACACGCACGCGGTAGGTCGCGGAAGTGCGCCAGAACGAGAAGAGTTCGAAGCGGGGGGAGGCTGTCATCGGAAGTCCTGTCAAGGCGTGTGGAACGGCGTCCCAGGTGTTAAGTCGACCGAATTGAAGCTGGGTGTCGGTCGTCAGAATCAGTTTCTGAACGAACTAGTCCACAATGTAGTTCATGTCGAAACAATCTGCCGCTGCAAGAGCGCCTCTCGGGCGCCCTCGCGGCTTCGACGCCGAGGCCGCCCTGCGCGTGGCGGTGGACCTTTTCTGGCAACAAGGCTACGAAGTCACATCACTCGATGCCCTCAGCCAAGCCATGGGGCTCAGCCGGTCGAGCTTCTATGCGTGCTTCGGTTCGAAGCATGCGCTCCTCATGGCGGCGGTGCAACGCTACGCTGACGATCGCTATGCCTCGCTGACTGAACGTGTCGCGGCCTGCCCCGATCCTCGTGAAGCGGTTCGCGCCATGCTCGCCGTGATCGCGGATGTAGATGGCGGCACCCGCGGTTGCCTGTTTGTCAATGCCGTCGCCGAACTCGCGCCGGGCGACGCCGAACTGCTGGCGTTTGCGCAGTCTCACACCGCGCGCGTCGGTGCATTGATGACGGCGACGCTGCGCCGTCTGGGTTGCGCTGAAGCCGAAGCATCCGAGCGCTCCGGCGCCTTGCTGGCGCTGGTCATGGGCGTCACGACGCTGCGCAAGACCGGCGTGCCGCCGTCGCAGCTGAAAGGCATGCTGACCCAGGCCGATCACTTGATTTCGAGTCCACCCCTACCGAAGAGGAAACATTCATGAGCGCTTCATCCCAAGTTACGCCGGTCGTCTTCATCCCCGCCCTGCTGTGCGACGAGGAGCTGTACCGCGACGTGATCACGGCGCTGGGAGATGCGATCGAGCCGCACGTGCTGATGTCGCCTAAGCCCCGGCTAGAAGACAGCGTCGCGGACATCCTGTCGCGCGCGCCTGCACGCTTTGCGCTGGCCGGCACGTCCTACGGCGGCAACCTTGCCATGGAAGTGGCGCTGGCGGCGCCAGAGCGGGTGACGGCACTCTGGCTGATGGGTTGCAACCCGGCCGCGCCACAGGCGGGCGGGCCCGACCTGGCAGCCGGCCTGGAGGCAACGCCCGATGCCGTGTTCGACATGCTGGCCGGGCTGGTCGTGCACAAGGATGCCGCGGCTCAGGCCGCCATATTCATGGCGATGGCCAAGCGCGTCGGCGGACCGGCCGGTGCTGCGCAGGCGCGGGCGCTTGCCGTGCGCCGGGAAGCCGCGTCCCGGCTGGGCGCACTGACGATGCCGGCGCTGGTGCTGTGGGGCGAGCAGGACGCGCTTGTGCCGGTAGCGGTGGGTCAAACGCTGGCGGCAGGGTTGCCGCATGCGCAGTTCGAAGTCCTGCCGGGATGCGGGCATTTGCCAACGCTTGAGCAACCGGCTGAATCGGCTGCGTTGTTCGCCAAGTTGCTGAAGACGGCCGAGGCATGCGCGCTCTGAAGAGGACGCCTGGGTGTGTCCGAGTCCGGCCGGCCGGCCGGCTCAATAGACCTGTCGTGTCGGGCGGAAAAGGATTTCGTTCACGTCCATGTCGTCGGGCTGGCTGATCGCGAAAGCGACCGCACGCGCGAACGAGTCGGCAGAGATCGCGTTGGCTTCGTAGAAGTCGTGCAGCCCCTTCGCGATGTCTGCCTCGGTCGCGCTGCCCGGGAGTTCGGTGGCCACCGCGCCCGGCGAGATGATCGTCGTGCGGATGTTCCAGTCCTTGACTTCCTGCCTCAGACCTTCCGACAGCGCCCGCACCGCGTGCTTGGTGGCGCTGTAGACCGCGCCGTTGACGCTGACCTTGTGGCCGGCCACCGACGACACGTTGATGAAGTGCCCCGACATCTGCCGCTGCATCGCCGGCAAGGCAGCGGCAATGCCGTAGAGCACACCCTTCAGGTTGACGTCGATCATGCGGTCCCAGTCGTCGACCTTCAGGCGCACGATCGGTGAATGCGGCATTAGGCCGGCGTTGTTGATCATCACGTCGATGCGGCCGAACGTTTCTACTGCGCTGTCGACCAGGCGCTGCACCTGCGTCCGGTCGGTCACGTCGGTGGCCAGAGCGAGCGCGTCGCCGCCTTGGCGCGTGATTTCTTCGACCAGCGCCTGAAGGCGATCGACCCGCCGCGCGCCGAGCACGACGCGGGCGCCCTGACTGCTCAGCAGCCGCGCGGTCGCTTCGCCGAGACCACTGCTGGCGCCGGTGATGACGACGACCTTGCCTTTGATGTTCTGTTCCATGCTGGACTTCCTGACAAACCCTGAAGGTAGAGAAATGTAGCCTGCTCCTGACAACCAACAAGAGTCGCCCATGACGGCGGGACCGGCACTCACAATCGCCACGCCCACCGGGCATATCGTCCACATTCTGCGAAGCGCTTCGACGCGGCCGGCGTCTTCCCAACCTCAGAAAGACCCATGAGCCAATCCCTCTACGACATCCCGCTGAAAACGATCGACGGCCAAGACGCCACGCTGGCGGACTATCGCGGCCTGGTCGTTCTGATCGTCAACGTCGCCTCGGCATGCGGCCTGACGCCGCAATACGAAGGGCTGGAAAAGGCCTACGAGGAACAGCGCGGGCAGGGTCTGGTGGTGCTGGGCTTTCCTTCGAACGATTTTGCGGGTCAGGAGCCGGGGAGCGAAGCGAGCATCGCGGAGTTTTGCCGCGGGACTTTCGGCGTCCAGTTCCCGATGTTCGCCAAGATCAACATCAACAGTGCGCCGCGCCATCCGCTGTACAGCGGGCTGATCGACGCCATGCCTTGGTCACAGCCCGCCGCCGATGGCCAGCTCGAGGCGACCTTGCGCGAGCACGGCCTGCTTCCTAAGGAAGCGTCCGACGTCATGTGGAACTTCGAGAAATTCCTGATCGACCGCGACGGGCGGGTCGTCGGGCGGTTCGCACCCGACGTGACTGTCGACAGCCCAGCGCTTGCCCAGGCCATCAAGACGGCCCTCATGGAATAGTCGGCGCAACAGCGCCAAGGGAACGCAGCTTCGAGTTGGCATACAGCGCACGGTCACGGAAATCTCCTTGCAGCCGGCAGCGGGAGTACGACACCGCGTCAGAAGCTGACGGCCGACACCTCGCCTCGCGGTGAAGCCAGGGAGGACTGACCCGGCGTCGGCCATCAACATTCATTGGTGAGCGGCGACTCCAGAGCACCTCGCTTGATGACCGACGGAGCAGCCCCGAGGTTGAAGCCGGAAAGCGACCCTGGCGGACAGCCGCGAACATCTGAGTACGACGAAAATGAACGGGCGCCAAATCTCAACACTTCAGGGCTTCGCAGACCGGCCGTGGGCCTTGCTGAAGGCCTTTTCAAGTTCGTACGCTCGAACCTCAGGATTTGGATTTGGTGAGGGTCCGAGGGGCCTCCTGACACCGGATTCAAGGGCCAGCTTGCGCTGGCCCCGCTGCCCGGGCCGCCGGTCGCGTGCGGCTGCCGCGTGGTCCCGCGGGGTGGCAGCCCCCAACGCTCGAGGCGGGACGCCCGGGACCAGGCAGCGCGTGCGGCTTCAGCCCAGCACGCGGCCGAAGAAGCGCAGGCTGCGGTCCCAGGCCTGCTGCGCCCACACAGGGTCGTACTGGGTCATGGGGATGCGGCCCGGGCCGATGGCCGTTTCGTTGGCAAAGCCGTGCTGGGCCAGGTAGCGGTAGAACTCGAAGTTCACGCCGGCTTCCTTGAGCTTTGCCTCCAGGGTGTCGACATCGGTAATGGCAAAGGCCTGGTCCTGCGTGGCCCAGTGGCCGAGCAGCGGCGCCTTGATCTTGCTGGCGTCTAGGTACTCCAGCGGCGGAAAACCGTACCAGGTCACGGCCGCATCAATGTCGGGCACCAAGCACGCGGCCAGCAGTGTCAGCGCGCCACCCATGCAGAAACCGGTGACGCCGACCTTGGAACCGCCGGAACCGAGCCAGCGCACCGCACCGGCGATGTCCTGCGAGGCCGCATCGGCAAAGTTCAGCCCCGTCATCAGGTGGTGGGCTTCCTCGGCCTCCACGGTGGACTTGCCGCGGTACAGGTCGGGCACCAGGGCGCGGTAGCCAGCCAGCGCCAGGCGGTCGGCGACGCCGCGGATCTGGTCGTTGAGGCCCCACCACTCCTGGATCACAACCACGCCCGGCGCGCCAGCCGGGTGGGCAGGCTCTGCGAGATACCCCGAAACGTTTGCACCGTCGGGGCGCTGAAAAGTCACGGTCTTGCTCATGCTGGTCTTCCTGTGTGTTGAATGAACATCGCACGAGGTTAGCCGAGACTATGGCTGACGCCGGATTCATCGTCTCGAAGCGGTGGCATGCAAGTGCTGCCGGGGCGCTGGCCCTGGATGTCGCTGTATCACCAGCGGCCACTGCGACAGCACGGGTCAGAACGTCTTGCCTTTCCCGACCACGCTAACGACCGGGCACCAGGCACCAGTGCTACTCCGGCCATGTGTAGCGCGCAAGTCGAACGGTAGCTCACAACGCTCAATGTTTCTACAGGCCATCGTCCGGGCAGGGGCCGGTTGATTCGATAACGAACGAGAGATGGGTTTGACGGGCGGGGAGAAGTTCGCTATCGTTCACCTACCTACCGTTAGGTAGATTAATCCACCAACTTCGGAACCATCATGTCCAAGCTACAAATCTTCACGTCGCCTTCGGCTTTTCCCAACCCGCAGCGCTTGCGCCTCTTCATGTACGAAAAGGGCATCACCAACCACTTCGATGAGACGGTCTATGACATGACGCGCGTCGGCGAGCAGCGGGGCTGGCATCACTTGAACATGAACCCCTGGGGCGAAACCCCGACACTTCAACTCTCGGACGGCACCTCCATCGCGGAGACCGCTGCCATCGTGCGCTACCTCGATCAGGCTTACCCCGGGCGGAAGATCATGGGCAAGGATGCGCTTGAGCAAGGCCTCGACAACATGTGGGACAACCGAATCTGGGTGCACATCCTCTATCGAATCGTCACCGCGTTCCACGTCCTGCACACCGGTCTCGGCTTCAAGCTCGAGCTGACCAAGAACGAGGCGTGGGGCGAGCACTGCCGCAAGGAGGCTCTTGCACATGCTGCTCTCGTCAACAAACACCTGTCCGACGGCCGCGAGTGGCTGCTGGGTGGCGATGAACCCACCTTCGCCGACATGACCCTGTGCACGGCAATCGCATTCTCAAAGTTTCCCGTCAACGCGACGCCGCTCGATGAACGCTTCGAGTTCCTGGACGCCTACTGGAAGCGCTGGAAGCAGCGCCCCAGCTTCGAAGCAGCCTATGCCGACGGTCAGAGCGGCGTCGCGGAACTGGACTATTTGGCGCCGAAGTCCTAACGCGTCCAGACAGGCCGGGATCGGCTATTGAGGCGCCCGGCCCCGTCTACGCGTCTCGGGACAGCACATACAGGCCAAAGTAACCCGCTCCAGCCTAACGATCGTCACAGGTGCTTGGAACAGCTGTAAACAACGCATGAACACTAACACTCGTGAAGCGATCTTGCTCGCCGCCACCAAGATTGCTCAGTCGCACGGTTACAGCGGTTTGAGTCTTCGAGACCTCGCGAAAGAAGTGGGGATCAAGGCCGCAAGCATCTACTACCACTTCCCTGGCAAGTCCGAGCTTGCGGCTGCCGTGGCGAAGCGTTATTGGGAAGACGGCGTTCTCGCGTTGGAAACGATCTCACAGGAAACGCCGAGTCCGATCGAAGCTTTGGGTCGATTTCCGGCGATCTTTCGGCGTTCACTCGAATGCGATAACCGACTGTGTCTCGGCAGCTTCATGGGCGCAGAGACAGACGATCTTCCAGAAGAAGTACGAGTCGAGATACGGCGCTTTTCCGAGGTCAATATCGCTTGGATCGCTAAGCAGTTGATAGCCGCGAAGACATGCAACAAGAAAAGCGCCGAGACTCGTGCTCGGGCGATCTTCGCTGCTATAGCTGGAGCGCAGCTTCTGGCTAGAACTTGCTCGGATATCGGAGCATTTGATGCGTTGGTCGAGACCTATCGGGCATCTGACTTGCTCCCCAAATAGACTGCCCAAGATTTTCGTTGTCCATTTGGGGCTGCGTGACGTAAGCGGCTGGCCGCGGCACCTTGATAGTTTTCGGTCTTCGTAGGAGCCTCGTGTCCACCTAATTTCTGAACTGACCCCAAAAAGTTGGACGGTTAGTGTTTGCCCGACATGGACTGCATGCGAAAGTCGATCGGGCTCAAGTACCCCAGCTTCAGCTTGATTCGGTCGACGTTGTAGTAACGGATGTAGTCGTCGAGGCCGGCCTTCAACTCGTCGAGGCCGGTGAAGTTGTTAAGGTGGAAGTATTCCGACTTCAAGGTCCCGAAGAAGCTCTCCATGGCGGCATTGTCAAGGCAGTTTCCACGTCGGGACATGCTCTGTGTAATGGACCGCAATTCGAGGTGGCGCCGGTATTTTTCCATCCTGTATTGGGTGGATTCAATCGGTCGTTGCAACACCTCACACAAGGAGGTGCACGATGGGACGACCGAAGGGGTGGATATCACGGCGGACAGGGCGAGCACCGATGCGATCGCCAGGCCGTCCTCAAGTCAATCAAAGGGTAACGAAGCAAGAATTCTGGGAACGAATCGCAGCAGGCTTGTCGAGCGAGGACGCGGCACAGGCCTGTGGCGTATCCCAGCCTGTTGGCACGCGCTGGTTCCGCGAAGCTGGGGGTATGCCATCAATTACCTTGTCGCCTCCTTCAGGGCGTTACCTGTCATTCTTGGAACGTGAAGAGATTGCACTGTTGCAAGCTCAGCAGGTCGGAGTGCGAGACATTGCTCGGCGGCTCGAGCGCTCGCCATCGACCATTTCTCGCGAACTGCGTCGCAACGCGGCGACCCGCGGCGGCACGCTGCAATACCGAGCGACGGTCGCTCAGTGGAAGGCCGAGAGAGCGGCCGAGCGCCCGAAGGTCGCCAAGCTGGCGCAGAACATGCGACTGCGGGCCTATGTGCAAGAGAGGCTCTCAGGGACAGTCCGGGACGTCCAAGGCAAGCCGATACTCGGGCCCAAGGTGCCGTGGAACGGGCGGCGCCACGGTCGCCGCGCAGATCGACGCTGGGCCACGAGCTGGAGTCCAGAGCAGATCAGTCGTCGATTGCTGATCGACTTCCCGGATGATGCATCGATGCGGATCTCCCACGAAGCCATCTACCAGTCGCTCTACGTTCAAGGTCGTGGCGCATTGCGACGCGACCTGTGTGCTTGCCTGCGCACTGGCCGCGCATTGCGGGTACCACGCGCCAGAACAAGGCAGCGGGGCAAGCAGTTCATCACGCCCGAGTTGATGATCAGCGAGCGTCCTCCTGAAGTTGCTGACCGTGCCGTCCCCGGTCACTGGGAGGGCGATCTGATCATCGGCCTGAACAGTTCGGCGATCGGCACCCTGGTCGAGCGCACCACGCGCTTCACGGTGCTGCTGAACTTGCCGCCGATGGCAGGTCACGGCTCTGGCGCTCGGGTCAAGAATGGCCCCGCCTTGGCCGGTCATGGCGCCGAGGCGGTACGCGATGCCATCGCGGCGAAGATAGCGACGCTGCCAGAACAGCTGGCCAAGACGTTGACGTGGGATCAAGGTGCGGAGATGGCCCAGCATGCCCAACTGCGAATCGAGACCGGACTGGACATCTACTTCTGCGACCCGCGAAGTCCCTGGCAGCGCGGCACGAACGAGAACACCAACGGCTTGCTGCGTCAATACTTCCCCAAAGGCACCGACCTGAGCAGGTATGGCGAACGAGAACTCGACGCGGTGGCCGCCACACTCAATGCGAGACCTCGCAAGACCCTCGGATGGCAAACGCCCGCCGAGGCGCTTGATCACCTAATATCCCGCGTTCAAGTAACCGGCGTTGCGACGACTCCTTGAACCCAAGCTGGCTGCCTTGGTCCGAATGGTGGATCACGCCCTGCGGCTTGCGCGTGATGAGC
>ENA-OFCD01001779-OFCD01001779.1-metagenomes-genome-assembly--contig:-NODE-1779-length-10048-cov-2.365356_pt1 | contig 10048 bp, 9 predicted proteins | sample MGYA00153392_OFCD01 | MGnify analysis MGYA00153392 | reverse complement strand
GCTGTAATTTAGTAACCAAAGAGGGCAGCTGATCCGACGGAATATTGGTGAACAACGGAGCATAGTTTTTTTCTGCTGGAAGGTCGCGCATGATTGACACGGCTAAAGCATTTTTAACAACTTGCATTTCAATACCTTTTGCAAAGCATTGACGACGCAAATCGTTCGTTTCTTTAACTGTCATCGCTGTCGGATCGAGAACATAGAAAAAAGGACTTGCCTTAATCTTTTCTCTCAACGCTTCCAGAACTACACCTTTTTGTTCTTTCGTCATAATTTTTAAAATATTATTGTACAGACGTAATATATTACGTCTCTCCTTAAACCTTGATACCTTTAGTGTCTACTTTAATACCTGGAGACATGGTTGAAGCCACAGTTACAGATATTACGTACGTTCCTTTAGACGATGATGGTTTAAGTTTAACGAGTGTAGAAATGAGTTCGTTTGCATTGTCGAGCAATTTTTCGGGCGTAAAAGATACTCTACCAACCCCAGCATGAACAATACCACCTGTTTTATCAGCGCGAAAAGCAATTTTACCTTTCTTTACCTCATTCACAGCGGAAGTAATATCCACAGTAACTGTACCTGTTTTCGGATTCGGCATTAAACCGCGGGGTCCTAAAACACGTGCTACTTTACCAAGTTGCGCCATAACGTTAGGCGTTGCAATCACAACGTCCACATCGAGCCAACCTTCCTGAAATTTTTTGATATATTCTTCTAAACCGAAATAATCAGCACCGGCTGCAAGCGCTTCTGTTTCTCTGTCAGCGGTACTTAAAACTAAAACTTTTTTAGTTTTACCTGTACCGTGTGGCAAGGAAACAGTTCCACGCAATGCTTGATCTGCTTTTTTAGGATCAATACCCAGTTTGACGTGTACGTCAACAGATGCATCGAATTTGGCGGTGTTCACTTCTTTTACTAAATCCATGGCTTCCGCTAAAGTATAATACTTTTTTGGATCCACTTTTTTAGCAACTTCTGCGCGCCTTTTTGAAACTTTGACTGGCATAAAATAAAAATTTAAGGTAATAACGTCTAAGTGAATAGACTCCCTTGTGATAAAATAGTTGATTGTTTGTAGTTAACGACTGTCAACTGACAACCAACAACTGTCAACTAAGCTTGCGCCCAAGGTGCAGTACCTTCAACGGTAATACCCAAACTGCGCGCTGTTCCAGCCACCATTTTCATAGCAGATTCAACAGTGAAGCAATTTAAATCGGGCATTTTGTTTTCAGCAATCGCACGGACTTGATCCCAAGTTACTTTACCAACTTTTTTACGGTTCGGTTCAGCAGAGCCTGCTTTTGTTTTCGATGCTTCTAAAAGTTGCATCGCAGCAGGTGGTGTTTTAATAACAAAGTCGAACGACTTATCTTTATACACCGAAATAATAACAGGTAAAACTTTTCCCGCTTGATCTTGCGTGCTCGCGTTGAAACGCTTGCAAAATTCCATGATGTTAACACCCTTAGAACCTAATGCAGGACCAATTGGTGGTGCAGGATTAGCTGCGCCGCCTTTTACTTGCAATTTAATGTTAAATTCGACTTCCTTTGCCATGCAAACGACGTTTTATAAATGTGATTCCGAACCTATTTTCTTTTGGGAAGCAAATTCAAAAAGAATTCGAGAAAACAGAAACGAACAATCTCGCTCTTCAAAGAGGTAACAATTCTTCTTAAAGCGGCGCAAAAGTAAGTATTAATTATTTATTTTGCAAGTTGTTGTTGGAAAATTGTGAAAAGACTTTATTGGAGCCTTAAAGCTATTGCAAACTTTCTATTAGTCTTTTAAAATCAATAAAATCTTGTTCAAGTTTTGGAGCATCTAACAGTATTAAGAGCTCAACGGCGTGTTTTATTTTGTGGTAAGTGCCGCGTGTGGAATTTTTTGTAAGGTTTTGTAAAAATTCATCGGGATTAGGAATGTCGCTAACTTTTTTCTTTGGAATTTTATCAGAAACTTTTTTCTTATTGCTGTCAACACCATAAAACCCATCTAAAATTTCAGGTTGTGATAAAAACCAAGCTTCCATTTCATGAATCATAAAAAACACAAAATCGGACTTAGAATTAAGATTATTTTCTTTTAAATCGTTTTCTTTTTCAATTTCATTGGCATCCAAATCAATTAAAAGTAAATTCTTATCTGCGCCAAAACGGTTATTGAGAAACTTATCAATGGTTTGTTTTTTCCCATCGCCAAGAATAATTCGAGGCATTTTGCCTTTTAATTTTTGCTCAAGTAGTTTTTTATAGCCAAAAAGTAAATCACCATTTGGAGAATTAGATTCACCTTCAATAAACAAAAATGTTTTAGTTGCCATAACGCTTCCCTCCTAAGTCACCCTTTTGCCACATTTGACCTACTGCAAATTTATCATACCATCCTTCAAATTGGTTTCTTGTGTAACTATTTATTTGTGTTGCATTGTTATCGTCTTTTTCAAAAACGAGCACGTTTTCAATTTCAAAATAATTCAACAAATTTTCAGAATGCGTTGACACAATAATTTGGGAATTTTCTGAAGCATATTTAATCGCTTTTGAAATGTTAAATATCATATCAGGATGCAATCCAACTTCTGGTTCATCAATACAAATTAAACTACCTCTTTCTGGATTAAATAAAATAGCTAACAAACATAAATATCGCAAAGTTCCGTCGGAAATATTCGAAACGTGGACAGCACTGTTCAGGTTTTTCTCATCTAACATTAATTCAATATTACCTCCAATAAGGTTGAAATCAAACCCTGAAAAATTTGGGTTAACCTCAGACAGTGATTCAGTAATTTTCCGATATTCTTGTTTATGATTTATTTTAATAGTGTTTAGAATTTGTGGAAGATTTGTACCGTCAGGAGATAATCTCTCTTCAGAAGTTGGAAGCATTGGTTTACGAATTAAACTTTTGGGAGTAGTATCAAAATAATCGTAAACCACAATATTCATTATTGCTTTTTTGATTGTTGTCAAAGCAAAATATCGGTCATTTTCAGTTTCACTAATACCTCTTAAGACGAGTTCTCGTGGATTGAAATCACTGTAGTTTTTTAAGTTAGTTTTATTATTTAATCCGCCCTCAGTTTTTTCAGTAAGCTTTCCATTCCCATTATTAAAATCAAGATAAAGAAAACCTTTTTCGTTTGTAATTTTTTCTATGAGGTAAAAATTTTGTGTACTGAGGGATCTTATTAAGGTAATTTTATAACTTATATCATCAGTAAATCTAAACCCATTCCTATTTTGGGAAATTTGATGTGCGTCCAAAATAAATTCTAATGATATAGATTTGCCCGAACCATTTATCCCAATAAGAATATTCGTATCAGGTTGAAGAACAACCGTTGATTCTTGAAATCCGTAAAAATTTGTAATCTTAATTTCTTTAATCATCGAGAAGGCATTTTTTCTTATTAAGCTACGCATTTTGAAAGTCAAAATTACAAATTTTTTATCATTTTATAAAATTTGAGTTAATAAAATAGCGTAACTGGTATTAAATGATGTTACTTAAGGTGCGCTGCATTTCTCTTACTAGCCTCAGTTAATACCCTACTAAGATACCAGCAAGATTCATAATAGAGAATTAAAAATTAACTTCCTGCCAATTCGTCAGCCTCTGAACTCATTCATTTGACAAAAAGAACTCCGAAAAACGCCATTTCCACATAAACCCTTTCATTTTGTCATAAAAAACCGCATGGTACATACTTTGATTGATAAGATTGAAATTTAAACTGAATAATCAAAAATTAGATTAAAATACAACATGGCAAAAATTATTGGAATTGATTTAGGAACAACCAACTCTTGCGTGGCAGTTATGGAAGGTGCTGAACCTGTTGTAATTGCTAACGACGAAGGCAGACGCACCACGCCGTCGGTTGTAGCATTTGTTGCTAATGGCGACAGAAAAGTCGGTGATCCTGCTAAACGTCAGGCTATTACAAATCCCACAAAAACGGTGGCTTCAATTAAACGCTTTATGGGTCAGCGTTACTCAGAGGCACAAAAAACGCACGAAGTTGAAAAAGCAGCGTATAAAGTGGAGCGCGGCGATAATGATACAGTACGCGTTGACATTGATGGCAGAATGTACACACCACAAGAAATCTCTGCAATGATTCTTCAAAAAATGAAGAAAATTTCTGAGGATTTTCTCGGTCAAGGTGTAACAGACGCAGTCATTACGGTGCCAGCTTATTTTAATGACTCACAACGCCAAGCAACGAAAGAAGCGGGTGAAATTGCAGGCTTAGTTGTTCGTAGAATTATAAACGAACCTACGGCTGCAGCTTTAGCGTATGGTTTAGACAAACGCAATCGCGATATGAAAATCGCTGTGTACGACCTTGGTGGTGGTACTTTTGATATTTCTGTTCTTGAGCTCGGCGGTGGCGTATTTGAAGTAAAATCAACGAATGGTGATACGCACTTAGGTGGAGACGATTTCGACCAAGTTATTATTAACTGGTTAGCCGATGCGTTCAAACAACAAGAAAATATTGATTTGCGCAAAGATCCGATGGCGTTACAACGCCTGAAAGATGCGGCAGAAAAAGCAAAAATTGAACTTTCAAGTTCGGCTGAAACAGAAATTAACTTGCCGTTTGTAACTGCGGTTGATGGCGTGCCGAAACACTTAGTGATAAAATTAACGCGTTCTAAATTTGAAATGTTAGCAGATAGTTTGGTGCAACGCACGTTAGAGCCTTGCCGCCAAGCATTGAAAGATGCGCGTTTAACGGCTGCCGATATTGACGAAGTTATTTTAGTCGGTGGTTCAACGCGAATACCTAAAATACAAGAAGTTGTTGAACAGTTTTTTGGTAAAAAACCAAATCGCACTGTTAATCCTGATGAAGTTGTTGCACTTGGTGCCGCTATTCAAGGTGGTGTGTTAACTGGCGATGTTAAAGATGTTTTACTTTTAGATGTTACGCCGTTGTCACTTGGTATTGAAGTTATGGGTGGAATGTACGATGTCGTTATTGAAAGTAATACGACGATTCCTTCAATTTATTCTTGGCGATATTCCAGCTGCACCGCGTGGTGTTCCACAAATTGAAGTCACTTTCGATATTGACTCGAATGGTATCATCAGTGTATCGGCGCAAGATAAAGGCACAGGTAAAAAACAAACGGTGCGTATCGAAGCAGGTACAGGTCTGTCGAAAGAAGAAATCGAAAAAATGAAAAATGACGCAACAGCGAATGCTGAAAGCGACAGAAAAGCACGTGAACGCGCCGAAAAAGTCAATCAAGCAGACGGTTTAATTTTTCAAACCGAAAAGCAATTGAAAGAATACGGCGATAAAATACCTGCTGCTAAAAAAGGTGCGATTGAAACAGCTTTGACGAATTTAAAAACAGCGCACGCAGGTCAAGATGATAAAAATATTGATACAGCGTTTGAAGCATTAAACGCTGCTTGGCAAGATGCTTCTCAAGATATGTATGCTGCGCAACAATCGGCAGGTGCAACAGAAAATGGCGCACCTCACGATCAGCACGAAGGTGCCGCAAATGCTGGTAAAGATTCTAATGTAGAAGATGCGACTTACGAAGAAGTAAAATAAATGAAGCGGTTCAAATTTGAATCTAAGAATTGTAAATCAAATCACCCCACTATACAAGAAAGGCCGCCCGAAAAGTAGCCTTTCTTAATTTTATGAATTGACGCGTAATGAATGGGTAACAAGCAAATGTTTTGTGTCTATTAATCTGCCGTGTTACAATTTATTACTTTTCCAACCATTATAACTATAAACGTTAGTGTAATCGCTCGCCAACCATGTGTCTTAAAAACGCGTAACGCTTGTGCAACGTCTTTTAGACTTGCACATAGTATTTGGTTGTCTCCTGACGACTACTAAAAATAGTGCAACGTTTTAATATTCGCACATTTTTTCGACGTACTTTCAACCTCGCAATCAAATTAATTTAATTTTTTTTAAGCTACTATGAATTTCAATTCTACTTTAACTCTAAAACTACTACTGAAAATGGCGGAATTATCGCACTCAAATTTTCGTTCGATAATTTAGCATTTGTAAATAGGGTAGGAGTTAATTTATTGGGATTTTCAAACGAGTTATAATTTTGTAATTTTTCCGATGTAAGTATGCGTCCTGAAACACTTTTAAAAGTATTTCCTTTTATCATCATTGAGACTGTTTGAGAATTTTTAGCATCAATATTTACCAAAGAAATATGAACGAAACCGTTTTTATCTTTTGAGGCAGAAGCGGAAACCGCTTTAAGTTTTTCACTGCCTACAATGTAATCGTTCGAACAAACAATCAACGGAATTTTTTGGGCATCTTGATGTACATTGTACATTTCCATAACGTGGTAAGTCGGAGTAAGAATTATTTTCTCATCGCGTGTAAGAATTACGGATTGCAATACATTAATGGCTTGCGCTAAATTTGCCATTTTTACGCGATCGCAATGGTTATTAAAAGTATTGAGCGTTGTTCCAGCTATCATTGCATCGCGCATAGTGTTTTGTTGATATAAAAATGCACCGTTCGTTCCAGGTTCAACGTCATACCATCCACCCCATTCATCAACTACTAAAGCAACTTTCTTTTGCGGATCGTATTTATCCATAATGGCTGAATGTTTTGTCACATATTCTTCCATCAGCAAAGCTTTTTGCATAGTTTTGAAATATGTTTCTTCGTCAAATTCAGTGGAAGCACCTTTTTTATTCCAATCAATCACTGAGTAATGATGCAACGCAACAGCACTCAGCATATTTTTAGGAATATTTTTCATAAGTGTTTCAGTCCAATTGTAGTCATCGTCTGATGCACCTGAAGCAATTCTGAAGATACCTTCATTATTACTCCAGCTGGTCATGTAAGTGGCAAATTGTTTATAAATGTTCGTGTAATATTCAGCCGTCATATTTCCACCGCAGCCCCATGCTTCGTTTCCAATGCCCCAAAATTTTACTTTCCAGGGTGTTGCTCTTCCATTTTTTTCGCGCATATCTGGCATCGGGCTACTACCATTTGGGTGCGTGGTATATTTAACCCAATCCGAAAGTTCACTCGGCGCGCCACTGCCCACATTTCCACTCAAATATGGTTCGGTGTTAAGTAATTCGCACATGTTCAAAAATTCATTTGTGCCAAAACTATTGTCTTCTCGCGTATTTCCCCACCACACATTGAGCATGGAGGGACGCGATTTTTTTTCGCCCACGCCATCTTTCCAATGGTATGTATCGGCAAAACAACCGCCGGGCCAGCGCAAATTCGGGATTTTTAATTTCCTTAAGGCTTCTACTACATCTTTCCTTACTCCATTAATGTTCGGAATCTTGCTGCCTTCACCTACATAAAATCCACCGTAAATACATCTTCCCAGATGCTCAGCAAAATGCCCGTAAATATGTTTGCTTATAGTGTCGCTGCCTTGATTTAAATTGAGCGTTACAGTATTTTGGGCAAAAACGAAACTTGCCAAAAAGAAAAATAAATTAATGCTAATTGATTTTTTAAACATAAAGATTGATGTTGACAATACTCAAATTAAAATTAAAAGTGAAATTATAAAACCGATTATAGTGAGGGTCTTTAATTTTAAGTTTTGAGTATAATCAACTAATGTTTTGATTGCTGATTCTTAAAATTATTTCATTCCCTTCGATGTCTTAATCGTATTCAACTGATTAACGATTAGGGCTAAACGCTCGGGTGTAATATTTTTAGCGACAATTTTTTTATCTTTATCTAATAAATAGAGCGCGGGTAAATTCCAACTTCCATACGTTTTTTGCAAATCGGATTCTGATTTAGAATCAATCAAGTGTGTTGCATCCATTCCTAATTTGTGAATGAACTCGAGCCACTTATCGCGGTTGCCATCTGTATCAATCGTATAAACTTTTAAAACTTCTGGATTGACGGTTTTTAAAATTTCAGCAAACTTCGGCATTCTTTCTTGGCAATGGGAACAAATCGGATTGTAAAAAGCGACAAGCGTATAATAGGGATTCATATTAGATCCCTTACTTGTTGAACTCTTGCGTACCGAATCGCTCAAACTTTTTATGGCACCCAAAGTATCGGGCAAAGAAAAATTGGGCGCAACCACACCAATACGGTTGGTTCTGAAAGCGTTTGCTTTGTAATTTAAACGTTGCAGCGTTAAAGTATCGGTGCCCGACGTTTTTAATCCGTGATAAGTATCAACCAAATGGATGAAAAGCGATTCACTGAAATAGGCATCATTCGCTTTGCCACTACCGTCTTCATCGCACCATTGTGTAAGCCATTTGAGCGTGTATTTATAATAGAGTGGCTGACGTTTCATTTTTTCGAGCAACAAATCAACATAGACATTAATCGAATCTTGGCTCGGTGGCGCCACGCGCGAAACATATTCTTTGAGTTCGTCGCTGAAATCAAAATTGTTCCAATAGTTTTGCGCTACATAATATGGATATAAAGGATTAATCTTTTTATCGTCGGTGTAAGGTTTTATATTGTCTGGAATTATAGGTTGTTGATTTGCAGAAAGTAGTTTTGTGATATACAAACCTGGATTGTCTTGAATAATATTTTTGAGCGTTTTTTCTAAATTTTGATAGAGCTCGACAAATTTACGTTCATTTTCTGCAACGGCTTGTCTATCTTTTGAGCGACGAAGTAGCTCGTTAATCTCTCTTATTTTCGATGATTGCACAGCAGTGCGTTGAATGGCGCGCATGTAATCAAAAAAAACTTCATTCTCCCTGCTGTTTTCAACTTTGGCGGAATCGTAAACCGCATTTGCTGTAGTTGAAATAGAAAAATCTTTCCAACCTGCTACGATAAAATCCATCACTACACCGTCTGGTTTTGTAATAAAATATACACCTTCTGGCAATTTTTTATTTTGTGTGAAACGCATGGAACCATTTAGCGTATCAACTTGAGCGGAATCAACTAAAAAGGTTTGGTCGCCGTAGTAATAACACAGCAACGTTTTAGGTGATTTAAAATCTTTTATTTTTATTTTTATGTCGTAAAAACTGCTATCTACATTACTTTGCGTTTTATTGGAATTATTTATTTGAGGAACGTGTAATTTAGATCCAAATAGCACCGAAAAAATTAAACTTAAAAAAAACATAGCTGATGAATGATGATGAATATGAATAGTGAATTTTACAAAAAAATATTTCTAAAGCTGCGCAAAGATAAGAGCTTAAGCGTTTCGAGATTTGATTACCAAAAAATAGTCTATGTCGAAATGCGGTTCTTAATTTATTTATAATCAAATGTTGTGCTTAAAACGTTCGGCGATGTATTTTTGCATGAAATTTGCCTACATTAAGTTGGCAATTGACAGTTTAAAGTAGAAAGCGAACAAAAAATGCTTAAACTTTTAATTGTTAATCGCCAATCGTCAATTTTTTTTATGCAAAAAACACTCGATCAATACGACGCAGCTTTAGCCCAATGTGCTTCTTTGTTCGAAAAAAAAAATCGCGATTATGGCACGGCTTGGCGTATTTTGCGCCTCGAAAGTATTACTGACCAATTGTACATCAAAGCGAAGCGTATTAGAGAAATACAAGAGCGCGGTTCGCAACAAATTTCCGATAGTATTGCGGAGGAGTTTATTGGTTTAGTGAATTACAGTGCTATGGCTTTGGCGCAAATAGAATTGGGTGATGCAAAACACGAAATGCTGGATTCTGATTTTGCTTTTGAGTTGTATAAAAAACAAACCAACATTGCGCGTGCGCTGATGATTCAAAAAAATACGGATTATGGCGAAGCGTGGCGCGACATGCGCGTTTCGAGTTTGGTAGATTTGATTTTGATGAAAATTTTTCGACTCAAACAAATTGAAGATAATAAAGGAAAAACATTTGTCAGCGAAGGCGTAAACGCTAACTACTTGGATATTTTAAATTACGCGCTGTTTGCATTAATAAAATTATGAGCTACAAGCTATGAGCTTTGAGCACTGTTTTCGAGCGGTGCTTAAGGCTCATAGCTTATAACTCATAGCTAAAAGCTAT
>ENA-OFCD01001778-OFCD01001778.1-metagenomes-genome-assembly--contig:-NODE-1778-length-10052-cov-15.611083_pt1 | contig 10052 bp, 7 predicted proteins | sample MGYA00153392_OFCD01 | MGnify analysis MGYA00153392 | reverse complement strand
ATTTTCAGATGCCCGAAGGCGGCCTGCACATCCGCTGGCCCGACGCGCCGCTCGAACAAGAGGCACGGCTGATGGACCACAAATGGTACGCCGCGCTCGCCTACGTGCGCGCGAACAAGCTCAACCACAACGTGATCAGCGGCCCGAACGACCGCTTCGGCATCATCGCCAGTGGCAAGGCCTACAACGACACGCGGCAAGCGCTGCACGACCTGGGCTTGGACGACGTCGAATGCCGCCGCTTGGGCATCCGACTGCACAAGGTCAACGTGGTGTGGCCGCTGGAGGCGACGATCACGCGCGACTTCGCGCAGGGCTTGCAAGAGATTCTGGTCGTCGAAGAAAAGCGCCAGGTCATCGAGTACCAGATCAAGGAAGAGCTCTACAACTGGCGCGCCGATGTGCGGCCGAACGTGCTCGGCAAGTTCGACGAAGCCGATGGCGATGATTCCGGTGGCGAATGGAGCCAGCCGAACCCGGGCAAGAACTGGCTGCTGCGGGCGAAAGCCGACCTGACGCCCGCGATCATCTCCAAGGCCATCGCCAAGCGCCTGAAGAAGCTCGGCGTCGACAGCGATACGGCAGCGCGCATGGACGCGCGCATCGCATTGATCGAAGCAAAGGAACGTTCAATGGTGGTGCAGGCCGTCGACACCGCCGACCGCACGCCGTTCTTCTGCAGCGGCTGCCCGCACAACACCAGCACGCGCGTGCCCGAAGGTTCACGTGCAGTCGCGGGCATCGGTTGCCACTACATGGCGGTGTGGATGGACCGCAGCACGGTCACCTTCAGCCAGATGGGCGGCGAAGGCGTGTCGTGGGTCGGCCAGGCAGCGTTCACGACCGACAAACACGTGTTCGCCAATTTGGGCGACGGCACCTACTACCACTCGGGCCTGCTGGCGGTGCGGCAAAGCATCGCGGCCAAGGTCAACATCACCTACAAGATCCTGTTCAACGACGCGGTCGCGATGACCGGCGGCCAGCCAGTCGACGGCACGTTGAAGGTGCCCGAGATGACACGCGAACTCGACGCCGAAGGCGCAGTAAAGATCGTCGTCGTCACCGACGAACCCGAGAAGTACGAAGACAGCGACATCGCGGCGCGCCTCGCGAAAGGCGTGACCGTGCACCACCGCGACGACCTCGATGCGATTCAGAAGCAGCTGCGCGAAATCGAGGGTTGCACGGTCATCGTCTACGACCAAACCTGCGCCACCGAAAAGCGCCGCCGCCGCAAGCGTGGCACGCTCGTCGACCCGGCCAAGCGCGTCGTCATCAACGAGCTGGTGTGCGAAGGCTGCGGCGATTGCTCGGTGCAATCGAACTGCCTGAGCGTCGAACCGGTCGAGACCGAGTTCGGCCGCAAGCGCCGCATCAACCAGAACAGCTGCAACAAGGATTACTCCTGCGTGAAGGGCTTTTGCCCGAGCTTCATCACGGTCGAAGGCGGGCAGCTCAAGGGCAAGAAGAAAGACGCGGGTGGCCACAGCGCGCGGCCGAACCCGTTCACGCTGCCACCGCTGCCCGAGCCCTCGTTGCCATTGGCTGAAACGCCGTGGGGCATCGTCGTCGCGGGCGTCGGTGGCACCGGCGTGATCACGATCGGGCAATTGCTCGGCATGGCCGCGCACCTGGAAGGCAAAGGCATCATCACGCAAGACTCCGCGGGCTTGGCGCAAAAGGGTGGCGCGACCTGGAGCCACATCCAGATCGCGAACCGCGCCGATGCGATCCTGACCACCAAAGTAGGCACCGCCGAAGCCGATCTCGTGATCGGCTGCGACCCGATCGTCACCGCCAACAAGGCCACGTTGGCTGTGATGCGAGAGGGCCACACGTTCGTCGCGATGAACACGCACGGCGCGCCGACCGCAGCCTTCGTGACGAACCCCGACTGGCAGTTTCCGGCGACGCACTGCGACGCCTCGGTGCTCGGCGCGGCCGGCAGGGCGAACGTCGGCACGCTCGATGCGGACCGCCTCGCGGTTCAGCTCGTCGGCGACTCGCTTTATACGAATCCGCTGATGCTCGGCTACGCATGGCAGAAGGGCAAAGTACCGCTCTCGCTCGCCGCGATGCTGCGGGCGATCGAGCTGAACAACGTGCAGGTCGAGAACAACAAGCTTGCTTTCGAGTGGGGGCGGCGTGCGGCGAACGACTTGGCAGCCGTGCAAGCTCTTTTGAAGCCGGTCAACGTGATTGAGTTCGTCAAGAAGACCATCAACCTCGACGACATGATCGCGAAGCGCGTCGAGTTCCTGACCGGCTATCAAGACGCGGCGTATGCCCGGCAATACAAGACCTTCGTCGATAAGGTTCGCGCCGCCGAGACGCCGCTGAACAGCAAGAAGCTGAGCGAAGCCGTCGCGCGTTACCTGTTCAAGGTCATGGCCTACAAAGACGAATACGAAGTCGCGCGCCTGCAGAGCGACCCGGCCTTCATTGCAAAAATTGCAGATCAGTTCGAGGGCGACTACAAGCTCAACTACCACCTCGCGCCGCCGCTGATAGCGAAAAAGAACGCGGCCGGCGAACTGCAGAAGTCGAAGTTCGGCCCGGCGATGCTGACCGGCTTCAGGTGGCTCGCGAAGTTGAAGGGCCTGCGCGGCACCGCGTTCGACGTGTTCGGCCGCACCGAAGAACGCAGAACTGAGCGCGCTCTGATCGTCGAGTACAAAACGTCGATCGACGAACTGCTCACCACGCTGAACGCCGGCAACCTCGCGCTCGCCGCCGAGATCGCGCGCATCCCGGAAGACATCCGCGGCTACGGCCACGTGAAGGAGCGGCACCTTGCCAGCGCACGCCCGAAGTGGGCCGCGCTGATGAACGAATGGCGCGCGGGTCAACAGCGGTGCGCGGCGTGAACGGGCTCGTTGCACTCGGCGCGCTTGCGCTTGCCGCCGCCACGCTCACAGCGTCGGCGCAACCGGCACCGGCACCCGCACCTGCCGCCGCACCGACCTGGTCGCTCGACCCCACGCACACCTTCGTGCACTGGGAGGTCTTGCACATGGGCACGTCGACGATCCGCGGCCGCTTCGACAAATCGGCCGGCAACGTGCAGTTCGACGCCAAGGCGCAGCAGCTCGACCTGAGCATCACCATCGACACTGCGTCGGTCGACAGCGGCGTGCCGATCCTCGACGCGCTGCTCAAGGGCAGCGCGATGCTCGACGTGGCCGCGAACCCGCAAGCCTTCTTCGTTGCGCGCGGCGCCAGGTTCGAAGGCGATGTGCCGCGCGAGATTCGCGGCGAGTTCACGCTCCGCGGCGTCAGCCAGCCGCTGACGCTGCGCGCGCTGCGCTGGAACTGCGGCCTGAACCCGCTGTTTCGGCGCACGGTGTGCGGCGGCGACTTCGAAGGTGAGGTCGTGCGCAGCGCCTTCGGCATCACGCACAGCCTGCCGTTCGTGGGGGACAAGGTGCGGCTGATCGTTCAGGTGGAAGCGATCTCGCCCTAGCGGCGGGCGGGTCGTCGCGATCGGCCGAGGCAAGGCCACGCGTTACGGCATCGCGCAGACGATCCGCGGCATGGCCGCGCAGCACTCGCTGTGGTGGACCGACACACGCGGCGTCGCCGAACGCTGGGGCGTGTTGACTACCAGGCTCGCCTCGGGCGAGCGCGTGCTCGTGAATCACGCCGCCGCGCGGCACGCCGTTCGGCGAGCGCTGGCACGACCTGCTGCACACCGAGGCGCTCGCGCTGCAGGTGCTCAGCGAGCACGGTTTGCCGGTCGCGCAGAGCGCGCCTCGCGTCACGCCTCACTGAGCCGCGCGCTGCCTGGCGGCGCCAGGGAGATGGCGGCGCGGCTGGCCTGATGAGAGCCTGAACGTTTTCCGAATTGACTCCCTCGACCTCTGCGAGAGGATTCGGGTGAGGGTGTGCAAAGCGCCATGGCGCCCGGTGTGCCACCGGCCCGTCCGCAACCGCTGCAGCCTGTCAGCCCGCCGTCGCAGGCCGTCGCAAACCGCTGGGCGGGGGTGCGATCGCCGCTTAGAGTGCCGCACATCCCTGATCCGCTCCCGCCGCATGTCCGACTTCACCAACTCCGCCGCCAGCACCTGGAAGACCGTTTCGACCACCTCGGTGCGGCTGTTTCACCAGTACGCGAACTGGCTCGTCAGCATCTCGTGGAAACGCTTCAGCGTGCTCGCGTTGCTGCTGCTGATCGTCTCGGGCATCCTCGGCAGCATCCTGCCGGCGCAAACCGTGAACGAATGGGTCGATGTGCCGCCGCCACCGAAGGCGCCGAGAACCCCCGCGAAGAAGCCCGCCAAGGCCGACCCGGGCGTGGACAAGACCATCACGGCCGGCGGCTACACCATTTCGATCGACAAGGACGGCGTGCGCATCGCACCGACCGCAGGGCCAGCCGCGTCAGCCGCGTCAGCCTCTGGCGCTGCCAGTGGCGCGGCGCCTTCAGCCTCTGCAGGCTCCGCGGTCGTCGCGGCCCCGGCGCCACCCGCGCCACCCGCACTGCCCGCAGCGCCAGCGGCCCCAACCCCCAGCGCGGTCGAAATCAAGCTGCCGCCGGGTGCCACGTCGGACGCCGTCAAAGAAGCGGTCGAGCAAGCGCGGCAGGCGATCGTCGACGCGATGGAAGAGTCGCGCCAAGCCGCGGAAGAAGCCGCCGATGCGGCCAAGCAAGCCGCGGATGCAAGCCGCAGCGCCGAACGCCAGTACCTGCGCATCCGCAAGACCGACCGCGACAACCCGTTCCCGCCGATCGCATGGCTGTTCATCGTCGCCTCGGCAATCCTCAAGGGCATCTACAAAGGCCGGTTGCAAGCCGACGCACGCGCGGCCCTGGCCACCGAGACAGCAGAGTCGGAGCAGCTCAAGCGCCAGGTGGCCGAAGCCCGCATGGCAGCGCTGCAGGCGCAGGTCGAGCCGCACTTTTTGTTCAACACGCTGGCCAGCATCGACCACCTGATCGAGACCGACCCACCGCGCGCCAGCCAGATGCAGAAAAACCTGATCGCGCTGCTGCGCGCCTCGATGCCGACGATGCGCGAGAACCACCCGACCGCGCACAACCTCGGCCGCGAGATGGCGGTGATCCGGCCGTATCTCGAGATCCTGAAAGTGCGCATGGAAGACCGGCTGCAAACCCGCATCGACGTGCCCGAGGGCCTGATGTCGGCCGACTTCCCGTCGATGATGATCCAGAGCCTGGTCGAGAACGCGATCAAGCATGGCCTGGAGCCCAAGGCCGAAGGCGGGCTGCTCACGGTGCATGCCGAAATCGTGCACGGCAAGCTCACGGTCAAGGTCGCCGACACCGGCCTCGGCTTCGGCAAGGCCGCCACCGCCGGCACCGGCGTGGGCCTGACCAACATCCGCGAACGACTGCAACTGCTCTACGGCAACAAAGCCTCGATGGCGGTCACCGAGAACACGCCGACCGGCACCGTGGTGACCCTGACCGTGCCGTACCAAGCACAGACCCGCGACGGAGAAACCGCATGAAGCGCACCTTCCACTTCCTCGGCTGGGCAACGCTCGTCGGCGTGTTGCTCAGCGTCGCGCTGGTGATCGCGGCCGTCTCGCTGACGGGCGCGATGGACGGCGCCACGATCCAGTACAACGGCGACCCCTGGACACTGGCTGAGCCGGGCACCGGCCACTGGCTCGTCGCGGTTGGCGGCATCGCGCTGGCGTTGCTGATCGTCATGCTGGTATTGCTCACGCTCGCGCTCGTCGTGCCGCTCGCGGTGCTGATCCCGCTGGCGACAACGGCGCTGTTGGTGCTCGGCGCGCTGATCGTCGCCGCCAGTGTGTTGGCGATCGCGCTTTCGCCGCTGATCTTGCTGGTGCTCGTGGTCTGGTCGATGGTGCGGCTGGTTCGGCGCGGTGACGCGAAAAACCGCCCGGCCAGCGGCGCTACGATGACCGGATGAACACGCCCACCCGCGCCCTGATCGCCGACGACGAACGCCTGATGCGCGAACAATTGCGCGCAAGGCTGGCCGAGGTCTGGCCCGAGCTCGAGATCGTCGCCGAGGCGAAGAACGGCACTGAGGCGGTCGAGATGACCGAATCGCACAAACCCGACCTCGTCTTCCTCGACATCCGCATGCCCGGCATGAACGGCGTAGAAGCGGCACGCGCCATCGCGCAACTGCCGGTCGACGAGGAAGGCGACAACGACCGTGGCGGCTGGCACGGCTGCGAGGTCGTCTTCATCACCGCCTACGACCAATACGCGATCGAGGCCTTCGAGCAAGGCGTGGTCGACTACGTGCTCAAGCCCGCCGAGCGCGAGCGGCTCACCGTCACCGTCGCGCGCATCAAGAAGCGCCTCGCGCAGCGCGCCAGCGGCGCACCGTCTAGCGACGACGCAGCGCCGCCGGTGATGCAGCAACTCTTGCAAAAGCTCGCCGCCAGAATGGACCCGGCCAAGGCGCCGCAGCTGCGCTGGATCCAGGCGACGGTCGGTCAGAACATCCAAATGATCCCGGTCGACGAGGTGCTGTTTTTCATCTCCGACGAGAAGTACACGCGCGTGCAAACGGCCACGGTCGAGGCGCTGATCAGAAAGCCGATCAAGGAGCTGCTCGACGAACTCGACGCCGAGGCGTTCTGGCAAATCCACCGCTCGACTTTGGTCAACACCAAGTTCATCGCCGGCGTGAGCCGCGACATGCGCGGGCGCCAGCTGGTCGCCGTGAAAGGCCGCCCCGAAAAGCTCGAAGTCAGCCGCAGCTTCGCGGGGTTGTTCAAGGGGATGTAGGCGAATCAACGTGGCATGACCACCGGCGGCACCGGGCCGAGCAAGCTCGCAACATCAAAGTCGGCCGACAGCGCCGGGCCTGCGATCTTGACCATGCCGAAGCCGCTTGCCGGCTTCGAGCCGAGTTCGGGTTGCGCCGCTTTTGGCTTCGTAACCTTGCCTGTGCGCGCTGTCTTCTTGGTTGCCACGACCCCTCTGGAAAAGTATTGATCGAGCGATTCTCTAGTGTATATACAATGCACCGATCGATAACCTGAAAATTTCTGATGGCGTGTTGCGAAAGCTCGAAGAGCAGCACAACGTCACGAGGGCAGAGGTTGAACAATGCTTCAGGAATCGGCTTGGGCGCTTGCTCGTAGACAATCGAGCGCTGACCAAGACCAATCCACCGACACTTTGGTTCGTCGCTTGTACGAACAAGGAAAGGAACCTGAAAGTTGTGTACATACAAAGAGGAAACATTGTTGAACTAAAGACCGCTTACGATCCCAACGAAGAGGAGACAAGGATCTACAAGCGATTCGGCCAGTAGCCGATCACTTAAAGGAGAAAATGAAATGGTAAGGATCAAAGACACGACCGAGGCATGGGACAGCCGCGCGCTGGGCGCCGACGAAGAGCATGTAGGCATAGCCAGTCAGGACCACGAATCGGCCCTCGACGATGCGCTTGAGTTGCAGTCGATTTCCATTCGCCTGCCGAAGCAGCTGATCAATCAGTACAAGCTGATCGCGCATTTCCACAAGATTGGCTACCAGCCTTTGATGCGGGACGTGATGGCTCGGTTCGTGCCCAACGCCATCAGGGAAATCCTTGAGGCAGAGCAGGCCAAGTCAAAACTGGCCGCTGCACAAGCGAAGCACGTTGAGGTGAAGGTGCCGACAACGAAGGCGCTGGCGGAACCAGCGCGCAAGGCCGCGTGAACGTTCAAACCGCCACTAGCCCGCTTCGGCGGGCTTTTTCATGTACGGCGTGCTGAATCGCGGGAACAGCACGTGCAGATCGCGCCGCTTTCTGTCGTTCAGTGCGTCGACGATCCATGCTGTTTCAGCGGGCCGATCAATCGATCGGCCGGTACATCCGGCGACCACGTCGCGATGACCAGCGGATAGTCGAAAGCCTCGCTGGCTGGCAGCAGACGCGTGAGGGATGCGTCGGACTGCGACTCGATCAACTTCTTCGCGATGTCATGCGCGATTCCGATCGTCTCTTGAATCGTGCGCCCTTGCGCCACCAGCCCCTGAACCTCGTCGCTCGTCGCCAGGTACACACCCTCGGGCAGCCTCTCGATGTGCAACTGAATCATGTGTTCCATGGTTCACTCCGGAGGTATCGTCCCGGCGTCTCGCGGTGGCAAGCAATGGAGTTTTCAGCATAGGCGTGGCGCCTTTTTCGAGGCCGCATCACCCCAACGTCCACAACCCGTTGACGACGCGGGCGCGACCGAGGGCGGCGAGGGCGTCGAGGATCTGCGGGATGCGGCGCCTCCATGGGCCGCGGCCGGTGAAGGTGGCTTCGATCACCTCGAGCGCGATCGGTCGCGCGTTCGCGGTCAGCACGCCGGCCACGCCGCGCATCTGCTCAGGCAGCGTGTTCGGCCACGGGCGTTGGGGTGGCGCGAGGTCGGGCTTCGCGGCCCTGCCCGGCTTCCTCTTCGCGGGCAGCGCTACTTCGGGCGCGCCGAGGTCGAGTTCGTCCTGCGTGGCCACGGGCAACGCAGCCGCACCGCGCAGCGAAGGGTCCTGAAACTCGGGGCGCAGCCAGCGCACCGTGCCATGCGCTTCCTCGGCAGCGCGCTCGGCGTTGAGGGCGACGAGGCGCACCAGCAACTCTTCTTCGGCCGCGGCCTGCGCCGCAGGTTTCTCGGGCCACGGCAACGTGCCGCCGGGCTGGCCGACGAGCGCGGGCGCGAGGTCGGCCCAACCGTAAGCCTGCAGCACCAGCGCATCGAGCCGGTCGTGCAACTCGGCGAGCACGCTGACGAGGCCGTTCGCGTGCGTGATCTTTTCTTTCGCGGTGAGCGGGCGGCCGAGTCGCAGCGCGTCAAGCACGTTGTACATGTCGGTCATCGTGAGCGTGGCGTGCGCGGCTTGTTGGCGCTTGCGGTGTGCGTCGAGTTCTTCGGCGGTGGCGGCGATCTGCGCGGCGAGGGCGGGTTGATCGGCGAGGTTGGGGAAAGGGACGGCTTCGAAGCAAGCGCCCTTCATGTAGCGCGGTCGGTCCTCGAGGGTGCCCCCCGCATTCAAGACCCAGCGAACGTGGGCGGCACTACTGAGGACGCCAAGCAGGGTCGCATCTGCGCTGCCAACGACGACAAGCGTCTGGTCCGGAAGAACGTGACCGGGCAAAAACGAAAACATGCGGTGCTTCGATGTGAGCACGGTCGCTATGAAGCGTGGCAAACGGCCGATCGAGAATCGAACACGAGGGTGGTTCTCGCCAAAGAGCCACCAATTGAGCCTTCGCGTGACACGGGGATTCTGATCGCGCTCAGGCTTTACCCTTTCGCGTAGCCACTGGAAAGCCTGAGGCTGCTCAATGCGTAAGCGGTCTACCGTGAACCCGTAGGTATCAATGACGGACGCACTCCGCGACGTTGCATTTACATCTCTGCCGTTCAAGTACGGCTTGATGATTGGAGGGTAGGCGTGAGAGCCGCCAATGTTCACCACCTGCTCCGGGGAAAGTACAAACCCTTCGCCGTGTGGGTACACGCCGACGTTGCATATTTCCGTGTTCGCCTCAAGCGATCTCGCAGCAAGCACGTTAGCGCCTATTGTCAGATCGGCATTAACGATTCCTCGCCTCGCACTAAAAGTCACGTCGCGACTGCCATCCGGCGACGACACCTCGCGCCAGACTCTGAGCAAGTCGCCCTCGTTCCGTCCGACCGCGCCGACCGTCATGCTGATCCGCACCGCCGCTCCGTCCGCGTTGTCCACCCACGGGTGATCTGGAATAGCGAACGCGAGCGACACTTGGCCCCCGACGTGTTCGGAAAGCGCCCGCTCGACAACCCGCCGATTGAAGGTCTGCGTGAGGCTGTTTGTGGTGATAAGCCCGAACCGCCGCGCATCGCCGCGCGCGACCTTCTGCGCCGCTGCGTGCCACCAGTGCATGACGAAGTCAGCGCTCTCGGGCACGTCGCTCCAAGTGCTACGCAGTGCATCAACGTATCCATCGCCGAGCGAGTCCCGCATCCTCAACTTGCCAATGAACGGCGGATTCCCCACGATGAAATCCGCTTTCGGCCACTCGGCCTTGCGCGGGTTCGTGTACTGCGTCAGCGGCGTCTGAAACGCTTCGTCCGGCA
>ENA-OFCD01001774-OFCD01001774.1-metagenomes-genome-assembly--contig:-NODE-1774-length-10081-cov-2.396469_pt1 | contig 10081 bp, 16 predicted proteins | sample MGYA00153392_OFCD01 | MGnify analysis MGYA00153392 | reverse complement strand
ATAATCAAATCTCTAAAGATAGCATTTATTGTCCTAGGACTTGCTGACCATCATCATCGTCGTGGGGGGCTGTTGTGAGCCGTTCCTGTGAGGTCTGTGGTGGGCCGTACGAGGCGATTAGGGCGACCGCTAGGTTCTGTGGGCCGGCGTGTACGAAGCGGGCTCAGCGGAACCCTGGCGTGGTTTCTGGGCCGTCTGCGTTGCCTGTGGCTGCGAGTGGCCCGGATGGGCTGATGGTCGCTGCTGTGCGGGCTGAGCTTGAGGCTTCGGGCCGCGATGGGACGTATATGGGTGCTTTGGCGCTCACATTGGCGGACCGGATGGACGGTTCGAAAAGCATTATGGGTTATGCGGCTATGGCTAAGGAGTTGCGTTCCACGATGGGCGAGGCGCTTGCGGGTGTGAAGTCGGTTGCTGATCCTGTGGATGAGTTGAGGTTGAGGCGTGACCGTGTCCGGGACGCTGGTTGAACCGGCCTTTTTCACCCACCCTGTGTGGTCGAGGACGTTGGGTAGTGAGGTCGCGGACCTCTGCGAGCTTGCGGGGTTCGTCCCTGATCCGGAGCAGCGGTTGGCGTTGGATGCGATCTTCGCGTTACGCCCGGACGGGAAGACGCTGACCCTTGAGGCCGCGGTCATCGCGTGCCGGCAGCAGATCAAAACGGGTTTGTTTAAGCAGTGCGCGTTGGGTTGGTTGTTTATCACTGATCAGCGGTTGGTGATTTGGTCGGCGCATGAGTTTTCGACGTCGCAGGAAGCGCACCGCGATTTGACGGAGCTGATTGAGGGTTGCGACCCGTTGCGTAAACGGATCAAGGGTATTTACCGCGGGAACGGTGACGAGAGCATCGAGCTTCTGACTGGGCAGCGCGTGAAGTTCAAGGCCCGAACGAAGACCGGTGGCCGTGGCTTGTCGGGCGATAAGGTTGTGCTCGATGAGGCGTTCGCGTTGCAGCCGGTGCACATGGGGTCGTTGTTCCCGTTGATGTCGGTGCGCCCTGACCCTCAGGTGCTTTACGGGTCGTCCGCTGGTCTAGAACAGTCCAAGGTGCTGCGGGGGATCAGGGACCGTGGTCGGGCTGGTGGTGACCCTGGGCTGGTCTATCTTGAATGGGGCGATGATTTGCCCGGTGAGTGCCAGCAGGTTGCGTGTGACCACAACCTCGCGGCTGTCGGGTGCCGCCTAGATGATCGGGCGCGGTGGCAGCGAGCAAACACGCAGCTCGGCAGGCGGATGAGCGTTGAATATGTCGCTGCTGAGCGCCGGGCGATGCCGCCGCACGAGTTTGGCCGTGAGCGGTTGGGCTGGTGGGACGCCGACCCTGCTCTGGGCGGGGTGTTTGACGCCGGCCGATGGGAGGCGTGCACCGACCCGGGCTCGCAGCTCGTGGGCCTGCCGACGTTCGCGGTGGATGTCGCGACGGACCGTTCCACGGCTGCTGTCGCTGCCGCTGGCCTGCGATCGGATGGGTTGCAGCACCTTGAGGTTGTCGAGTCAGGTCGCGGCGCCGATTGGGTTGTGCCGTTCCTCCTGAAAGCGACCGCGAAGAACGGTGGCGGTGTCGTGGTCGATCCGGCGTCGCCCGCTGGGACGCTTGTCGGGGAGATGGAACGCGCCGGCATACGTGTCCACCAAACATCGGCGCGGGATTACGCCGCATCATGCGGGCAGCTTTACGATGATGTGCGGGACAAACGTTTGCGGCACCTGGGGCAGCCGGAGTTGGATGCGGCTGTCGGTGGGGCACGTAAACGTGACCTGGCGGGCGGGTTCGCGTGGGACCGGAAACGTTTGGCGGTCGATATCGCGCCGCTCGTTGCGGTGACGCTCGCTGGCTGGGGCGCCCGTACGTTCGGCGCCGACCTCGCTGGGAGTGTTTGGTGAAGGTGTCTGCTCGGACGGTTGAGGGCATCCTGTCGCTGCTGCTGATCGTCGTTGGCGTAGCGCTGCTGAGCGTTCCTGCCGCCCTTATCGTTGCGGGCGTCTTGTTGCTTATCGACAGAATGACCTAGGAGGTCTCGCGTGGGACTTTTCCTCGGCCGTGAGACCAGTGAGGCGCGTGTCGCGCCGCTGTTCCCGCCACCCCCGATCCCCCCCTTCCTTGGCGCGGACATCAACGGGAACGTCACGGACGTCGCAGCACGCCCAGATTTAGCGTTGACGAACAGCACCGTTTGGGCGTGCGTGAGTTTGCTGGCCGGGACCATCTCAAGCCTGCCGCTGGAATCGTTCACCCCGAACCCTGACGGCGGTGTCCCGCTCCGCACCAACGACCCGCCGCTCCTACGCGTCCCCGACGACCGGATGACCCAATCCGAGTGGCTGCACATGCTGATGGTGTCACTGTTGATGCGGGGGAACGCGTACGGCCGGATCATCGCCCGTGACTACCGCGGATACGCGACCCGCATCCATCTGCTGTCCCCCGACTCAGTGAAAGTCATTGTGGACAGGGACACCGGAGAGGTTACGTACAAGGTGGGGGTAAAGAACACCCCGATACCGAACGAGGACATGTGGCATGTCCGCGGTCTGACACTGCCAGGAGCGGTCGTCGGGCTCAGCCCCATCTCGTACGCCGCCGCGATCATCGGCGTCGACCTAGCTGCCCGACAGTTCTCAGCCGGTTTCTTCGAGGGCGGCGGCATCCCCAAAGCTGTCCTCGAATCGGACCAGCAAGTCAACCAAGAACAAGCCCGGAGCATCAAAGACCGGGTGATGTCGTCTTTGCGTGGCCGTGACCCGCTCGTCCTTGGCTTGGGTTTGAAGTACACGCAGATCCAGGTTAAGCCCGAGGAATCCATGTTCCTCGCGACGCAGCAAGCGACAGTGTCACAGATCGCACGTTTCTTCGGCCCTACCCTCCCGACGATGGTCGGTGGGAACGAAGGCACACACCTGACGTACAGCAACCGCGAACAACGCTCCCTCGACTTCCTGACATACGACGTCACCCACTGGATCAAAAGGGTTGAGGACGCCGTGTTCTCGCTGCTGCCCGGCGGCCAGTTCGTACGATTCAACACACAATCGTTGCTGCGGACCGACGCCGAAACACAAGCCAAAGTGCTCATTCAGTACATCGCGGGTCGTGTTATCGCGCCGTCCGAGGTCCGTGCGGTGCTCGGCCGGCCACCGATGACCGAAGCGGAAAAGGAAGAGTCAAACCTTGTGCCGTTGACTATCACCCCGATGGGTAACCCGAAGGCGCTACCGGAACTGAAGGTTCCGCCGGGTGACGAAGCGATCGTCCCCGAAGCTGACACCCCGACAGGAGCTTGACGTGGCTGATGCGACGTGTGAGACGCGGACCGTCGCGGCTGCGTTCGAGATGCGCGACGACACCGCGACAGGCAGCCCAGTGTTCGAGGGGTACGCGTCGGTGTTCGACACCCCGTACAACATGGGGCCGTTCTGGGAACAGGTCGATAAGCGCGCCTTCAACCGGACGTTGAACGCATCCCCGGATGTGCGCCTGCTCGTTGACCACGCCGGGCAGCCACTTGCCCGCACTAAGTCCGGGACGCTCGAGCTGCACGCCGACACCCAAGGTTTGCACGCACGCGCGACCCTCGACAACTCCGACCCCGACGTGCAACGGCTCCTGCCGAAGATGCGCCGCGGGGACCTCGATCAGATGTCGTTCAGTTTCCGTATCGCCGGCACCAACGGCGACGAATGGGACTACGGCGTGGAACGGACGATGCGGACGTTAAAGGAACTGTCACTGGCCGACCAGGACGTGTCGATCGTAACGTATCCGGCGTCGCACACCACATCCGCCACGGTACGCAGCGCCCGCCATTTACTGAGCGAGCAGATGCACCGGGAGATGCGTGCCGGCCGGACGTTCGCACCTATCGACATGGCGAAGCTGCGCCGGAACATGGACCGGCTCGACGCCGAAGACCGGATGACCGCTAACGACACCCGCGACAGCCTCAACGAAGCCGTCAACGAAGCGTGCGAACCCGACGACGGCTCATACGTTTATGCGTACGTCGTGGACTACGACGACACAAACGTGTGGTACACGGTCTACACAGCCGACGACAGCGACGGCGACACATGGCAGCAGGCGTACACCCTCGCAGCGGACGGCATGGCGACCCTCACCGGCCTGCCTCTCGCTGTCCGGCGCCGCACTAGCTGGGAACTCGTCACCGACCCCGACGAAATTCAGGAAGACCTCGCCGCGGCACGCACCGGCCGGCCCCTCGACCTCGCACGGCGCATCGCCGTCGCCCTCGATCTGTAACACCCGCACACAGCCCGGATAGCAGCCCGCCCTAACCACGGGCACCTGCAACGCCACCTGACCGCGGCAACCCACCCCCCAAAACCTCACAGGAGGTGCTCCACCATGTCCCTCATCGACACGATGCGTGAGCGGCGGGCCGCGAAGAAAGCAGAGCTAGACGCTCTGCTCGCAGCCGTACAAGCCGACACCCGCACCGACAACACCATGACCGACGACGAATCCGACCGTTTCGATGCGCTTGCCGCCGAGATCCGGAAGGACGACACCCGCATCGCCGAACTCGCCGACATGGCAGCGTCCGAGGCACGGGCGAACACCGCCCGCGCCGAAGCCGGCGTGGTTGAGGTCCGCACCGCACCCGCCCAGGTCACGGATCCACCGATCTACGTCCCGACCGGCGGGAACGGTAACAGCTACTTCCGGGACATGGCGCACCGCGCCCTCGGCTCCGGACAGGAAGCACGCGCTGCTGTTGACCGGCTCGAGCGGAACAACAAGATGGTGCTCGCTGAGCAGCGCGCACTAGGTAACACGAATGCCACGGGGGGCTCCGGCGGAGAGTTCGCGCCGCCGCAGTGGCTGGTCGATGAGTACATCAACATTGCACGTCCGGGCCGCGTTACTGCTGACTTGTTCAACAAGGGCGATGTCCCGTCGGGTGTGTCGAGTATCAACATCCCTCGGCTCGTCACAGGAACGTCCGTAGCCGTCCAGAGCACGCAGAACACCGCTCTTTCGTCAACGGACATCACGTCGTCGTTCGTCTCGACTGGATTTACGACTCTCGGTGGCACGCAGACTGTGTCGCAGCAGATCATCGACCAGTCGGCGGTGCCGTTCGACCGTGTGGTGCTGTCCGATCTCGCGTCGGCGTACGCCACCCAGATCGGCTTTCAGGCGATCAACGGGACCGGTACGGGCGTCAACAACAACAGCGTCGTGAACGGCCTCGCGAACGCGGTTGTGCCCGCTGGCAACCAGATCGCGTTCACGCAGGCGACCCCGACCGCAGCTCAGTTCTGGGGTGTGTGCGCGCAGGCTTACAGCGCGTTCGTCACCAACAGGTTCGCACCCCCGACGTGCTGGCTGATGCACCCGCGGCGCTGGTTTTGGCTGATGAGTAAGAGTGACAGCAACGGCCGCCCGTTGGTCGTTCCGACCGGCGTCGCGCAGAACCCGATGGCTGTCAACCCAAGCCCGACCGCAGCCGGCTACGCCGGGGACTTCATGGGCCTGCCGGTCTACATCGACCCACAGATCGGCATTACGGGAGGTGTCGGGACGAACCAAGACACCGTGTGGCTTCTCAAAGCCGATGATCTATGGCTCTTCGAGTCGCCCCCGCAGGTCGAGGCCTTCCGTGAACCACTGGCAGGCAGCGTGTCGGTTTTGTTCCGCATGTTCGCGTACGTCGGGACTGTACTTAACCGTCGCAGCACGAGCATCGTCGCGATCAACGGAACGGGCCTTGTTTCGCCTGTGTTTGGATGATGACCCTAACCTTCGGCTAGTCACCACTAGAGAGGAACTCGCATGGCTACTGATCACTACACGAAGATCGCTGATGAGGGCCGATTTGTGCAGGACGGCCCGGACGCTGCCGAGGAAGCTCGGAAGCTGCACCACCTCGCAACGGCGGACCCGGACCCGGGCCGCGCCGACGGCATGCTAACTGGGCCGGCCCACGAAGAGAAGTATGGCCTTGAGCGTGCGAAGGGGTCTGCTGCTGCGTGGCGCGGTGTCGGGGTTCATCCGACGGAGAACCGCGGGCTCGTGGGCGATGAGGATGGTGCGGAGAATGTGCGTGGTGCTGCGCCGCGGATTGAGACGACGGCTGCGCCTCGCGCTAGCAGCAAGGACGCTTGACCTGGGCGGCCCGTCCTTTCGGGGGCGGGCCGTCGGGTTCCTTCGGTGACGTGTGTGGGGAGATGCTGTGCCTGCGGTGACCCTTTCGGACGTCAAAGCTAACCTTAATATGACGTCGTCGGCGAATGATTTCGAGCTGTCCGATATGTTGACGGACGCGACGACGGCTATTGAGAACCTTGTGGGGCCCCTGAGCGCGGTGGCGGTCACGGAGGAGTTCGATGAGCACGGCCGGAACATTGTGCTGTCGCGGATGCCGGTGCTGTCGGTGTCGTCGGTGTTCATTGAGCCTTGGTTGGGTTCTGCGCCGGTTGATGACACTGTCGCTTGGCGTTTGAATCGGACGACGGGTGTGTTGCGCCGGTTGGTGACGGGTGGCGGGTTTCCGTATATCGGGCGCGGTTCGATTTTTACGGTGACGTACATGTCGGGTCGGTCGCCGGTGCCTGGTCCGATTCGGCGTGCGGTGTTGATGCAGACCGCCCGTATGTGGTTGACGCAACGGTCGGCGACGCAGCCGAATCGTGGTCCGGGGCCTAATGCCCCGCCGCCGTCGTATCTCGGTGCGCAGGGGTTCCTTGACAGCGATGTGACTGCGCTGTTGGTGCCGTATCTGTTGCCGCCGGGTGTCGGGTGAGCACTGGGCTGCAACCCCGCTGGCCGGACGTCTACACGGCCCTCCTAGGGCTGCTCCCGACCTTGCCAGGGTTCACGGGTGACCCGCGCGGGACTGTGCAGGTCTTCGATGGGCAGTTCGTCGGGAACGACTTCCCGGTCGACTATGTCACTGTCGGGTTCCAAGCCGATGATGGCGCCGGCTCGTTTGTGCAGCAACCAGACCCGTCGTGTTTCGCGACGATCGAGGTCGGCGACATTAAGTGTTTGATGTCGAGTAACTCGGGTGACACTGACCCTGCGGTTGTCGCCGCGGATCGTGCCCGTGTGTTCGCGCTGTTCACTGCGCTGCAAACGGAGATCACGCGTGATCAAACGTTGCGCGGTGCGCTCACCGGCTCTAACTATCTCGTGACCCTGTCGGCGCAGATCGTGGCGCTTGAGAACACACAGGGCGCCGCGTCATCGCTGCTCGTCAGCGTCGCCTACCAGACAACCACCTACTTCACGTAAAGCGGGTAGTTCACCCACCGCGTCCACGGCCACGGGTCAATATCCGGGGCGAAACTCCCGAGCGGCGCGACCCACAAACTGTCCTCGATCTGCGCCCACATCACGGTGACGTTTCCCGGTAGGCGCATGGTCCCTGACAGTTCCTCAGCCATGCCCCGGACTGTCCCACAGATCCTCCCGTGAGGGAACCCATCGCACCGACCGAGAGGAAAACCATGACCACACCCATGTCCCGCGAAGAGTACGACAAGTCGCTCAGGGACGACTACGGCGTTTATGTAGCGCTGCTACCGATCGACATCGGTGGGGCCCGGGCGTTTAACCCTGGGCATGCGGTGCCTGCGTCGCACGTCGCCAGTGGCCTTGTTGACGCGTCGATGGTCGCGAAGGTCGGTTCGAAAGCTGCTGCGTCGGCTGCTGAGGCTGTTGGCGTGTCCCTGTCCCCCGCTCCTGTCGTCTAGAAAGCTGATCTCTGATGGCTAACACTGCCTTTCCTGCTACTAAGCTGCTTCAGGAGGCCGGGTTCCTGTACTGGGCTCCGCTGGGTACGTCTGTTCCGGTGAACACGACGTTGGCGAGCGCGTACACCGATGTGTGGACGACCCCGTGGGTGCCGCTGGGCGCGACGGAGTCCGGCGCTGACTTCACGTACACGAGCACGGTGCAGCCGGTGATGATCGCCGAGTTGTACGACCCGATTACGTACAGGACGACGGACCGCACCGGCAGCATCGGGTTTATGCTTGCGAGCGTCACCGCACAGAACATGATCAAGACGTTTAACGGTGCGACGAACGTCGTCACCGGCACCGGGGCGACGCAGACCACGCACATCTCGCCGGTCCAGGTCGGCAACGAAGTCCGGTGCATGATCGGCTGGGAGTCGTTCGATTCCACTACCCGGCTCATCGCCTACCAAGTACTGAACGGCGGTGCGATGAAGCTGGCGTTTAACAAGGCGCCGGCTAAGGCGACGCTGCCGTGGATGGGTAACTTCGAGATCCCGGGCGCCGGGCTTGGTGTCCCGTGGTCGATTGACACCACCCGATGATCGAGTTCTACGGGGAGCAGTTCGAGGTCCCGCAGAAGGTCAACCATCGGCTGGTGCTGCGCCTCGCGAAGTACGCATCGGAGGGGTCGGACTCAAGCAACCTCGCTGCGATGGGCGCTCTGGACGACCTGTTGACGCAGTGCGTCCGGCCCGAAGACGCCAAGCGTTTCGACGCTTTGTGCGACCGTGAGGGCACCACAGCCGCGGACCTGATGGAGTTCACCGGTAAGGCCATCGCCGAGCTGAGTGAGCGCCCTACCGCGCAGCCAGCGCCCTCCTCGGCTGGGCCCACACCCACCCCGGAGAGTTCCGGCTCGCGGCTAGAGGTGCTGGCCTCGGAGCGGTGGAGTGGCCGCCCGGATCTTCAGCGGGCAGCGACACAGACCGGCTGACCCTGCGGGATGTCTGCGACGTCGTGTACGGCCTGCTCCTGGCGCGGGTGGAACGCCAAACCTTGTCGTTGCAGGTGCAGTTCGCGGTGCATAAGGCGGCGGGCGCTGAGATGACCGAGGACTGGCCGTCTCTTGACGCTGCGCAGGAACGGCTAGACGCAGTGTTGAACGCTGAGCCTACGCACGTGGACTCGGCTGACCGTGAGCTACTTGAGCTGATGGGGGTTGCGTGATGGCTAACGCTGACGCCGCTCTACAACTCAAAATGATTGGGCTTCGGTTGAAGCTTCTGAGCGCGGGTGGCAACATGCTCGCTGCCCCTGAGCTGGGCGCTGGCCGGACGTTGCGGGCGCAGTTGCTTGGGGCGATCCGTGTCGCGGCTAGGCCTGCTGTTGAGGCGACTCGGCAGGCGGCCCGTAGCACCCTGCCTAAGCGCGGTGGCCTGAACGAATACATCGCAAACGAGAAGATTAAGGTATCTACTCGGTTGACGGGGCCGCAGGTGGGGGTGCGGATCATCGCGCAGTCTGGGCAGTGGAGCGGCGACCAGTCCGAGGTTCGGCATCCGGTGTTCGGCCGCAGGAACAAGCCGTGGACGACCACGAGGGTAGCGACCCCTGGTTGGTTCACGGGAACGTTGACCCGCGAGACACCTAAGATTATGGGACCTATGTACGTTGCGATGGAAGCTGTTGCGGCTGAGGCTATGGGTAGGTTGTAGTGCCTCTTCCTCTGACTATGGTCTTTAACGTCGCGGCGATTGACACGGCGTCCGCGGTGTTTGCGAAGGTCGGTGCGGCGGGCAGGCGCGCCAGTAGCTCCCGGTCCAGGTCGGTGAGATTGTGGGTATCGATCGTGATCTGCATGGCTTCTCCTGTTGTTCTCGGTCAAGATGGCTGCGGACTTTCAGACAGCGACGAACCAGCTTGTGACGTCGGCCGGCGAGTCGGCGGCCAACCTCGGTCTGATCCGTAAGGGCCTGCTCGATATGGCCGGCCAGGTCGGGGTATCTGCGACCGAGCTGGCTAAGGGCATGTATCAGGTGGAGTCGGCGGGGTTCCACGGCGCCCGCGGTCTCGACGTGATGCGCGCCGCGGCTGAGGGCGCTAAGGCTGAAGGCGCGCAGATGGAGACCGTCGCCGGTGCGCTGACGACCGTCCTCAACAACTACGGCAAGGACATCCAGGAAAACGCTGTCAAGGGCACTAATTTCCTGGTGGCTACGGTCAGTCTCGGTAAGACCCGCATGGAAGACTTCTCTGGGTCGATCAGTAACATCTTGCCGGTCGCAAAGATGGCCGGGATAAATTTGGCTGAGGTCGGCGGCGCGATGGCGACGATGACCGCGCAGGGCATCAGCTCGGACCAGGCCGCCACCTATCT
>ENA-OFCD01001773-OFCD01001773.1-metagenomes-genome-assembly--contig:-NODE-1773-length-10089-cov-3.286326_pt1 | contig 10089 bp, 8 predicted proteins | sample MGYA00153392_OFCD01 | MGnify analysis MGYA00153392 | reverse complement strand
AGGATGCTCCGTGGCTGTAATTCGTGCGCCCAAAAAAGGCGACCAAGTAAGTAGCTCTGCATCATCAACCCGCGCCGTTAAACAGACCGTGGTCAAGAAGGTTCCAGCGAGTGCAAAGAAGTCAGTAGCCAAAAGCCCGTTGGCCAAAAGCCCGTTGGCCAAGAAGAGTGCAGTGAAGAAAGTGGCAACGAAGAACGTTGCTCCCGCTTCACATCGTTTTCCGACTAAAGCTGAATTAGAAGCGCTCAAGTTAGCCAGAGAAGCGGAGGAACTCGCCAAAGAGGAGCGAAAGGCAGCGCATCGTTTTCCGACGAAAGCTGAGCTCGCCGCGCGTAAGGCGTCGATCGATGCCGAAAAGAATCCGCCAAAAGTTACCAGCGAGAATGCCTCAAAGCCCGTTCTCACAAAAATAGATGGCGAAGAGGTGGAGCTTGAAGATATTGAATTAGAAGATCTTGATACCCTCGTTGAAGAGGTAAAAGAGATCGTTGCAGAAGAGGAAGAAAAGGCAGAGATTCGCGTTGTAAACGTTGCTGAAGAATCTCAAAATGAAGAGAATGCATTTACGATTAAAGATTCTGAGGAAGATGATGCGCCCGCTCAAACAGTTTTAACTGCAGGTGCAACTGCGGATCCCGTCAAAGATTACTTGAAGCTCATCGGCCGCGTCCCGCTACTCAATGCGGAAATGGAAGTTGAACTTTCACTGCAGGTGGAAGCGGGTCTCTTTGCCGAAGAGAAGTTGGCGCATGATAAAAAATTGGATAAAAAACTTAGGCGTGAGTATGAGCAGTTGGTTTTACAAGGGCGGCGCGCTAAAAATCATCTTTTAGAGGCTAACCTGCGCCTAGTAGTCTCCCTAGCTAAGCGTTATACCGGTCGTGGAATGCTCTTTTTGGATCTGATTCAAGAAGGCAACTTGGGACTCATTCGCGCCGTTGAAAAGTTTGATTACACCAAAGGTTACAAATTTTCGACGTACGCAACCTGGTGGATCAGACAGGCAATCACTCGCGCTATGGCGGACCAAGCGCGGACAATTCGAATCCCAGTGCATATGGTTGAAGTCATTAACAAGTTAGCTCGTGTGCAACGTCAGATGCTGCAGGATCTTGGTCGCGAACCCACCCCTGAAGAGTTAGCGAAAGAGTTGGACATGACACCGGAGAAGGTCGTTGAGGTCCAAAAGTATGGGCGCGAGCCGATCTCTCTGCACACGCCGCTGGGTGAAGAGGGAGATTCTGAGTTCGGGGATTTGATTGAGGACTCCGAGGCTATCGTGCCCGCTGATGCCGTCTCCTTCACTTTGCTGCAGGAGCAATTGCACTCTGTTCTCGACACTCTCTCCGAACGTGAAGCGGGAGTCGTGGCGATGCGATTTGGTTTAACAGATGGCCAACCGAAGACTCTCGATGAAATTGGCAAGGTCTACGGCGTAACACGCGAACGCATTCGACAGATCGAATCCAAAACGATGTCCAAGTTGCGTCATCCATCGCGTTCGCAAGTGCTGCGCGATTACTTGGATTAAACCGCACGGCGATAGTTGATGATGTCTCTAAATCCAAAGATATACCGCAACCCAAAAAGTGGATCTCTGCGCTTTACGGGGACCGCTGATTTTGTTGACTCCGAGGGAAATTTCCTCGAGAGTAGAACTGATTTCAAACTTTGTGGCTGCGGTAAATCTCAGGAGAAGCCGTTCTGCGATGGCTCACATAAAGAGAGCAAAGAGTGATTTTTTAGTGGAATTCCAGGCAGAACGCTTCCACTCTCTACATTTTTGAGAGAAAAACATAAAATTCGTCCGGAATACCTTGTTTTGGTCTGCGCTCATCGTTAGAGTCTGCAAATTAGCTGTGCGCCAGACAAATAAACAAAGTCGTTGATTTGTCCAAGACGAGAAGGAATTTCAAATGCCTTACCTTGCAACACAGGCTCGTGAAGCGCGAAATGGCATCCATCCCACGAAGGATGAACTGATCAAGACCGTCGTAGCGCTGTTAGATCATTTAACCCTTGACGAAATTACTAGCGAAAAGGTCCTTGAGATCTCCGGAATCTCGCGTGGCTCTCTTTACCACCACTTTCAAGATTTTGCGGAGCTTTTAGAGCTGGCTCAAGTCCGCCGCTTCTCAAAGTATGTGGATACATCCATTGAGGTCATGAATGAACTCTTCAATTCAATCAATTCTCGCGACGAGTTGCTGGTGCGTCTCGGGGAGTTCTCTCAAACCTTTCATGCCTCTGGACTTGCCGACTCTCGGATTGAACGGCTCACAGCTATCTCTAAGGTAAAGCATAACCCGCGGATGGCTACCGCTTTAGGAGATGAGCAAGAGCGACTTACCGAGACCATTGCTGATCTATTCCGCGATTTACAGTTGCGAAATCTCGGCAATCCCGATCTCGCTCCCCGTACCGCCGCTGTACTCTTTCAGGCTTACACGCTGGGTCGGGCAGTTGATGATTTTACGCCGAGCCGGATCGATCAAGAAAATTGGCTTTATGCCGTCTCGTTGATGGTCAAAAATGTTTTCTTCCCGCTCAAGTAACACGCTCAGTGTTCTGGGTTACTCCGCGAGAGCTGGGGATTCGATCAATTTTGCCGTCTCATCTTGAATCTTGGCGACGAGTGGTTTGAGCCCTGCTGCGTACTCCTTGGCGTGGTGTCCACAGAAGAGTAGTTCTCCTCCGTTAAGCAGAGTGGCACGAACATAGGCTTGGGCCCCACAGCGGTCACAACGATCGACGGCATTAAGTGGGGTAGGTTCGAGGATCATCTGTTCGGTCATCGACTGCTCCTTGTCTGTGCTTCAGGCGAACTACGGAACTTCTTCTGGCGTTAGTAGAACAGTAAAGCATGATTAGTTTATTCCCTCCGCGCTTCTTTCGCGCGTTTATCTCAATTCACCGAAAAAATTATCAACTTTCCTGCCCAATACGCTCAATCCGATCGATCTGCCCGATAACCTTGCGCCTCATGTCCTCCGATGATAAGGCCACGACCACCGCCAACGGGTATACCGCTAAGGATCTCGCGGTACTGGAGGGCCTTGACGCAGTTCGAAAACGCCCTGGAATGTATATCGGTACTACCGACTCCCGCGGATTGATGCATTGCCTCTGGGAAATTATCGATAATTCCGTGGATGAGGCGCTGGCGGGGCATTGCACCAAAATTGAAATTAATTTAGAGGTGGATGGTTCAGTTGAAGTCCACGACAATGGACGTGGCATCCCTGTTGATAAAGAACCGAAGACCGGGCTTACCGGCGTTGAAGTTGTCATGACCAAGCTACACGCGGGTGGAAAATTTGGTGGCGGATCCTATGCTGCTTCTGGCGGTCTACACGGCGTAGGAGCATCGGTTGTCAATGCCTTGGCCTCCCGACTTGATGTGGAAGTAGATCGCGATGGCAAAATTTATTGGATCTCCTTTCAACGCGGCGCTCCAGGAATTTTTAATGGAGAGGGACCCAAGGCAAGTTTTAAAGAGAAATCTGGGTTGCGAATAATAGGAAAAGTCTCCAAAAAAGTCACTGGCACTCGGGTTAAGTGGTGGGCTGATAAGCAGATATTTCTGAAGGAGGCCGAGCTCTCGATCGAGGATATCCACGCTCGGGCTCGCCAGACCTCCTATCTTGTGCCCGGATTAGAGTTGATCGTTAATGACAATCGAACAAAAAGTATGCGCTCCGAGGTATTCCTGCATAAAGGTGGTCTCTCAGAATTTTGCGCCTTCTTACGCCCCGATGAACCGATCGGCGAAGTTATTCGTCTGACTGGCAGCGGGGAGTACACAGAGACCGTTCCAGTCCTTGATGATCAGGGGCACCTGGTTCCCACCGAAGTTAATCGCACTATGGGTGTAGACATTGCGATGCAGTGGGGTAATGGTTTTGAAACTACCCTTTCATCTTTCGTCAACATTATTTCGACCCCAAAGGGTGGCACTCATACGCAAGGTTTTGATCGCGCGATCACCAAGGCCTTTAACGATGCACTGCGCTCGACCAAGACGCTGAAAAATAATGAAGTTGATGTTATTAAGGACGACGTTCTCGAAGGAATTACTGCGGTCGTTACGGTTCGAATGTCAGAACCACAATTCGAAGGACAGACTAAAGAAGTTCTTGGAACTGCGGCTGCGACAAAAATCGTAGCAAGCGTCGTGAGTGATGAATTGAAGAATTTCTTCGCCACTACTAAGCGAGTAGATAAGGCTACGGGTCGAGCAATTCTTGAGAAGGTTGCTTCAGCCTCACGCACGCGAATTTCGGCGCGAGCTCACAAGGATCTGGCTCGCCGCAAGAGCGCCCTGGAAAATAGTTCGCTGCCGACCAAGCTCTCTGACTGCAGGTCTGATGACACCGGACGAACCGAGCTCTTCATTGTTGAAGGTGACTCCGCTCTCGGAACCACAAAGGCGGCGCGTAACTCCGAATTTCAAGCCATCTTGCCGATTCGTGGAAAGATCTTGAATGTTCAAAAAGCGTCGCTCTCACAGATGCTGGAAAACAATGAATGTGCCTCCATAATTCAAGTGATCGGCGCTGGATCGGGCGCTTCCTTTACTCTCAATGATGCGCGATACGGTCGTGTCATTTTAATGTCCGATGCCGATGTTGATGGAGCGCATATTCGCTGTCTCTTGCTTACCTTGGTTTACCGGTATATGCGTCCCCTGATTGAGGATGGACGAATCTTCGCTGCGATCCCACCATTGCATAGAATTGACGTAGTCGGTGGCAAGCGTGGTGAGATGTATTACACCTACTCGGATGATGAGATGAAGAAGTTGCTCCGAGATCTTGCGAAGGCGGGAAAACGGTGGAAAGAACCGGTTCAGCGCTACAAGGGCTTAGGAGAAATGGATGCAGATCAGTTGCGTGAAACAACCATGGATCCCGAGAAGCGCACTCTTCGCCGAGTCACTATGAAGGATGCGAAGGGTGCCGACGCAATATTTGAATTATTAATGGGTAATGATGTTGCCCCCCGAAAGGAGTTTATTTCCTCCGCGGAGATTGATCGCGATCGGATCGACGCTTAACACCAGGCTATGAAGCGGTTCCTATTCGGGTCCGCCTAGGTGTCGCAAAGTTCTTCGATACCGCAGTGAGTTCGGCCGAAACCTGAGTTCTAATATTCGCTTCACTCGAGAGCAAGGTTTTAAGAGTTGAAATAGTTTCATTGAGCGCCTTCTGCTCTATTTCCAGTTCCAGTTTGCTCACCTTAGTCAGGCGCCGCAACGGCATATCCAAAATGTAGGTTGCCTGTTCATCGCTGAGTTTGAAGCCCCTGATAAGGGCCGCCTTCGCTTCGTTCGCGTCTTGAGATTCTCGAATAATTGCTATTACCTTGTCAATATCGATAATCGCTTTGAGCAATCCATCTACGAGAGTTAGGCGAACTTGTGCCCGAGCCTTTCGAAATTCTGAGCGACGACGAACAACTTCAATGCGGTGATCGATAAATACCTGAAGTAGTTCCTTTAAACCAAGTGTAAGTGGTTTACCATCAACGAGAGCAACAGCATTAACTGAGAATTGATCCTCCATCGGCGTTAATTTGTATAGCTTCTCTAGGATCTCTTCAGCTTCGTAGCCGTTTTTAATCTCAATGACGACTTTGGTTCCCTGTTGACCGTCTGAGAGATCGATGATGTCGGAGATTCCTAGGATTTTCTTTGCCTTTACTAGGTCTGCGATTTTTTCAACGATCTTCTCCGGTCCAATGTTGTAGGGGAATTCAGTGATTACGATCCCAATTTTACGAGAACTTACCTTTTCTATCACCGCTGTAGCTCGAACTTTGAACGAGCCACGCCCGGTCGCATAGGCGTCGGCCACACCATCAAGGCCGATGATTTCACCGCCCGTTGGAAAATCCGGAGCGGGGACAAATTTCATGAGTGATTTAAGGGTTGCGTTGGGGGTAGCGATGAGATGTTTTGCGGCTGAAACTACCTCTCCCAAATTATGCGGGGGCATATTCGTCGCCATTCCAACGGCGATTCCGGTGGCCCCATTGACCAATAAGTTGGGGAAGGCGGCGGGAAGGACCAAAGGCTCTAGGAGTTGACCATCATAATTCCCACCGAAGTCAACGGTATCTTCATCGGCCTCATCTACCATCGCCATGGCGGCGGGGGCGAGCCTGGCCTCGGTGTAACGCATGGCGGCAGGACCTGCATCGAGCGAACCGAAATTTCCATGCCCGTCGATCAAAGGAAGCCTGGTGGTAAAAGGTTGGGCTAGGCGAACGGCTGCATCATAAATTGCGCCATCCCCGTGTGGATGCAACTTACCCATGACTTCACCGACTACTCGCGCACACTTTACGTGGCCCTTATCGGGGCGAAGACCCATATCGAACATCTGGTGCAAGATGCGACGCTGCACTGGCTTTAGCCCATCGCGGGCATCTGGCAAGGCGCGGGAGTAGATGACCGAGTAGGCATACTCAAGAAAGGAGCCGGACATCTCCTGAGCAACATCAATATCAACAATTTTGCCCGGGTTTTCGCCAGCTTTGGGGAGAACGGCTTTAGGGGTACGTGCCATGGCGGGTATCTTGCCACGCAAATTACGGCAGGATGGGGAGGTGGGCTTTGGACTAGCAGATCTGTCGCAATCGATCTTCGCCTCCCTGGCACTGCCAGGTACTGTAAATACGCTGGCTCTCTCTGAATCAAGGCGAACTTGCCTCTTACTCATTGATGGCATGGGGGCGGAACCACTTCAGCAATTTGGTGGTGAATTTCCTCTCTTCTCGCAAGCAAAGAGTTCTACGCTACTGGTCTCGCACTTTCCCTCGACCACAGTAACTAATCTGACCAGCTTGGGTACCGGGGAGTTGCCGGGAGTTCATGGAATGTTGGGTTACACCGTTCGCGTTCCACACTCCGGTACCCCTGGAAGGTTGCTCAATGCACTTAAATGGGATGAACGCGTGGATCCACTCGTATGGCAGAAAGTCCCTACTCTCTTTGAACGGGCCACAGCGCACGGGATAACAGTGACAAATATTGCGGAGAAGAGATATGAGGGGAGCGCTTTTACCCAGGCTGCGCTTCGGGGTGCGAAGTATGTGGGTGCAAATCGAAATTCAGAGATGGTGGAAGCTACCGCAATTGCTCTGGCGGAACCGAATTCATTTACATATTTGTACATCAATGCGCTCGATCACGCCGGCCACAATGATGGAGTTGGAAGTGAGAAATGGTTGATTGCCCTCGGCCAAGTTGCTGAGTTGATCTCTTCACTTGTGACAAAGCTCCCACGAAATACCGATCTTTATGTTACTGCTGACCACGGAATGGTAAATGTGGGAGAGAAGATTGTTTTGGGGAAAGATAATGAGTTGATGCAGAACATCACACTCGTGGGCGGGGAGGCGCGCGCCAGACATATGTATGTCGCTCCCGGAGCACTGGATGAGACCGTCGCGATCTGGCGTGAATTACTTGGGGTAAGAGCAACTATTTACACTAAGGATGAATTGATTGAAGCCCAGCTTTTTGGGGCAGTTCTCTCACAAGATAGCTTTGAGCGAATGGGAGACTTTATTGCGATTGCCCATGATGAAATGATTTTAATTGATCCTTCCCGAGCCGCCCAGGAATCAGCGATGGTTGGCCACCATGGTGGGGTGACTAAAAGCGAGACCGCTATTCCTCTTCTGAAGTTTCTTTAGCGCCGCCAAACATGATGTCATCCCATGAGGGAATTTTTAATCGCTTTGTGATGCCATCTCGCCTATCAGTTTCACTTATTTCATCTACCTCTTCGCGGACCGCCACCAAACGCGGCGCGGGGGTCGTCGCGGGATAGACAATTCCGTGTGAGGGGGATGAACTTTTTATTTCTGGTTCTTCCCCTGAAATCCAAACTGCGCCATCATCCAGCGCTTCTAAACTGCGATTGATTAAGTCGAAGCACCAATTAGCTTCGGCCGTGCCCCCATCCTTTGTCGGATAGGACAGGACGATGTTCCACGTCGCATCGGGCATCCGCCAGGTGTTCCACTCGACCAGAGCCATATCCACCCCTCGAGGAGCAAGTTGAGAGATTGTCGCCGCTGCCAGCGTTGGAGAATGTTTCTCTTTACGCATTTGCGCGAGGAGGGCAAGACCAATGACATAGGCGCGTTCTTGCAAAATGGGGCCAGAGAACTTTTCGATTTTCAGAGCGGACCAATCGGTCGTTCGAGCAATAGAGTTTATTGTTTCTCCAGCGCGCAGACGCGCCTGGATCTCTTTGACGGTTACCGAGGAGTGTTCATCAGAGGTAGCGACTGCGACCAAGCGAGGTTGGTTGACGAGCGTGCGCAGCGGTTCATCGATTTCAACTTGGTAGCTCTCTCCCTCCTTGGATTCCAGTTCAAGGGAGTTGCCGTCATTCGATCGCCCAATTAACTTTAAATCTTTCACGAGCAAAGAGTGCCACACTAGCGGGGTCGAGGTTGGGATCTACGCAGAATCATCCCTAGTGATCTGAAATTCTGCGCCAGGTCCGCAGATAGGGAAGGGTCGCGAGGTTTGCGAGGAGAAGGCAGACCATCGGGACTACGAAGGCTTTGCTCGCCCCTTGAGAATCAATGATGTGTCCAGTGAGCGTTCCGGGGAGCGCCCCGCCTAGTGAAAGTCCCGCGATTACCCACGAAAGGGTTTCCGTCACTTTTTCGGGTGGGACTGACTTTTCAGCGACCCCATACCCTGCCACGATGAGCGGAGCCACAGCTATCCCAGAGATGAAGAGGGCGATCGCCAGCGCAACCATTGAGTGAATAAAGAAAAAGGGGATTGATAGGACCATTATTGCAACCAGGTTTATGCGAAAGCGCGAGGCATCCTTAAGGCGCCACTTGACCGCGCCATTGATGATTGCAGCAACTCCACTTCCAGCGGCCCAGATCGCCAGAACTAGTCCGGTGTAAGGAGCGTCATGTTGTTGTTGCGCATACCCGACAACAGCCAGGTTGGTTGAGCTAAAAAAAGCCCCAATAAAAATGAAGGGAAAGAAGACCGCCTGAAGAACGGGCATTTTCAGGACGAAGCCGTGCGGGCCACTTTCATCTTTTTTAAATGGGGGTGGCTCGGTTGCCCGTTGTGTGATGAAGAGAGTGGTCCCAACCGCCATGAAGGAGAAACCCATTATCATTCCAACCGCTGGGGAGATGAAGGTCGCGGCCGAGGTCGCCACTAGTGGTCCAATGATGAAGATAATTTCATCCATTAGCGCTTCATAGGAGTATGCGGTGTTGATCAGCGCTCGGTCATCGCTGAGGACCCACAGCCAGCGCCGACGAATTAGCCCTCCGACATTGGGAAGAAACATTTCTGCTAGAAAGATAGCCGTCATCCAGATATAGGTTGGAGCGTGCTTGCTAATCGCAATAAGAAAGACTAGATCGAAGACGATATAGAAAGGGATCGTGAAGCGCAGGACCTTTCGTTGCCCCAGGCGGTCGGCATATCGCGACCAGGTGGGGCTAAATACGGTTGAGATAAGTGCTGCGCCCGTCGCTACCGTTCCCGCCAGCGTATAGGAGTGTTTGACGTGAACGATAACAAAGGTAATCGAGAGCAAGGTCATCGAAATCGGCAAGCGCGCTATTGATCCAGCTATTGAAAATCTTAACGCCCCCGGTACCAGGAATAGTTTGCGATACGGTGAAAACATACCTAGATTCTATCCATGAAGCAGCAACCGTCGCCCGCGCTCGTTGAAGAACTACTAGCGCTCGCTCTCGCAACTGCACAGAGAGCGGGAGAGTTGTTGACCGACCGCCCTGAAACCTTCGATGTTAGTCAGAAAAGTTCTGTGCGCGATTTTGCTACGCAGATGGATCACGCCAGCGAAGAATTAATTGTGGAAGCTCTTCTTGCTGCGCGTCCTTTAGATGGAATTATTGGGGAAGAGGGCGCTAACCGTGAAAGTAAATCAGGAATCTCATGGGTAATTGATCCCATAGACGGCACAGTGAATTATTTTTATAACCTGCCGGGATGGAATATCAGCATCGCGGCGAAGGATGGCGATGGAGTGCTTGTCGGAGTTGTTTTCGCACCGACTCTAAACT
>ENA-OFCD01001771-OFCD01001771.1-metagenomes-genome-assembly--contig:-NODE-1771-length-10104-cov-4.396059_pt1 | contig 10104 bp, 13 predicted proteins | sample MGYA00153392_OFCD01 | MGnify analysis MGYA00153392 | reverse complement strand
GGTTCCTTTCCCAAAAGCAGTGCAAATAATTTGCCCTGTCACTTGATTAACAACTACCTGGGCTTTTAGTGTGTGGTGCTTTTTCTTCCCACTGTAGTAAGTTCTCTGCTTTTTTTTGGACGTTCAATTGGACTCTCTGTCACATCAACTACGATTACTTGCCAATTATTAGGTTGTTGATAAAGTTGCTTTTTCCCTGGTAATCGGAATTTGCCAGAATCCATTAGCAGCGTTTCTACTTTCCGAATTAATCGGCAAACCGCTGACTCACTTAAATTCCAACTTGTCCCAATATGAAATTGTGTGCGATATTCAAAGCCTTTATTCTAGTACTAATAATAACTGGTCTTCCACGCTGAGTTTGCATTGCCCACCTTTTTTACCCCGACGATCCAGATCTGGTTTAAGTATTTCAACCATCAGGTTAAAGGTGTTTGGCTGTACTCCACATCTTCGTTTAAAAGCTTTGGGGTGTAAGTACTTGAGTTGTTGATAGGTCATGCTAACTTCCTCTTTTCTCTACTTTTACCTCAACTACTCCTATTCACGCAAGAGGTCTAATGATGATGTCCAAGATAAGCAAGAGGCAGCTAAACTGCAAACTCTAGCCAAAATTACTCCTCAACAAGCACAGCAATCCGCAGAAGCTAATCAAGGTGGTAAAGCTAGCAACGTGAAGCTCGAAAATGAAGATGGTAATGTCGTTTATGCCGTAGCCATCGGTCAAAAAGAGGTCAAAGTAGATGCGGGTAACGGTCGTGTATTATATACCGACTCTGCTAACAGTGAAGGAAGCAAAGTAAAACGTCCCAGTAGCAGTATCCGAGTCGCTGAAGCCAGCGATGGCGATGGTGAGACTAATGATGATGTTAAATAACTGCTAATTTGCTGCTTAATTGAAATACATGTCTGCTCAAAGTTTGAGCAGACATGTATTTTTAAGTTACTAGAATATTTTATAAGTTATCGATGTTGAATCCTCTACCTACTAAAGTAATGTCTTCAAATATAGCAATCCTATTTGAATTCCGTTGGCGTTGGCGTTGGCGTTGGCGAAGCCTACCGTAGGTACAGCCTACCGTAGGTACAGCCTGCCGTAGGCACAGCCTCTCAGAATGAGAATCGGTAACGGTAACTCGTAGGGGCGGTGCTTCATGCCCGCCCTCTAGGGATGAAGCTTCTCATTTAGGATTGCTATAGTGGATGCTAGAGTTAATCAAATAAAAGTTAGGTGAATATTTAAGAATTACCAATGAAATTCTCCATCAGTCAACAGTTCCGGTGGGAACAGGTGAGAGCCATTCGCTATTTAGCTAAATGGTTCGCGATTGGGAGCGCAATCGGTATTCTGGCAGGGACAGCCTCTGCATTACTTCTGGTATCGCTAGAATGGGCAACAGCATGGCGAGAATCTCATCTTTGGATAATTCTGCTACTGCCATTGGGGGGGCTTCTCAGGGCTATTTCCCTGTCTGATTGCGGCAATTGTAGGCGACCAAATTACTTTGGCATGGGGACTGCATCACACAGTTTATCAGGTGCCAATCGTTCCTAAATTGACGCTTTGGGGATTATTAGCAGCAATAATTGCGGGCACAATGTTTGGGGTAGTGGCAAGGGTATTCGCATTCCTGACACACTCCATCGGTACTTATTTCAAAGCTAAAATTAGCTATCCACCATTACGACCAGCAATTGGCGGTATATTAGTGGCGATCGGGATTGGAGCTGTAGGCACTACTAAATATATCGGTTTGGGCATTCCGACGATTGTTAGTGCTTTTCATACTCAACTACCTCTGTGGGATTTTGCGCTCAAAATTGGGTTTACTGCGTTGACGTTGGGGGCAGGGTTTAAGGGTGGGGAAGTAACCCCATTATTTTATATTGGCGCGACATTAGGTAATGCCCTCGCGCCCCTCTTGGGACTACCAGCACCGCTCCTGGCAGGAATGGGTTTTGTCGCTGTATTTGCGGGAGCTGCCAATACACCCCTAGCTTCAACGCTGATGGCCATCGAATTATTTGGTCTACCTGCTGGGATCTACGCGGGAATTGCCTCGATCTCAAGTTATCTATTATCTGGACATACAGGCATTTATCGCGCTCAACGTGTTGGTTTGAGCAAGTACACTGCGCTCAAATACGAAGAGGGACTAAGTATTGCTGCACTCGCACAAACCACCACTACAGCAAATGAACGACTGGCGAACCCCTCAGAGGATGTCTGAGAAGTAAGAAAGTTCTCATCGGTGATGAGAAAACCGACTTTTGAAGTCATAGTTAGCGTAGGTTAAAAAACCGGATTTAATATTACAACATGTCGAGCCATCATTAGCTCGGTTTAGAAGTTCAAGCCAAAAGGTCTAAATTTTGCTAACAGCTCTTCGACGACTACCACCCAATGTTTGGCTGATTGGTGTAATTAGCTTACTGAATGATACAGCCAGCGATCGCTTCAATCTAATTCAGCTTACTGCTCGATGCTAACGGGAATTAAGTTGCTTCAACTGGTGAGATCTCTCTTCAAGTCTCTCTACTAATCGATCGCATACTAGTTCACAAATGCTCAATGTCAGCGGATCGGCAATCTCATAATATACGGTTGTGCCCTCTGGATGACGGCTGACTATCCCTACCTGCGCGAGGGTTTTGAGATGCTTGGATACATTTGCTTGTCCCAATCCTGTCAGTTCGACGATTTCGTTGACACTTTTGCGATCGGATTTTAGACAGTTGAGGACTTGGAGACGACTAACTTCTGATAATACTTTGAAGTAGTCAGCAACTTGGTTCAAGGCAAGGATTTCTAACATGAGTAATTGGGAGTTGGCAGAAACGATCCCCCCTCCGCACAACCTTAACGGTGGTGGAGTGTACTTCCATTTTAACAGAAATGAACCTTGACAGCTATATATCTATGTGGTTATATAAATATATATAGCTAATTAACTCTCGATCGGGAAACAGATGTCCGATCGAAATATCGAAATTTAGCACAAAGGGGTAAATATGTTATTTCGACAACTATTCGATCGAGAGACTAGCACCTATACCTATCTAATTGCCGATCGGCAGACAGGGGAAGCAGTGTTAGTCGATCCGGTATTAGAGCAAGTAAGTCGCGATCTTCAACTTCTGAAGGAACTGGATTTAAAGCTCCGTTATTGCCTAGAAACCCACATTCATGCCGATCATATTACCGGGACGGCGAAACTACGGGAGGCAACGGGATGTTTGGGCATCGTCCCTCAAGGTGCGGAAGTAGCTTGTGCCGATCGCGATCTTCAAGATGGAGAAGTACTGAAATTAGGCAATCTGAGCATCATGACGATCGCAACTCCCGGACATACAGATAGTCATGTTGCCTATCTGGTTAATAACACCCACTTATTAACGGGTGATGCACTCTTGATTCGTGGCTGTGGGCGAACTGATTTTCAAGGTGGCGATGCGGGTGCGCTCTATGATTCGGTGGCTGGCAAGTTATTTAACTTATCCACCGATACTCTCGTCTATCCAGCACATGATTATCACGGTTTTACGGTTTCGACAATCGGCGAAGAACGGCAGTATAATCCACGCTTTCACGGGCGCAGTCGGAGTGACTTTATTGACTTGATGGCGACTCTCAACTTGCCCCAACCCGCCAAAATTATGGAAGCAGTTCCCGCTAACGAACACTGTGGCAATCCTAACTAAAAATCATGGAAAAGACTAAAGATTTAACGGCGATTGATGCCCACACTTTAAAAGATTGGATCGATCGAGAGCGCGTTTGTTTAATTGATGTGCGCGAAGCTGGAGAATACGCTGGTGCCCATATTCTGGGAGCGATCGGATTGCCGCTATCTCAGTTAAAAGTTGGTAATCTTCAACTTCCGATCGATCGACGATTAGTGCTGTACTGTCGATCGGGTAATCGTTCCCACCAAGCTGCCCAAATTTTAGCAACCCAGGGTTATACCGAGTTGTATCATCTTGAAGGTGGGATTGGTGCATGGCAAAGTGCAGGTTATCAAACTCAATCGATCGCCAATGCACCGATTAGTTTATTTCGTCAAATTCAAATCGTGGCAGGTTCGCTCGTGGTGTTAGGCACAATCCTGGGAGCGATGGTTTCCCCGCTATGGCTGCTGTTGAGTGGCTTTGTCGGGAGCGGCTTGGTGTTTGCAGGGATTAGCAATACCTGTGCGATGGGGATGTTATTGGCAAAGTTACCTTACAATCGGAGCTGAAGAGATGACATGGATTATCGGTCATATCTTCGCTGCGGCGATTGGCATGAGTTTGGGGTTGCTCGGTGGCGGGGGTTCGGTGCTGGCGGTGCCAGTGCTAGTCTATGTCATGGGGATTGCGCCCAAACAGGCGATCGCGATGACGCTAGTAATTGTCGGAATTGTGAGCCTACTGGGTTCGATTCCCCACTGGCGCAAGGGACGAATTGAGTTAGCTACCGTTGGTTTATTTGGCTCTTCGACAATGGTGGGAGCCTTTATGGGGGCGAAAATTGCGGCACTGCCCTGGATGACGGGTACGGTACAAATGCTATTGTTTGCCGTGATGATGCTGATCGCGGCGATCGCGACTATTGCCAAAAGTCATCCAGATCGGGCTGCAACTGAGGATGAAGAGCTAGACTTATATCCACGTCCCGTCTGCAAATATTGTTGGCTGTGGCTGCTGACAGAGGGCTTAGGAGTCGGTATTTTAACTGGTTTGGTGGGTGTTGGTGGTGGCTTTGCGATCGTTCCGGCTCTGGTGTTATTGGGTAAGATTCCAATGCGAAATGCGATCGGTACTTCTTTGGTAATTATCGCGCTCAACTCGATCGCAGCGGTAATCGGCTATGTCGGGCAGGTAAATTTTGATTGGCAGTTAATTACGTCTTTCACCCTTGTGGCTGCCTTTGGGACATTAATCGGCAGTTATTTAAGTGAATTTATCCCCGCCCGCCGATTGCAACAAGGTTTCGGTTACTTTTTACTGGTAGTTGCTACTTTCGTTCTATTCCAAAATCGACACCAGTTTTTACCAAAACCGACCTCAAATCTTTCAGAAATACAACTAGAAACTAATCGATCGATCGAGTGAAGTTGAGAATTATTTCGATCGAGCTATGATTTTTTGGAAATTAGTGCTCCAGATATTTTGAAGATTGTTGGACTACTTTTTGGCTGGCTGATGAATAGCAAGAACGGGAGCAGCTATACTCGTTGAAGCTGCGGCAAAGATCATAAAGGCAATCCCAACTGTGCCTAATCCCATGCCTAAATACCAAATCCGACGATTGCGGGCAATTACCGCGATCGCACTTAAAGAAACTCCCACTTGTAAAGCTGTTATCGCATAAGAAAAATAATTGTGCTGGCGTAAGTCGTATTGAGATATTGCCTGTAATGTAGTTGCATTGGCTTTAATTTTCACCCGATCGCGTGCTAATTTATCTAGATCTTGCTTGATGGTATTGGGAACTGGTTTTTGTTGAGCTTTAAGCATGATAATTACAGACTCATCCACATGGCGTTTCATAGAATTAGCCTGAAATTGAGTCAATCTATCGCTTGCTTGAGACTGGGATATTGATGATGCGTTAGCATAGTATCCGCCTAGCATTGCCGCAACTGCTGCCGTACTCGATAAAATAGCCGTAGATACACTCAGCCATTTGAGCCATTTATGTTCTCGATTTTCATTAGCTACTTCAGTATCTAGTTCGGCCTTGACTTCTGAGATCGCCTCTAAAACGTGCTCTTGAAATTCATGGGGTTCCGGCCCTAATCTTTCAGACATAAGCTGCTCCTAATCTATAGAATAATGAAAAGTGTCTCAATAGTGACATTCAAATCTGTTGCGATCTTAGCCTATCAAAAATTATCCTCGTGCATAAACAACGCCCGACTGCTTTACGACTAATCGTACTTTATAAATGCTTTGAAGCTATTCTATTTTTCATCACCGCGACCGCCGCGATATTTGTGATGAAAAATCATGAGGATTTGGCAGAATTTGCTAGTTCTTATATACTCACAACTAAAATATTCATCATTAAATGGTTGGTAAATAAATTTCTAACCATCGATCCAAATAGCTTAAAATTGAGCGGAATTGTAGCTGGGGTATATGCCCTAGTAACAGCAATCGAGGCGATCGGATTATGGTACGAGCAGGATTGGGCAATATTATTGGTGTTAGGATTAGTGGGGATTAGTATACCTCCAGAAATATTCGAGTTAATTCGAGGTATTACAGTCATCAAATTACTCGTTTTCTCGATTAACATGGCGATGTTTATATACTTACTTCGCCATGTTATTACCACAAGATCTAGAAATCGATCTGATTAAATCAATACAAAGGGTCGTCATAGGGGGGAACTGTATCGATTAAATCGACAGTCGAGCGATCGTTCGCTAGTTGGTGACGATCGTGAGATGAAGTGCTAGCTTTGAAATTCTTTGACCCTAGCAGCAATTTGGGAATTTTAGCAATTCGATCGGTTAAAAGTGTAATTTTTGTTATAAACATATTATTGACAATCATCATAGTGTTGTTATAAATCGAAACTCGATTGACTCTTTCACACCTATCGGTAACGATGAGGATTGACGACTCCGTTATTACTATTAATAGTGATGTGCAACTTATATAAAAGTTCCACAAATTAGGTGATTAGTCGATCGCCATGACATCAACAGAGTTATTCAATACCAAGCATAGATTGTAAATGTCAAGAACTAGTCAAGTTTGGCAAATTTATATTTTCCTGACAAATTGGAGATCTCGATGTCGAGATTTAGCTAGTATTATCGAAATAATCTAACTACGAGCACTATGATGAGATTCATTAGACACAAGTGGCTACAAATATTCATAATTGGGCTATTACTGCTCTATGCGATGGAGAAAGTACTATCAATTACTAATAATCTCAATCTTGTCCCTACTATTATCTTATTGGGGTCTTTCTTAATACCGATTACTTTTATCACTTATCTCTACGAAACTCTGCCAAATTGGGAAGCAGCTATTCCAGAGATGTTTATTTGTTTTCTTTGGGGTGGATCCGTCGGTGTTGTAGTTGCAGGTTTTCTAGAATTCAATGTTTTGGAAACACTGGGATTTTTGCCAATGCTGGCAGTAGGGATAATTGAGGAAAGTGCTAAATTAATTTTGCCATTAGGATTTTACTTTAAAGGTCGGTTGCGTTCTGAAGCCACAGGAATTTTACTAGGTACATCCTCAGCAATGGGTTTTGCGGCAATGGAAACGATGGGATATGCCTTCGTAACGCTGTTACAATCGCGGGGAAATTTATTGGTGCTCGATAGCGTCCTATTCGCTCGTGGCGTGTTCTCTCCCGCCGGACATGCAGCTTGGACGGGGCTTGTCCGTGCCGTGTTGTGGAAGCAAAGGTTAAGAACTGGACGCACGGGATTAAATTGGCAAGTGATGGTAGCTTTTTCGACCGCAGTATTACTTCATGCTCTGTGGGATATCTTTAATAGTTTTAGAGGAACTACCTTTATTTGCACGATTAAGATAGAGTTACTAAGTTTACTGATTGCTGGTATTAGCTTGATGTTGCTCAACAAACGTATTGATGAGGCTAAATCTAGTTGAGATGTGGGAATGTTGATGCCCCTTAGTTTATTCAGGCGTTTTTCTAGATTTTAGCAGCTCTTTAATTTCTTCTAAAGCAAGCTGATGATTTTCTAGGTGTTGTAATATTGTTTCGATCTCCTGTTCGGCTTTAATATTAACTTCATAATCTATTTGCGATTTAAGTCCATCAAATTTACTTTGAACATTTTGACCGACCATAATTAGTGGCATCAGCATAATTTGGATGAGGTTGGAAAGGAATAACCAGAGCAAAAATGCTGGATAAGGATCGAACCTGAGCGAGATCGGGGCGATCGTGTTCCAAACAATCCAGATAAATGTCCAAATGAAAACGATCGAGAAAAAGCCGATCGTGCCAATTTTTTGGGTAATTAGTAGTGCTAATTTTTCAGAGGGATTTAAACCCTGACTATGTTCTCGATCGGGTTTGCGAATACTAAATAGCTTGGCTTTGAGCTGGGCGATGGTGAGAGGATGATGCTTGCTCATAATCATAATTCATGGGATCGCGCTAGCGATTTCTACATAGCCAAAATATAGTGCTAGTGCAATTAAAAATAGGCTGTAAAGGCGAGTCAAAATTAGATTTGGTAAATGTAGAGCTAGTTGACCTCCTAAATAAGTAAACGGGAAAACGCCGATCGCCAACCATCCCGTTAATACCCAATCAATGTGTCCTAGAGCAGTGTGAACGAGCGTAGAAGGCAATGCCATCAGAGCCACAGTTGCCAGAGAAGTTGCCAAGGCAGCCCTCAGCTCTAGCCCGATTCCCAGTTGGTAGAACGGGACGAGCAGCAATCCCCCACCATTAGCCAGCAATCCATTAATTAATCCCACCAGCGGCGACCAGTAGGGAACGATCCGCTCGTTTAATTGCGCCCTCGGTTCGGGCACAGCTCGACTGCGGAGTCCACTTAACCCATACACCCCCACGCCGAGAATAAACAATGCCGTTAATAGCATCAGAGTAGTTCCGTGCAGAAATTCTGTCAGCCAAGCTCCTACAATTACTCCAGGACTACCCCACAAGCTGGTTAATAGGGCAATTCGCCAGTGAATCAGGTGAGTATTTCGATACGCGATCGCGCCGCCAATGGCACTGGGTAACGTTAGTGGGAGCGGACTTGCTAGCGCAATCAACGCAGGTAGTCCTAGTAACCGCAGAATCGGCGTACCGATGGAACTACCGCCTAGACCAAACAGCCCCGAACAAAAGCCCATTCCCGATCCAACTACCACTTCGAGCGACCAAGGCAGTGAAGTCATAAGTCTCACCTTTACGTCTTAATTTGGATGCTAGCTTGAACTTTTATAACTTCAGGCTTGGACTAGCATCATCATAGTGCAATAAGCCAAAGTATGTGAAACCGATCCAAAGTCGGCAAAATTGTACTCACGATTATCTCCGATAGGCTACGCCAACGACATATCTTTTCGAGTTCTTGACATTTGTTATTTACCATTGAACTAAACGCTAATTCTAGTAATCTCTTCAAGTATCTTTACTGGTTTAGGCTCAATCTCTAGAGCAAAATCCTATGCAAACTGAAAATCGCGATCGCAATAGATTTGAAGTCAGTCCGCTCGCTCTCGATCCAAATATCCGACAGCATCGTAGCACCAGGGATTTTGTTCGAGCGAAATTATTGACTCCGCTCGGTCTAATTTTACTGGGAGCCGCAGGTGCCGTCGCTATAAATTATGAACTTACAAAAAGCATGATGTTTTTCACTCCACAGCATCCAGCCTCGATCTTGACTCCCATCGCTTCAGTGCCTGCCGATCGATTGGCATCGGTACCAACACCCTCAAACTTTATCACTCAAGTTGTCGATAAAGCAGGGTCAGCAGTAGTTCGCATCGACTCGAAGCAGACAATTACCAAGCAATCTGCGATATTTAACGACCCTTTCTTCCAAAAGTTCTTCGGCTCCCAAGTGCCAAGCGCACCCTCAAAGGAAATTGTCAGAGGAATTGGTTCGGGCTTTATCATTAGCTCCAATGGCGAAATTCTGACGAATGCTCATGTGGTAAATGGAGTTAATACCGTGAAGGTGACACTCAAAGATGGACGCACGTTTCAAGGTAAAGTGATGGGCACCGATCCGGTTACGGATGTCGCGGTCGTTAAAGTCCAGTCGAACAATCTACCCACAGTCGAACTGGGCGATTCCGCTCGCTTGAAACCAGGAGAATGGGCGATCGCGATTGGGAATCCCCTCGGTTTAGATAATACGGTTACGTCCGGGATTATTAGTGCGACAGGTCGCTCTAGCGGTGATATCGGTGCCCCAAACGAGCGGGTTAACTTTATTCAGACGGATGCGGCAATCAATCCTGGTAATTCAGGTGGCCCTCTCCTAAATGCACGGGGACAAGTCATTGGGATGAACACGGCGATTATTCAGGATGCTCGCGGACTGGGCTTTGCAATTCCCATTAATACTGCCAAGACGATCGCCAACCAGTTGATTGCCA
>ENA-OFCD01001770-OFCD01001770.1-metagenomes-genome-assembly--contig:-NODE-1770-length-10107-cov-2.513430_pt1 | contig 10107 bp, 10 predicted proteins | sample MGYA00153392_OFCD01 | MGnify analysis MGYA00153392 | reverse complement strand
AAATTTTCCTTCCAAATATGCGTACATAACACTCTTTAAGTCTGCAACAAAAATACAGATATTTCATGATGCAATACCGTGCATTTAAAATTAATCGAATCTTAAAATAAGAATCAATGCGTTGGCTAGCAAATCTCTACTACCAATTTTTAATGTATTTTTGCGCACTTCAGCAAAATAACCAAATCGAGTAAAAAAAATCTTTTATACAATATGCAAAAAGTTACAGCAGTAATTACCTCCGTTGGCGGATATGTACCTGAGTACAGATTAACCAATGCTATACTGGAAACCATGATTGATACCAACGATGAATGGATAAAATCACGAACGGGTATTAGTGAGCGCAGGATTTTAAAAGGAGAAGGTTTGGCAACAAGCGATATGGGTGCTGAAGCTGTGAAGAATATTCTTCAGAAAAAAGGTATTTCGCCTGATGAAATTGATTGTGTTATATGTGCAACAGTTACGCCTGATATGCTTTTTCCTTCTACAGCCAATATAATTTGCGACAAGGCTGGTATAAAAAATGCATTTAGCTTTGATATAAATGCAGCATGCTCAGGTTTTTTGTTTTCCCTTACAACTGCAGCAAGTTTAATTGAAAGCGGGCGCTATAAAAAAGTAATTGTAGTTGGTGCAGATAAAATGAGCAGCATTGTAGACTATACTGACAGAACAACCTGTATTTTATTTGGAGACGGCGCCGGTGCCGTTTTATTAGAATTTTCGGTAGATGAAAATGGTATAAAAGATAGTCTCTTAAAAACCGATGGTTCAGGAAAACCTTTTTTACACATGAAAGCCGGCGGATCTTTAAAGCCTTCCACAGTGGAAACTGTTCTTGCCAAAGAACATTACATATACCAGGAAGGACAAACGGTTTTTAAATTTGCGGTTAAAGGTATGGCAGATGTAGGTTTTGAATTGCTGCAACGGAATAACTTAACAGGTGATGATATTGCATGGCTGGTACCGCATCAGGCAAATTTGAGAATTATAGAGGCAACAGCAAACCGAATGGGACTACCAAAAGAAAAAGTAATGATCAATATTGAAAAATATGGCAACACAACGGCTGCAACCATTCCGCTGTGTTTGTGGGATTGGGAGGATAAATTAAAAAAGGGCGATAATCTTATTTTTGCAGCATTTGGCGGCGGATTTACCTGGGGTGCAACGCTTGTAAAATGGGCATACTAAAAAAATTTGTAGTATGTAATAAAATATCAGTGTTGAGAAATAACAAATGAAAGTTGAGAGATAAATAGTGAATAATTGGTATAAGTCTCAAAAATTAAAACAAATCATTCCTAACCATAGATGTTAATATTTCTAAAACATAGAAATATTTGGAGCATAATAATTTACATAAAAAATGAAAATAATTTTTACGGCCATTGCAGTGTTATTAATTTCGATAAATACAAATGCTCAGAGCCGTTATCTAGTAAAGTTTAGAGATAAAGGTACCAATCCCTTTTCTATTGCAAATCCTTCTCAATATTTAAGTCAGCGTGCATTGCAACGCAGAGCGAGGTACAATATTTTAATTGACAGTTTGGATTTACCTGTAACACCAAGATATATTGATAGCATCAGGCTTTCTGGCGCAGTTACAATTTTAAATACTTCAAAGTGGTTAAATCAAATTTCTATAAGAACGACTGATGCTGGAGCTTTGGCAAAAATAAACAGCTTCCCATTTGTAAGAAATTCAATGCCGATTGCTGCAAGAACAAACGAGCATGTTACTCCTGTCAATAAACAATTAGAAAAGCCTGCAGATATACCTTTACCAATTAATGAAACTATTTTTTCATCTAGGTTATTAGCCGATGCATTAGATTATGGTGCTTCTCACGGTCAGGTTCATTTGCATCAAGGAGAGTTTCTACATAATCATGGTTTTAAAGGAGAAGGCATGCAACTTGCTCTTTTAGATGCGGGATTTTTTAAATATTTAAACTTGTCCACATTTGACAGTATCCGTATAAATAATCAAATATTAAATACCTATGATTTTGTGGGAAATAAAACCAGCGTGAATGAAGAGAACAGCCATGGCATGAATTGCCTCAGTACAATAGCAGCAAACTTACCGGGCATATTTGTAGGTACTGCCCCAAAGGCAACGTTTTGCCTTTACAAAACTGAAGATGTTACGAGTGAAACTAGGATTGAAGAACACAATATGACTGCGGGTTATGAAAGAGCTGACAGTATTGGCGTAGATGTGTGTTCAATTTCATTGGGTTATACCACTTTTGATAACCCATCGCAAAATTATACTTATGCTGATATGAATGGAAATACAACCATGAGCGCAATTGCATCGGGTATAGCAGCAAAAAAAGGAATGCTGCCTGTTATAGCTGCAGGTAATGAAGGCACTAGTGCATGGCATTATATTTCTACCCCGGCAGATGCAGACAGCGTTATGAGTGTTGGTGCTGTTGATACATTAGGCAACGTTGGCAGTTTTAGCAGTTATGGGCCAAGCAGCAATGGTAGAGTAAAACCAAATGTTGCCGCAACCGGAGTAAGAGCTGTAGTTGCAAGTCCTAGTACAGGCCAGCCGGTTTTAGGTAACGGAACATCTTTTGCAGCGCCAAATATAGCAGGGCTTACAACCTGTTTGTGGCAGGCTTTTCCGGAATATAATAATATGGCAGTTTTAGATGCCATGCAGCGGTCTGCAAGTAAATTCACTGCGCCCAATGACCGTGTGGGTTATGGTATTCCTGATATGAAAAAAGCGTTTGTAATTTTATTAAAAAAATCTTACCTGCAGCAATCAAATTTCTCAGCATGCATAGCAGCCGTACAATTAAATGTGAAACAGGATAACAGCATGAGTGTTGTAATAGAAAGAAAACAGGCAAGCGAAGTTGTATATACTCCTTTTAAAACATTTACCGGCTCGGGTAATTTCAGTAACAAAAATTTAAGTTTTACAGATGATTTATCCCTTACAAGTGGTGGCATTGTTAAATACAGAATTAGAATGGATGTTGCTGCCGATACCAGTTTTTATCTTGACTCGTTGGTAATAAATACGCCACAGACTTGTCAGTTAAAAAAAGAAAACAACGTAAAAATAAATCCAAATCCTGTGGTTGATATTGCAAACATTGTTATCAGTAGAATCGCTTCAACAAAGATAAATATTGTGTTATTCAATGCATCGGGCAAAAGATTATATCAATCAACATATCAGCAGGCAGCTGGTAGTACAGCAACACAAATTAACATGAAACAAATGGCCGGCGGAATATACTTTTTATCCATATTTGCCGATGATAAAAAAATAGTTACGGAAAAGATTTTAAAAAGATAAAACGGCTACAAACATAGAATCAGCTTGTGTTTCATAACCTTTTAAATATTCCATTTGTATTAATTGCAGATGGAATTTTTGTTTTAAAGCATCTACTACTGCTTCATTTTCTTTTTTAAATACTGAGCAGGTAATGTAAAAAAATAGGCCGTCTTTTTTTAAGTATGTAATTGCATTACCCGCAATTTTCATTTGCATGGCAGCATATTCATCAATTTTAACAGCATTAAAAAAATGCAATTGCTCAGGTGTGCGGCTCCATGTACCGCTACCTGTGCAGGGCACATCACAAATTATTATATCATATTTATTTTGGTAACTTATAGTTTGTTCTTCTAAAAGATTAGCAGTAAAGGAATCATATTTTTTTATTCCTGCATCTTTAAAACGAATACGTAAATTATTTAAAATATTGGGGCGAATATCTGATACATTTAGTTTTACTTGACCATGCAAAATATCGTGTATCAAGATTGATTTACCACCGCTTGCAGCACAGCAATCCCATACTTCCACATCTTTTTTTAAATAAACATCCGGCTTTTGCAAATAATTAAAAACCAATTGAGAATTACGATCCTGAACAATCACTTCTTTGTTTGGCACAAATAAAAGTTCAATTTTAAACCCCTGTTTTAATGCTATGCAAGAATTGGTTATTTCATCAAAATCAATTTTATTGTTTGTAAGTTTTTCTAATACCAATCCTTCTTTACCCGGCCTGATCCTTAAAAAAAATAACGGTTGTTCAAGAAAAGAAACCGCAAATTTTTCTTTGTCAATTCCTTCCCCGATATCATCTTGAAAAGAAAAAATATCTGCAATATTAATATTCAAAAAACTGATTTTTGCATTTGTACTTAATGTTATTTTCTCATGAAGAATGGGATTTATTTTCTGTAGAAAACTATTGTTTTTATTGTTACATACAAAAGTGGCAATCGTAATTCTTTCCTCAATAGAAATATTTTTTTTAGCCGCACCTAACCGATAATAATTATAACAAAGGGATGTTATTTGCTTTCTGTCTTTGGAGCCATACTTTTTATCTGCTGCAAAAAAACGTTTTAAATGATGTACAAGTGGTTCACCATTTTTATGGGTCTGTATAATTTTAACAGCCGATGTTAAATGGGAATGATGGTGGCTCAATTCATTTTATTTATAGTAAATAAATGTAGATAACATTACTTATAAATCAGATTTAAAAATATTATAAATCCTTCAACATCCATACTGAACAATAGGTGTGACCGGTATTACCCATAGATCCTTCAATGTTATAAAACCCGAATTTTTTATACAATTTTTGTGCATCAGCCATGAATGGCATTGTTTCTAAATAACATTTTTTAAACCCAAAGTCTATTGCTTGTTGTAAACACAATGCTATCATTTTTGAACCTACACCAAGTCCACGGGCCTCAGGCAGGAAATACATTTTTTGAAGTTCACAAATTGTATCCTCTCCATTATCCAATTTTTGAATGCCGGCACCGCCAATAATTCTTCCTTCATTTTCAATAACAAAATAAACAGCATTTGCTTTTTGATAAGTTTCAAACATAGCATCGAGATTTGGGTCAGCATAAGCAGTCCCAACTTTTGGCGCTCCCAATTCTATCATTACACTTCTTACAATTTTTGCAACTGCAGGATTATCTTCCTGTTCTATTTTTCTGATATCCATATTTATTTTTATAAAAATGGCTTCTTCAAACAAATGAAAAAGCCCCCAGCAGTTAATTCAAATTATTTTTATAATTCCAGCAATGCATCTATTGGATCTTTTCCGAACAGCAACAGTGCAGGATTCTCCAACAACTGTTTTACTGTAACTAAAAACCCTACAGATTCCCTTCCATCAATAACTCTATGATCGTAACTTAAAGCCACATACATCATTGGCCTTATAACCACATGTCCGTTTATTGCCATTGGCCGCTCCACAATATTATGCATACCAAGTATTGCACTCTGCGGTATATTAATAATGGGTGTACTCATCATTGAGCCGAAAATGCCGCCATTTGTTATGGTAAACGTTCCACCACTCATTTCTTCAATAGTAAGCTTATTATTCTTTGCTTTTGTAGCCAGCTCAACTACAGCGGCTTCAACACCGGCCATACTTAAACTTTCGGCATTGCGAATAACCGGTACCACTAAGCCTTTCGGCGCACTGACCGCAATAGAAATATCACAGTAGTCATGATATAAAATGTTTTCTCCATCCAAATAAGCGTTTACTGCAGGAAACTTTTGTAAAGCATAGCAACATGCCTTTGTAAAAAAACTCATGAAGCCAAGATTAACTCCATGCTGTTCTTTAAATTTATCTTTCGATTTTTTTCTGATATCCATTATGGCCGTCATATCCACTTCATTAAAAGTGGTTAACATGGCAGTAGTATTTTTTGCCTCCACCAATCTGCGGCTAATTGTTTTGCGCAGGTTACTCATTTTCTCTGTGCGCCTTTCCCTGCTAAATAATTCAACACCAGGTTTTCTTCCAGGGTTATTGATGGCTTCCAATACATCCTGCTTAATAATTTTACCATTTTCGCCTGTTGCAATTATTTTGTTGCTGTCAACTTTTTTATCTGCAATGATAGCTGCTGCTACTGGTGTAGCCTTAATATCATTTTTGGCTTCAATATTTTCTACCTTTTTAGTTTCAGTATTTTCTACAGGAAATTCTTTGTTTTCTTTTGCCGGTTCTTCAGGTTTTTGTTCAACTTTATTCTCAGCAACAGAAGGTTTTGCTCCCTCTGTATCAATACTGCAAACTACATCGCCAATAGCAAGAGTATCTCCTTCTTTAGCCACATGTTTTACAAACCCGGCCTGTTCTGCATTTACTTCAAACGTAGCTTTTTCACTTTCCAGTTCAGCAATTACCTCATCTCTATCTGCAAAATCTCCATCATTTTTTAGCCATTTTACAAGCGTTACTTCGTTTATGCTTTCTCCAACGGTAGGAACTTTAATATCGATAGCCATTAAAATCGTTTTATTTTTTGCGAATTTCGGATAAAATTATCATTCCTTTCAAATAGATTTTTATAGGTTTTTAGTTTTTAAAAGTTACGTTTTTGGTAAAATGACTTGAAGGTTTTAAATATAAAAAATAAAAAAAAAGTTCACGTTACATTTTTATCTATACTTGCACATTACAAGAATTTAATAATTTTGAAATGAGTAAAAAAGTTTTATACACTTTAGAATATCCAGTACGTAGTTCTCCCGGTATTTTATATGATTTTTTAAGTAGTGCCTCAGCGCTTCAGGAGTGGTTTGCAGAGAAAGTTGATGACAGAGACGGCATTTATACTTTTGGATGGAATGGAACAGATGAAAAAGCTGAAGTGTTAGAAAGAGAAGACAATAAACTGATACGATACAGATGGTTAAACGGCCCTAAAGATGAGTACTTCGAATTTAAAATTGAAAAATCAGAAGTTACCAACCAGACCATTTTAATTATTACCGATTTTGCGGAAAAGAAAGATATTAAAGACCAGACCCAACTTTGGGAATATCAGGTTAAAGATCTTTTTCACCGGATAGGTAGCTAAGTTGTAAAAAGGTTTAAAATTTTTTTATATCCTTCGGGTAAAACAGACTGCATCATATTCCAATGATGCAGTTCGAATTTTAAGGCTATTTTAAAAACATTGCGACTTTCAATTAGTATTTTTAAGTCGTTGGTTAATGAGGAAATTTTCTTAAAATTTTCATCTCCAAAATGATGTTGCCATTCATCTTCCCCGACCAATATATAAAAGTCATTCTCATTTTTTAAGTTAGCTAAGATTTTAGCAGCATACTTTTTTTTATAAGTTCCTTTTAAGTGAAGGGTAATACTGATAAAATTTCCCCACCAAAACATTGTACGTAAAGCAAAAATATTTTCTTTGCTAAAAGTAGCCGGGTAATCCATTATTACATAAGGGAAACCATTATAATTTTCACCTTTTGAAATTTTTGGAACAGCTGAAATTAAAGTTTCTTCAGTACTTATAACTGTTCCAACATGTGATGATATAATCGGGATTTGTTCATTAAACAATGCCGCTGCTTTACTAATGACAGCCTGTTTAGTTAAAATAAAATCCTTATCATTTGCCATGGCAAGTTCGCCCGCAGAAAGCATTACTTTTGTTCTGTTATCCATCTTATAAAAATGAAGGATAAAAGTAAAGCTTTTATACAGCCCTCATGTTGAAAAAATTAGATAAACTTATTCTTAAATCATTTCTCGGCCCGTTTATCGTTACATTTTTTATTGCATTTTTTGTTTTAATGATGCAGATATTATGGAAGTATATTGATGATCTTGTTGGAAAAGGATTACCCTTTTTTACGATCGCCAAATTTGTATGGTATGCCAGTGCAACACTCTCCTCTCTTGCTATGCCGATTGCAATACTTATTTCATCTATCATGACGTTTGGTAACCTTGGCGAAAGCTTTGAGCTTGTAGCAATAAAATCTGCAGGCATATCATTACTAAGGTTTATGCGTCCGCTGATGTGGTTTACTGTACTGCTTTGTATCATCACTTTTTTATTTGCTAATTATGTTATTCCTTACTCACAACTAAAATTTGTTACGCTATACAGAGACATACTTGTAAAAAAACCTGCACTGAATATGAAGCAGGGAATTTTTTATAAAGACATTGATAAGTATGCGATAAAGGTTGGTAAAAAAGATGAAAACGGAACTAAAATAGAGAACGTTTTAATCTATGAACAATCAAACATATTGCAGGAAAATACGATCGTTGCAAAAAGCGGAAACATGCAAATTTCTGATAACAATAATTATCTTGAATTTAAATTAAAAGACGGTAATAGGTATCAGGAAAAAGGAAGTTATGGAGACACTTCAACAGAATATGTAAGACTACAATTTCAAACCTTTAAAAAACTTTTTGATTTGAGTGCATTTAACCAGAAAGCTGGTAATGAAGAAGATTTAAAAAATAATTCTAAAATGTTGAGCGCAACCCAGCTTAATAAAAATATAGATTCAGTTTCGAAAATTAAAGACAGTCTTTCAAAAAATATCAGCAGGTACATTCATGCATCATTAAAATATGTAAATGACACTTCTTCACAGTGGAAAAACGTTGCACCTGTAACATTTAGTAACAAAGAAAAACTTTTTCCTGACAGTGCTGAAGATATTCTCTACGAAAGATCAATCAGCAAAATAGGAGAAATAAAAAATAATTTATGATAAAAAATGTAAGCGTAATAGGCGCCGGACAAATGGGAAACGGCATCGCCCATGTATTTGCACAAGCAGGTTTTAAGGTAACGTTAATAAAGGTGGGCTGGGTATGCCCCTTGTAGTAGCAATTTTATTTTTCCTCATATTTCACCTGCTGAATATGTTTGGCGAAAAGTTTGTGAGAACTGAAACCCTTTCCCCTTTTTTAGGTATGTGGCTGGCAATTATTGTTCTTACACCCGTAGGTATATTTTTTACTTATAAAGCAATGAATGATTCTCAATTGTTTAATAAAGATTTGTACCTTAACTTTTATAGAAAACTAAAATCATTTATACCAGTAAAAAAACAGTCAAATACTTAAAATAAACAACATGGAAAATAACAACAGCCGCCGTAAATTTTTAAAAAATACTGTACAGGTTGCAGCAATTATAACTGTTAGCAGTGGAGGTGTTTCCAGTCTTTTGGCATCTTGCTCACCCACAAATTCTTTAGCGATTCCACCAGTCTTATTAACAGGTTTTAACCAGCAGCCTTTGCCTTATGCATATGATGCTCTTGAAAATGTAATTGATGCAAAAACGATGGAAATACACTTCAGCAAGCATGCTGCGGCTTACAGCAAAGCGCTTAAAGAAGCAGCAACTGCAGAAGGAATTGATGCGACAAAACCCCTTGAAAATGTGCTTGCCAAAATTTCTAAATACTCTGTAAAGATGCGAAACAATGCCGGTGGGCATTACAATCACGAAATGTTTTGGAAAAGTATGCAACCTAAAAAAACAGACAATAAACCATCAGGAAATCTGGCTGCTTCAATTGAAAAAACTTTTGGCTCTTTTGCAAATTTTAAAACGCAGTTTAGCGATTCTGCAAAAACAAGGTTTGGAAGCGGTTGGGCGTGGTTATATGTAGATGCTGCAAATAATTTGAAAATTGGAAGTACACCCAATCAGGATAATCCTTTAATGGACAAATCAGATATCAAAGGTTTTCCAATACTTGGGCTGGATGTGTGGGAACATGCCTACTATTTAAAATACCAAAACAAAAGAGCTGATTATATTGAAAATTGGTGGAATGTCGTAAACTGGAGTTATACAGAAACAAGATTTAATAAAAAGTAAAACCTCTTATAATAGACTCAGCCTTTGAAAAGCAACTTATCTATTAGAAAGGGAGCTGATCAAAGGCTGATGAATTGACATTGCAATCGTAAAACAAATGTAGTAAAACAACTACTTTTTAAATCATATTTTTTAAAAAAATATTTCACAACAACCTGTTAAAATACTTAAAATTTAAACTCTAATAATTTTAAATACTTCAAACATTAAAATATCAAACTAAATACAATTATAAATATGAATACTTGGAAAGAATATCAGGAACAAAACAAAGAACGTTTTCTAAATGAGTTGCTGGATCTGTTGCGCATACCAAGCGTAAGTGCAAAGGTCGAACACAAAGCCGATATGCTTAAATGTGCAGAAGCTGTAAAATCAAGTTTGCTGGATGCAGGT
>ENA-OFCD01001769-OFCD01001769.1-metagenomes-genome-assembly--contig:-NODE-1769-length-10107-cov-6.718961_pt1 | contig 10107 bp, 8 predicted proteins | sample MGYA00153392_OFCD01 | MGnify analysis MGYA00153392 | reverse complement strand
CCGGCTGACGCGGACGCGGATCTTCTCACGCTGAACGCGCGGCGGCTCGCCATCCTGCGCGCCGGCGCCGTCGTCGTCGGCGGCGGCAACAGCGCGGGCGAGGAGGGCGTGTTCCTGACGAAGTTCTCCTCCGACGTCACGATCGCCACGATCGGCGACGGGCTGACCGCCAGCAAGGTGGTGCAGGAGAAGGTGGCCGAAAACCCCGCGATGACGGTGCTGGCGCACACGACCGTCGCGGCGTTCAAGGGTGACGGCAAGCTCGCGACGGTCCTGCTGGAGGACACCGAGAGCGGCGAGCAGCGCGAACAGGCCTACGACGGCGTCTTCGTGTTCATCGGGCTGTCGCCCAACACCGAGCTGGCCCAGGGCGTCATCGACCTTGACGCGGCGGGCTTTCTGCTCACCGATGCCGGCATGCAGACCAGTGTCCCGGGGGTGTTCGCGGCCGGCGACGTGCGCAGCGGCAGCACCAAGCAGGCGGCGTCGGCGGCCGGTGAGGGCGCGGCCGCGGCGTTGGCGATCCGCCGCTACGTCGAGCCGTTGGTCAGCGGCGCCCGCCCGCTGGCCGTCGAGTAGGCATCCTGGCCGGGTTCTTCAGCCTCTTGTCAGCGCCGCGAACCATCGGCCACCCGCTTGCCACTGCTCGGACAGGCCGAGCGCGGACGCGCCGGCGAGGTCGGGGGCGTCATCGGCGGCCACATGGGCCCAGCGGAGCCAGTGGCTGATCAGCCCGGCGTGCTCGACGCGCACCCGTACAGGCCCCCTCGGCGTGCCGGGCGGGTCGAGTTCGGCGAGCATGCTGCAGCTCGGCGCGAGCAGCTCGCGCAGCAATCGGAGCAGCCCCACCGGGTCGCCGCCGATGTCCAGATTGCCGTCGGCGAGCAGCACGGTGGCCCAGCGGGTGTCGTCCAGGACCGTGTCGAACGCGGAGGCGTGCAGGACCGGGGTGCCACCGTGCCGGGCAAGCGCAACGGCGACCGGGGCGACGTCGACGCCGAGGCACTCCAGGCCGCGGGCCACCAGGGCCCGGGTCAGCCGGCCGGGGCCGCAGCCCAGATCCAGGGTCGGGCCGGTGCAGCGGTCGAGCAGCAACTCGTCGGCGCCGCGCGCCGGCTCGATCCAGCGGGGCAGGTCGAGCACGATCGCGTGGCCGCTCTCGTCGCGCAGCCAGGTCGTCGGCGGGGCGCCGCCGATCGTGGTCAGCAGATCCTGGCCGTAGACCTCCAGGGGGCTGGTCACGCGGCGCCACCCAGGCAGCGATGCCCGGCCAGGGGCGCAGCGTGCAGGCCCAGGGCTGCCGCGACGCGGGCCAACCGCGCGCCGGGATGTTGCAGGGCGGCGACCGCGGCGACATCCTCGACGTGATCAATGTCACGCATCGGCGCCAGGGTCGTCGTTTCGAGCCCGTGCGCGTCCAGTCGCTCGCGCTGGACGCTGCCGGCCCGGTCCGTCGACATCGGTACGGCGTCGAACAGCCCTGGGGCGGGTTGATGCAGACCGAGGGCCCACCACCCGCCGTCCTCGGCGTGGCCGAGTACCGCGTCGGTGCCGGGAGCCAGCAGCGCGTCGAGTGCACCGCGGAGCAGGGTCGACGTCACCTGAGGGGTGTCCATCCCGACGAGCAGCATGGGCACCGGCAGCGTGGCCCACGCGTCGCAGAAGGCGGCGTCCAATCGCTGGTGCAATCCGTCGCCGCGCTGCGGGAGGACCTGGAAGCCGGCCGGCAGCCACCCGTCGCCGGAACCCTCCAGCACCACGGTGCGCCGCGTGACGGGGACGCCGGCGACCGCCGACAGCGTGTCGAGCAGGGCGGCCCGGGCCACCGCGGCCGCCTGCTCGGGGGCCAGCGGCGGCGTCAGGCGGGTCTTGGCCCGCCCCGGTAGCGGCTCCTTGGCCAGCACCAGCACCTGTGCGCGCACGGGGTTCTCCTGCTCGGTCCGGGTGGGGGTGCCCCAAGCTCAGGGCCGGGTAGCCAAGACGACGCCGCGAGGCGCGGGTGGGGACTACCCCACTCGCGCCTCGCCGGACCGTGCTGCGAGCTACCTACTGGAGCGGACTAGCTGGTCGCGACCGCGATCTTCGCGACACCGATCGGGAAGCCCTCGGTGAAGGCGGTGACGCCGAACACCTTGTTGAGGGCGGCAGCCGCGCCGGCGGTGAGCTTGACCTTGGTGCCCTCGAGGATGGCGTTGTTGCCCTCCATCGTCGGCGGGTACTTCAGGGTGCTGCCGTCGGCGATGAAGGTGGACACCTGGTCGCCGAACTTCGCCCCGTCGACGGTGATGTCGGTGCGGATCTCAGACTTGCCCGCATCGACGTCGAAGTTCACCATCTTGACGACCTTGCCGCCGGCCGAGAGCGTGATGCCCTGACCGTCGTGCTTGATGACGCCGACGACGAACGGGTCACTGCCGGTGGTGCCCTGCTTGTACAGCGTCGCCGAGCCGCCGGTGATCGGGAAGACCAGCGAACCGTCGACCAGCTTGGTGCCGCCGACGACGCCGGGGGTGACCTTCAGCGATGTGAGGCCGGCGAGGAACATCGGGTCCAGCTTGACGGTGGTGCTGACGCCCTTTGACAGGTCCTTCAGATCGGCCAGCACCTGGGGGGTGGCTGCGGCGCTCGGGGTCGAGGCGGTCGCCGGGCTGGCACCGGTGCTGGCGTTGTTGCTGCCGCAGGCGGCGAGTGAAACGGTGAGCAGGCCGGCGAGGACGGCGGCGCTGAGCTTCGTGGAAGCCATGGTGGGTGGTTCCTTCCGGGGTCGGGGGGAGGTGCTGCGTGGTCTCAGTGGGGTATTCGCGCCACAGGCAGGATTGGATGGGTCGCAGCCTGTGGCCCCGGTCACTTTGGGCGACCAGTCAGTCGCGCGTAGTATAGGGCGTACTGCGTCGGATGACGCTTTGACTACCCTGTGGGCGCGCAATCCTGACCCGCTGGAGTGGGTTGCCTGGGCACCTGAAGCCCTGTTCCGGAATACCTGGAGGACTGTGCGACCGACCCGGCCGGTCCTGGCCGCACTCGTGGCCGGTCTGCTGCTGCCGGGTTGCGGAGGTCCGACCGCCCGGGAGCAGCCGGCCGGCACGCCCCGTCCGTCGCCGCTGCTCGCGGCCCCGGAGCCGGCTCGCGCAGACCGCCCCGGCTGGCGCCGTCGTGCCGCTCGGTGGCGGCCGGCCGGAGGGGATGGTCGCCGACCCGGTGACGGGTCTGGTTGTCATCGCCTTGCGCGAGCCGGACCGGCTGGCGCTGTTCGACCCCGCGACCCGGTCGGTGGTTCGCACCGTGCCGGTGCCCGGGTCGGCGCGGCACCTGGAGCTCGTACCCGGCGGAGGTGCCGTGCTGGTGCCGGGCGAGGACACCGACCTGCTTGCCACGGTCAGCCTGCCGGGCGGCGCCGTCACGGCAACGGTCAAGACCGGGCGGCAGCCGCACGACGTCGCCGTCCTGGCCGCTGGCGACAGCTACGTCGCGGATGAGTTCGGCGGTTCGGTCTCGCTCGTGCGCGGTGGTGCAGTCGTGCAGACCTTCCCCGGCCTGCTGCAGCCCGGCGGCGCGAAGGGCAACGGCGACGTCGCCGCCGTCGTCGACGTCCGCGCCCGGCTCACGCACTTCTACCGGGCCGGGCAGGAGGTGGCGGTGCTGCCCGCCGGCGCCGGCCCGACGCACGCCCTCGCGGTCGGCCCCGGGGTCACCTACGTGGCCGACACCACCGGCGGGGCGCTGCTGAGGTACGACATCTTCGGCACCCCCCGCCAGGTCGGCACGACGGCACTGCCCGGTCGCCCGTACGGGATGGCGTACGACGCCGTCCGCAGGTTGGTCTACGTCACTGCGACCGAGCGCAACCTGCTGGTGCAGTACCGGGTGACCCCGACCGGCCTGGAGGCGACGAACAGCTGGCCCACCGTTCGTGACGCGTACGACGTGGCCGTCGTCCCAGCCACCGGCCGGGTCGTGGTGGCCGGTGAGCTCGGCAGTGAGCTGCAGGTCTTCGACCCGTGAGCCGGCGGGCTCGTGCGGCCCTGGCCGGGCTGCTGCTGGCCGGCCTCGTCGAGGCATGCCTCGCGCACCGAAGCGCCGCCGCCGGCGGCATCCTGACCCGCCGCTGGACACTGTTCGCGGAGGTCGCCGGGATGTGGGGGGCGTACGCCGTCGCCCTGGCGTGCGTGCGGGCACTGCCGCGCCGGACCGCCGTCGTGGCTGTGCTCGGGCTGGCCGTGGTGCTGCGCCTGGCATCGATCTCGGCGAAGGCGCCGCTGTCGGACGATCTGTACAGGTACGCCTGGGACGGCACGGTGCAGTCCGCCGGCATCGACCCCTACCGCTACCCGCCCGAGGCTGGCCAGCTGCGTGCCCTGCGCGAGGACTGGTTGTGGCCACCGGCGCTCGCCGACCAGCCTCGGCAGACTCTGCTCAACCGGCCGAACGTCTCGACGATCTACCCGCCGGTGGCGGAGGCCTGGTTCTGGCTGGAGCACCAGCTGGTGCCGCTGTCGGCTCGCGACCAGGGCTATGAGCTGGCGGGTCTGGGCCTGGATCTCGGCGTGCTGGCTGCCCTGCTCGCGCTGCTCCGGCGGGCCGGGCGCGACCCGCGGGTCGTCGCGGTCTACGCCCTCGCGCCCTTGGCGGTGCTCGAGGCGGTGCAGAACGCGCACGTCGATGTCCTCGCGGTGCTGTTCGTGCTCGGCGCGGTCGCTGCCTGGGTCCGGCGGCCGGTGCTGTCGGCTGCCGCGCTGGCCGGCGCCGTCCTCGTCAAGGTCTACCCGGTGCTGCTGCTACCGCTGCTGCTGCGCGCCCGCGGCACCAGGGTCCGGGTGGTGGCCGTCGCCGCTGCGCTGGCCGGGCTCACGTACGCGCCGCACATCCTGGCCGTCGGGTTCGACGTGATCGGCTACCTGCCCGGCTATCTGCAGGAGGAGCACTACGGCCAGGGGACCCGGTATCTGCTCGTGGGGCTTGCTGGCCTGACCGGCACTCCCGCGACCGTCGTGGTGATCCTGGCGCTCGCAGCTGTCCTCGGGTGTCTGCTGCGCGGTGACCTGCCGCTGCCGCAGGCGGGTGTGCGCCTGCTGGTCGCGGTGTTCCTGCTGACCACCCCCGTGCAGCCCTGGTACGCGCTGCTGCTGCTCGCCCTGGTGGTGCTCACCGGCGACTGGTGGGCCGTGCCGATGGCCGCCGCGGCATACCCGCTGTTCTTCGCCACCATCCTGGACGGCCCCGCGGTCACCGTCGGGCGGTTGTCCTACGGCGTCGCTGGCCTGATCGCCCTGGCCGCCACCGTCCTACGACGTCAGCGCGGCGTGGCGGCCCCCCTGACAGGTGCGGAGCTGCCCAGCGCCGGGTAGCGCGTGACCGCCTGCTGCTCCTGGTATAACCCGCTCTGGCGCTGCACCGCAAGGCCGCGCCCGCGCAGGTCCACCAGGGCCTCGGCGAGCTGCTCGCACTGACTGCCGAAGGTCAGGTAGCCGCCGGCGCTGACCAGCCACAGCGACCCGGGGGAGCGCGCTGCCAGGGCGCGGGCAAACGCCGTCGGGGACGCGGTGGCGTTGCGCTCGGCATAGTCGACCCAGTCGATGAGCTCCGGGGCCGCGAAGCTCGGGTAGACGACCTGGTCGGTGCCGGCCGGCAGCAGCCGGCTGACTGCCGGACCGAGCTGGTCCGGGCAGTAGGCGACCACGTCACCCGGTGCGAGCCCCGCCCGCAGGGCTGCGGCGGTCACCGCTGCCTGGGTGCGCCGGGTCGAGGTCAGCTGCGGGAGCGAGGACAGCAGCCCGGACACCGCGACCAGGACCAGCGCGGTCGTCCGGGCGCGCGGCGGTAGCGCGCGCAGCCCGAGCGCGGCGAGCACCAGGGCCGGGACGATCGCGACTGAGCTGTAGCGCGGTGCGTAGCCGGCCGCGACCACCCTTCCGACGGCCAGGCCAAGCACCAGCGTGCCGGCCGAGCCGGCCAGCAGCAGCAGCGCGGTGCGGTCGACCTTGGTACCCAGCACGACGGAGCGCCCCTGCGCGCTGCCCACCAGCGCCAGCAGCGCCAGACCGAGCAGCAGCAGCGTCAGCAGCACCGCTGGACCCTCGCCGCCGCCCGCCCAACCCGTCACGGAGTACCAGACGTCGACGAGCTTGGGCACGGGTGCCCACGGCGTCCCGGTGCGCCGTATCTGGAAGAGAAACGTCGGCAGCCACGGTAGGAACAGCACGGCGCCGGCAGACAACGCCGCCAGCACCCGGTAGGCCGAGCGGTCACCTCGGCGGGCAACAGCCAGCAGCACCAGAGCCGTGGCTGCGAGCAGGAACAGCGCCCAGTAGTGGGTGAGCGCCAGCAACCCGGCGATCAGCCCCACCGGCAGCAGCCGCCAGGGCGAGGGCCGCTCCAGCGCCCGCAGCAGGGCGAACAGCCCGGCCGCGCTCAGCAGCTGCACCAGCGCGTACATCCGCGTCTCGGTGGCGTAACGGACCGCGAACGGGCTGACCGCCAGCAGCAGCATCGCCGCGCGACCGGTCGGGGGCCCGCCGAGCCGACGCCCGGCGAGCCACACCAGCGGGAGGGCGGCGAACGAGAGCACCGTCGACAGCGCCCGGACCGCCGTGTCAGAGCTGCCGAACGCGGCGATCCAGCCGTGCAGCAGCAGGTAGTAGACGGGCGGCGAGCCGTCCCGCCGCAGCGCGTCGAGCAGCTCGGGGACCGGGCGGCGGGCGATGCCGAGTGACAGCGCCTCGTCGAGCCACAGCGCGCTGGGTGAGTGCAGCCGGGCGAGCAGCCCGAGCAGTACTGCCAGGACGATCAGCACCGACCCCAGCGCCGGCCGACGACGCCCGAGACGTCCCGCGACACGCGCGACCGGCCGACGGCTGGGCGCGGTGGCAGCGGTGCTCATACGATCCCATGATGCCCGTCGAGGTCGCGCCGCGCCCGATTGGGTCCTCCACTGTCGGGTGGGCCCATCGCGGACTCGTCAGACGGTGCCGCGAGGGCCTGGCGGCGCTGCCGTGGCGACCGGTCCTGCTGTCTTTTGTCGCCGCCCGGGTGATCGTCCTGATCGCGCTCGGCCTGGCCCAGCTGGTGCGCGCCGTGGACGGTCAGGTGCGCACCGAGGGGCTGCTGGGCTGGGACGCGCGCTGGTACCACCTGATCGCCGCGCACGGCTACGCCGACCTGCCGCCTGAGGCGCTGCGGTTCTTCCCGGTGCTGCCGCTGCTCGCTCGCGGCCTGTCGCCGGTCCTGCTGGGCACCGAGGGCGCGGCCCTGCTGGTGCTGTCCAACACCGGCGCCATCGCGTTCGGGCTGCTGCTGCACCGGCTGGTCGTGCGCGAGGGCTTCGGCCGGCCGGTCGCCGAGCGTGCGGTGTGGGCGGCGGCCTTTGCCCCCGCGGCGTTCGTGCAGGTCATGGGCTACACCGAGCCGCTGTACGGCGCGTTGGTCTGCGGCCTGCTGCTGGCCGCCCGCGATCGCCGCTGGTGGCTCGTCGCCGGCCTCGGGCTGCTCGTCGGCGGGCTCCGGCCGCCGGGGGTCGTGCTGGCGGCGGTCGTGCTCGTCGAGGCGCTGCCGGGGCTGCGCGTCGCCGCAGCCCGCGAGATCGCCGCACGTGTAGCGGCGGTGGCCGCGCCGGCTGTCGGGCTCGGCGCCTACCTGCTCTGGGTCGGCGCGACCCGGGGGGACCCGCTGTTGCCGTTCCGCGCCCAGGTACGGCCCGACCTGCGCGGTGGGGCCTTTGTGAACCCCGTGCCGGGGGTGCTCGAGGGGCTGCACGGCCTGCTCACCGGCTCCCTGGCAGGCTCCGGCCTGCACATCCTGTGGGCGGCGCTCGCGGTCGGGCTGCTGGTCGTCGTGGTGCGCCGACTGCCGCCGTCGTACGCGGTGCTGGGGGTGCTCACGGTGCTGCTGGCGGTCACGGCGCGCAGCATGACCAGCTTCGAGCGCTACGCCGGCAACGCGGTCCCGCTGCTGATCGCTGCGGCCATTGTCACAGGCGCACCGCGGGTTCGCTCCACTACTGTGGCCGTGGCCCCCGCGCTGCTGGGTGCATACGCCGTGTCGGCGTTCCTGCACCTGTACGTCCCCTGACCACCGACCGCCACGCGGTTGGCGCGCCGCGGATCGGGAAGCCGTCTGGGCAGGAGAACCCTCCCTCAGGCAGGTTGGACGTCACAGACAGGAGCGTGTGTGTCGAGCACCCGACCCACGGATCACGGGCCCGTCGTCGTCATCGGAGCCGGGCCCGCAGGCTTGACGGCTGCGTACGAGCTCGGCAAGGCCGGGGTCCCGGCGGTGGTGCTCGAAGGCACCGATGTGGTCGGCGGCATCAGCCGTACGGTCGAGCGGGACGGCTGGCGCTTTGACATCGGCGGCCACCGCTTCTTCACCAAGGTGCCCGAGGTCGAGGCGCTCTGGCACGAGATCCTGCCCGCGGATGAGTTCTTGCTGCGGCCGCGGATGAGCCGCATCTACTACCGCGGCAAGCTGTTCGACTACCCGCTGAAGGCCGGCAACGCGCTGGGCAACCTCGGCGTGCTCGAGGCTTTCAAGTGCATCCTTTCCTACGTCATGGTGCGCATCCGTCCGCCGAAGGACCAGACCAACTTCGAGGGCTGGGTGGCCGCGCGCTTCGGCTGGCGGTTGTACCGGATCTTCTTCAAGACCTATACCGAGAAGGTGTGGGGGGTGCCCGCGACGGAGATCCAGGCCGACTGGGCGGCGCAGCGCATCAAGAACCTGTCGCTGCTCAGCGCGGTGCTGAACGCCGTGCGGCCCAAGCGCAACCAGAAGGACATCGCCTCGCTGATCGAGGAGTTCCAGTACCCCAAGTACGGACCCGGCCTCATGTGGGAGCGCGCCAGTCAGCACGTCGAGGGTTTCGGCGGGACCGTTCTGCTGAAGTCCAAGGTGACCAGCATCGAGCGCGACGACAGCGGGGCAACCGACGTGGTGGCCCGCACCAGCGACGGCGAGATGCGGCTGTCGGCGCGGCACGTCGTGTCCTCGATGCCGATCAGCAGTCTGGTCCGCGTGATGGACCCCCCGGCCCCGGCCGAGGTGCTGGCTGCGGCGAACGACCTGCGCTACCGCGATTTCCTCACCGTCGCGCTGGTGGTACCGGAGAGCTTCAGCTTCCCGGACAACTGGATCTACATTCATGCCCCTGAGGTACGGGTCGGCCGGGTCCAGAACTTCGGCTCCTGGTCGCCGTACCTGGTCAAGGACGGCCGTACCTGCCTGGGTCTGGAGTACTTCGTCAACCAGCACGACGACCTCTGGGACAGCAGCGACGAAGAACTGATCGCGCTGGCGCAGAAGGAGATCACATCGCTGGGGCTGGTCACCGGTGACGTCTTCGAGGCCGGCTACGTCGTGCGGATGCCGAAGGCGTATCCGGTCTACGACGAGTTCTACAAGGCCAATGTCGACATCATCCGAGAGTGGCTCGCCGAAGCCGTACCCAATGTGCACCCGGTCGGGCGCAACGGCATGCACCGCTACAACAACGCCGACCACAGCATGATGACCGCCCTGCTCACGGCCAGGAACATCCTCGGTGCCAACCCGCCGCACGACGTCTGGGACGTCAACGTGGAGGAGGACTACCACGAGGAGCAGCGCACGACGGTCACGGACACGCGGGTCGGCACCGGTCGAGACGCACCGATCCTGCCGCGCAGCGCCACCACCCGCGCCGCCGCCTGACCCGCACCGTCACCTGCACCGCACAGCGGCGTGTCAGGTCAGCCGTGCAGCCGTTCTTCGGTTGACACAGCCGGGCTCCGTCGGGCGGTCTAGGGGCCGCAGCTCTGCGGGTGAAGTTGATGTTGAGGCGCCGGAGCGAGGCCCCTCTCCGGACCATGTCCAGTCGGAAGCAGCCAACAATCGCGTCGGTGCTGCGGGGACGTCGACGAGGGTGCAAGGGGAAAGAGCGCGGGCGGCGCGCCCTGACTGGCCTGAGCGCAGGCTGCGACGGCGTGGCGGCGGCGCGGTGGCCGGCGTCAGTCTGGAACCGCCGTCGCAGGCCTCGAGTTGCGGCGCCCCCTCCCATTCGGCGCGCGCCATCGCCACCGAGCCGTCGCCCAGGCCAAAGCCGGCAACGTCGAGGTTCCAGGCGGGATTCTGCTCTAC
>ENA-OFCD01001768-OFCD01001768.1-metagenomes-genome-assembly--contig:-NODE-1768-length-10112-cov-2.394054_pt1 | contig 10112 bp, 5 predicted proteins | sample MGYA00153392_OFCD01 | MGnify analysis MGYA00153392 | reverse complement strand
TAAATATTGGGGCACTATAAAATTTGGCTGCTGCTGTGCCTTCAAACCTAAATTAAATATAAAAAAGGCCAAAATCATTAGCCTCCATTTAGAGGCTGCATAAAAAGAATTTAAGAACTTTAAAGAATTTTTAATTTAAATTTATTTTGAGTGAATAATAAGTGAATAATAATACAAATATACAGTTTAAATTTTAATTTAAATGAAAAATTTTAAACTAAGCTTTAACATGAATTCTTGAGTTATTTTCGATATTCTATCTACTGATAATACGGAGTTTAGTAATGAGGAAATTTAATCTTTTATTAATAGAAATACTGCTTAAAATTTCAGCCAATAACTCTTGAACATTCCTTACAACGATGCCAAAACATCGAATAATTTAGTCATGAACTTTTATACAATTTTTATATTGTAAAATAATATTTTAAAAAAAAATAAAGGCAACACGCCGATGGACAAACCTAAAATTAAAAGAATTACAGGACTGTTAAATTCGCCAAAAAAATTCCTGTATTTAGTAATCAATAATACTTCTGAAACTGCAAGTAGTAATAAGAGTAATTTAAATTTATCTTTCATTTCATTATTGTAAAAGAAAATTACAGCTAATAAGTGGCAAGCTACTCTTTTCTATTTAAATTTTTGTGTAAAGCTACACTTTACACAAAAAATTTCTTCACAAAAATATTCAATATTTCAATAATTGCTCCGCTCTATAACGATCAAGGACTATTATTACCGTACACTTTCCATAGTGCTTACACTGCAAATGATTTGAAATATTTTGGTCAAAGGATAGATGATTTGCCTCGGTATTAACATCTTAGGTTAAAAATTAAAGCCAACCTCATTCACTTTAGGTTGGCTTTTTAATTTTAAAAAAATATTTTCACGCCACTGCATAATCCGTAAAAGAACGTTTATGTGGCACATGAAAACCAAGAACTCTATCGGTTTAGGAACGCCTTGAAGTTCTAATGCACCAACTAAATCAAAATCTGCTTAATGTGCTTTAATGAGCTGCACTCACAAACGTTTGTATAAATCAAATAAAATCAGTCGTGGCATAGTATCCATCACAAAATGATTTTGTTTGAGAAACGCAAATTCTTGCGCCGTTGTTTTTTCTTTTTTGGTTACAATAATTTGTGCATCCGAGTTGAAATGTGCTAATTGCCATCGTCCATATCTTTGAAAATAGCCGTGAATTTCGTAATCGTTCATCATCTCATCATTCACGGTAATGGTGGCTTTTTTAGGAAAAATATTTTCTAACTGTCTAATATCGAGAATCAAATCGCGTTCGCGTTCTATTTTGCCAAAACGGGAAAAGCAGAAAACGATAACGCCGATGATAAATAGCCTTGAGAAATTAGCTATTAGCTTTTCGTGCGGCTGAAGACGAGCAACTAACCACGAACAACTATCAACTAAACTTGGTATAACGAGCATTATTCCAGCAAAAGCAAAAAATGGTGAACAAGGTAATAAATAATACCAACTTGTTTTATGACTAATCGCCATGGGCAATGAACCTGATAGGGCTACTAAAAAATAAAATAAAGCCCAACGTTTTTGTTGGTCGTTAAAAACTAATTTTAGTTTATTCGTAAATTTTCCTAAAAATAAAATCGGCAGAACTACGACTGCAACTGGAATGAGCGTTAAACCAATATTTTCATACAGCAAAGTATAATCGCGAAAAGTATATTGAACGGTGTGTTCATTATCTGTGATACTACTCATTAATTGTGTGTGAAAATAATTTTGGAAGAACTCGCGCGCAGGCAAATAAAAATACCAACACGCCAACGAAGCTGTTGTCAATATCGTTAAAATTAAAGAATAAAAAAAACCTTTTTTAAAAGTATTTTTTCTATCGAAACAAAAAAAGTAAATCAGTGGTACGGCTAACGGATATAAACCAACGGGACCTTTTGTTAAGAATGCTAAATGCAAAAAGGCGCAAGAAGTTAAAAGCTTTGAGCTTTGAGCTATGAGCTTTGAGCGTGTTGTGCCACTCGAAACCGGAAGCTCATAGCTCATAGCTGAAAGCTCAAAGCTGACTGCTGCAAGCGAAAACACCGTCATTAAATTATCGAGAATGAAATATGGATACGACCACAAAACGGCAGGACTCATATACCACGCGATTAAAACCAACCACCACCAACTTTTATAAATGTGTGAAACGAGCCAGAGTTTGCGCACTAAAAAAACGGTTATACACCACACGACAACGCAAAATAATTTTTCTACCCACCAATGATCGCCTAAAATTTTATAAAAAATTGAAATTATTCCAAACGCTAAGGGTGGATGTCCGTAGAAATAAATACTATTTATATGTTGCGGAATGGTGTACGACGAAGAAATAATAGGTTGCCAAAAACTGCCTTCACCCATTGCAATATTCCTTCCGATAGATGCGTACAAAAGTCCATCGAAAAACATTCCTTCGGGGATAACGCGTGGGAAAAACATGGCAGCGATGAATGCAATGCTAAATTTTTGAAGTGTTGAACTATAGACAAAGGTTGTTGAACTGTTATTTTTTTGAGTAGTTTCTGAGGAATTTATAACCCCAGCCTTTAGGCTGGGGTTTGAAGTTGAATATTTTTTGGCTTTAGCCATGACTATTACTTGTTCGGAGGTATTTGTTCGTTTTAAAAAGGTTGAACGTTTTTAAACGAACAACTATTAACTCATAACCATAATCTATTTTAAAAATTCTGGTTGTTGAAAAATCGGATTCGGATAATCGTAAAAACCTGCACCTGTTTTAATGCCGAGTTTGCCTTGATCGAGATACGATTTTAATAATTCTGCAAATCGTTTACTTTTTGTGTCTTGCAATGTTGAAACAATATGCCATGCGGTATCTAATCCCACTTGATCGAGCATACCGAACGGACCGATGTGCATTTTTGTATTACCCATCCAAGATTTATCCACGTCGTAAATACTCGAAACGTCGCGCGTTACTAAATCGCCCGCAGCACCGAGTAACGCCATCAACATCTGATTAAAAATATAGCCAGGATTTTCTTTTTTAATAAAAACTGGAATCTGACTGATTTTTTTTCCGAACGCCATTAAAAAATCTATCAGCCATTGCGGCGTTTTTGGATGTGGCATAACATCCACCACATTCATATAAAAAACGTCGTGAAAATGCAGCGCGCAAAACAATTCAGGTCTGCCCGTAAAATCGGCTAAACTGGAGGGCATTAAATATGATGTATTACTCGTCAGAATTGTTTTTTCTTCCCACAGCGGCGCAAACTGCGCATACATTTTTTGCTTCAATTCAATATTTTCCGTCACTGATTCACTCATTAAATCAATATCTTTAACTGCTTCAATCGGTGAAGTCGTCGTTGCAATGCGCGACATAACGCCTTCCAAAGTATCCGAATTATAATAGCCTTTTTCAATAAAATTCTTCAAAAGTTTTTCTTGAATCTTTCTATTCTTTGCTAAAATTTCGTCGCTAAGATCATAAATTTTTACATTGTAACCGTGCATCGCGCAGTTCAAGCCGATGCGTAAACCGAGTGTGCCTGATCCCATGATCAGAATGTTTTTAATAGAATCTAAAGAAATCATAAATAGATTTTTGATTAGTTGACAGTTGACGGTTGACAGTCGTTAATAGTTCGCAAACTATCAACTATCAACGAACAACTAATTAATAGCATTTTGTATATCTGCAATAATATCGCTCACATCTTCAATACCCGTACTCACGCGAATTAAACCGTCGGTAATACCAAATTTTTCTTTAACCGCTTTATCAACACGCAAATGCGACGAACTCGCAGGATGCAAAATTAAAGTATCCACGTCTCCTAATGTGGGTGCCAAGCTGCAAAACTTAATTTTATTCATAGCAGCAATAGCTGAAGGGAATCCGCCTTTTAATTCAAAACTCAACATCCCGCCAAAACCATTTTGCATTTGTCGCGCAGCCAAGGCGTGGTTAGAATTATTTTTAAGTCCGGGATAATTGACTTTTGAAACATTCGGGTGTTGCTCTAAAAATTCTGCCAAAGTTTGTGCATTGCTGCAATGTTGTTTCATGCGGAGCGGCAAAGTTTTAATGCCTAAATTTACCAACCACGCCTCGAACGGCGAGCAGTTTGTACCCGCTAATTTTACGACGGGAAAAATTTTATCTTTCATAAATGCCGCATCGCTCGAAAGAATGCAACCTGAAATAGTTGTTCCGTGTCCGCACAAATATTTAGTCGTTGAGTGAATAATAAAATCGGCTCCGAACAGAAAGGGTTTTTGCAAATAGGGCGAACAAAAAGTATTATCAATCGCAAATTTGACATGATTCTTATGTGCTAATGAACACAGCATTTCTATATCTAAGCACGCCAAGGTTGGATTAGCGGGTGTTTCGCAATAGAGCAATTTAATATTTTTATGTTTTTTGAGCGCGACTTCAACCGAATCAGCAGTAGTTAAATCGGCAATAATTATTTCTATGCCCAGCGGTTCAAAAATTTTATAGAAAAGTTCTGTCGTCCCACCATATAAATTGCCTTGCGTCAAAACGGCATCGCCATTTTTCAAAACAGCAAAAGCCAAAGAAGAAATCGCAGACATTCCCGACGAAACCATAATTCCAACAGCGTCTACATTTGTTCCAGCACTTTCTAATGCAGCAATTTTATCGCCAACGGCATTAACAGTTGGGTTACTGTATCGCGAATAAGAGTTGCCTTGTTGTGTTCCGTTAAAAATATCTATGCCTTGATCAATAGATTCAAAATCGAAACTCGAAGTAGCGTAAATAGGTAAAACGTGTGGTCGGGTGGTGCGTTTTTCGGGCATCTCGTGCGCACAAAGAGAGTGAAATTCCATAATTTTAAATTAAGTCATAAATGTAGTGGTAGCCCGTTAATTTTTTTAGGATTTGAAAAAAAATGTTAACATTAGTGCTTTTAGCTATTAGCTAAAAGCCATGAGACATAATCATTTGCTCATAGTTTAGTGCTAATAGATCAATGGACTTAACTACTTCATTCTTAGTAATTTTTCAAAATAATAATAGGAAAAAGATCTTAAACGGAATATTATTAAATTTTATTTTATATTTGCAGCCTATAAATCTTGCACTAAAATGTCTTCAAAAACCATTTGAGAATTTTTATTTTTAAGTAAATATAAATAACCAAAACCTTGAAACGCATATTTTTTATCTCAATTGCATTTGTATTATTTTTCACTGGTAGTTCGGTAGCTCAAACCACACAAATAAAAAAAGTTATTTTTCAGGCTTTTTGGTGGAATTTTAAAAATGATAATTATCCGAGCAGTTACGCCAATTATTTAGCTGAACTTGCGCCACGACTCAAACAAATCGGGTTTGATGCGATTTGGATTCCACCAAGTTATAAAAATTATTCACCAACGTATGTTGGTTACGGACCCATGGATCAGTATGATCTGGGAGACAAGTTTCAAAAAGGTTCACCGACTACGCCAACTGGTCTCGGCACAAAAGATGAATTACTGCGCATGATTGCCGTGATGCACGCCAATGGAATAGAAGTTATTCAGGATATCGTTTTAAATCATTGTGATGGTGCGGGTTCTTCTTTAGGTTTAGGTGTTGGAGGCATTGATTCAAATTCTTATTCGCTACAAAGTAATTCGGGTTATAAAAACTTTCGCTACGTCAGTTACGCGACGCCAAGTATTGACGAATCGCAGAACGATTATTGGACGCGCAGTGGGCGATGGTCGAAAAATTATTTTAACTTTCATCCGAATGATAATGATAATTGCATCACAGGCGATATTTGTAGTCCATTGTTTGGTCCCGATATTGATTACACTTCGGTTTCTTTTGGTTTAAGTTCAAACATTCCTACTTCTGGTGCACCGAGTGGATATCCTACTTCTCGACCTTATTATAATCCATCACAAAGCACGAACTATATGTATAACGGTGCTATTAATTGGTTGGCGTGGTTTAAAAAACAAACGGGCGTAGATGGTTTTAGGTGGGATGCGGTAAAACATTATGACCGAAACGTTCAGCGTGATGCTATTAGAAACGTAAAATATAATTTGGGTGTGGCGAACGGTGGTTATGCGATGACGAATGTGGGTGAGTGGATTGGTCAGACGAGTGATGAAGACGCTTACGTAACAGAAGTGGCGCAAGCGAGTTTGGGTTTTGGGTATGAAGAACACACTGGGACTTTCGATTTTAATTTGCGCGCGTATGGTTCGGGTGGAAGCCTGTACGATATCTCTAAAAATTTTAACGGCACTTTTGATCTCTCATTACTGCCAGGGCTGCAGCAAAATAAACGTTATTCAGATTACGCATCACCTGCTGCGCGCGTACATCGAACTGTGCCTTTTGTAAATAGTCACGATACGTTTCGCCCAATCGTTGATACGCTGTCGGGTGGAAATTTTTCAAAACCTTTAGGTGATGCGACAGGTTGGGATACGGGTAACGAACTTGGCGGCAACGGCAATCATATAGATCCACGCGAGCCACGCATTTCGGCGGCTTATGCCGTAATTATGGCGATGGATGGTAACCCAATTGTTTTTTTTGAAGATATTTTTAATCTCGGCACTACTGGCAAACGTTGGTCGCACGTGCCAACCAATACTACAGATTTACCGCTTTGGAATGATATTGCCAACATCGTTCAATGTCATCAAAAATTACAATTTAAAGCAGGCGATTATAAAGTCAGGAGTTCAGAAAGTGGCGCGTTTTTTCCAACAGGCTCAGACAAAACGAATCACTTAGTTTTTGAACGTTCCGCGAAAGCGATTATTGGAGTTGACGATCAATACAGCACCGATCAAGATATTTGGATTGATTCCGATTTTCCTGCTGGAGCCATTTTGCAAGATTATTCTGGTGCGAATGGCGTTACAACTTCGGTTGTACAGAGTGATAAACGCGTTTACATAAAAACGAAAGCTGTTAATCATGGTGTGGCTGGCGTTTTTGGTCATGGTTATAGCGTTTGGGCGCCTGTTCCAAATAATGTTGCGTTCACTACTGTTGCAGCAATGTTTAATTATTTAGATTACACGCCAATACTCAATGCGGTTACAACCCAAGAATGGGAAATGGATAACGATCTTGGAGATTCTAATTGTAAAAGTCTGGGGCAAGGTGGAAAAACGCCCGATAATTCGCCGAATGATAGGGTAGTAGGAAAATTTTTTGCCAATGCAGGCAATTCTGTTGCCTACACACTTACGCTTGGCACAGTTGGTAATGGTCTGACAATTGATTTTTACGATCTTTCTGGAAGTTTATTGCACACTAATAATGGCAACAATGCAACTGTGTCAGGTTCATTTGCGAATGCTACCACTCAATGGATTACTGTTAAAGTGCGCAATACAACAACTAATACTGTTGGTCAAAAATGTTATGTGCGCCTTAGCTATACTGCACCGCAAGTAATGAGCGCGTCGAGTTCAGCGAGCAAAACAAAAATTTCTATATGGACGAGTAACGCCAGCACGAATGATTGGAATGATTGCAGAAATTGGGAAGAAGGACTTGTGCCATCTTGCACGAGTACCGTTTTAGTGCCACACAAAGTAAAATATATGCCTAAAATGTCTTTATGTTTTACAGGTACATTTATTAATCGTTCGGGATTAACGCTCAAGTCTAAAGTTTTTTTACAAGGTCCATACAATAACAGCACTAGTTTAATGAACGATGCACTGCGTACTTTGCCGAGTTTTCCAATCGCTTCGCCTTACGGTACTTTAGACACAATTACTGATACAAATGTTTTAACTGTTTCTGGTAACGACGCGATTGTGGATTGGCTAAAAATTGAATTACGAGACAAAAATACGCCCGCCACTGTTTTACAAACGCGCAGTGCACTGCTACAAAGCGATGGCGATGTGGTTGAACTCGACGGCGTTTCACCCGTTTTTTTTAACGGTGTAGTTACTGACAATTATTACATCACCATAAAACACCGAAATCATTTGAGTGTTACGACTTCGGCTGCGCAAGTTTTTTCAGAAAATCCTACCGCTTTCGATTACTCTACTATGGCAACGTATGGGACAAACGCACAAAAAAATGTGGGTGCTACAATGTGTATGTGGGCAGGTGATGCAAACGGCGACGGACAAATTAAATACACGAATGCTTCAAATGATCGCGCCATTATTTTAGGACGATTGAATAGCGTTTTAACAAGTGTTGTATCAGGATATTTCAATGAAGATTTAAATTTGGACGGCATTGTTAAATACACCAATGCCAATAACGACAGAAGTATTATTCTTTCCAATTTAAATTCAATACTTACGACAATTTTAATAACACAAACACCGCAATAGTTGATAGTTGTTCATTGATAGTTGTTAGTCATTGTGTACTAACAAACTAACAATGAACAACTATCAACGAGCAACTAAATTAATACGCTATGAATAAATTATTTTTAGTTTTACTCGGTCTATTTTTTTTGGTGGGCACAATTATGTTCCCCTACAATACTTTGCAAGCACAAAATTGGCTTCAATTACGCGAGACGGGCGCAAATTATAATGAGGTTAAAGCCGCTTTTTTAAAACAATACGGCAGTAAATTATCAAAATTTAGAAAGGAAGCGCGCAAAGAAGCGCGAATAGGAATTAAACATCATGGGGATGGTTTTGAACAAGAAATGGAAGGTATAGTTCAGTTCATGCGTTGGTCGCACGACGTTGAGCCGCGTGTTGCTGAATTTAACGGTGATGTTAAAGCAATGGGTGAAGCGCACGAAAATGCCATAAAGCAATTGAAAAATAAGACGCAAACGCGTGGTGCTGGTAGTTGGACTTTAATAGGACCAACAAGCACACCTAATGGCGGTGGTAACGGACGTGTCAATGCGGTTCGCGCCATGCCAGGCAATAATAATATTTTATTTGCTTGCACACCTTCGGGAGGATTATGGAAATCCCTTAACGCTGGTGTGAGTTGGTCTTCTTTATCCGATGCTATTCCAGTTATTGGTGCGACTGATATTGCGATTGATCCGACCAATACCAATATTATGTATTTAGCTACTGGTGATGGTGATAATCGCGATGCCAACTCGATTGGTGTTTATAAAACTATTGATGGCGGAATTACTTGGGCTCCAACAAGCTTAACATTTACAGTAAGTAGTTACACACGCATTTCGCGCATTTTAATAGATCCTGTTAGTCTAAAATTATTTGTAGGCAGCAGTGCTGGCATCTATACTTCAATTAATGGTGGCGCGAGTTGGGTTAAAACGTCTTCGGTTGATACAAAAGATTTAGAATTTAATCCCGCTAACACGTCAACTATTTATGCAGGTTGTTATAGCGGAAATGTTTTTTTGCGTTCTTACGATGCAGGTGCTACATGGACGAGCAACATTGTATCAGGTACAGGTAACGGTTTGCCAACATCTGCTGTTCAAAGAGTTGCCGTTGCTACAACACCAATTGATTCTAATTATGTCTATTGTCTCATTGCAGAAACGGGAGATTATGGTTTCAAAGGTTTATATCGGTCTATTGACGGCGGTTCAAATTTTACGCTTCAATCTTCTGCGACAATCCCTTCTGCCACAACCCCCAATATTTTAGGCTTTAATGTTAATGGTGACGATGCAGGTGGACAAGGTTGGTACACTTTATCGCTTGCAGTTGATCCAACAAATAAAAACACGATTTACACTGGTGGTGTAAATATTTGGAAAAACACGAACGCAGGCGCAACAGGTTCGTGGTCGTTGAATGCGCATTGGTATGGTGGTGGCGGTAAACCATACGTGCATGCCGATACTCACGATTTATTTTTTGTAGGAAATACGCTATACGCAGCTAATGATGGCGGTGTTTTTTCTACTTCGAACGGAGGAAGCACTTGGAGCGACAACAGTTCTAATCTCTCGAACGCAGAAATTTATAGCATCGGTCTTTCGGCATCGAATCCTAATTTAATAATTTCTGGGCATCAAGACAATGGAACAAATTTAACGACAAATCAAAGTACTTGGAAAGAAGTAAATGGCGGAGATGGTTTTGTTTGTTTCATGGATAGAACGAGCGATTTGAACGCC
>ENA-OFCD01001767-OFCD01001767.1-metagenomes-genome-assembly--contig:-NODE-1767-length-10115-cov-4.051690_pt1 | contig 10115 bp, 8 predicted proteins | sample MGYA00153392_OFCD01 | MGnify analysis MGYA00153392 | reverse complement strand
CCCGCCTTCCGTTCAGTCGAGTCCCGGAGAAACCGCTTTGATTTTCCTACGCTCTGCCTGGCGACGCACACGTGCAACTTCGAGCAGTAGCCTCAATACGTCCAGCGCCTCGAGCGAGCGCACGTGTCGGTGGGGCACTCGGATGCGGATTGCCAGTCGAGCCATCGGGCCTGGCCGTCGGACTCGACGTTGACCGAGAAGAGTTGCTCGGCGAGTGGCACGTCGAACGAGCCGGACGCGACGAGGCGCACGCGAAACGGGAGCACGCCCGTGTTCTTGTCGACGATCGCGCGGTGCACCGTGCCCCAGGCGAAGCGGGTCGCGTCGTAGTCGACTGGAGTTTGATCGCGCGGCGCAAGCACGAGAGCGAGCGACACCGTCGAGCACTTGTGGTCGACGACGGTCTGAGACAAGAACAGCTGATCGGGGTAGACGCCGCGCGCGGACTTGCGGGTCTCAGGCCAGCCGTGTCCTCGCGAGCCGCCGTCGTCGAAGCCGTAGCGACTGACCATCACAAGGAAGCTCGGGCTGGTGCCGTCGTAGATCTTGGAGAGGGGCTGCGGCAAGACCACGGTCGCGTAGATCGACTCGCCCACCTCGAACGCGGTTTGGCTGGCCGTCGGCGGAACGGCGCAGCCGTCGACCACGCGCGGCGGGTCGTTGGAGAGGACGACATGACCGGGAACGTGGTCCCACTCGGACTCGCTCAAGGGATGCGCGGCGGGGAGGCCGCAACCGAGGAGCGCGACAGCGGCGATGGTGATTCGAGGCAGAGGGTCTCGGCGCGAGGCGGAAACGAGGAGCATGCACGAGGACACGCAGGGCGCGTGCCAAGCGGGAAGCTCCGTCGGCGTTTGACGTAGACTCGATCAGACCCACTCAGTCATGTCCAGCTAGACCTTCCCACGAAGTGGAAAACCGCGGTTGTCCCCAGACGCAATCATGCCCATGAGGATGCGTATCAACTCTGACGAAGCAAGAACTAGGGGCAGTCTTGCCGCAGTACTTCGCGACAAAGCCTGTTGGGATTCTGAGCAGTCGATCGCGACAAGCCTGATCTCGCGCAAGCTCCCGCTGCCATTCGTGGGGTGGGAAGTCCGCGATCTCCTGAAACCACGTGTCGAAGCCGCCAGGATTCCAGCCGGCCGGCACCGTCCAAAAGACGTCGGGGTGCTCGCGTACGTCGGTCAGCGGCAGGTGAGACGAGACCTCAGCGAGCCTCGCTCGCAGGCTGGGAACGGTGATCTCGAGATGGCGCGCGAGCTCAGCCTGCCGCCAGCGACGCTTCTGCGTGAAGGCGTGGAAGATACCGATGATGGTCTCGGTCCCGCTCTTGCGCCCCATCGCTACGAGCGTACAGCCGGCTGTACGCGTAGGTCCAGTCGGCTGTATGCTGTCGCAGCAGAACACGTTCGATGCAACCGATCCGTGCGCCGCACGGCCTGCGCTCTGCGTAGCGGCGCTATTTGCCGAGCAGCGTGTGCATCGCCGTCAGGCACTTGCCGCCGCTGGTCGCGCCTTGGCCGCTGTTGTCGCCCACGATGAGCTGGAGGACCTTCATGTTCGAGAGATCAACGATGTAACAATGCTCGCGTAATCCGAGCGTGTCGTGCGATGGCGTTCCGGTGCCGTCTGGATCTTTTACCGTGGTGACTGGCAGTGCATACTTGTTGATCCAATTGCCCAAGTCCATCTTGCTAGCCTGACTCAAGAAGCCAGTGGTCTCGAGCAGCTCGATGACGACTCCGCCGGCGCTCACCACGCCGGGGCCACCCGAGGCGAGCTCGCCTGCGCTCTTCATGCAGCCCGGGCAGTACGACTCCGACAGATTGATCATGAGGTACTTCTTGCCGCTCTTGCGCGCGTCATCGAGCGAGTAGTTCACATACGGCTTGGTCGTCGCGATGGCGTCTGCGGCCACGTCCGGGTATCCGATCCACGTGATGTTCGCGAGGGTGGACCCAACGCTCACGCCGTACGGACCGCTCGGGTACGCGGTCGAGGAAGGAGAGTCCGGGCCCGTCGCCGCGTCGTTCGAAGTCGAGGTGTCGGGCTTCGTGTCGGCGTCGTTCGGCGCCGAGCCGTCCGGGTCGAACGGCGTTTGGGTCGTATCGCCTCCGCTCGAGCACGCAGTCGCCACCAACAACGAGCCCAGGAGCCATGCACTTTGATTCATCACTTTCCCTTTCGACGCACACCAAGCCAAGTCAGCTCGCGGATGCCCTCGCCGACGTCCGTTTGGATCGTCAATCCGTCAGGCGACACGTGCGCCGCCGCGGCGACGCCGAAGACGCCGACCGAGGGCGGGATTGAGAAGTAGTCATCGCCGAGCACGAGGAGCTCCACGGCGACCGAAGGCGCGAGGCCCGCAGTATTCGCGAGCATCACACCCATCTTGAGCGAGGACTTTGCGCCCGACGGCGCCAGCGCATAGACCGCGTCGAGCTTCGCGAGCTGCGAGTGACTCGGCGCATCCGCGAGCGGCACCGTCGCGACACGCAGCACGCGCCCCTCCGGCGCTCCGAAGTCCGCGATGTCGAGATCGAACTTCGTTCCGGCAGCGACCAAAAGCGTGAGCTCGCCCACCGTGATCTTCGAAGCCGCCGCGCCGTCCGCGGGGAGAGAGACGGTGCTCGGTGCCAACGTCGGCGAGCGCATCGTCGTCGAGACGACCTCCGGGGCCGCGTGGGCGAGTCGAAGATAGTCCACCGCGTGATCGGGACGACCGTCTACGTGGACCGCGTAGTTCTCAGTTTGGAGGAAGTCACCCACGCGGATCGTGAACGCGCCCGCGTCGTCTGCGCGCCCGCCGAAGCACTGCGCAGGACCGCAGAGAGTCACGATCAATTGAGGAAGCGCTGCACCGACCGAATCAGTCACTTTGCCTTCGGCGCGCAACACGCAAGTGCCGCCCTCCGGGCGCATGTCGACAGGCGTGCTGCAAGGCACGACCGAGCTATCCTCGGGCGCGCCTGCGTCTAGCCCCTGCGGCGTGCTGCTATCCGCCAGCGGATGAGACTGTGGCGCCGACGTGCTGCAGCCACACATGAACGCGGCTGAGAGGGCGAGACGAAACACGCCCCCATCAGACACGGTCGATAACCAAGTAGCAAGCAGCACGGGATTTACATCAGCCCGTCTCTTCGACCCAATATCGAAGCTCGCCGCGCTCTAGATCGTAAATGGGAGAGCCCTCGGTGCACATCAACTTCACCGGCAGCGAGAGCTCGATGGAGAGGCGCTCGGCGACGCACGCCAGCATGAACGTGAAGAGCGCTTGCGGCGAAGACACGGCGAGGCCAGGAAAGTCGTCGGCGTCTTCGTTGCCATGCGCGCGCCGCAGTCTTCCGACGAGCTTCGTGATCGCAGGAGGCGCTTCGTCGCAATCCCAGAGCTTCGCGCCAGCGTCAGCGCGAGGCTCATACCCGAGACCCGCGGCATTGATCGGCGGATCGACGACCACCGTGAACGAGAGCCGCCCGTCGTCGTCGCCGATCCTCCTGACGCCGAGGACGTGAATCTTCTCGCCTCTTTTGATGCGCGCGCGAGCCCGTTGGACGAGCGCCTGAACGAGGTCGCCCTCGAGCTTGCGAAACGATCTCAGCTCCCGTTGCATGACACTCGAGCGTTTTGCACGCAGGATGCCAATGCCTGTCGTGTCGCAGATTCGGCCGAAGCCGTACGGCGCGTTACTTCTCTAACGACCCCGCTCACGAGGTAGCGTCAAGCTCGCGACATCGCGCGAAGACGAACCCTCGACAGTCAGTTGGGGACTGGGCTCGCGCAGTGTCCGTTCAAGCACAAGAAGCCTTGTTGCGCGCCGCAGCAGTCGGCGGCCGTGGTGCACTTCTCGAACTCTTGCGCGCAGCCGACCGGGGGCGGCACGCACATCTTCGCGACCGAGCCGTCGGCGAGATTGACCTGGCGGCAGAACCCGCCGCAGCACTCGTCGCCGCTCTCACAAGAGTTGCCGTTCTGCTTGCACGGGTCGAGGGCCCAGAAGCCGCGCATGTTGCCGGCCGCGAGCTCTTGATTGGGCAGGTAGAACGCGGGGTGGCTCGAGTCCTTCCCGGGCGCGGCGTTGATGTCGACCGCGGCGACCCACAGCTTCTTGCGCCGAACGGAGTCCTGGCCGGGCTCGGTGATGATGTTGCCGTAGCGGCGCCGGCTCGTGAACAATACCCAATAATAGCCACCCACCGCGACGGGCAGAATCGTGGGTTCGTAGTTGATGTGCACGTCCTCTGCGCCATAAGGCAAATACGGCACGTTGCCGGCCATACCATTGAGTGCGTCGAGGGTGGCTGTGGTCTGTGTGCCGAGGTCTACCGTGGACAAGTCACCGAATTGAGCGCCGTCCGAGCGATATTGATCGCTAGTCCCGATCTCGTAGAGCACGGCCTTCGAGTCTGGCAAGAATGCGGGCCAGCCGATGTATTGCGGTGAGCCTTTGACGACATCTAGGAGGTTCGAGAACGTGTTGGTGCCGTTCGCGAAATCCATGACTCCGAGCGTGTGCCCGTTGTCTATCGTGTAGTGATTGAATGCCAACTTCGTTCCGTCAGGCGAGAACGCGGGCATGAGCGCCTTGAGACTCCCGAGACCCGCCGCGGCGATCGGCGCGCCGCTCTTGGTGTCGAAGAGAGCGGAGTCTAGATTACCGCTCAACCCGGCGACGTTCGGCGGCCAGCTCCCTCCCACCGTGCCGCAAGACAGCAGCTTGGAGCCGTCTGGGTAGATGGCCGGGAAAGAGAATTGAGTCGTAGCGGCCTGCGCGAGAGGCGTCGTGTTGTTGGTCAAGTCATACGTGGCGGAGGACACATAGTCGCTGTGCATCGACGCGAGGACGTTGCCGTTCGCGCTCACGGAGTGACAGACATTGCAGCCGCCGATGAGCACCTGCACGGCCTGGCCGACCTTCATCTTCAAGATCGCGCCCGTGTTCCCGCCCAGCGGCGAGTTGTACGAGTTGTAGTAGACAGTGCCCTTCAAAGACCCTTGCGCGATGGTCCAGGTCTCTTTGATCGGACCCGTCACGGCGGTGCCCGCGATCTTGGTCACGCTCACGCTCACGGGATCGTTGGCGCCGGCGCTCGCCGCGATCGTGGACCACGTGCCGGGTGGCAGATCGATTTGATTGGCAGTACCTTTGAAAAAGCCGTCATAGGTGAGGTTCTTCGATTGTACGTGGACATAGAACGCGTCGGGGTCTGCTCCGGGGAACTGAAGGGTCGGCCCGGTGAGGCCGCGAGGAAATACCGTCTTGTCGTACGGATAGAGCCACTTGAAGCCGGAGTCTGCGGTGCCGCCGTTCTTGAGGAGCGTTTGCGTCTGCGCGCCGACGTTCCCGGGGTTCTCTGCGATTTGTAGGTTCACGGTGACCAGCGTCGTGCCGAGCAGCGAGCCCTGCGTCGCGGTGATCTGACTCGTGCCGCCGACGGCGCCGCTCGCCGTGAACAGGCCAGTCGTGTCGACGACGCCGAGCGCGACATTGTCTAGAGACCAATTGGCGTTGCTGAGTTTCGCCCCATTCACGAACGCGTTGTACGCCTGCGTGACAGGCGTCCCATTGGAGGTGAGCACGACGTTCTGCGGCATCACGGTGAGCGTGGACTTCACGTCTCCGCCGCCTTCACCGAACGGGTTGTTGTCGATGACGTCCGGCGAGCCACCGTCCGGGCCAGGCGGGAACGTGACGCCGGAATCGTCGCTGCCGCACGCCGCGATGGCACCACTCGCGGAGACCGCGGCACCCAGTACAACCAACCACGCTGACCTCATGAGCGACTCCTCTCCGCGCGCCGCGGATCCATCACCTTAGCATCGAGGACGACGACGGAGCGAGCGTCGCCACGCGAGGCGAAGGCACGCCTCAGCTGCAATGGGCGGTCAAGGCGGGTTGATTCGTGCGACCTTGCTGAGGGCGGTCTCGCCCGCCCATAGGCCCGTGCCCGGATCGAAGAGGCCGGTGTCCAGCTGGGAGTCGACGAGGGTGTTCGAGGGGTTCACGCCCGCTCCTAGCGAGTCGAGGTGAAAGAGCTGCGCTCTGCCAGAGTAGTGACCCTGGTCGATCTTTAGCGTCGCGACGAGTGTGTCCGCACGTGGTCGTCATGAGCGGCCACTCTTTCTGGAACTTGCGCGTCGGGTATTGCGCGTCCAGTGCGCCCGTCGTTGTGGATGGCTATCCACAACGGATGTCGGTACGCCCGGCTCATGCTCCAGGGACTTCGCACCATCATCTATGCCGTGTCCGATCTCGGCACGGCCACGGCCTGGTATCGCAAGCTCGCAAGCAAGGAGCCATACTTCGACGAGCCGCTCTATGTTGGATTCGAGATTGGCGGTCATGAGATCGGGCTCATCCCCGATGGCGATGGCGCAACCATCTATTGGGGCACGACCGACATCGAAGCCGAGCTCACGCGCGTAATCGCCCTAGGCGCAAAGCCAAGGTCGCCCACGAGGAACGTCGGCGGCGATATCAAAGTAGCGACCGTGACCGATCCATTTGGCAATGTGATTGGCCTCATCCAAAACCCTCATTTCAAGGTCGGCGGCTGAGCAGCAAGGCCTCGCGCTCATTCTGACCGCGCGAGCCGCAATCGAGGCGGCATCCGACCATGACGCGCTTGAACTCGTCCTTCGCCTCGAACGTCCCGATACGCAGCAATCGCCGCTGCGGGGCCCAGTTCCGTCTACAGTCCCGCCCCAATGGTGAGGACATCCTTTGCGCGCTTCGTCGCGATCGTCGGTCTGCTCGTCGCTCTCACGCTCGGAGCGCGCGCTAATGCGGAGCCGCTCGATCCGAAGAACGTGCCGGAGCCGCTGAAGCCTTGGACCTCGTGGGCTCTGCAGGACTCCGAGTCCGCACTGTGTCCGACCTTGGACGGACAGAAGGACCAATCGCGTTGCGCGTGGCCCTCGCGACTCCTACTCTCGGTGGACGAGCACGGCGGTCGCTTCACGCAGAGGTGGCACCTCGACGCGCCCACGTGGGTGCCGCTGCCCGGTGACGAGAAGCGCTGGCCGCTCGACGTGAGGGCCGATGGCGCGCGCTCGGTCGTGGTCGCGCAGACGGCGGTGCCGAGCGTCCATCTCGAGCGCGGCGATCACGTCGTCGTGGGTTCATTCGCGTGGGACTCGCCTCCGGAGTCACTGCGCGTGCCGCCGGAGACCGGGCTGCTCGTGCTCACGCTGCGCGGCGCCGTGATCCCGGCTCCCGTACGAGACGCTCAGGGCAGCGTGTTCTTGCAGAAGACGACGACCGAAGCGGAGGGCGAGAAGCTCGAGATCCTCGCGCACCGCAAGCTCACGGACGACATCCCGCTCACGCTCACGACGCACCTCGAGCTCGACGTCGCGGGCAAGAGTCGCGAGGTGCTGCTCGGCAAATCGCTTCCGCCTGGCTTCGTCCCGATGTCTCTCGACTCGCAGCTGCCCGCGCGCCTGGAGCAAGACAATCGATTGCGAGTGCAGGTGCGTCCGGGTCGGTGGACGATCGATCTCGTCGCGCGGAGCGAAGGCGTAGTGACCTCGATCGCGCGACCCGCCGCGGACGGACCGTGGCGAGAAGGCGAGGAGGTGTGGACGTTCGAAGCAAGGCCCGACCTTCGCCTCGTGGACGTACACGGCCCGAGCTCGATCGATACGGCACAAACCAGCCTCCCCGACGCGTGGAAGAAGTTCCCCTCATATCCGATGAAGGTCGGTGACACCCTCACGTTCGAGGAGCGACGCCGCGGAGACGCAGAGCCGCCGCCCAATCAATTGTCTCTCACGCGACGGCTGTGGCTCGACTTCGACGGCACCGGCTACACGATCTCGGACTCGCTCGCGGGTACGCTCAACCGCGACTCTCGACTCGAGATGGACCCGCCGACCACGCTCGGTCGTGTCGCGATCGGCGGCAAGGATCAGTTCATCACGCGCATGAGCGATGGAGGTCGAATGGGAGTCGAGGTACGCCAAGGCAACCTCAGTATCAGCGCCGACAGCAGGCTCAACGGCGACGTCAACGACATCCCGGCGGTCGGATGGAAGCAGGACTTCCACCAGGTGTCTGGGACGCTCTTCTTGCCGCCGGGGTGGCGAGTGCTTTACGCGTCTGGCGTCGACGAGGTGCCCTCCACGTGGGTGCGCGGCTGGTCGCTCTTGCAGATCTTCGTCGGGTTGATCGTCGCGATCGCGATCGGGCGATTGCACGGTTGGCGTTGGGGCGCGCTCGCGCTCGTGATGCTCGCGCTCACGCTGCCGGAGGACGGCGCGCCGAAGTGGTCGTGGCTCTTCGTGCTCGCGGCAGAGGCGCTCGTACGCGTGCTGCCCGAAGGCATCTTCCGAAAGCTCGCGAGCGCGCTTCGCGGCGGACTCGTCGTGATCGTCGCGCTCATCGCGATCCCCTTCCTCGTCGCGCACGTGCGCCAAGGCATGTATCCGGTGCTGGCATTCGAGGATCAAGGGCAGGGGCAGAGCGCCGATTTCGAGGAGTCGGACCAGAAGGAGGGCGGCGAGGCCACGCGCGCCAAGGGCGAAGAGGGCTCGATGGGCAACCCGAACGCCTCGGCGTTCCGCGCCAACGACAAAGACATCCCGATGAACGCCCCCGCGCCCGGGAGCACGGGCAGGCAGGGAGGGTACAAGTCGTCGCCCGCGCAGTTCAACACCGAGACCTACGACCCGAACGCTGTCGTGCAGACCGGCCCCGGTTTGCCGACGTGGACGTGGACCTCGATCCCGCTCACGTGGAGCGGTCCCGTCGCGGCGACGCAGCGCGTGCACTTTTGGTTGGTGCCGCCGTCGATCAACTTCGCGCTCGCGTTCGTGCGCCTCGTGCTGCTCGCTCTCGTGCTGCTCCGCATGGTGCCGTGGACTGCGCGCTTCTGGCCGAGGGGATGGGGCCCCGCGATCGCCACGGCGATCTTTGCGCTCATCGCTCTCGGTCCGAACGTCGCACGCGCGGACATTCCGGACCAAACGACGCTCGACGAGCTCCGTCATCGGTTGTTGGCCAAACCCGATTGCGGCCCCAATTGCACCTCTAGTGGTCAATTGGAAATCGACATCAAGCAGGGAGTCTTGCAGGGTCGCCTCGAGATCGACGCCGCCGCTTCTACCGCAGTGCCGCTGCCGGGGACGGCGGCGCAGTGGCTGCCCGACGACGTCGCGTTGGACGGACAGCCCGCAAAGTCACTGCTGCGAACCGCGGACGGGACGCTATGGGTGGCCGTCTCCAAAGGCAGTCACCAGCTCTCGTTCCAAGGGAAAATGCCGGATCGCGACTCGATGCAGCTCCCGCTGCAGCAGAAGCCGCACCACGTGAAGGTCACCGCGATCGGTTGGGAGATCGCCGGCGTGCACGAGGATGGCCTCGCGGACGATAACCTGCAGTTTACACGCGTCGCGGGGACCGCCGCTGCCACGGCGTCTCTGCAGCCCGGTGCGCTCCCTCCGTTCGTCCACGTCGAGCGGACGATTTCGATTGGCCTCAATTGGCAAGTAGACACTCGCGTAGTTCGTTTGACGCCGACGGGGAGCGCCGTGGTGCTCGAAGTGCCGCTGCTCGCGGGTGAGTCGGTGACCACTGCGGACGTTCGTGTCGTCGGTGGCAAGGCGCAGGTCAACATGGCGCCGACCGCGACGGAGATTACTTGGCACTCCGTGCTCGCGCAAAAATCGCCGCTGGTCCTCTCCGCTCCCAAGTCCACGGGGTGGACCGAGGTGTGGCGCGTGGACGTGGGACCCATCTGGCACGGCGTGTTCACCGGCATCCCGGCGGTCCACACGCAAGCGGGGCAGTCGGTGCCCGAGTGGCGGCCGTGGCCCGGCGAGACGACGACCGTCGACCTCAGTCGCCCCGAGGGCGTGTCCGGTCAATCGATGACGATCGACTCTTCCGACATGAGCGTGGTCCCCGGCCTGCGCACCACCGACGCGACGCTCACGCTCTCGGTGCGATCCAGCCGTGGCGCCACTCACGTCGTGACACTGCCCGACGGCGCGCAGCTCGAGTCGATCACGGTGAACGGCGCGTCTCAACCCGTTCGACAAGACGGCGGCAAGGTCACGATCGCGGTCGTCCCGGGCGCGCAGACCATCGTGCTCACGTGGCGCCAGACTCC
>ENA-OFCD01001765-OFCD01001765.1-metagenomes-genome-assembly--contig:-NODE-1765-length-10144-cov-2.971256_pt1 | contig 10144 bp, 9 predicted proteins | sample MGYA00153392_OFCD01 | MGnify analysis MGYA00153392 | reverse complement strand
AAATAAAAATTAAATATTTACTACATTACTTCCAACGCATCTAATAAATCATCCTCAGCATCGTAGTTTTTTTCACCAACAATTGTTTCTTCGCTCGCTGAAAGAATGATGCCTTGAAAAGTAAAATATTTAAGCAGCGATAAACTATTTTCGGCGGCTATAGGTAGTTGTAAAAAAATATCGCGGTCCGCATTATCGAAGGTTTTTTTCCAATCGGTGGAGCTTAAAATCTCAGAACACAAAGCATCAAATGCTTTTACGTTACTTTCCCAAGTGAGTAGCACAGGAAAATTAACTTTCGTCTCCGCTAAAGTTTTATTAAACGTTTCGATTGTAGGGCAGCGATTGAAAACGATTTCAATAATTAATTTTTTTTCCGTGCCGAATATATTTTTTGTTAGTTGCGCGGTATTCGGAACGATATAACCCTCAATATTAAACGGGAATTCCAGCGTTTCAATTAATTTATAATTACTTCCGTTGCAATGCAAAAGAATTTTAACGCCTTCCACCCATTCTAAAATAGATTCTACTTTTTTTAAAAACGCTGGTGCTTCATCCATCGCGTTTGGAAATTTAAACGCCAAGTAATCTGCCCCACGCGCAGCGTAATAGCGCGCATCAGTGAGATTGTTCACATTTAAAATCATCAATTTCATAAAATATTTTAATGTTTGTTCGTTTCGTACACTTAAAAAAAGTATTCCAAATTAGTTGTTTCCTATTCCTTATTCTTTAATAATTTCAACAGATATTCGCCGTAACCACTTTTAATGTATTTATGTCCGAGTTTTTCAAATTGTGCGTCGTCAACAAATCCCATCTGCCACGCAACTTCTTCGATGCAACCAATTTTTAAACCTTGTCGCGCTTCTATAACTTGAATAAATTGCCCCGCTTGCAAAAGCGATTCATGCGTACCAGTATCGAGCCAAGCTACACCGCGACCGAGTACACCAACTTGTAGCAGTTCATGTTCTAAATAATATTTATTAACGTCTGTAATTTCATATTCGCCACGCGGTGAAGGTTTTAAATTTTTCGCGACTTCCACAACGGAATTGTCGTAAAAATATAAACCAGGCACAGCGTAATTCGATTTCGGATGCGTTGGTTTTTCTTCAATCGAAAGTGCTTTAAGGTTTTTGTCGAACTCCACAACACCGTATCTTTCTGGATCGGCGACTTGATACGCAAACACAACGCCACCTTTTGGTTTATTCGAGGCTTGCAACAATTCGCTCAAACCTGCGCCATAAAAAATATTATCACCCAGAATGAGTGAAGCGTCATCTTTGCCAATAAAATGCTCCCCGAGTACGAAAGCTTGAGCGAGACCGTTTGGATTGTGCTGCTCTATGTAAGTAAAGTTTACGCCTAAATCCGAGCCGTCGCCAAAAAGTTTGATGAAGTTGGGCAAATCATAAGGCGTAGAGATGATGAGAATATCCCGAATACCTGCCGAAAGCAGCGTACTTAACGGATAGTAAATCATGGGTTTGTCGTAAACAGGCATCATTTGTTTACTGACAGCTAAAGTTAACGGATATAAGCGCGTTCCTAAACCACCTGCTAAAATTATTCCTTTCATTTTTTTAATTATTATCTTTTTAAAAGGTTAACTATTAATATTTAAAGTTTTAGAAACATACAATTGCAAACGCAAACGCATCACTAATTCGATAGGTTGAAACGGAAACATTAAAAAATCATTTGCGCCAGCGGCTATGCCTTCTTCAATGAAATTTATTTGATCGTCTGTTTCAGACATTAAGATGATTGGAATATCGCTCTTCAAATCGTTGCGAATAAGACCTATAATATTTTCAACGGAAGAATTTAGTGCAGCCACATTTAAAACGACTGCTTGGATATGTCGAGCATGAATGCGATTTAGAACTTCGCTCATAGTGTTGACGCGCAGCAAATATAGTTGATGCTTTCTGAGGCGTATCTCAAAACAATTTGTCAGAATCGGATTTAAACCCCACAGAATTATCTGCATGAACAATTTATTAGTGCTGCAAAAATACAATAGGGTAGTGTAACATTGTTCAGAAATGTTGAACTAAAAACGGCTACTCCCGTTTTTTTTGAATCAATTCGGTATGGATAGTGTTTAACGTAGTTGTGCATTGTTGTTTCAAACCCACAATTAAATGCGTATCAATATTATGGCGCGCACTAAATTCCATCGTTTTAACAATATTATTAAGCTCTGTATTGCCAAAAAAAGAAACGGTTGTTTTTAATTTATGACTGATGTCGAATACATCACCCCAATTTTTTTTTGTTACAGCTGTATTAAGGGCGATTAATTCCGTTGGAATTTCGTCAATCAACATTTTGGTAACTTCATTCATTATTTCTGCGTCGCCACTGCATAGCGCGCTAAAATGTTGCCAATCAACCATAGTATTTGAAATTTCGGTCAGCATGTATCCCATTTTTAAATTTGAAGAACTTACAAACTAATCACAAAGTTAAAATTATGCCAGTAATTAAGAACTTCATAAAATAAAAATAATTTTGTTTAATGTAGCATACTAAATAGCGCGTAAAAAGCACTCACCAACTGAGAAAGTAAAATAAAAATATAAATTAGCGCAATTATTCCTGCAAGAACAATTATTCCTGCAAATATTTTCTCAGCTTTAATAAACCACTTAGGCTTTTCGTGCTGTATTATTTTTTTCTTTCGGAAAAAAAAATGAGAAACCCAACCTATAACGCCGATTACTGCAAATAATGCAGCAAATAAAAATTTTCTATTCATTAAAGCAATGACAGAAAAAATCATTGAACCTGTAACAATGCAAGCCGTTTGTTTTTTATCAAATGACATTGTAGGTTTTGCATCAACTGGAATAGAATCATAAAATATGATTAGTGTATCGGGTTCAATAAAAATTTTTGTATTACCAAAGGCGTGCTTCAATTTTTTTGTTTTGAAAGTTGAAAATTGTTTTTTGTTACTACCATCTAAACAAAACGCTAATCCTACAGATGAAAATTTTAAGCAAACCAATAAAATTAATAATGAAACACGCGTTTTCAACATTGTTGACTTTTTTACAAATTAAATCCAATTTCATTCCCCAAATGCGATTTCTAAGCCTGAAAAAAAATTTGACAATATTATTACAATCAAAAATTTAAGGAATAACATCCAGCTTTTGTTAATCACAGATTTTTAATTTGAAAACAAGCATTACTTTAATTCAAATTTGTACTTTTGTCACTCAAATTTAAATCAGTGTATGCACCCGATTGACTGGGCAGTTTTGACAACAACTATTGTAAGTATCGTCCTATATGGCATATTAAAAACGCGCGGAAAGCAAACTTTAAAAAGTTATTTACTTGGCTCGAATGAGTTAAAGTGGTGGACAATTGGTTTGAGCATTATGGCAACGCAAGCGAGCGCTGTCACATTTCTTTCTACAACAGGTCAGGGTTTTGACGATGGTATGCGCTTTGCACAATTTTATTTTGGTTTGCCCATTGCGATGGTGCTACTTAGTATTTTTTTTCTGCCTATTTACTATCGCCTCAATGTTTACACCGCTTACGAATATCTCGAAACGCGTTTCGATTTGCGTACTCGCACGTTCACAGCATCTCTTTTTTTATTGTTGCGCGCCATGTCAGGTGGATTAACTTTGGCTGCACCTGGAATTGTTTTGGCGAGTATTTTAGGTTGGTCTTGGTTTAGCACGAATGCATTAGTTGGTGCTTTTGTTTTGTGTTACACCGTTTTAGGCGGTGGCAAAGCGGTGAGCGTGACACAACAACAACAAATGGTGATCATTCTTATTGGAATGTTGTTTGCTTTCGGTCTGATGATTTATAAATTACCGAACGACGTACATTTTTCGGATGCGATGGCAATTTCGGGCAGACTTAATAAATTAAATATCGTTGATTTTAGTTTCGATTGGCACAATAAATATACTTTTTGGTCTGGAATGATTGGTGGAGTATTTTTATTTATGAGTTATTTCGGTACCGATCAATCGCAGGTGCAGCGCTATCTTTCTGGAAAATCGCTTGCAGAAAGTAAATTAGGTTTGCTTTTCAACGGTATGATTAAAGTTCCGATGCAAGTTTTAGTTTTAATGGTTGGCGTAATGATGTTTGTTTTTTATCAGTTCAACGCTGCGCCGTTACACTTTAATGCCAAAATTTTAAATAAACTAAAAGCCAATTCTGAATATAGCGTATCGTTCGATTCAATCCAAAATAATTACAATCTTAATTTTGAAAAGAAACGCAACGCTGTAACTAATTTAGTAAGTGCTATACGTCGCAATGATTCGGAACAACAAACAATTTTAACTACTGATATTAAAACTTTGCAGAGCAGCGAACGCAATTTGAGAAAGGGTGTAAAAGATTTAATGCTGCAAGCCGATGCGAAAGCCGATGTGCGCGACAGAGACTACACGTTTATTTATTTTATTATGAACGAGTTGCCACGCGGTCTCGTTGGTTTTTTAATTGCCGTTATATTTTCTGCCGCGATGTCGTCATCTGCTTCCGAAATAAACGCACTCAGCACCACGAGTATGATAGACATCTATCGCCGATTAATTCGCCAGAGCGAAACGGACGCACATTATACTTTTGTTTCGAAACTTTTAACCATCATGTGGGGATTTATCGTGCTGGGTTTTGCCACGGCGGTTACTTTTTTTTCAAACCTTATTGAAGCCGTCAATATTATTGGTTCGCTGTTTTACGGAACGATACTCGGCATTTTTCTCGCAGGATTTTTCTTTAAACGCATACACTCGCGTGCTATTTTTTACGGTGCACTCATCGGCGAAACGTGTATTATCGCCACGTGGCTCAATTATGGTTTGCACGATTCCAATTTTCCTTTCTTGTGGCTAAATCCTTTGGGTTGTATATTGACAATATTATTTGCCAGTATTTTACAAAATTTTTTAAAAGTAAAAGTGGTTTAAGGTAATTACATCAATTAATAAACAACAAAGGCTGCGCAAAACGCAGCCTTTGTTGTTTATTAATCGGTAAAATATTTCCGAATATCGCTTGAAGTGTTTTACACGTGACGAATTCCTAATTTTTCGCAAATAGCACGGTAACGTTTAACGTCTTTTCTGTACAAATAAGAAAGTGAACGTTTACGCTGACCAACCAACGCCAACAACGAGCGACGACAAGAATTATCTTTCTTGTTGGTTTGTAAGTGTTTTGAAAGTTCCGCGATGCGGTAAGTAAAAAGTGCAACTTGACCTTCTACGCTGCCTGTATCGGTAGCAGATCCATTGTGTGTTGTAAAAATTTCGGAAATTTTTCCTTTTTCTAAATAAACTGCCATGATGAGTTTTTTGCCGCGCCGCATTTCTTGAATGTCGGAACAGATGATGAAAATTAAAGTGCAAAATAAAGCATTCTTTACGACTTTACATAATTAAAATAAAAAAGGCTGCAATTTTAATGCAGCCTTTTTTATTTTATCATAGTTGCTCGTGTTTCCTTTCTACGGACTAACAACTAACAACTAACAACTAACAACTAAATTTAGTCTTGGAAAACTAATTTACGTGTCAACAATCCGCCATCGAACTGCACTTTTGCAATATACATTCCTTGTGCCAAACCTTCGCGATTAATAGTGTACGTGTCGCTATTAATTTTAGAAATTGTGCGCACTGAACGACCTGACAAATCGTAAAGTTCAATTGTTTGCATACGGTTTGATACTTCACTTTGGAAAGTAACGGATGCAAATGTTGGATTTGGATAGATAGCAAGTTTTGTATCGTTAGAAAGAAAATCTTGTGTACCGGTTACTAAAGCTGCGCAAGGTAATTTAAGCGTAATACAAGCGCGCGGTGCTATAAATTGTACCATCGAATCAATATAAATTCGCGCTGTACGTGCTGCTTCTGCAGTTGCCAATTTATTATCGGCAGTAGCAGGATATTTAGCGCGTGCTAAACTCATATTTCCATTGCCAGAAATATTTGTTGAGTCGTTTCCACCCGTAGCATTATCGAAACTCCACCATTCCCATGGTCCAGAATCATTAGTAAATCTTCCCATAATTGGAAATAAACCTGGAGGTGATATGCCAGTAATCGGTGGGAAATAAGCGGATGCTGTTACGGATGAACTCGCTGCTGCGTTACGTGGTCCCACTAATGTTTTATAAGGATCGTATTGAGCAGTTAATTTCTTCCAAGCATCCGTAACGCCTAAAGAATCTAAAGTTTTTTGAATTAAATAGCCACCTTGCACTTCTACAACAGGAAGTGATCTTCCTCCACCAATTGGTACTTGTAATACATAGCTGACGTAAGGCGCATACGGATCTGTTGGTGGTTGTATACTAATGATTGGCGGTGTATTTTTATCGAGCCAAGTTAAATCACCTGTTGCTCCACCAAAATTCACAGCTAACTGAAATTTTGAAGACGGTCCAGGTGTATTAGGTACACACATTGTGTCGCCTGCGGGCCACGGAGAAACGGGATTTGCACTTGCAGCAGGTGCTAATGCTAATGTTTTAGCTTCAATGTCACCATTATCTCCTTCAATAATCATCGGAATAGCTTGTGTTGCAGAAATAGGCACTGTAAATTTACCAGCTGGATATTTAGTAGTAACAATTTTAGTATAAGCATCTACGCCGGCAGTTCCTAAAACTACATAACCGCCTGTACTAAATCCTAATACGGCAACGCGATTAGTATCAACGGCAAAATTGCTTGCATTCGCTTTGAAATAGCGAATACATGAACGTAAATCTTGCAAACCACGATAAGAAGCATTTATAAGGGTGTAAACGCGGGCAGTTTGCGATGAATTTGTTGGATCCCAACCTGTACGATAATCAGCAGCAACAGCGGTGTAGCCTAATTTAGCAAAACGAACGCACGCCTCGACGACAGCAGAATCTGTTTTGCTACCTGTTGGTCTGTTCACGACAAAACCTGGTAAAAAATTTCCTCCAGAAACAAAAATTGCAATTGGGCGTGATTTTACCGTATCACCTTTTGGCGTATATACATCGCACGCTAAAGGTTGACGGGAAGTGTGTTTAATTGTTGCGAGCGTCAAAGCTGTAAAATTTTGACCATAGATTACATTGCTTTGAACTGTGACATCAGTAAACTGAGGCGTAAGATAACGCTGCGCAGATACGTTTACACATATCGAAGCAGCGGCAAAAAGGAGTAAAAAAACTTTTTTCATAAACTTGTTTGAATGATTAAATGATTTAAATTTTAGAAATTTGGCAAATATACTTCACGCTGCAAAGAAAATTAAAAAATGCATAAAAGCATATTAATTGCAAGATATTTAACTAAAACGCTAAAATATTTTACAATTCTATTACAATATCGAATTAATGTTGGGTAAAATGAAACTTGAACCTTTGAAGTAAAATTAAGTATTTTTCTTAGGTTTTTTATGTTTTTCTTAGAAAGTGTCTGTACATCGGCTTTATCCTTTAATTGCTATTAAAAAAATTAAACCGCCGATGACAAGCTACTTAACCTCGTTTGCGTTTAACAACTTTATAAACGCTGCGAAATTCTCGCCCAGAACTATATTTCCAATCGTTATATTGTTTTCAGATTTCTTCCAACGCTATAATGCGTTCAATTGGTGGGCGACTTAACCAATACAATACATCGTCGGGTTCTTCTCCTTTTTTAAAAACCCTTAAAATAGGTTGACTCGATGTTTGAAGCATTTAATTTTTTGTACAAATATAATCATTTTTTTTGAATTTTAGAATCGATTTATTATTAATTCTAGGTCGAAAAATGAAAGAAACAAGTTTACTTTTTATTAAACTCGTACAAAATTGACACATACGCCATCCGACCAATTCTCGGTCCGCCATACACTTGAAACTGTTGATTATCAAAAAGATTTGATGCACCAAGTTTAAGCGTTGAATTTATTTTCTGAATTCCCAAACTTACTTGTGCATCCACTAAATCATACGTTGGTACAAAACCTGTAAATTGCGGAGAACCTTCGTAATTGAATCCTTGAATCCATTTATAAGTCATATTAAATCCAAAACTTGTTGAACTATTAATCGGTAAATCGCGCGCCGAGACACTTAAATTAAATTTATTTTGTGGCGTATTAAACGCTGGAATTATTGAATCGGTTCGCGCTGTATTCAACACGTTCCACGAATAATTTCCCGCTACTTGATAATATTTGGCAAAATAATGATTTATGCCGACCGAATAACCTTGTGTTGTGACTGAGTTTTCAGCATTAGAAGCGAAACGATAAACTTGAATATTGCGAGGCAAATTGAAATTGGATGCAAAAATATCTGCTTTTACGCCCACGCGATAACCGATAAAATCAGTGTAGTAGCTATAGTAATAACTCATATCAATGAAGGTGTTTCCAAACAATGTCGTTCTATAACCTACTTCAATTGATTTTACTTTTTCAGGTTTAATCGGATTCAGTTTGAAATAACGTAATAAATCTGTAAAGCGCCCACCATTTAAAAAACTTACAAATGAACCAGCGGTGATAAGGCTATCGGTGCCGTTAATATTACCTTTCAAAATAGCTGGACCCACGTTAAGATTCAAGTACTGATCATTTAAAGTAGGATTTCTAATGGCTGAGTTTAAGCTCAAACGCACATAATTTATTTTATCGGGTTGATAGACGAGTGACGCAGCTGGAGAGAATAGATAATCAAAGTTTTGGTTTTTATCCATACGCAACGTAGCGTTTAGTCTAAACTTATCATTTGCAAATTTCTTTTCAATACCTGTATAAAGTCCAAATTCTGAATTTGTAATAACAACATTGCCTGTATCTGAAAAAATTGTACCCGCTGATTTAGGTGTGTATAAACGGTAATTACCACCAACCACCCACTCATTCACAAAGCTTGGTTTAAATTTATATTCTCCTTGAACGTGATAAAGTGCCGATTTATCATAAAAACCTGTTCCACTTCCTAAGGTTCTTCTACCAGACTTAGTAGTAATTAATTGATTTAATGCTTTCTGAAAAGCTGTAGTTCCTGGCACTAAAAATGGCGTGTTCGTATTTGAAGTATCTGCATAATTACGAGCATCATTCTGCCATTTAAAAAGTGAGTCATTATATTTTACATAAAAAGCATTGGCAGCATTTTGGTCAAAATTATTTGTCAGACGCATCGTGATAGGATCATAAACTGTCGTTAATTGCGGAAAACCTAACTCACGAGCGTGTGGCACAATATTGCGTTGCCAATAAGTTACATAATTTGGACCCCATGCATCAGGTTGCTTAGATTGTTCTTGCAACAAAAGGGCAGTGAAATAGGGATCGTAAGAATCGCCTGCGTCTTCATTCGTGGCGTAAGCGCGCAGGAAAAATTTATCTTTTTGGCGAATTTCCAAACGATTTTGGAAGAAAAGAATATTTTTTAAAGCAAATCTATTATCGCCTTGATATACTGTATTACCTCCTCCAAAACTCGAAGATAAAATTAATTCTGTTGATTTATCTGCCGCCGCTGGATTTAAACGGTAATAAAAACTGGCGTTGGCTTTGTTGTTTTGTACATTGTAATCTACTAAATCACTTTCATTATAACCTGTCCTATGGAATGAACCTAAATTCATAAAATTCCAAGGCTGTGCCTTACTGATTTCAGTATAATCGAAAGTAGCTTCATATTCATCGCCATATCGGTTAACAGCATCGTATCTTCCAGGATTTGTTTTACTATCTTGTGAGCCGTAAACGGGATCATAATTTTTTGCTTCCCAATCGTGTGCTTGAAAATGAGAGAAATTAAATTTATAACCAAAAATATCTTGCCCTGCTTTATTTTTAAAAGCATCCGCATATCGCAATGCCACATCTACTAAATTTCTTTCGCCTGTTTTAACACTCGCTGAAAGTCCTTTCGAATAAAATGGGCTTTTTGTTTCAATGCTTATTACGCCATTGAACGCGTTTGGTCCGTAAAACGCTGAGCTTGCACCCGCTACTAAATCTACTTTAAGTACATCAAGTTCTGAACTACCGAGAAAATTACCGAGCGAAAAATTTAAACCTGGCGCTTGATTATCTACGCCGTCAATAACTTGGAGCGAACGGACAGGACTCGTTGAGTTAAAGCCAC
>ENA-OFCD01001762-OFCD01001762.1-metagenomes-genome-assembly--contig:-NODE-1762-length-10175-cov-2.665613_pt1 | contig 10175 bp, 9 predicted proteins | sample MGYA00153392_OFCD01 | MGnify analysis MGYA00153392 | reverse complement strand
TATTACAGCCCCTAATAAGTTTGAAGCCCTTGCCTCTCACGATGCCATTGTTGAAACTCATGGTGCACTTAAACAGGCAGCTGTTTCATTAATGAAAATTGCCAATGACATTCGCATGCTGGCATCAGGCCCACGCAGTGGTATTGGTGAAATTCTGATTCCTGAAAATGAACCAGGTTCGTCGATCATGCCTGGCAAAGTAAACCCAACCCAGTGCGAGGCAATGACGATGGTTTGTGCACAGATAATGGGCAACGATGTTGCAATCACAATTAGTGGTATGAGCGGTCATTATGAACTAAACGTATTCAAGCCTGTGATAGCTGCAAACTTCTTGCAATCGGCCATCTTGCTTGGTGATGCCTGCCATTCATTTTCAGAACATTGTGCTCAAGGCATAACCCCAAATTATCCGATATTAAAGAGAAATCTTGATAATTCACTCATGTTAGTGACGGCTTTAAATCCTCATATAGGGTATGAAAAAGCAGCAAAAATCGCCAAGATGGCGCATAAAGAAGGTTCATCATTGAAAGAGGCGGCATTGGCCCTTGGATTTTTAACAGCAGAAGAATTTGATCTTTGGGTGAGGCCAGAAGATATGATCGGAGAATTGAAAAATTGAAAAACATAAGCAATTCACTAATTGGGGCCCTGATTATAATAGCCCTTTTGTTTTCGTTTTGTGCATGCCACCGCAATTCACCGTATCAGGGTAGAGGACAGAGTTCTTTGCAGGGAACCTGGATCGAAGATAGTAACGCCTTAAAAACAATACCCGAAAAAACTGTTTTTACCCGGTATACTTTCAAGTTCACATGTGACTCTGTATATATTACCATGAATACCCATGCAGGCCAGGATTATTTTGCGACACCCTGTTATGCAGGTGGCAATTATACTGAATACGTTAAAGGTACCTATATCATTCAACATGATTCACTAGTTGTATCGGGTGTATTTACCCACCCAAATCATAAAATGAAAGTTGCCGGCTGCTACCGCTCAGGAAATATTCGTTTCTGGTATCAGATTAAGGAACAAACACCGGCAACTCTCAAACTTCGTAATACAGACGAACATGGTCCAATATTTCTCAATCGTACGCAAACGTGTACCTGTGAGCAAAAAAGAATTGGCGATTAAACACGTCATTCTATGCAATCAGAAGGGAAGTTCTTCATCTTCTGTTTCGGCTACCATGGTAAAACAAGTCTGGTCAAAAAGCGGATCCCTGACGTCAAGCACCGGAGCTTCTTTCTTATCCATGAATTGAATCTGGTCGGCGATTATAAATACATTTTTTCGCTTAACTCCTGTTTCTTTATCAACCCATACACGTGTTTTCAGCCGGCCCTCTACCATGATTTTGTTTCCCTTTTTTAGAAAGCGCTCCGAGAAATCTGCAAGTTTTCTCCAGGCTACTATATCATGCCAGTCGGTAATTTCAACCTTCTCACCGTTTTTCTGAAAAAGTTCATTGGTGGCGATTGAAAAATCAGCCACTTTTACCTGTTGATCTGTACTTCTGATGCTGGGCTCATTACCTAGATGACCAACCAGAATAACCTTATTAAATGTTGACATATAATTTTTTTATTTAAATATAAAAGATAATAGTTGGATTTCAAAGTTTTTTTAAAATAATTCTACTGGCCTATCGTATTTTCTTATCGTCGATTCCAACCTTACTTACAGAAGGTCAGCGCTGAGCTTTATACAAAAGACCTTCGGCTAATTTTTGTAATTTTACCAACTTACCAACACTGTCTGCAATTGAGCATTAACAAACCAAGCCTGCCACAAGGAACCAGAGATTACGGCCCTGAAGACACAGCATGCAGAAATTACATATTTAATATTCTGAAAAGTGTATTTCAGGAATTCGGGTTCATGCAACTGGAAACCCCAGCAATGGAACAGTTAAGTACCCTTACGGGTAAATACGGGGATGAGGGTGACCAGCTTATTTTCAAAATTCTTAATTCTGGTGATTTTCTTTCTAAAATACCCCGTGAAGAGTTTACTGAAATCAGCTCAAGACAACTACTACCAAAAATTTCTGAGCGTGCACTTCGATATGATCTCACCGTACCATTTGCCAGATATGTTGCCATGAATCATCATGCCATCAATTTCCCATTTAAGCGTTATCAGATACAGCCTGTATGGCGTGCCGACAGGCCTCAAAAGGGCAGATACCGTGAGTTTTACCAATGTGATGCAGATGTTATTGGCTCAGCCTCTTTAATCAATGAAGCAGAACTCATTGCAGTTTACGATAAAGCCCTTTATTTACTTGGAATTAAAAATGCCACGCTTAAATTAAACAACCGTAAAATACTGGTAGCAATCGCTGAATTTATAGGACGGCCCGATGATATGTCAGCCCTTGTGGTCGCTATTGACAAACTTGATAAAATTGGCGCCAACGGAGTAGATAAAGAGCTGGGCGAGCGGGGCTTCTCATCTGAAGAAATCAGAAAAGCCAATTTATTCTGGCAGATCAAAGGAACAGCCATAGAACAGCTGTCACAGTTAAGGGAGCTTTTCTCTACTTCTGAAACCGGATTAAGGGGCGTCAAGGAGCTTGAAACTGTAATTGAACTTCATGCCGCAGTGCCTGGTTTTGGATTGAAGCTTGCATTGAGTCTGAGCCTGGCAAGAGGCCTGAATTACTATACAGGTACCATTATGGAAGTCATAGCTGAAAATGCGAATGGTAGCATCGGTGGTGGCGGCCGGTATGATGACCTTACCGGAATATTCGGACTAAAAGGGCTAACTGGGGTTGGCATTTCTTTTGGTGCCGATAGAATTTACGATTGCTTAGAAGAGTTGAGTTTGTTTCCAGAAAACGCAAATCAACAAACACAAATTATGTTTGCTGCTTTCGATGTAGATTGTTTGCGCGCTGCATTCAGTTTGGCTACGCAGTTGCGCGTGAAAAATCTTTCAGTTGAAGTTTATCCAGAAGCAACAAAGATTAAAAAACAACTCGACTACGCTAATAAAAATAATATTCCTTATGTGGTAATAATTGGTTCAGAAGAACTTGACGAAAAGGTAGTCATGCTTAAAAATATGATTTCTGGGGAGCAACAAAAAATTTCTTTCGAAAAATTGATAGCTTTCAATTTTTAATTAACAAACATAAATTCAGATCAATGAGGCTGCTCGGCTGTCCAAAAAGATCAATCAACTTTTACTGACAATGATTTATTTATTTATTCTCGCATTAATAATTCTAATTCCCCTTTTCTTTTTTATGTATAAAGGCATTTCAGTGCCACCTAAAAAAGGGGTTGAATCAGATAAACTTACGCGACCAACTTCTGTTATTCCTCAATATAATTCACCCGATTGGGTGCGCGATGCTGTTATTTATCAAATCAATACGCGCGTTTTCACCCATGAAGGAACGTTTCAAGCCGTTGAATCACATCTTCAAAGAATTAAAAACCTTGGCGTTGATGTTCTTTGGTTAATGCCGATATTTCCGATTTCAGAAAAAAATAGAAAAACTGAGCCAGAAAACACGCGCGAAGCTTTCGGTTCGCCGTATGCCGCGTCCGATTTTTTAAAGATACATCCTGCTTTTGGCGACGAAAATGATTTGCATTATTTAGTTAAAAGTATTCATAATTTAGGGATGAAAGTTGTTTTAGATTTTGTTCCGAATCATACAGGTTGGGATGGCGATTGGATAGAAAATCATCCCAATTGGTTTTTGCAAAAAGATGGCGTTATTCAACCCGTTACTTCTGATCAAGGTGAGATTTGGGCAGATATTGCGCAACTCGATTTAACTAATAATGAAATGCGCGAAGCTTGGATGAAAGTGCATGAATACTGGTTACGCGAATTTGATTTCGATGGTTTTAGAGAAGATTGCGCTTGGGGAATTCCAACGGGTTATTGGAAAGAATTACGCGAACGCCTCGATAAAATAAAACCCGTTTTTATGCTGGCGGAAGATGAAGTGCACGGCAGAGAACAATTTGAAGTATGTTTTGAATCAAATTATGGTTGGGGAACGCACCACTTTATGAAAAAAATTGCGGAAGGCGCTCCAGCTACAACTTTATACACACACACTGAAGATATTAAAAAACGGCTCGGTACACATGGATGGCAAATGAATTTTACTCAAAATCACGACGAAAATACTTGGAATGGCACAGAGTCGGAGTTATTTGGCGATGGAGCGGATTGTTTCACTGCCCTCACTTTTGTCATTGAAGGTATGCCCTTAATCTATAACGGACAAGAAGTTTCACTCAATAAACGCCTCAATTTTTTTCATGACGATGAAATTGATTGGTCGGGTGTTTCGCGCGTGGATTTTTTTAAAAAACTCATTGATTTAAAGCACAATGAACGCGCACTTTGGAACGGGGAATATGGTGCGCCTTTAGAGAAAATCGAAAATTCATCAGAGGAGTTTATTTATTCTTTTCGCCGCCGTTATTACAAAGACGGTTTTCACTCAAACGTAGTTTGCATTTTTAATCTTTCCAATAAACCTGCGCATACAATTTTAGCTATAGGTAATCGAAAAGAGTTACTGAGCGATTATTTCACAAACCAAGAAATAACTATAGATAGTAAAAAAACAATTTACCTCGATGCATACGAGTATAAAATTTTGTTAGGTTGAAAAAACTTTAAAAATCTAGAATTTTTACTGCTTTGTGCCAATTGGTTTTAAGCCAATTGTAAAAAAAAATAAAATTGCAAATCGAATTTGAGCGTTTAATTGAAAGTTATATTGGCGAAAAGGTGGGGGTTTCAGAAAATTTTTTGAGTCCTGCTTTAGCGATGCAATTAAAAGAAAATTTGCAAGCACTTTACACGCAAGAAAAATTGATATTGGCTGGTACGGGCAATAATTCTGTGCTTAAATTCGATAGTACTATACGGAGCGATAAAGTATATTGGCTTGATCGCGCACACAATGATATTTACGAAAATGCTTTTTTTGATTTAGTAGATGGTTTCGTTGACTATCTCAACGCAACGTGTTATGCAGGTATCACAAGTTACGAATTTCATTATGCAATGTATGAAAAAGGAAGCTTTTACAAAAGACACCTTGATCAATTTAAAAATAATACATCGCGCGCTTTTTCAATGATTATGTACCTAAACGATAATTGGCAAGTCGAAGATGGTGGCGAATTGTGTATTTACCATACCGATACTGTTCAAACCGTTGCGCCAACAAATAGCAAATGTATTTTTTTTAAAAGTTCTGAATTAGAGCACGAAGTTTTATGCACACATAAACCACGCATGAGTATTACAGGTTGGTTGAAAACGGAAAGTGCTTAATATTAGATTTGAGTTTACTCCATCGCTTCAAGCTGATAAATAACCCGTATTTGAAATTTTAAAAAATAATTACTAAATTTGATGAAATTTTAATAATGGTTATTGCCAATCCGATTTACGATGTTGTATTTAAACGCATGATGGAAAATGAGCGCGTCGCGAAATTTTTCATCGGCACACTCTTAGACGAAACTATTGAATCAGTTGAGATTAAACCGCAAGAGTTTACCTACATAGATAGTTTAGCGGGATTGGCTGTTTTTCGCCTCGATTTTTATGCGACCATTAAAACCCAAAGTGGTGAATTCCGCAAAGTGCTGATTGAAATTCAGAAAGCAAAAAATCAAATTGATTTAATGCGTTTCAGAAACTACTTGGCAGAGCAGTACAAAAAGGAAGACTTAATAAAAGAGGAAAAAGTAGTTTTGCCCATTACCACTATTTATATTTTAGGATTTAAGTTGCCAGAAATTTCTACGCCTTGTTTGAAAGTAGAACGTCAATACAGAGATTTGATTAACCAATCGTTGCTTGGTATTAAAAGCGATTTTGTAGAAAAACTTACGCATGATAGTTTTATTGTTCAGGTTAATAGAATTACCGATAGATATCAAACGCGCTTAGATAAACTTTTGAGCATTTTTGAGCAAACTAATTTTGTGGATGAAACGAAAATAATAAAAGAATTTAGTCACGAAGTTGACTTAGAAGAAATAAAAATTGCTACTGATATTTTGCATTATTCTGGTACGAACCCGAGCGAAAAAAAGAAAATAGAAACTGAACAAGAAGCTTGGAGAACGGTCAACGCCATGTTTGAAGAAAAAGAAAAAAAATATTTGAAAGAACTTAACGAAAAAGATCAAGCATTGATTGAAAAAGATCAAGCGTTGACTGAAAAAGACCAAGCGTTGACTGAAAAAGACCAAGCGTTGACTGAAAAAGATCAAGCGTTGACTGAAAAAGATCAAGCGTTAAATGAAAAAGATAAATTAATCGCTGAATTATTGAAACAAATCAAAAGAGAAGAATAATTTTTAAAGGGGGATTTAACAATTTTAAAAATTTGTTTTTTGCTTATCTTTTTTAACTTTGACGAAAATTTTATAATGAAATTAATTTCTGTATTCCTATTCGTTATTTCATTTAATAGTTTCGCTCAAAATTCAGCAAAGCTAATTGATGTTTTGAAAAATGAAACGGCAACCAATATTCAATCGAATTATGATGCCTATAAAAAAATTGAATTAACTATTTGGGATTACGCTGAGGTGGGCTATAAGGAAGTCAAAAGCTCTATCCTTTTACAGAATACCCTCAAAGAAAATGGTTTTATTGTTGAAGCTGGTGTGGCAGGAATTCCGACAGCATTTGTTGCTACCTATGGCAGCGGTTCGCCCGTAATTGGCATTTTGGGTGAATTCGACGCATTACCTGGGTTATCGCAAGATTCATCTGCGGTTAAAACACCTATAGCGAATAAAAACAGTGCGCACGGTTGTGGACATCACTTGTTCGGAACAGGTTCAGTAGCTTCGGGTATTGCTATTAAAAAATTAATAGAACAAGGCAAAATTAAAGGAACGATAAAAGTTTTCGGCTGCCCAGCAGAAGAAGGTGGTTCTGGAAAAGTCTATATGGTTCGCGAAGGTTTGTTCAATGGTGTTGATGTAGTTATTCATTGGCATCCAAGTAATAATAACGCAATTACTTACACGAGTGCATTGGCTAATAAATCAGCTAAATTTAGGTTTTATGGCGTTGCTTCTCACGCTTCGGCTTCACCAGAAAAAGGTCGTTCTGCTTTAGACGCTGTAGAGTCTATGGATTATATGGTTAACATGATGCGCGAACATATTCCACAAGAAACGCGCATTCATTATGTCATCACTAACGGTGGTAAAGCACCAAACGTTGTTCCAGAATTTGCAGAAGTATATTATTACGTGCGTCATCCGAACAGAGCGGACGTTGTGAGTATTTTTAATCGGGTAGAAAAAGCTGCGCAAGGAGCTGCTCTCGGAACGGAAACGCGCATGGATTACGAAATTATTGGTGGCACACACGATTTATTGATTAATAAAACGCTTGCTGATGCCATGCAAATAAATTTAGAAAAAGTTGGAGGTGTAAATTATACCCCTGACGAAATTATTTTCGCCAAAACACTTCAAACATCTTTTACGGGTAAAATTCCTGCCTTAGAAGAAGCTGCTACCGTTAAACCCATGAGTTTGGAAAAAAGTGGTGGTGGTTCTACCGATGTTGGCGACGTAAGTTATACTGTTCCTACGGTGGGTTGTGAAACTGCTACTTGGGTTCCTGGTACACCTGCGCATAGTTGGCAAGCTGTTGCTTGTGGCAGTAATGATATTAGTGCTAAAGGTATGATTGTTGCTGCAAAGACAATGGCGTTTACAGCTATTGATTTATTTTTAAAACCTGAACTCATTAAAAGAGCGAAAGAAGAATTTATTTCAACTAAAAGTAACTATCAATATAAAGCACTTTTAGGTGATAGGAAACCTGCTTTGAATTATAGGGATTGATTAAATTTGAAAATTATTTATGCACAACAGTCTTAAATAACAGCATTTGAAATAATAATTTTTGAAAATTGGAAATTCATGTTTTAACTTGTTTCACTCTTTAAAAACCAATCGCAACCACTTTGTAACCATAAAAAACTAAGCGTATGTCTTCTCGAATTTCGCAAACCCAACTTAAAGTAGGCGACCTTTTGGTTGCAGAACCTTTTTTGAATGATCCTAATTTTAAACGATCTGTAATTTTGTTATGTCATCATGATAAAGAAGGCTCGCTCGGATTTGTTCTCAATCATAAAATGAAAGTCAAATTCAGTGAATTGATAAATAATTTTCCAAAATTTGATGCTGATGTTTTCGTGGGAGGTCCTGTTCAGACAGATACTTTACATTTTATACATAATGTTGGCGATTTATTAGAAGGCAGTATTAGAATTAGTTCTGGCGTTTATTTTGGTGGTGATTTAGATAATTTACGTTTTCTCATTGAAGCAAAGTTGATTGAACCTAAGCACATTCGTTTTTATCTCGGATATACGGGTTGGGAAGAAATGCAATTGCAACAAGAATTTAAAGAAGGTACATGGATTCCTGCAAATATGCACGCCAATTATATTTTTAAATCCGATCCTCAAGCACTTTGGCAGAATGTTTTAGAACAAAAAAATGGTAATTTTGCTGTAATTTCTCGTATGACTGATTGTGAATACGAAAATTAATTTAAACAAGTAGATATTTTAATTAAACTTTTTTTTGTACTTTGGAGCTTAAATTCATTGTACATGAAAAAAATAGTTTTACTCTTTTGTCTTATAGCTTTTTGCGCATTCTCAATTTTCGCGCAACGCAAACCAATAGGAAATCTTCTTACAGAAAATATACCTGATATGTCCCCGAGTTTAGTTGAACGGTGGGATCAATACCAAAATATACGCGCTGCAAGTTTTGCCGATTGGGATGCAAACGGCGGAATGTATGTCGTTACGCGCTTCGCAGATGTAGCGCAAGTCCATCACGTTAAAAGTGCAGGAGCTTATCGCGAGCAAATTACTTTTTCAAAAGAGCCAATAACAGGTGCTAAAGTTTCGCCGAACACTGCCAACAATGGGTTTTTATTTTCAAAAGATAAAGGCGGCGATGAGAATTTTCAAATTTATTTTTTTGACAGAAAAACTGGAAAAAATAAACTTATCACAGATGGCAAAAGCAGAAATGGTAATGCGATATGGAATAAAAAGGGCGATAAAATCGCTTTCAGTTCAAACAAACGCGATGGGAAAAATATTGACTTTTACATCACCGATTTTAACGCATCAGAAAATGTGCAACTGCTTTTGCAAAATACAGGTGGTGGTTGGAACATGGTGGATTGGAGCGACGACGATAGCAAAATGATTATTCAAAATAGTATTTCTGCCAATGAATCGAAACTGTATATTTATGATTTAACTAAAAAAAAATTAGATGAAATTCATCCCACCACAAAACAAATTGCTTATCGCGATGCATCTTTTGCTGATAACAACCGCGATATTTGGTTCGTGAATGACGAAGCTGGTGAATACAATGCGCTATATTATTATTCAGCCAGTATGAAGGAGGCGACAAAAATAGTTTCACCCGAAGGTGAAATAGAATCGCTCGTTTTTTCGCATAATCGAAAACAGTTTGTCTATGTAGTGAATGAAAAAGGTTATTCGACAGCATATTTATATGATACACAGAACGTGGTCTCCGCAAAATTGCAAACGCCACAAGGCGTTGTTGGTAATTTAAATTTTGACACCAAGGATGAGCGAATTGCAATTTCAATAGTCACACCGACTTCGCCGAGCGATGTGTATGTGTACGATATAAAAAACAAAACCTCTGAACGTTGGACGTTTTCTGAAACAGGCGGATTAAATCCCGATAATTTTGTAACATGCAGTCTTATTAATTTTCCTACTTTCGATACAGATGAAGCGACACACAAAACGCGTATTATTCCGTCGTTTATGTTTAAACCGAAAAATGCAACGTCGGCAAAATTACCCGTCATCATTGATATTCATGGCGGACCAGAAGGGCAATCTTTGCCCAACTTTTCAAATTCTCGCCAATTTTGGGCGAATGAATTGGGTTGTGTTGTTTTAGTGCCGAACGTGCGCGGTTCGACAGGTTATGGTAAAACGTATTTAAAACTCGATAATGGTGCGTTGCGCGAAAATTCTGTAAAAGACATTCCAGATTCTAATCGTTTCTTAACAGAATCCTTAGCCAACATATAATTTACAGTAAGATATTTTCCAACAT
>ENA-OFCD01001761-OFCD01001761.1-metagenomes-genome-assembly--contig:-NODE-1761-length-10180-cov-3.717630_pt1 | contig 10180 bp, 6 predicted proteins | sample MGYA00153392_OFCD01 | MGnify analysis MGYA00153392 | reverse complement strand
TCGCCGCGATCCCCTCGGGGTGGACCTGCGCGGTCTGAAACTCGTTCTTTCCGCCCTCGAGGTCCATGAGCGTGCGCGACTCGGAGACCGGGAGACGAAGGCTGATCAGGATCGTCTCGAGACACTGGCGCGCGAGAAGCTTGGCCTGGTCTACCGTGTGTTTGGCGCTCTCTTTTGCGTGGTGCGCTTCGTTCGCGGCGTCTTGGTGTGCGGCGCCGACGATTGCGGCGGCGAACTCCGTGACGCGACGTGCGTAGTCCGCGATCTGCACCTGGCCGCCGGTCGTGGCGCCCGTGATGGCGTAGGCCACCGCCGCGTGAGCGCTCTCGAGCGACTCGGTCGCCCGCATGCGCGTGAGTTCGTCTTTTTGCGCGGCGTCCATCGCGATGCGTCCCTCGGCGTCCGCACGTGCGGCAGTCGCTGCCTGCTCTACGAACACCCTGAGCGCCGCGAGCATGTCGTACTGCGGCGGGAACGGCACCGAGTCTCCGTAGAGGTACCGCATGATGGGTAGACCCTAGCGCCAAAGCGCCCCCCCTTGGAAGCGCCTGTTTATTGCGCGAGCGCCCGTCCGAGCTCATGGATGTCGGCGAGCTTCTCCTCGAAAGGCTTCCAGTCGTCCGTGGCGTCGATGGCAGACCAGACGCGCTCGACCTCGTCTTTGTGCAAGTGAGCTGGCTCGGCGCGCGTGAAGTAGCCTTCGTCGAGTCGCGAAGGTGCGCTCGGTCGGAAAAGCGCGAGGTGCCTGCGGAGGGCCGCGAAGTCGGGTGACTCGTACTTGGATCGGAGAGGTCCCGCCATCGCGCGCCGTTCGGAGGCCTCTCCCCCGAACCAGTCGAAGAAGAAGCGGTCGAACGGGACTTGCGAGCTGTCGAGGAACGCGAACACCTCGCCGATGAGCGCGTCGTCCGCGGGTTCTCCCGCCGAGCGGAGCCCGAGCCGCCGGAGCATCGCGGTCTGCGTGTGGCGCACGAAGGACACCTCGAACTCCGCGAGCGCGCGGCCAATCGCCAGCGAAGGCTCGAGCGTGCGCAGGGCTTCGCCCAACCGAGTGAGATTCCAGAGCACCGTCCCTGGCTGGCGTCCGTATGCGTAGAGCCCGCTCTCGTCGAAGTACGCCGCGGTGAACTCGATGTCGTAGCGGGGCAAGAATCGCCAAGGCCCATAGTCGAAGCTCTCGCCGGTGATGTTCATGTTGTCGGTGTTGAGGACGCCGTGTACGAAGCCCGCGACCATCCACGCGGCGGCCGTCTTCGCGTGGCGCTCGGCTACGGCGCGCAAGAAAGTATCGACCGGATCACCCGCCGCTTGGACCTCGGGATAGAACCGCGACACGACGTAGTCGAACAGGCGCCGCATGCGGACGGCGTCTCCCTCGAGCGCGAGGCGCTGGAACGTGCCAAAGCGGACATGCGAGTGCGAGAGCCTCGTGAGCACGCTTGAACGCGTCGGGGAAGGTTCGTCGTTGCGGTAGAGGCTCTCACCGGTCTCGAACAACGAGAGCGATTTCGAAGTCGGGACGAGCAGCGCCTCCAACATGGTGGTGGCCAACACCTCACGAACGCCGCCCTTCAGCGTGAGCCGCCCATCGCCGCCGCGCGACCAAGGCGTCGTACCGCTGCCTTTGGTACCCAGATCGAGGAGCCGGCCCGCGTCGTCGTCGAGCTGCCCGAAAAGGAACCCACGCCCGTCACCGAGCCGCGGGTTGTATACGCCGAACTGATGGCCGTGGTAGCGCAGGGCGAGCGGCTCTTGGAGGTTGCGCTCGAGCGGAGCGAAGCGCGCGAAGGTAGCCTCCCAGGTTCCGTCGTCCAGAGACTCCAAGCCCACCGAGCGAGCGGCGCCTTCATTGCGATGACGAAGCGTCGCTTGCGGAAAGCGAGCGGCAGAGACGACGTCATAGAAGCCGTCTCCCAGCGTGAGCACGTCCGTGCGTGGACGATAAATCATCGGCGATATTCGATGCCACTTAGCGCACCCGGTTGTGAGAGGCGACGTCCGTGTCGTGCGCCGACGTCCCCCGACTAGTTGACGCCGACCCGAGCGCCAACGCGAACGCAGCTGCGGCCGCATACGGGATGAGACGTTCGACTACGCCCGCCTCTCTGCGCGACGTTCTCAGGACGGGCTCGGCACTCGCGGCAGGGATTCCGACCCACGCGCTGGCGGGTGGCAACGTCTCTCCCTTCATGAGAAGTGAACCCGGTTCCAAGACCGACCCTCTAGCCATGGTCGTCTCATACAGGACGACGGAGCCCGCACCCACCGTGCAGCCGGCTCCCACGCGAACCGTCGACATCTTCATCACGCGATCCTCGAAGAGGTGCGTTTGGAGCGTGCAGTCGTTGTCCAGACAGGCGCCGTCTCCGATCTGCACCAGATCGTACTCCGTGAGTCCGGTCGTCATCATCGTGACGCCCTTGCCGACCTTGGCCCCTAGCGCCCGGAAGAACCACGGCAGGAAAACCGTCCCCTTCAGGAACTCGTTGAGCAGCGGGTCGACGAGGTTCTCGTGCAGCGCGGTGATGAACTCCGTGCGCCAAACGAACGTGCACCACAGAGGCACGTCGCTCTGCCGATGGCATCCGACGAGCAGCCACTTCGCCGCGATGACCAAGCCCGCGACGAGCGCAGCGAGCGCCAAGTACAAGCCCGGAAAGAGGCCGACGAGAGCCAGTCCGCCGAGCGTCGACCCAACGAGCGCCCCGAGCGCGACGAGCGCGTGCACGAACAGAATCACTCCGGTCGTCGGCGCAATGACGCGTGCGAGCTCGATGAGAGCGCGGCAAAGAAAAAGCCTCCGTGACGGACGAAACGTCGTGTCCGGCGAGAACCGCGCGCTCTCCTGGCGCCGCGCAAGCCTCAGAGGCGGCGCTCCCATCCAAGAGGACCGTGCGGGGGTCTGTAGGGGTGCGAGGGACATGCAGCCGACGAGCGAGCCGGCTCCAACCGATGCACCCGTCGGAACGACCGCACCATTGCCGACGAACGCTCCTCTCTCTATCCGCGTGTGCGCGAGCGCCAACTTCCCGCGAGCGAGGTGTGGAGCACCTAGCGCGACAACGTCCGCGACGAAGCTGTCTGCCTCGATCTCCAAGAGGTCTGGGTCGAAGTCTACGGCCGTCGACACCTCCGCGTGCGCCCCAACCTTTGCGCCGAGGAGTCTGTAGAGCCACGGGGTAAACACGGTCGCGTAGAGACTGCCGACCCAGTCCAGGCTCGATCGCTGCGCCTGGGCGAAGAGCCAATGCTTGAAGTAGGCGGCGCTGTCCCACGAGTGCGTGCCGGGTGAAGTCTTGCCGAGCGCGCGCTTGAGCGCGACCAACTGCGCGCAAACGAGCACCACGAACGAGAGCGCTACTGCGGGCAAGGCGAGCAGGCTCGCGCAGGTGCCCCAGCGCTCCAGCCGTTCGAGCACGACAAGGCCTGGAAGGATCGCCAACATGGGCAAGAGCTGGAGTCCCAAAATCGCCGTCACGAATCGGAGCACCCGCGCCTTCGGACGCGGCTCGAGCTGTCCTTGCGCTTCCTCGCCGCCGCCGTGGGCGAGTGGGGCGACGTCCGTGTCGTCTGCGACCTTGGAGCCTGGGCCGAGCGTCGCACGTGTGCCGACGACGCTCCTGGCACCGATGGTGATCTCGCCGATGACGAGCTTCCCTCCGCGAATGATCGCCGGCCTGACCTGCGCATCGACTGACAGCGTCGTGTCGTCACCGACCGCGATCAAATCGAACGCGTTGAGGTTGGTGGTGGCGACCATGACGCCGCGACCGACCCGTGCACCGAGCAGTCGTAGATAAACATTGAGGAGCGGCGTGCCACGGAGAGACTCGACTGGCGCGATAGCCAACACTCGATCGACCAACCAATGTCGGAAGTGAGCTTGTCCCCACAGCGGGAAGACGCCGGCGCGGTACCTGCCGACGACGAGCCACTTCACCGCTGCAGCGACGAGCAGCATCAACGGGTGCACTACCAAGAGGGCGCCAAGGGACACGGCCGTGGCAGAGAGGATCGAGCCGTCGCCACGGCGCAGGGCGAGGAATGCGAGGTACGGTCCCAACCACTGCGCGGCGTGGAGGGCCGCGACCCAATAGACTCCCGCGGCCTGCGCGATCATCGCGCGCACGGCGACGCTTCGGGGTGCCTCCATGGTGGGTGAGGCCGCATCGGCTGTGGCGGCGTGACGTGACGCAATGAATTGGGCCAGCTTGGCAGCCGTCGGATGATCGTAAAGATCGCGGAGCGAGAGGCGCCCCAGCGCAGGATCGCAGCGGAGCCGAGAGATCAACTGCGCTGCGAGCAGCGAGTGTCCGCCAAGGTCGAGGAAGAAGTCCTGCTCCGGCGTCGCGTGGCCTGCGCCAGTGACCTCCGCGAACGCGCAAGCGAGCGTGTGCTCGAGCCCTTCGCTCGCGGAGGGCCGAATCGACGAAACGGATGGCTCCCGCGGCTCTGGGAGTGAGGAGCGATCCACCTTCCCGCTCGCCAGTGTTGGCAGACGTGCCAACGGCTGGAATTGCGCCGGCACCATCGCCGCTGGGAGGCGGCTGTGAAGGAGGCGTGACCAGCGCGCAGGATCGAACGTGGCCGAATCACGAAGGACGACGTACGCGACGAGCGCGTCTTGGCCCGCCAAGCGCCTCTTGGCCACGCAGCACTGCGCGACACCCTCGAGCGCGCCGAGAGCCTCTTCGATCTCGCCGAGCTCGATGCGCACCCCGCGGAGCTTGATTTGCTGGTCCACGCGACCGAGAAACTCGATGTCGCCGCTCGCGGTGTGACGCCCGAGATCGCCGGTGGCATACAATCGGGCGGGAGCACCGAGCTCACCCGCGAACGGACACGAGACGAAGCGTGACGGCAGCGCCGCCGCGTGCCCGATGTAGCCGAGCGCGAGGCCCGGCCCTCCGATGTAGATCTCGCCCGTCTTGCCTGGCGGCACCGGTTGGCGCTGCGCATCGAGCAAGTAGACGCGGTAGTTGGCGATGGGCTTGCCGATCGTCACGGGCTCGCCTGCGCGCAGGTCTGTCGCGGTTGCGATGACGGTTGCTTCGGTGGGACCGTAGGTGTTCACCATGCGTCGGCCTCGGCTCCACCGCTCGACCAGCGATGGCGGACACGCTTCGCCGCCGACGATGAGCAGCCTCACGCAGTGCATGGACCGTTGGACGGTGGCGAGCACCGTGGGGACAGTGGAGACCACGGTGATCCGCCGGTTCGTCACGACCTCCGCGAAGGACTCGAGCAGGGTTGGCTTGTCGACGACGACGAGTGCGGCCCCGGAGGCGAACGCGAGCCAGATCTCCTCTACGGCGGCGTCGAAGGACAGCGAGAACCCCTGCAGCACGCGGTCGTGGGGAGACAAGCCGAACATGCGGTGCTCGACCCGCACGAGGTGGGCGGCGCTGCGATGAGCGATCTCGACGCCCTTCGGACGACCCGTGGAACCTGACGTGTAGATGACATAGCAAGGGTCATGAGCGGTTGCCTGCTGCCGCTGCGGTCTGCGTGTGACCGCCGCCGTCAGTTGACCGAAATCGATCTCGCGGCAGGGCACGTGCTTCAACGGCGACGCGCGGACGAGGAGTGACGCACCGGAGTCTGCGAGGACGAAGCGCACGCGATCTTCGGGGCACTCGACGTCGAGCGGCACGTACGCCGCTCCGGCCTTCAATACGCCGAGCAGCGTCGCGTGAGTCTCGATCGAGCGCTCGAGCTGAATGGCGACACGGTGGCCAGGGCCTACGGCGCGCTCGCGGAGACCGTCCGCCACACGCTCTGCGAGCGCGTCGAGCGCGGCATAGGTGAGCTGGTGCCCTTGATGCTCGATCGCGACGTGCTCGGGGAAGCGACGTGAGGTCTCCTCGAAGATCTCATGGAGCACCGAGGGCGCCGCGGCCTCTGGAAAGGGCTCGGTGTGGCTGAAGGCGCCGAGAGCGAGGTCACGATGAGAAGGGCCCGACGCCCGCGAGCGTCGCGTGAGTGAAGACAAAGGCGTTCCCGCATCCGTTTGCATGGAGATCTCCGAAGGCGCGCGCGAGGCCGCCTAGTTGTGAGTGTGGTCAGTCGATTTCGAAGCCGACGGAGGCGCCGCCGTGGAAGAGCGTCGGGCTCTGGCCGAGCGCGTGCGCGAGGGAGGCGATTAGCAAATGGCTCACCTCTGCGTGGAGGCCGAGATACATCCACTCCGTCACGTCGAGCTGCACGGCCCCGCCAAGCTCGACGAGCTCGAGACCTGCCCGCGACTCACCGAAGTAGGCTCGATCATAGGTTGCCGAGGCCCAGCCAACATCCGCGAAGGCGCTCGCCGTCCACGCCTTGAGCTCGTGCTCGAACGAGATGCCGAGAGTGCCGAAGTAGCCGCCCAGCGCGCTGCGTAGGTCCACCGAGTGAGCGGTGAACACGCGCCCGTCTCCGAACACGTACGCGCCCTCGAGCATGGCCTCGGCGGTGGCTGGCATCCTCTCGGTCTGGCCCGCGAAGCTCGCGAAGGCGGCGACTCCTGGTCGAAGCTCGAACGGCCCCGCCCGCCACGCGTAGGAGAGCTTGCCGGAGACGAACGTTGGGTGAGAATGCTGACCCGTGGTGGAGAGCGCTGCGGCGGACTCCAGCGAGACGCCGTGGAACGTGCCATGCGCGCTTGGCATGATCGTGGGACCGCCCAAGTGCATGCCCCTCCACACCAAGCGCGATTCCATTGCCCACTCGGCGCCGGCGGAGGGTTTGTTCGGCTCGCCCTCTCTCGCCACCGCGAGGCGAGCGCTCGCGAGGAGCGACGCCGCCAACATCAACATCGATCGGTTCATGTCGTGGGACTGAGCACCGCGCGTGCCGTCCTCTCGACTCAAGAATTTAGCGGCTTTGCTTCGGACGCGGGGTGTCCGGGACACTTCGCGGACGTCCACGGACAGCTCAATGTGGATCGGATATCCTCCGTACCGCACTCGATCCTGGCGGCGCCTTTCTGCCCTTGGTGTGGCAAGCAAAGGGTTCGTGCTGCTGCGGTGGCGGCTCCGAGCGCGTTCTCGCGCGCGGCCCTCGGCGCGGGGTCGCCCGACGTCAAGGCGGCGCGCGCCGGATGGGGCGGCGATCGGCACGACCGAGTGTTCTCGGAAGGCCACTACGATCTCTGCCTCGGCTTCGACCCGCAGGTCGGCTTCGCACTGGTGGGTGTTCACGAGCCCGACGGCGAACCCAAACGACTTCGCGCCTACGACATGCTCAACAAGCGCGTCGCGTGGGAGTCGCTCTCCGGCGAGGCCTCGGACGACATCGACGACGAGAAGCTCGCGTGCGCGGACACACCGTCTACGTGTCGATCGGCCGCACACTCCGCGCGCTGGACCTTTTCACGGGACGCCAAAAATGGGGCGCCGAGTTCTCCGACGAGCTGCAGTACGAGGTAGGCCACGGGCCGGACCGCGGGCTCAAGGTCATCGACGCGACGCCGCCCGGACAACTCGGCGTCGTGATCACGTTCACGGTCGACAACATGATCATGGCGATGGATCGCGACACGGGCCGGCTCCTCTGGAAAGAGAAGCGCGAGCACATGCCCAGCAAGGTGACGCCGATCGAACAGTCCGGGCTCTTGCTCTTCGAGACGAAGTACGTCCACGAGGTCATCAACCCCGCGCAGCAGGTGCCCGTGCTTCGAATCGCCAAGCCGATTCAGTGCTCGAACCTGGTGGGCCGCTACGGAATCTGGCAGGTCAAAAGCTGGGGTTGGCGTGACCGCGAGGGCATCGCGCTCTTCGACTACCTGGCCAATCAAGAGGTGATGTTCGAGGCGATCGACGGCGTCGAGGACGACGTCGCTTGCGTCATGGGATTTCACCGCGTGTTCTGCGCGACGAACGACGGAGACAAGATCTGCTACGCGCCAAACGGCGTCCCCACCGCCTTGCGCGGAGGACATCGGATCCAGCAACTCGCGGTGGTCTGCCCGACGCTGTTCGCCCTCATGGCCAAACACGAAGGCACGCGGACGCGTCGTGTGCTCGGGCTCGATCCTCAAAACCTCGCGGTGCGCTTCGATCTCGGCGAGCTCTCCAGGGAGCCGAGCGACAACGAAGACAAGCAGATCTTGGCGCTCCCGGAGCTGGCGGTCATCGTCAACAGCCGCGACCGCGACGACGATCACTGCGAGCTCTGGGGAGTCGCTCCCACCGGACAGATCGTGTGGCGAACGTACGTCGGCGAGTGGTCTGCTCACTACGCCTTGGGTGGCCACATCGTCTGCTACGCGGGCGGGTGGAAGATCTTGCGGCCCAACGACGGACAGATCGTGATGGACCATTCGTGACGCGGTCGATCGACGCTCTGGATCGCCGCACTCACATCTCGTACGACTAAAGCGTGTTCACTTACGCCTACGACGAAAAAGCGTGCATCGCGATCTTCCTGTTCACCGGCAAGGACAACGACGACGAGGACTTCGTCCGTTACCTCGCCGCGGTCGACGAGCTCGACGCGCGCGCCAACGGTCGCGCCGAGGCCGCCGTGCTCACCGTCGTGGAGCGCGGGAACCCGCCTCCGAACGCCGCATGGCGCAAGAAGATCGGGGAGCGCTCGCGGCTCATGAAATCACGGCCGATCGCGGCGCTCGTCTCCGAGTCTCCGATCATCTGCGGCGTGATGACGGTGCTCAACTGGATCGCCCCGCAGCGGTTCGAGGAGAGCGTCGTCACGTCGACCTTCGAGGAGGCCGTCCTGTGGGTGGAAGCTCGTCGAGGTGCGCGCAAGAGCGTGCTCAACCTTCTGCTGCGCGAGGCTCACGCAGACGCCGCCAAGCGTGCCCTGCCGCGGCCGTGATCAGTGCGGCACCGCGGCGCGGTCGACCTCCTCTGCCATCCTTCCCGTCAGCACGAGGCCGAGCATGCGGAGCTCCGCGCGGGTGTGCCACAGCTGGTTCTTCCACGGCGTCGTTCGGTTCTGCTCGAACGCACGGTGGCTCGCCTGCGCGATCGCGAAGTTGACGAGCGGGGCCGCCAACAGCAGCAGCGGCTGGTGCAGCGCGAGGCCCGACGCGAGCAGCGCGATGCACGAGAGCGTCGCGGCCGCATGCATTTTTTGGGTCCCTGGTCTCGTGTGCAGGCGGACGTAGTGCGGCCAAAACGCCTCGAACGAGCCCGCGTCGTACGGGCCCTTCATGCAGCCTCCGAGATCGCTCGTGAGAGCGCGAGCTTCGCGTCGCGGGTGCCGCTCCTGATGCGTGCATCCTGCACGTTCTCGAACTCTCTCGTGCGGTCGAGGAAGCGCTTGATCGTGGCCGCGTCGATGCGAGGGCTGCTCTCGCCTGCGCCGATGCGCGTGAGCCACGCCGCGTTGAGTTCTTGCTCGGGCTGCCTTCGTACGGGCACGCTGAGCACGGGTTTTCCCAAGTAGAGCGCCTCCGAGATCGTGGTGAAGCCGCCGTTGGAGATCACGGCACGACACGACGCGAGATCTCTCACGAAGGCCGCCTCGTCGAACGCACGCAGCTCGACGTTGCCGATGGTCTGGTGCGAGCGGCCGAGACCATACAGAACGAAGCGCGTGCGCGGCACGGCGAGCAGCGCCGGGATCAGGCGTGGGTCGCCGCTGCTGGTTTGATAGACGAGCACGTGATCCTCCGAGGTCACCGGCGCATCTTCGATCTCGCGCCGTACGATGGGTCCGACGAGCGTGCTCTTGTCCCAACGCGCCTCGGGGAAGAAGAACGAGCTCACGACGTACTGGGCGCAGCGCGGGGTCTTCGCGGTCACGAACGCGCGCGCCATGCCGAACGAGGAGACAGACGCGCGGACCTCTCGCGGGTGGCGGAAGCGATCGAGGACGTGTTGATGATCGACCGAGATCACCGGCCTGCCGAAGAGCGCGCCGAGCGCCGCGGACAGCGCGAGCTCGCGCGCGAGCTGGTCCCGATACCACGCGAACGCGCCACCCGCCGAGAGCACGACGCCCATCATGTACCACGTATCCGGCACAACGTGACAAAAAGTATGAGCACGCAATGCGGGATCCACGCGAGGCTCGAGCATGGGAGCCAGCACCGTTCCCGACGTTCCCCAGCTCGACACCGCTTCACCTGGCGCGATCACACCAACGCCGGCCGCGCCGCATGCGTTGTCCGCGCCGCCACCTACCACCGGCGTTCCGGATGCGAGGCCCGTTACCGCCACGGCATCGCTGGTCACTC
>ENA-OFCD01001759-OFCD01001759.1-metagenomes-genome-assembly--contig:-NODE-1759-length-10187-cov-5.196013_pt1 | contig 10187 bp, 14 predicted proteins | sample MGYA00153392_OFCD01 | MGnify analysis MGYA00153392 | reverse complement strand
GATTATGGCTGCGGTTAAGAAGTTGATGGGTTAGGAGATTTAGGTTTTGAGACGCACGAGTTGGAACTTGATTCCGACTCGTGATTTTTATGTATACGATTGAGTCAATTATTCTTATTCCATAAAGCTTTTAAGCTGTGGACAGTCCCATTCTGATTTATCACAATATTTTTGCTCATGTGTTGTATTTTCTTGTCAATGAGGGCATTCTAGGTGCAAGAACTAAATAATAAACCTTATTAGTTCACCCCATACTACAAAAGCAGCAAAGATATTGTGGCTTCATCATACAAAGTAACTATTCGTTGCACTGGCTCAGACTATGAAGAGACAATTACTCGTCGTTTTGGATCGAAGACTACTCGTTCAGGTACCTCGATGACGATTGAAGTAGAAGCAGATAATGAAGAAAGTGCTAAAAGGATCATATCTGATGCTATTGGCTCTGGCAAGCAACTATTTTTAGAGGCGAAAAAAGTATAAGCCGATCGATCGGTTGTCGGTGGGTGAGGGCGGGTTTGATTGAGATTTTGAGAATTATTCGGAACCGATCGCATAAACCCGCCCCTACGAACCCGTATGGGCGAATATGTGGGTGAGGATTCGATCGATCGTATTTATGGTCGATCGTGAGAATAACCTTATATGTGAAGAAACGGCCATGAAAAATCCCGAACTCTTCGATGTCATCGAACTCCTCATCGATTTACCCTCTCACAGCCTCTCTGCGGGCGATCGAGGTGCCATTTGCGAAGAATATGACAATTCACAGTATGAGGTAGAATTTACCAATTCAGATGGAGAATCGATCGCGTTGGTTGCGTTATCGATCGACTCTTTTGTCGTAGTTTGGCGATCTGCCTCTAAAACTTGGGTGCCGATCTCTGAAAAAATTCAAGCTATCGTATCAACTTTACCAGAAGAGAATCGATCGAAAGTTTTTGAATTTGCCCGTTCCGTCCATAACGAACGAATCTCTGTCTAGGATTCAGCTTCGTATGTAATCTCAGCAGTGTTAAAATAGAGTGGACATTTTATCGATCGACCAATGAAACTAACCGTAATCGTCCATGAAGCGATCGAAGGCGGATATTGGGCAGAAGTACCCGCAATCCCAGGCTGTGCGACAGAAGGCGATAGCTGGGATGAATTGATATCTAATCTACATGAAGCAATCGAAGGTTGTTTGTCAGTCGATTCTAGTCAGTTAGAGATAGATGATAAATCTCAGCTTTTAGAACTGGCGATATGAAATCGATGTCTGGGAAGGAGTTAGCCAAATTATTAGAAGCTAACGGCTGGGATTTATTACGGATTCAAGGTAGTCATCACATCTACGGTAAAGTTGGCAATCCTTCCAGAATTTCCGTTCCGATTCATCGCAACCAAGACATGAAAATAGGATTGCTACGCAATTTACTTAAAACAGCAGACTTATTGTCGATGTTCGAGGGTAAAGCCGATCTATCTACCGATGAAAAGGATCTTCAACTTGAAATCGACCCATCCATAATCGACGAAACAACAGATAGCAACACAGTAGATAAAACGAAGACTGATAGTGGTTAAATGTTTCATTTTCTGCCCATGTTTAAACTGATGAACATTGAGGATTAGATGGCGGAGAACTTAATTGCAATATTACAAAAGTGTCAAGTTCGGTAGCTGCTCTGGATAATTTCGATGTTCATACTCACAGTCGTTCACGAAGTGTGGGCTTTGCCCAATCGATTGTAAAAATATCAACTAGTTGCGATTGACTCCGGCTCACTCGACTAGGGATTAGTTGTTCGTGAAATAAAGTTTCATAGAAAAAGCAAGCTAATCCACCAAATTGTTGAGCGTAGATTGTGGCTACTTGTTCTTTGATAATTGGGCTAGCGATCGGTCGGGTTTTCAATCCTGCCAAAATCCCGATCGAGGTGGGAATTTTAGCCCGAACAGCTTGCACTTCTGGTTTACTCAATTCGATTTCAAAGGAATCTAGCCTGTCTCGATAAACTTGTAATACTAATTCATCCATCAATCCCAATTCTTGCCATTTTTGCCAATCTGCTAAATAGCGAGTGCGAGAAAAAGCCAGCGGGTTGGGTGAAATTGATACAATACAATCGCGCCGGATAGATTTCACTCCCCTCACGATCTGTTGTAACAACTCCGTTAAACGTTCTGCACCCCAATCGATCCAGATTTCACTATCATGCTCGATCGGAGCAATTTCACCATAATTATGCTGCTGAAATAATTGTTGACTGAATTTATCGGAACCCATCTCTTTCGGAACACTAAAGTGGTCATCTAACTGAATTCCAGCTACAGGGTATTTTCTGACAACTTCAGTAATTAAATCCACCATGAATTTACGAACGCGATAATGGCAGGGATTCAACCAAACATTTGGATCTAATTCACCATTAGCACCTTGAATCCGTTGGGGAGTTTCATTAATGTCAATCGTCAATAAATCTTTATATTGACGCGCGATCGTTGACTGTGGCGGTACCATTAATCCATATTCAAACTAGGGAATTACCCGCATATTTAGCGGTCTGGCTAATTCGATAATTTCCTTTAATACATCCCGTCCGACAAATGGACTATTCGGTAATAGCGGAGATCCAGTCCATTGTTTAGCAACTTCGCTCGGATATAACGTATAGCCCCGCTGCCAAACTACTGGATAAATCGTATTAAAACCCAGAGCTGCTAAACGGTGCAATCCTTCCGCCAGATTTTTGCGAGAATTCATCACTTGACTATCGATATTAGTCAACCAAACAGCTTTTAACATACAGTGCTAGTACTAGGCGGCAGCAATCAGAATACCATTTCTCGGCAAAATATTATGAGAATTTATGCCGCAGACGATTAATTAATTGTTAGAACTTATCGATCGTGCCAAAAACGGCAACTGACGGGCTTGCAGTGTAGTTCTACCCCCATCTAAGATCGCCACTTGCCTGGGGCGAATTAACTGCGCCCCTGTACAGGCGAGAGCTTTTCTTTCTTGTGGGGCTGGCATCTGCCGTTCGGTATAACTAGCGGTGGCTGGAGCTGCAATTAGTGCCCCACCATGAACGCGCTGCAACAACCCCGATGCGGCTAGCTCCCGCAAATCGCGCCGAATCGGATCTTCTGAAACCTTCAACAATCTCCTCAGTGGTTTGAACCGCTGCTACTCTCTCAAATCACAAAAATCTAAAGTGAGTACATTCTCAATCGAAAGAAGTTAACTAAAGGCTAATCGAGATGCTGGGATTTTGGGATGGACAGGATTTTTTTAGATCTCGTTCATCCTATTTCTCATCTGAGCGATTAAAATTGAGTAAGGTCGCGATAGTAGGTCAGGTATTGAATATGAGTATCAGAGAAAAAATTCTCCAGGAAACTGAAAACGCCCCCGATCGAATTTTGATTCAGGTCTTAGATTATTTACAATATCTGAAAATCAAGCATCAGCAAGGGATGATGGAAACTGCTTTGCTCAGTGAAACGATCCTCGCGGAAGACTGGTTAAAGCCAGAAGAGGAAGCTGCATGGCAAAATTTATAGTTGGTGATGTCGTTATCGTACCCTTTCCATTCTCGGATTTGACTCAAACAAAACGCCGTCCGGCTTTAGTAGTTGCTGGTTTATCTGGAGAAGACCTGATTCTCTGTCAAATCACCAGTCAATCTGTAGCAGATGAATATGCAGTCTCAATTTCAGCCGAAGATTTCAGTGCGGGTGGATTGAATCAAAATAGTAATGTTAGACCGAATCGGATATTTACTGCATCCCAAAGTATTATTGCCTATAAAGCTGGTGAGATTTTGCCAAGCAAATTAGCTGAAGTTATCGACAAGATTGTTGAAATACTCTATGTAAATCGATGACTTTGGATTCATCCGCGTCATGAAAATAATCGATGAAGAGACGATCGCGAAAATTGGTAAGTCACCAATGATATTGGTGGTCGAATCTTTCAACTGCAAAACTGGCTTAGGTAGTCGCTTCGGTTCGCAGTTATTGGAGCGCGGTTATAAGCCTAATTTCGATCGTCTCGGTACCCATATCGAAGGTTGTGGCGGTTTGCGGGAGCAGTTCCCACATCAGGGTATCGATCCTGCTGGGATTATGGCTACGGTTAAGAAGTTAATGGGTTAGGAGATTTAGGTTTTGAGATGCACGGGTTAGAAGTTTTTCCGGCTCGTGCATTTTTCATCTACAGCCTAGATCTATAGATACTTTTCAGACATCCTTTGAGCCGCTTCTTTAGCATCGATTCTTCCTTGTGAATAAACCTCTAAAAAACGAGAAGATGTTTTCGTCATTTCATGCAACATTGGGCTAGCCCAATGAATTACATCTAATGCTATAATGTATTTGTGCTCTAAGTCTCGATCTTTCCAGATTGGGTTATGATGAAAAACTTGATTCCGTAACTTAACGATTGAAGTTAGTCGATCTGATAAAGTCCCTCGAGTGCGATTTGTTTTAGGAAGATTTGGAAAAAAGTCTTTATCTCTAAAAAGCTTGGGATACAACTTGTGTGGACTTTCATACTTACTATATGATAGAGAAATCCAAAAACCAAGATTTAGTTCAGAAATTAAATTATCTTTAGATATATTCTTGCCATTTTTATTTAGGCTTGAAATAGCATTTTTCACAATGCCAACCTCTTTTTCCAACAATATTTCAGCATCTATTTCATGCAACCAATTTTCATGAAACGATCTAGATATAGCATCATAAAAGCTATTTCTAACAGCTATTTCAAAATTATGAAGAACTGGATAGATTGCTTCACTTAATGCAATATTCCATATATAAGTAGATAGTAATTCCGTATTAGTTTCTAAAGAGTGACGTTGATGGGATTTGAGCCTCTCGTGTGAAACGGCTTTTTGGAAACGTAAGAACTCAGTGTTAGGCAGTCTGGGTCTGGGATTTTGGATCATCCTTACTGTTTTTTTGATTGTCCTTACTATTTTTGTTATTATAGATCGTATGAGTCCCTGGAAATTCCTCTCCCAGCTTGGTCTGGTGATGAACCAAGGGTAAGAAAACACAGTACTAATTGTTCAATATAACTATTATCGGTCTTCAGCCGATACTCCAAGTTACGGAGACAAAAGGGGAATAATGCAGCGGTAGCCACTCCGCTGCATTTCTCATTTGTAACCTATTTCTGGATCGTAATCATTGTTTGTTTTTTGCAATTATTACAAAGACAGTATTTAAAATTATTTTTCAATTAGAAGATTGCAATATTATTATGTTATTTGGTAGCGTTTATTTGCGAATCAAGTTTGGTAACGATCGATTATTGGTGGGTGAGGGCGGGTTTGATTTAGATTATTAGAATATTCGGGATCGATTCCATAAACCCGCCCCTACGAACCCGTACAGGCGAATATGTGGGTGAGGATTCGATCGCGTTTCGGGGATGGTGATGTTTGATTCGATCGAACGTGAGAATATGATGTAGATGGTAGATCTGAGGGAACAGTAAAATGAAATTAAGTGATGTTGTTTCCCGAATTGAAATCGATCCACGCAAGCTGACAGAATACGCATTGAACCCCGATAACCCCGTCGGAGCCGACAAAGCAATAATCTTTCAACGTGTCTTGGGTTACAACAGAGATAACTATCAATTGCTCCTCGAACAAATTCAATCTCAGGCGATGACAGCCGAAGCCATCCCGAAAAGTGAAGACCAACACGGACAGCGATATCAAGTAGATTTAGAAGTAGTAGGTACCGAAAATCAAAGAGCCATCATCCAGATCGGCTAGATAGTTCAGCCTGAAACTGATTTTGCTAGATTAGTCACCCTATATGTGAAAAAACGGCCATGAAAAGTCTCGAACTCTTCGATGTCATCGAACTCCTCATCGATTTACCCTCTCACAGCCTCTCTGCGGGCGATCGAGGTGCCATTTGCGAAGAATATGACAATTCACAGTATGAGGTAGAATTTACCAATTCAGATGGAGAATCGATCGCGTTGGTTGCGTTGTCGATCGACTTTTTTGTCGTAGTGTGGAGATCTGCCTCTAAAACTTGGGTGCCGATCGCTGAAAAAATTCAAGCGATCGTATCAACTTTACCGGAAGAGAATCGATCGAAAGTTTTTGAATTTGCCCGTTCCGTCCATAACGAACAAATCTCTGTCTAGGATTCAGATTTGTATGTAATCTCAGTAGTGTTGAAATCTGCTATGGAAGATGAATATATAACTATTATTTTGTGTCGAAATCATTGCAATTACTGAATATTATCGAGCGGTAGGATGAGCTTCGATCGAACCCAACCAACTAGCAAATATCGATTTTGGTTTTGGAGATTATGATTTAGCTATCGATTTTATTTGCTGGCAGCGAGTTAGATTTGTTAGAATTTTATTCGACTTGGCTCGACTACTTTGACAACTCGATCGAGTGGTTGTTTCCGTTGTTTTCCTGAAAACACATTGACCTGATAAACAATCGCATTGGTAATATCTAGCGCAGTCATCCAGCCACTCTTACGGTGATAGGCACCCGTTTCGATATTTAGCCAACCTGGTCCTTGAGCGACCTCACCAGGACGAACGCCTGGGAGTGTAAAGGTAATTGTATGTCCGGTGATAATGATTTTGTCAGGGAAATAAGGGAAATGATTGCTCAAGAATTTCTCTCTAATCCAGCAAAATTGATCGTTATTTTGCTTGTCAAGTGACTTAAATGGATCGACTCCAGCATGAACTAAAAATACATTACCCAAGTCTAAATAAGATGGCAAACTAGCAAACCAATCCAGGTCAGATTGCGGAATTCCTGCATCGCCATAACTTTCTAGCGTTGTATCGCCGCCAGATGGTAGCCAATGACGCAGCGACATCTCATCGACAACTCCATTATTAAATGATGTTAATAACATCACTTCATGGTTGCCCATCAAACAGGGATAGTTTTGCTCCCGAATCCATTTTACTACCTCCGCGCTCTTGGGGCCTCGATCGATTATATCTCCCAGAAAATACACTCGATCTTCGGCAGATGTTTTACAAAAATCAATGAGTTGGCGCAAGCCATCATAGTGACCATGAACGTCACCAATGGCGATCTGTCGAGGTTTGATACTATTCTTCTTTTGAAATAAATTAAACATAGAGTGGTTGGTGCTGGATAATGTCAGTCGATGAGAGACTGAGATGTCAGCCGTCTAGTATTGCTATTATTCACACTCGGAAGGTAAATAGCTCGTTTACTTAAAATCAGTTTCTCAAATCGTCACTTTATTTCTCCATTATGGCTCAATTCCTCGATCGCGAGAGCTTTTGGGCTGGATCGAATAACTTCATCTCCTGCGGGGATCGCTCGAACGGCGGACTATGCGGTTGGCAAAGCATCTCTCTAGGAGGATCGCGAATCGCTGTCAACACTTAGGCTTCGCTCAGTGCAAGCTGTCAACTGTCAACTGTCAACTATTTACCGATTTAGCTGTACTTGTGGATCGCGATTGGGGTCTATTTGTCGTCGCCAGTTTTCGACCAAATCTGGATGAAAAAAGGTGATAACGATCGAAACCGCAGCTAGCAAGCCGATTCCAGTAGTTAACACCAAGAATAAGTTAATCGCTCTGCTGAGTCTAAATTTTGAATCCGAGCGCGGATCTACACTTGGTTCGCCTGAGCTGATTTTTACTAGTTGGCTACTATGGATCTTTGCTGCTGGTGGAGATACTTTGCACGACATCAGCACTAGGGAGATATTGTCGTCACCATTTTGGCGATGAGCTAGAGCTAGCCAAGATTGAACGGCTTCAGTCAGGGGAATGTCAGTCTGAAGAATCCGAGTTGCATAATCTTGCCAAGAACTTTCGACTAGATGACGATCGCTCAAACCATCGGAGCAAAGTAATAAAATCCCATCTTCGATCGCCATAAATCTCTGGACGGTAGGATGAATTAACTCTCCAGGCTTCATCCCCAATGCTTGAGTCAAGGCGGTAGCCTGGGGATGGCTGATACTATGCCAGGGCACATCTCGACCTTGCTTGACTTCGCGAGTGGCGATATCATCATCGATCGTCAGTAGTTGACATCGCTGCGGCGTAATCCAATAAGCGCGACTATCGCCGACATGGGCGATGTAGATCTCATGGGAATTACCCACCCCAGTAGGGCTAGAAATTGGCTGGTTGACTTGGATTGCCATCACCATCGTCGTTCCCATCCGGCGACGATCTTCACGACCTTGGCTTTGGTTTTGGACGGTAATTGTATTATTTGCCACGCGGACGATCGCCGCTATCGTGCTACAAATCTGTGCGGGCGAGACTATTTCTCGACTATTGAGCAGATCGTCAAATAAGTTCTGGGTCTGAATTTTGAGTAATTTAACTGCCATTTGACTGGCAACTTCACCGCCTTCGTGCCCAGCCACCCCATCACAAATAATTGCAATTTTCCCACCTGTGGGATCGTGAGCCAATTCTAACGGCGTTGGATAATAAGAATCTTCATTATGTTGGTGAGTAGCTCCCGCATCCGTACCACCTGCAATTTGCCATCCCAAAGGTAACTGGGCTGCTTGTTCGAGCACGATTTGATTCAGTTCGGTTGCTACATCCCTGAGCGAGGCCTTTTCTGCCTGCATTTTGATAAATAGGGCACGGAGCCTGTCTGCGATCTCTGGGGCGGTACCAGGGAGGGTTTGGAGCCAGAGCGTTCCGAGTGTAGACAGGGTGACTTTATTTCCGGTAGTGTATTCGGGCATCAATTCGCACAGCCTCAGGCACCAACCATCGATCCGCAGGTTGTCCATCACGCTCAAGCTCGACAACACACCAGTTCCCGCCAGGGGTGCCCATAGATCGATCGCCTGCCACAACCAATACGCCTGATTGAGGGGTGTCGCTGTACTCCAAGCTTCGACTAAACTGGGTAGTAATTTGCCTTCATCATCGATCGGGATATTGTCTAACAGCGGAATTTCTACCGTTTCACCCGATCTTTTGAGCGAACAAAAGCCGTGGATTTGGGGTAAATGCAGCTTGTATTGATAGAGATGAGCGTAGGCTAGAGCCTGACGAGGTAATGGAGATAGGATCTCTGGTGGTTCTTGGGGCTTGGTATCGAGCCACAATTGAGGCGAGATTACATGGTATCTATCTTCGACTAATCGATCGGCAGGAATCCAAGTTGCTTGCCGTTCAGCAGCCCAGAGATAGCGCGATATCAATGGTTGGGCAGTAGTCATAGTTTAGGAAATCGGGGGCAAAACATCTGTCTAGATAAATATGTCCAGCTAGCACAAAATTATCGCGATTAAGTTTGTAGTTTACGCTAGAAATTGCGAATTTAGAATCCTGTTGGTAAAATCCGTTACTAACGATCGAAGTAGGCACAATAGACTTCCTGCGAAAGTCAGGCTTTAGGCTTTAGGCTTTAGGCTTTAGGGGAAACTATAGACGAAAATAACACTAAAAAAGATTATGTTTTTACTTTCGCAGGAGGTCTGATAAATTAAATTCTGTTGGAGCGCAAAAACCACTCCAATAAGATTTTATAAGTTAGCGATTCTTTTTAGAGATTATGGATTGTTTAATCGCTCTAACCTATTGAACGTTAAATCATGATTGTTTACCGATGCTCTGGTTTATGTGACTAACTCTTTTACTAAGATATAGGGTTGAACGATCGTGGCTTGAAATCTCTGGTTGGGATTAGTATTCCAACGGTTGAGAATTTCAGGAGATGGTTTGACTAGGAGTTGTTCGCCAATCCAATGTTGAACAGATTGAGTATTGTCACTAGCAATCGCCACAGCGACATCTAAGAGATCGAGTTCGGGAACGACTAAAATCACTACATCCTTCTGAATGTGTGGCTTCAACCATTCTAATTCAGCCTCGTCAACGAGTTCGGCTAGTTGTTCCCGTAGAGTATTGTTCATGTGTGCGATCGTGGGTGATGTTTTTTTAATAATTATAACAACAAAATGTTAGGGCAATTCTTGAATTAATCCCACATTTTATGACTATCTACCTAGAGCGTGTAACTCATTAATTTTGGTCGTACATAGCTCTGTGACTCGATCGAGTTCCGATCTTTTAGTTGCTGTCGGCGGGGGAATTAGTTCGCCAATTCTAATTGTAATCGGCGTAGATTGAGGGAATCTTTTGCCCTTTTGTTCGAGCAAATGAGTACCCCA